>Ga0118677_10004907_pt1 | contig 23938 bp, 19 predicted proteins | sample AliMusrvi5mmetaG_FD_86154 | JGI IMG/M metagenome (GOLD analysis project Ga0118677, IMG submission 86154)
GTGTAATGCTCATGCGCACACTATTAAAGAGCCTGTTTTGGCGAGCAATCCCCTCTTTATGGTAAATATCGCAAGAGAAAAACAGCCAAGAGAGTGGTGTTTCGTTAGATATATGTTATTTTTCAAAATTTGTCCTCCGGATGATTGACATAAATTCTGAAACGAGATATTCTATGGATACTTCAGTACCGTACTCTCTAAGGCGTTTTTTGAGGATGGGCTCTGGGCCGAAGGGCGCGCTGGTGTCGCGCAATAGGGCAGAGCGTTGATCACGGTGCTTGATCTAGCGTTAAAAGAGGCAGCGTAACACCTAGTCCATTTTGCTCGCCGTGCAAGCCCAATAGCTTGCCGTAAGCCCTTCTTTTGACTAGGTGTTTTCCCCATTATTCATTCGCGCGGCGGATCCGTTGGTTCGCGTCTGCCGTTGACCGTTAGCATTACAAAGTTTTTTGGACATATTCGCGAAAAACAAGGAAAGAGTAGCGATGAAAGCAATACGAAGAACCGTGGCGGTTGCCCTGGTTGTGGCGGTGGCTGCCGTTTGGGCCTTGCCTTTGCAGGCGGGCTATTTGAGCAATAGCTATAGCAGCTATGCCTACAGCAGTCTCGGACATGGGCCTTGGTATGGAACTGTGCCGTACAGTAATTCCTCTCTGAATGGCACCGTGGATTATGTGGTTTTTGGGCCGGGTGAATTTGCCTTGGCGTTCCCGCCGTCGACCACTTCCTATCATCCACCGGCGAACGAGTTAGTTTATGCCTATCAGGTTCACTCCACGGGCTCATCGAACACATCGGCGCTGAATGTGGATATTATCGCTTCCCACTTGTACGACAGCATCGGGTCATTTCCGCTCGATGCTGGTGGCTTGCCGCCCGTGGGAGAGTCCTTCGTGCCGTCCGGGCCTCTTGTCTATGCCAAGTGGAACTACATTGAGCCTGGTATCACGACGGGGAATTCGAGCGTGGGTTTGGCGTTTGCCAGCCCCAACACGCCAGAAATGCTAGTCGGAACATTGGGCGACAGTGGTCTGGGCGCCAACATTGCGTTACCCTCGCCATCGACTTTAATGGTTCCCGTCCCGGAGCCTTCTACCGCGATCTTGCTGGCTGCGTCAGCCATTCTGCTGGGGCTTCGTCGCCGGTTTTGGTGCAGGTAGGAATGATTTTTGAACTTTTGTGCTAGGAGAAGATTGATGCACGTCACGAAATACTCGGGAGTGGGTCTGGTTGTGTTGTTTGCATGTACCAGCGCGGCAATGGGCAGCTATCTGCCGTTCGACCCCAACGCCTATAATGACGGGACGACGACCTGGCGGGGAACGCAGCCGTTCGCTGCGTCTATCCCGGTTCCCGGTTTCAATGTTATGGTCAACGTGGATTACGCGGTCTATGCGCCAGGTGCATTCAGCACTTCCGCGGCTCTTGGGAATCCCACCGATCCCAGTAACGGTCTCCAGTACGTTTACGCCTATCAGTTGTGGAACAACGTGGGCGGGGACTCGGCTCTTAGCGCATTTTCGGTCGGTTTTGCGGATGCGGCGGATAGTGACGGGGCCACGGAAGGAACCAATAAGTTGCCCGCAAATATCGGCTATGTAAATATCACGGGCGATACAGGTGTTTCGCCTTCGAGCCAGGCGTTTACCTATTCTTTAGCAGGCAATGCGCAGTCGGCTTTCTGGGACTACAGTTCGGGTTTGCCAGTCGGCGGCCACTCGAATGTGCTGATCTACACCAGCCCCTATCCACCTGAAACTGATACAGCGATGGTCCAGGGGAGCCTGTCCGACACGCAGAGACTTCCCAGTCCGGTGCCGGAGCCTGCAACGGGTCTGCTGCTTGGCGTTGCGACGGCCTTTCTCTTGGCGGCTCGCGTTCGTTGCGCCCGGAGATAGTGCTGCTCTCGGTTGATGCAAAGTTGGGATTGGCTTGCGGGGGCGATCGGGCAGGATTTGTTTAGGGGGGTGAGGCAATTTGCCCCGGAGGGGCGAGTGAGAATAGCCCAGCGCGGGCACCATGTACTCATGGTCGTCGCTGGGATCGGAATTCCGCAAGACCTCATCCAGTCCCGTAGGGACGGCTGAATCCCGCCTCGGTCGCCTTTTTCATTCGTCCCTCTGGGACTTTCGGTTTCGCTCGCCTTTTCAACCCAGCGATAAATCGCTGGGCTATTGTCAAATGTCCCTCCGGGACAAACCGTCGCACTCACAGTATCATGTGCGCGAAACAGATTTTCACTTTCGCCACGCCCCGATTTTCCCTGTCAAGCTCAACTTTGCATCGCCCTACCCCCACCCTCTCCCGGAGGGAGAGGGAATCAGAAGTTTGACTTTTCGGATAGCCTCTTAGTCTTAGCGACCTCGTTTTTCCAGCGCAGTGCGAGCGTGTTGGACCACGTCTTTTGCCCAGGCCCTGTTCTGATAAAGCACGATGACTGCCTGGTAGATCGTGTTGGCCCTTTGGGGATCGGTCTTGCGTAGTTCGTCGGCACGTTGTATTCGATTCTGTACAAGGGTCAGTTGTTCTTGACTTTGAGCCTCATACTGTTGGCGAAACTCGCTCAGCCGCCGCTTGGCCAATTGGATGCAGCGCCGATTCGGTCCGGAAACCTCGTTGGGTAGCTCGCAAAGGTCGATCATTGCCTGAAGCTTTGCAATGCCGGTCTCAGGGTCGCTCCGGGCGGTGTTTAAGGCGTCGAGGTAATTTCGCTCGACGGGCGATAGTGAAGTTTGCAAATTTACCCCTTTGGCCTGAAGTTCCAGACGCCGTTCCAAATGCGACATTTCGATCCGCTCCGCGTAGTCCTTCAGGACTTCGCTGCGAGAATCGTGGGGAAATCGGGTAAGGAATTCGCGTATATCGCCTTCAGCCTGTAGTAATGCATCCGTCGACTCACCCTCGATCTGCCGCTGAATGCGCCGGTGGAGTCCGTCGGCCGATGGCGGTTGAAGCATATACCACGCCAGCAGCCAGACGGCGAGAAGTCCGACCACCAATGCCCACGTCTGTGGTGAAATCCATGTTCCCGCAGGCCGCTCCGGCGGTACTTCGTCCAACTCGCCTGGTCGAACCGGCACGAACCGCGGAGGTGTTCGCGGCAAGTCTGGCGATGATCCCGAGTCTGCCGCCGAGCGTCCAATTCCGGCCGTGGCTAGGCTGGTCTCAGGTAAGCTAGCCTGAACGAGTGGCAGCGCGCTGGGCCATGCCGGATGGTCCGCGGCTTGCGTGGCAGCAATGGTCGGGGCAAACGGGTCGATCGGCGGTAGAACAATTTCCGGGGACGATTCACCCGGTGCCGGATCGACCGTCACCTGCATTGGATCGTCGGGTGGCGATAAGGTGAAGGTCTCCAGCATCGTTTCCAAGCGTCGTTCGAGTACCATCGCGGTGGCAAAGCGGCGATTTGGATCCTTCTCCAAGAGACGATGGATAATGAGTTCCAGTTCGGTGGGAATATCGACCGCAAACTGCCTCAACGCCGCTGGCTTTTCAAACCGCTGCTTGTCCAACATCTCGGCGAACGATCGGGCGTTGTATAAGGGACGGCGCGCCAAAAGGACGTACAATACGCCGCCCAGACTGTAGAGATCACTGCGCGGATCGACGGCGCGTCCTTCGGCTTGCTCGGGGGCCATGAATTCCGCCGTGCCCAGCACACTGCCCACCCCAGTGAGACGCAAGTTGCCGAACAATCGCGCGATACCGAAGTCGGAAAGTTTCAAAATCCCATCCTCGGTCAGCAACAGATTGCCAGGCTTAATGTCGCGATGGATCACACCACGGTCGTGAGCGTGCCGCAGTGCCCGAGCAGCAGCGATGCCGAATTGGGCCACCTCTCGCCATTGAAACGAGCGGCCGCGGCCAAGCTGCTCTTCCAGGCTGCTGCCGGCCACGAATTCCATGGCATAGAAGATCTGTTCCTGATCCTCGCCAAAGCCGAAAATCTGCACGATGTTCGGATGATTGAGCTTTCGCAGAGTCTCGATTTCGGCCTTGAAACGGTCGCGGAAGTCAGACTGCTGGGCCATCTCAGCGGCCAGCAGTTTGACGGCGGCTGTCTGGCCCGACGAGTCGTCAACCCCCAGATAGACCGTGCCCATTCCGCCGCGGCCGACTTTGCGAACGATTCGGTAGGGGCCAAGGCGAGGGGGAAGCATGGGGGGGAGTTGGGATTTGGGAGTTGGGAGTTAGGAGTTGGGAGTTAGGAGTTGGGAGTTAGGAGTTGGGAGTTGGGAGTTAGGGCGGGAGTTTGGAGTTGGGAGTTGGGATTCTAACTCCTAACTTCTAACTCCTAGATTCTTCCCTACATGGTATCCGAGTGTTACAATTAGTGCCAGCGGCGAGAGTTTTTCATCTTCCTCCCAGGTTCCTTCATCCTTTGCTTGATTCTGGGCTGTTAAATATCGATAAGCCGGCCGGGATTACTTCCCGTGATGCGGTCGATCTGGTTGAACGACTGGCTCGCCCAGCCAAGGTGGGCCATGCCGGCACGCTCGACCCACTGGCCACCGGCGTGTTGGTAATCTGCGTTGGGTCAGCCACGCGGCTGATCGAGTACGTGCAGCGGATGCCGAAGAAATATGTCGGCACGTTTCTCTTGGGACAAAGCAGTGCGACGGAAGATACCGACGGTCTCGTGACCAGGCTGCCCGACCCGCCTATTCCCGCGGCCGCTGAACTCGAGGCCGCCGCGGAGAAATTTGTCGGTAGTTTCCTACAGCGTCCGCCGATTTTTTCAGCGCTGAAGGTGGCCGGCCAAAGAGCCTACGATCTGGCTCGGCGGGGCGAGGCAGTGGAACTGAAGCCGCGGCCGATCGAGATCTACTCGCTGAAGGTCGCGCGTTACGACTATCCCGAGTTGGTGCTGGAGATCGAGTGTAGCGGCGGGACATACATTCGCTCTTTGGGCCGCGACCTAGCGGAATCGCTAGGCACGTCCGCAGTGATGTCGGCTCTGGTGCGGACGGCCATCGGTCCTTGGGCACTTGACGCGGCCGTCGATCCCCGCACTCTGACCGCTGTAGATTGGCGTGCCCGCTTGGATCCGCCGCGCAAGGCATTATCCGCGCTGCCGGTTCGCGAGCTAACGCCAGCCGAAGTTTTGCGGGTACGTCAAGGGCTATTCATACCGGTCAACACTTCGGCTGTAGACCAAGAAATCGCTGCCATCGACACCCGTGGACGGCTCGTGGCCATTCTCGTCGCCCGCGGTCCCGGGCAATGGGGCGCGGCGAAAAACTTCGACATATAATCAGGCTGCGGAGCGAAAGACGGCAATTGCGACAGTAATTTCTGCGCCGGCCCTTAGTCAGGTAAAAGAGCCGATTCTGTACCGAAAATCCGTCACCCATACCCCTCTCCCGAAGGGAGAGGGGAGTTTTCGGATAGCCTCCAAGTGTTCTCGATGGTTCGACTTGGTGCGCAACCCACCATTTTCGAGGTGGTTCGTTGCACATCGCCACCTTATGATCGAGGCCGAGAGACGGGCTAGCATAGCACCTAAACCAAAGAGTATCATTCAGGGATGTCACTTATCGCATTTTCCGACGTTTACCTGGGCTTCCGCGGCCCTTTGGTCTTGGACCAGGCCAATCTAACGATTGAGCCGGGCGAGCGGGTCTGCCTCTTGGGTCGCAACGGCACCGGCAAGACGACGCTCCTCCGCCTCCTCCAAGGCACTCTGGAGCCGGATCGAGGCGCGGTCATCCGGCAACAGGGGCTACGTACTGCGATGCTCCCCCAACAAGTGCCGGCGGACCTTCACGGTTCGGTTTTTGATGAGGTCGCCGGGGGGCTAGGCCCCAAGGCAGAACTGTTGGCCGAGTATCATCACCTGGCAAGCCGGCTTGCCAGCGAGGAAAGCCAGGAACTTCAGGCGGAGTTGGGCCGTATCCAACACACACTGGAAGCGGATGGCGGCTGGCGCATGCACCAGCAGATCGAAACCGTTGTCTCGCGCATGAGCCTCCAGCCAGACGCGGACGTGGCGACTCTTTCCGCTGGCATGAAACGCCGCGTGCTGCTGGCCAAGGCCCTGGTAGGCAGCCCGGATATCCTCCTTTTGGACGAGCCGACCAACCACCTCGACATCGACGCCATCCGCTGGCTGGAGGATTTTTTGCTGCGTTCCAGCGGTACGCTGCTGTTTGTAACGCACGACCGAGCCTTGCTCCGCAGCGTGGCGACTCGGATCCTGGAACTCGACCGCGGACGGCTGACAAGTTGGTCGTGCGACTATGCGACGTATCTGAATCGGAAAGAGGCATCACTCGAAGCCGAGGCCAAGCAGAACGCCGAGTTCGATAAGAAGCGTGCCCAGGAAGAGGTCTGGATACGCACGGGCATCAAAGCCCGACGGACCCGCAACGAAGGCCGGGTCCGCGCCCTGGAGGCATTGCGTGAAGTCCGCCTTGCGCGCCGCGATCGTCCCGCCGACGTGAAAATGGAGATCCAGGATGCAGACCGCACGGGTCGGCTAGTGATCGAGGCCAAGAACCTCCATTTTCATTACGGCAGCCGTGCCATCGTCGACAACTTTTCGAGCACGATCATGCGGGGTGATCGGGTAGGTTTGATCGGCCCCAACGGCTCGGGCAAGACGACTCTCTTGCGACTGCTGCTAGGTGACCTGCCGCCACAAGCGGGGACCGTTCGCCACGGAACCAATTTGGAGATTGCTTACTTCGACCAACTCCATGCCCAACTGGACGAGACGAAAACGGTGCGCGAAAACGTCCGCGACGGATCGGACTCGGTGACCATCAACGGCCGCACGCGACATATCATCGGCTACCTCGAAGATTTCCTCTTCACTTCCGAGCAGGCAAGTAGTCCCGTCGCGAGGCTCTCGGGGGGCGAGCGCAACCGGCTGCTGCTAGCACGGCTTTTCACCAAACCGTCCAATGTGCTGGTCATGGACGAACCGACCAATGACCTGGACTTGGAAACGCTCGAACTACTGGAAGACCTCTTGAGCGCATATTCCGGCACGCTGCTGTTGGTCAGCCACGATCGCGAGTTTCTCAACAACGTAGTGACCAGTACGCTGGTTCTGGAAGGCGCGGGGCGAGTCAAGGAATATGCGGGCGGCTACGACGACTGGCTCCGCCAACGTCCGGAAGAGCAGCCGCCGGCCGCCAAGCCTGCCACCGTCGGTCCGGAGCCGAGGCAGCCGCCGCAGCGGAGCCGGCGTTTGACGTACCAAGAACAGCGCGAATTGGAGGCATTGCCAGAACGGATCGAGGCATTGGAAGCCGAATTGAGCGAACTCCACATACGCGCGGCCGATCCGGCCTTCTATCGCAAGGCACTGGCCGATATCATCGGCGTCAAGGGCCGTCTTGTGTCTCTCGAGAGCGATCTTGCCGCGGCGTATCGCCGCTGGGATGAACTGGAGATGGCGGGCACACCGTAGGATGCATCGCCATGCCGTCACCCGCCGCCCGATAGTGAACATTTCTCCGCCAGGGCGTATACCCGGCGAGGCGGATCTGCGACTCGATGAATTCACTGTTCATGCGGAAGGTGGTTCCGGCGGCGGAAACAACGTTTTCCTCGAACATCACGGCCCCAAAATCGTCGGCGCCGAAGCTCAAGGCGATCTGCCCAACCGATGGGCCTTGCGTAACCCAGGAACTTTGCAAATGGGGAATATTGTCGAGGAACAACCGGGCGAGGGCCTGAACGCGGAGGTACTCGGCAGCCGACGTGTTGCCTGAGGCGAGCTTCAATTCACCCTGCTGATACGGCCAGGTAATAAAGGCCGTGAAGCCGCCGGTCTCGTCCTGGAGTTGGCGGAGCATTTCCAGATGCAAGAGACGATCGTGCCAGGTTTCCTCCACGCCGAACATCATCGTACAGGTCGAAGGAATGCCCAGGCGATGCGCCGTGCGGTGAACGGCAAGCCATTTGTCGGCGCTGGACTTGAGCCGCGCGATCCGCTGACGGACGCGATCGACCAGGATCTCCGCACCCGCGCCAGGCAACGAACCCATGCCGGCTGCGATGAGCCGCGCCAGCGATTCCTCGATCGACAAGTCGGAAACCTTGCAAACGTGCAGAATTTCGTCGGCCGAAAGGGCGTGAAGATTAACGGTCGGGTAGTGCTGCTTCAACCAGCGGAAGAGATCCTCGTAGTAGGCGATGCCCAGTTGCGGATTGAGTCCGCCTTGGAGCAGGATCTGAATTCCGCCGGCGGCCACGGTCTCGTCCATTTTGGCGGCGAGTTCTCCTTTGCCGAGCGTATAGCCGCCTGGCCGGCCGGGGGGGCGGTAGAAGGCGCAGAAACGGCAGTAGACGTTGCAGATGTTCGTGTAGTTGATGTTCCGTTCGACGATGTACGACACCCGCCGACCGGGATGCAACTGGCTGCGTCGCACATCGGCCGCCAACCCCAAAGCGGCCAACGAAGCGTCGGCCGCCAGGTGCAATGCCTCATCCACGGAAAGCCGCTGGCCGTCGGCGGCTTTGCCCAGGAGGTGGTCGAGGGTTGGGGATTGGTGGGCGGCGATCATGGAGCCGCCGTTTCATAGACCGTTGTCCGCTCAACCGGTTCGCGGCCCATGGCGCGAATCATCCGGCCAAGCTCCTCGATGGTCAACTCGTGCGGAGTTTCGGCGCCGGCCATGTGGTAGATTTTCTCTTCGATCACCGTACCGTCCATGTCGTTCGCCCCGAACCGCTGTGCGACTTGCGCCATCTTCAGACCGAGCATGATCCAATAGGCTTTGATGTGCGGGATATTGTCCAAAAGCAAACGGCTGACGGCGATCATTCGCAGGTCGTCGTCGGCCGTTGCGGCACCGAGTTTTCGCAGGCGATTGCCTTCCGCATGGTAGGCCAACGGCACAAAAGCCTGAAAACCGGCCGTTTCATCCTGCAATGCCCGCAGCCGCAGGAGGTGGTCGATCCGCTCCTCGCGGGTTTCGATCGTGCCGTAAAGCATTGTGCAGTTTGACTTCAGACCCAATTGGTGGGCCGTGCGATGAACGTCAAGCCAGCCGTCGGCATCGACCTTGTCCCGGCAGATTCGCTTTCGAACCCGTTGTGCAAATATCTCCGCCCCGCCGCCCGGCAGCGATCCGAGGCCGGCAACGATCAATTGCTCCAGCACTTCGCGATACGACATGCCGAATTTCTGGGCAAAGTAATGGATCTCGACCGCCGTGAATGCCTTGCGGTGCAACGCCGGAAAACGCGCGCCGATCGCCCGCAGCAGATCCGTGTAGTAGCTGAACGGCAAATGCGGATTCAGACCGTTGACGATGTGGACTTCGGTCATGCCCGGCCGATATCGCTTTTCAATCCACTCCAGGGCCTGTTCCGTGCTCATCGTGTAGGCGCTGGGCATGCCTTCCTTCAACCGCGCGAACGAACAAAACGCACAACTGGCTTCGCAGACGTTCGTCGTATTGAGATGCAGATTGCGGTTGTAGTAGGTGATGTTGCCGTGCAGCCGCTCGCGGGCCAGGTTGGCAATTTGGCCAACGGTGAGCACGTCCGCGTGCGCGGAAAGCACCATGCCTTCGTCAAAGCCAAGCCGCACACCGGCTTCCACCTTGTCGGCAATTTCAAGTAGCTTGGGATCGATTTTCATGACTCTATCAAAACGACAGCAACACCTGCCAGACATACATATAAGCCAGGGCATCGATATCTTCCCAAACGCGACGGCATAAAGCGGCGTCTCCTTGAATCGGCGGAAGCTCGGTCAGCTTCTCTTCCCAAGGATGGCAAACTCCGGGACGCGGTCGACCGGGTGCAGCAGCGATCCCTGCCGCATCGGAGGGCGGCAGGAATGGCGTCGGCAACGGTTCCAGAGAGCCGGAAGAGTAGACGCCGAACTCGCGGCCGGCGTCGGTCAGGGCACGCATATTCTCGATCGTGGCGTCATTCTGTACGATGGCGCTGGCATCGAGGATATAGCCTCCGTCACCAGCGGCGATCTCCAGCACTTTACGGACCTGCTGCCGCACATCCTCGGGATTGCTGCGCATCAAGAGCCAATTAGGAATGCCGCCGCTGAGACAGAATTTCTCGCCGAGTACGCGATGGGCCTTCTCGATGTCGCCCTGATCGACGTGATAGACGATGCTCCGCTCCGGCAGTTCGGCGAACGATTCCAGGTGATGGTCCCACTTTCCTTCCGCGTAGAAGAGCGTCTGATGGCCGTGTGCCCAAAGTTCCTCAACGATCGGCTTGACAGTTGCCCAATAAATATTTTTGAATATTTCCGGCGATACGAAAGGCACGCCGCCACGGTGCATCCAAAAGCCAATGGGCACCAGCCGCTGGGGATCGGCTGATGTGTGGGCAACGTGAAAGAGGTGTGGCATGAGGGCCTCGCAAGCGGCCACGACCTTGTCGCGGCGCTCGAACAGATCGTCGACGAGCCCCAGATAACCGCGGAGCTTGTCGGCGATGATATCCATGGGAGCTTTGAAGATCCCGGCAATTGCCGACACGGTGCCGCACTCGCTCCGCAGCAGGGCGTTCTGCGTGCCAAAGGCGCCGAAATACTTCATCATCGCCATCCCGCCCTTGAGGAAAGAAAGATGGTTGGCCGTGGTCGTCGGCTTGCCTGGAGCGCAAACGGGAGCGGCCACGCGGGGCAGCCAGACATTCAAGAGGAAGCCTGTTGGGTCTGCAATCAGGGCGTCATACTCCTCCGGTTGCATGTAAGCGTTGTTCTGCGGCGGTTCGCGGTACTGGAAACCGGTCTCGGCGGGAATGTCGATGCCCGGAATGCCGTAGTACTTCAGCCCGATCGATTGCGTCAGACCGGTCCAGACGTAAACCATGTTCGAGACGACGGCGTCCCAATCGAACTCGGCTGCGCACTTCCGCGCGGCGGCGAAGGCCAGTTCATAGTCGTGGGCCACGTCCTGACAGGTATAGCCGGCGTACTTGGCCGTGAACTCGGCCACGAACGGCCGGATCGGCACCATGTCCGGCTTGCCATTCCGCATCGCCGTGATGTAGCGTCGCAGCCGGGTTTGATAGAGGTGCTCTTTGTCGACGGTCGGCGGAAGTTTTGCTTGTGACATGGCAGTGCCCTAGGGGGGGCGTAGGAATTACATCCTACGGTATCGCGTACAACGTACAGCTAATCTTTCGAGAGGCGTAAGCGCAGGTTGGACCGAGCCTAAGCGAGTCCCACCAATCAACCTCTATGAGTTTACCTATTTGTAGAGTGCGGTCAACTGCTTTGCGTCACAGGAGAACGGCAAATTCCCCGAATGAGCGATTGTAGTCCCGCCTTTAGGCGGGAATTACGGTTGGTGACCGCCTAAAGGCGGAACTACGTGCGACTTTTGCAAGGCCGACTCGTTCCTAGAGCGTGGGAAAAACGGTGTCCCGAAGCAGATCGCGAGATTCTTGATGGGTTATACTGCTGGATATCCAAGTCAATGGGAACCGACACCATCGCGAGCAGCGGAGCAAAAATCCTCCATACGCTACCTTGGCTCGGGTCCAGGGGCTCATCAAAAGCGTCTTTGGTCCCCCAGCTTTCTGTAGCGCCAGGGGGTTCCACATGAATGCCCCGTCGACAATCCGAAGTCCTGCCGCTCCATACAGCCGCCGCCAGTCGCCGCTATATTGTAAGTTGTCGGTTAAATGCGTACATACGGCTTCGGTCAGCAGCCAAAATGGCGCATGGACAATCAAAAATCCGCCCGGCTTCAACCAACCGGCCAATTGACGCACCAGATTTGGCGGCTGCGGCACGTGTTCGAGTACGTCGAGGCAAACCACGACATCGAAGCCTTCTCGCGGTAACTTCTCGGCACAATGGCAGCGGGTAACCTGCACACGATTATCGCTAAAAATGTGTTCTGAAAAGGCTTGGCTGAGTCGCCCAACCTCAAAATATGTTACCTGATGTCCGGCCAAGGCCAAACCGGTGGAATCAAACCCTAGGCCATCGCCGAAGGATAGCACGCGTGCCGGCGCGCGAAAATTCTGCTGCAAAAACGCTACCATCCACTTCCGTATTGCCTGTTTCAAGGGATATCGATTCCAGCAATAGATTTCATACAAAAATGCGTCGGTGGCAGCATAAAACTCGGCCATTCGATCGCTGAAACGATAAGGCGGAACTTGGCGTCGAAGCAGATCCTCGCGAACATTGGCGCCCAACTCTTCGTGTTCTTTTTTTAACCGGGCGACCACGGCGGCGGGTGAACAACCCGAGACTTCGGCAATGATTTCGATGGCCCGAGAGATGTCGTTCAGCGGTCGCGGCGCCCAATAATGGGTTGGCGACGGGGTTTCTCTGGTGGGTTCAACCACGCTAGGCCTTCCTTAAAGAGTCAACCGTACCGCGACCGTACGGTATTGCCTCGCGCTCGGCCGCGCCGAAAGGCCGGTATTGAATGATTTGCAGGCCGTTGGGGGGCACGACTCGATATTTCACGCCCCGCCAAACAACCGTGCGGGCGAACTGAGCCCAAACACTCGCCAGTGTATAGACTGCCAAAATAATCGGCAAGCTGCCAACGATTCGTGCCAACGCACCGAGGCTCAGTGGGCTCATCGTATTGTTTGACCCTTGGCGCGGCAAAATGTTGCGACGAATGGTGCGATGCAGAAAAGCAAGTGAAAACACCACGCTTGCTGCGTAAATTGCCAGCGAACCGAAGGCCATCCAGGCCGCCGCGATCGGTCGCCCCTGCCCAAGATTGACAACACCCACGAAAAAAGTCGTTGCTAGCAACAGATAGCTAACCACCGCATGGCCAAATAGGATTCGCCAGGAACTGTGATACAGCCGGGTCCAGAGCAACTGCCGGAAGATAAATTGAAAACAGTCCGAAACCGAAGTTGACTCGGGGTTCCAGAGGATAGCGCGCGAGCTGAAATGCACTTGCAATCCGAGGTTGCGAACAGAATTTCGGATGGCCGATTCGTCGCTTGAAGATGCCGCCAACGCTTGCAGGCAAGTATCGTCTTCTGCCACTTCCCGCCGCATGGCTAGCGAACCGGCCCAAATTAATCCAAACCACTGCATCGGGGCCATTGCCAAGCCGTTGTAGACAAACCGACACCAGCCGCCGAGCGAGCCATTTGCCGGAAAATACCAACGATTGCCGGTTACTGCTCCCACTCCAGCTTGCAGCAGCGGCGCCACCAAATCTCGCAGCCAGTGTTTGTAGGGATCGGCGTCCGCATCGACCAGGACGACGGCCTGAAAACGCGGATCGAGCTTCCGCAGCACCTGTCGCACGGCACTGCATTTCAGTGTACTGTTGGGCAGTCGTTCCCGCAAAACGTCGACTTGCACCTTTACCGGAGGTGCGGTGGCAAGCCAGCGATTGACAACGTCAAAAACCGGATCCGTGGAATGATCGATCACAAGTTGCAGCCGATAACGCGGATAGTCTTGACGGGCCAACTTGTCCAGGCAATGGGGCAATTGATCGTCGCCGCCGCGCAAGCAAAGAATCACCAAGGTTTCGGGCAATTCATCGTCGGAAATGGGAGGCAAGCGGTATCCAGACAACCGTCGCGAATAAACGATCACTGCCCCAATCTGAATCAGACTCAGGAGCCACAATGCTACCGACAATGCCAGTGCATAGTGTACTACGGGAGGAAAGACGCCCAATCCAAATTCCATGCCGTGTCTGCCGCAATCAAGGAAAAAACACTTTAATTGTACCCATCACCAAAGTACTATCGTCCCAAATGTCTTGCCAGCCTAAGTAATATCGAGCGGACCGAGAAATCAGTTGGGGGGAAATGGTTAAGTGTTCACGACATACCCACCATAAGTGGTGTTGTGATAACCCCAGCTTTGCCATCGCTCTACACCGGCCCTCTCCCGTGGGGCGAGAGGGGAGAAGGTCTACTTGCCCTTTGCGATGCAGAATAGATTCTTATTTCCGCGGACAACCATGCGGCTGTCTTGGAAGGCTGGGCAAGTGACGCAGTTTTCGCCGAGATTGGTTTGCCGAACCCGCTTCACGCCGGATCGCGTGGGCGCGAGGATCCAGCATTTACCAGCCTCGCCGAAGACATAAAGCTGCTTGCCCACCAGGCTCGGCGACGACTTGCACTTGAATTCGCCCAGATCTTCCTCCCAGAGCTTTCCACCCTTGTGGGCGTCGTAGCAGGTGAGCATCCCCTCCGTGGTGAGCAGAAAGACGAATTCCTCGGTGGCCAAGGGGCTGCATATATCGGGCGTGTTGTCTTCGCCCTTCCAGAGCACATGGCTGGTGGTGACGTCTCCACTGCCATCGGCGCGGATGGCGAGGACCGGCGCGGAATCGGTGGCCGACGCGATCACGAAGTTTCCCGCGGACACTGGCGACGGGGCCACATCGCCCTGAGAACCCTTGACCCGCCACAGCTCCTTGCCTTCGGCCGGATCGTAGGCGATGATCCAAGGGCTGGCGGCCGTCACCACTTGGTCGCGGTTTGACACGCGGATCACGATCGGCGTGGTCCAGGAACTTGGCACGGAGCGAGTTTGCTCCCAAACCGTCAGGCCGGTGGCGATGTCCAATGCCCGGAGCTTCGAGCGGGCGGCCTTGGCCGTCGCCTGGTCAAAAGGCACCAACAACAGGTTCTTATAAATCGAAAGCGAGGCGGCGTGGCCGTAAGGATTCTCCGGGATGCCGAGGCTCTGTGACCAGGCAAGTTCTCCGTCAAGATCGTAGGCCGCCAGGTCGCCGTTGGCGAAGATCGCGGCAACATAGCGTCCATCAGTGGACATGGTGCAGGCCGCGAAGCCGGAGCCGGCATCGTCCTTCAACTGCATCTTACGGCTATCGGGCGTGGAGGGGACGTCGCGCTGCCAGAGCAACTTTCCGCTCTCAGCATCGTAACAAAAGACTTGCCGCTGTTTCTCGTCCGCGCCCGTGAGGAATATACGGCCGGCCACGATCACCGGCGAGCTATTGCCGGCAAGCGGCACGGGCGACTTCCAGAGGATGTTCTTACCGGAGGGGCCGTCCCAATCGTCGGGCACGTTACTATACGGCGAGATTCCAGAGCCGCCACGGCCGCGAAAGCAGGGCCAAGCACGGGCCAATTCTTCTTCCGAGATGCCGGCGGCCTTGGCCGGCGCAGCCGCCTGACCGTCCGATTTCTTCAGCACCGTGCCGCGCAACGGGAAGATCGAGCCGATCGCCGTCGCAGCGAGTACGACGAACAGCCCCGCGACGGTCCACCGCGCGGCAGGAGTCCAGGTCGCCTCCCAATCGCGCTGTGTTGCGTCGGGCAGCGGTTGCGGTTGTTTCCGCCGCAAGGTTGCGGCCCACTTGGCGGCGGCCAAGGAGACGATGATCCCCCCGCACAATAGCGCGGCACCCGAGAGCGTAAAGGTCCGCTGGCGGAAATACTCGCTGCGCGACTGCTGGTCGAGCTTGCGAAGTTCCTCCTTGATAGACTCGTTGGCCGGTTGTTGCTTCAGCGCAGCTTTAAGCGAGTCTCGCGCCGAAGTCTGAAAGGGATCCTTCATCGAGCGGTGGAAGAAATCGTGGAGCAGCAGCGCCGCGACAACGATCGAAAAGACCGCGGCCACTGTGGCCGTACGAACGGCGATCCGGTAGGGGAGGAGGTCGGAGGGCGGGGGCTGTTCGGTCATGGCATATTGTAGATTGACTGGATTTGGATGAACTCCTGCCTCGGGTGCTCCTCGGGGCAATACCAGAGGCAACGTCCACAGGACACACAGGCGCTGCGATCAGGCTCGTAATCGGTGCGGCGGCGGCGAAGGGAAAGCTGCGTTACTTTGACGGCGAAGACCAGTCCGACCCAGCCGCCGAACAGGCAACCCCCCAGGCCGAATTTCTCTAAAACCTTGTCCGCCGATGCGGAGAGCGATTCGACCGATTCGCCAGTGCCGCGAAATGCCTCGGTGGCATCGGACCTCGTCTTTACCCAACCGGTTTCCTCCAGCCGAATTTGCTCGGCAAGTTGGACGGTTGGGTGCATGTTGGCAAGCGACGACCGCATCCCGAAGCCCAAGAGCGCCCCGGTGGCGATCAGGAGCGGTGCCGCGCAAAGCACAACGATCAACCGCCGCCGGGCCGCCATGCGCTCAACCGGCGAAAGGACAACCGTCGGCCGCAGGATGGCTCCATAAGGGCAAGCATCTTCACACAACCTGCATTGCACACACTGCTTGGGCGGAATTTTCAGGTGCCGCCATGACACCCGCGAAAGTAGCGCAAGGATCGCCCCGTAGGGACAGAGCCAACGGCAGTAGGGCCGGCCGATAAACAGCCCGACGCCGAGAAATCCCACGCTGAGGGCCAGCATGGCGGCGCTGGAAGTCAGGCGAAACAGTCCCACGAACGGATCGTAACGGCAGATGATCCACGCCGAACCCGTCGCAGCGAAGAGCGCGGCCGCTCCGAGGTAGATGTATGCCAGCAGTCCCAGGGCATGATCGATCCACGTCGGTATCTGCACGGGTCGCACGGCAACGAGTTCCTGAACCGCCCCCAACGGGCAGACCGACGCACAAAACGACCGTCCGAAAAAGAGCGTGAAGACTAGTGGCAGCACGAAGACGGCAATCACCATGCCACCGGCCGCGTAATCCTTATCGAACAAAGCCTGCGCGACGTTCTGGATGGCGCCGATCGGGCAAACACAGCCCTTCCGCCAAAACCCGAGCCAGGCCAGCGAGACGATTGAAAGCAGGAAGAGGCCCGTTCGCGACCGACCTTTCACCGCCAGGAACGATGCCGCCGCCAGGGCCGCCGTGAGAAAAGCTAGGTCAAGGTACTCTTGCCACGACGGTCGCGGTGCGGGCGTTTGCGATTGCGGAATTGGGTGGTTGCTGAATTCGGGCGTTGGAAACAGATCGGCCGCGTATACCGCCTGCTCGACAGCGAAAAGGAGTAGCATCAAAACTAGCGGCATCAATCGCTTCACGAAGCTTCCTCTTTGCGTTCGATAGACGACTTTCTTGTCGCTGGCGGATTCGTGCTAGCTCCTCGTTTCCTCGCCAGCGCTTCTTCCGCCGCCTGGGCCGCGCGACTCAGCAAACGCGGCGAATCAACCAGCACGCGACGAAAAGCCTCCGCGGGGCACGCAACGGCAATCGAGCACTCGTTGCAGTTCAAACAACGGTCGTGGCGTACTTGCAGGTACAATGAACCATTCATCAATCGGCAGCCGACAACGCACTTGCCGCAGGCAATGCACAGACTCTCGTCGATCGTATACTCGAAGTACGGCACGCCGCCTTGCTTCTCAATGTACTTTCGCGCGATGGCCCCGGTTGGGCAGAGTTGGTTCTCGGCACCGGTGTCCAACACGTAGTCCTTCGTGGGAAAGTAGCCGGTGCAGTTGTCGCAGTAGCCGCATAATGCGAAGCAATTCACCGCCTTGACGGCCGACAGGTCAAGAACACAATTTGTTTGGCAGCGGCCACAGGCGATGCAGCGGTTGGGGTCAAGCTGCCAGATCCGCGGCAGGCGGCAACCCGCCGCCTGGCTGCACTCGTCGCATGTGGAACCGGAACTCGGACAAGCGGCGGCCGCTTGGCCCGACTGCTTGTAAAACAGCCAAGCGGAAAGCGAGCCGATCCCGCCTAAGGCCACATAGCGAGTGGCGTCACCCAGCATCCGACGGCGAGTGATTGGCGATTCCCCGTGGCTCATTTCTCAACCTCTCGCCAAAACATTAAGTACGTCAGGCTTTCCAGCCCCACCTTGCCCGGTTTTCTGTCAGGCTGGAAAGCCTGACGTACAGAGGTTGTCATTTTTTTTCTTCCTTGCTGCTGATGTTCTTTTCAAACACGCGGACTTTTGCTGCCCGGCCATCGAGTACCAGCACGCGACTGCGGCGATCGGTGGCCAGGTCGGTGGGCGTGTCGGTCAACTGCGACGGACCGGCCACAACCGTCTCTAAATAACCAGTGCGTGAATAGATTTTTACCCGCGGCATGCCTTTCTCGGCCGTCACAAACCTGCCATCAGGCAGCACGGCCAACTGGGCCGGGTTGCAGCAGCCGAAGAAATCGGCTACAGCGGGAGATCCCTTGCCCCAGGCGGTTTCAAACTCGCCCTTGTGCGTAAAGCCTTCTACCCGCAGCAGACGCGGATTGACGACATAGACCAGATCATCGGTTCCCGCCACAACGTCGAAATAGTGGTTCGTGACCAGGAATCTCGATCGGCGCTGCGACGGATCAGACTGGCCAACCGGGCCAACCGGTTCCAGCAGTTTACCCGCAACATCAAATCGCCAGACGAGGCGATTGCCTGCGTCGGCAACCCAGACTTCATTTTCAGTCGTCGCTATCGAGCTAAAGATGGCCTTCGGGCCGCGGGATGCCCAAACCGTGACCCGCGTGCCGTGGGGATCGTAAACTTCGACGTGGTTCTCCATCCCCACATACAATTGACCAGGAAATAAGTGATCGAACGCACCAACAGCGAGACATCGCGGTTCCCCTTGCAGGGCGATCTCGGCGAGCTTCTTGCCGTCGCTCGAGTAGCGGATCACGGCCCGATCACCGCCGACATAGATCTGGGCGTTACCATCGACGGCCAGGGCATGCGGTTCGCGAAAGGCAACAGGAAACGAACCCGTTTCGCGATAACCGATCGTTGCTGGATCGATCGGTTCGGCTGCCTTGAGTGCCACTTCTTCGTCAGTCTGGGCAGTTGCGTCGCCGGGTGTCGCTGCCGATTGCGGATCTGCGGGCCGCTGCAACGCAAAATACCGCAACACGTAGGGGGCGGTAACGATCGCGAAAAAGATCGATATCGCCCCACAGGCCGACGAGCCGACAATCACCAATAGTTTGCTTTTTTCCATAATCAGCGCTCCGCTACATCGAGACATGCCATGCGAGAATTATCGCGAACAATCAACCTTCCCGCCACCAGGGCCATCGGTCCCCAACTGCTGGAACCGTCTTCGATGACTTGCGCCCGAGCGAGGCGGCGATAGGCTGTGGGCGCGGCCTCTGCAATGGACAGCACGCCGTCATCGTCCAGCACAAAAATCAGTCCATCGGCAATCATGTAAGGGCCTGAGCCGAACTTGTCCCGTCCGCTGTTCCAAAGTTCCTTGCCTTCAAGATCCATGCAGACGAGTTGCTGGTCTTTCTGCCGCACGGCGTAAAGATGTTGTTGCCAGAGAACCGGCGTTTGTTGCTCGGAACCGAACTGCCGGGCGGTAAGACGAAAGGCCGTCTCCGGCACGATGCGGCCCTGCTCCTGCTTGAGTTGCAGCATCAGACTGCCCGAGTTGTAACCGCCACTAAAAAAGATGCGACCTTCGCCAACTACGACGGGCGAGGGGCACGTGGCCATGGCGATTTGCCATTCGTCAGTCTCCCAGAGCAGCTCGCCGTTGTCGGCAGCGATGCCGGCCACGCCTCCCTTGCCGCAGTAAACATACATCTGCCGGCCGGCGAATTCCATTGGCACGATCGAAACGTGGGTCATTGCCCAGTTTCGCGGGTTCGGGCTTTGCCAGACGATCTTGCCCGTGTGGTAATCGATTGCCATCACCAGAGCCTTGCCGCCGGGGGCGACGATCAGTCGATTGGTCTTGGTATCGATGAAGGGACATTGCCCGGCATACCACGGCGGCACGGTCGCGCCGTGCTCCAGCACGAGGTCGATCAGCCAGCGAGCCTTTCCCGTGGCAGCGTCCCAGCAGGCAAGTTGGCACTTTGGCCCCAGCGTAATGACGCAATCTCCCACCACGGCGGGAATAGTCCGCGACATGCCGTGGTTGTGGGCAACGATCACCCCGTAGCCGTTTCGCCAGATCTCGCGTCCGTCGTCCAGCGAGAGGCAGCGGAGCGTATCGGCCGAGCGGTCGATGTCGTAATCGAGTACATAGACGCATCCACCAAGGACGGCCGCAGCGGCGTAGCCATCGCCCAAGGGTACGGTCCAAAGACGCTTCGGCCCCGTGGCGGGCCAGCTTCGCGCCAGCCGGATCGTCTCTTTGCTGATCGCGTCGTGGTCTGGGCCGCGGAACCACGGCCATGCGGTGGCAATTGTCGAAGGTCTTCCGGGGCCAGGAATTGGTTCGCCCGGCACCGGTCGCACGGCTGCAGGGGCGGCCGTCTCGGCCGGCACTAGATCGAGGCCCGGCACGCGCGCCGTGATCTGCACGGCGGAACCTGAACAAACCCAGCGGACTATGAGCAAGAGGCCCATGACCGCCAAAAAAACCGGCAGCAGCGTGCTGCAGTACTTCAGCAGCCTTGGCGGGGTAGGGGTCGGCATGGGCGGAACGTCTCTTGGTGGGTTCCCTCTTTCATACTGCGCCCGGACGGCCATGTCAACCCCCTTTGGAGTGCTGCGGGCTTGCCGCTGCTTTTCAAAACGTGCGGAAAGTTGGTGGCTCTTCCGGTGCTAGATGCAGGCATAGGCGGCGTCTGCTCGATACCTGTCCAACATTAACTCCGTGTATTTGTGGTGCGGCCAGCCCGGCTGCATGTGCAGGCGAGACGCCCGCACCACGAGTTGTTTTTGGACGTCCACTTGGCATCCTACCGCTTCTCCAGTACCCCGCGCCACCGCGAGGGCAACGCGGCAAACGCCCGCCCATAGGTCTCCTCTAACGGAATGAGCACATGGGCACCCGGCTCCAAGAAGAGCGGCATATCGGTCAAGAGATCACCGACGGCGAGCGGCTCCACGAAAGCGCGCGTAGTCAGCGACGACTCATACGCCGCCAGGGTCAGGGGCTTGTCGGGGGGGGCCGCATATTCCTCCCCGCTGATTTCCTCCCAAATCAGGCCGTGAATTCCTTGCGGATCGCGTCGGCCGGGCGGATGCAGATCGAGAATCAGGAGATGGATGCGGCGTTCGAGCAGTTCGGCCGCCTTCTCGACGAACGATCGCACCGCCGCACGTCCCGACTTGTTTCCCGGTGAAACAACTTCCACGGCGGCGACCATTCGGTCGCCGCTGACATGCCGCACGATCACGGCGTTCTGCTTGCGGCGGTAGAATTCCATTCCTGTTTCCGCCGTGATTTGAACGCGCGGCGGCGCGAGCAAAATCGGGCTGGCACCGCCTGGCGCTCCGATACCCACGCTTTCCGCCTTCCATCCGTCGTCCTGGGCGTCGAGCGTGAGGACATCCGGACCAAAACCTGCGGCGTGTTGCTCGGCCAAGGCGTAGTAACCTTCCGGCAAAAGATCGGAGTTCAGGGATCGCTTCAACTCCTCAATCCAGGCATGATGAAAGTCGTGAAAAATGCCGGCTTCTACGCAAGTCCAGTCATGTGCGGGCATGTCAATAGTCTCCAACGCTTGTCGAATGTCGCGGTTTGACGGCTAGATTACCGTCCCGAACTCCACTATCCATTATACCATTCGGGAAGGTGGATACCATCTGGGTCTTTCAGGCTGTCGTCCGTATCTGGCCAAAGATTCTGGTAAAGCGGGAAGGAATCCCCATCCTTCGGCCGGTTGACGGGATGTGCATGACCAACGGATCGCCTGTTTGACGGCACAGCCGTGCGCAAAGCCGCGAAGCAAACAGGCGGTGTTGCCTATTCCTTGCCCCCGGACTTTCGCAAGGTTGCAATCACGGCGCTGCGGTCAATGCCACGTTTGACCACTGCGTTAGCAACAGCCTGTTTAACGGCATCCCCCAAACTCTTATCAGCAGTGCGTGCTTCTTCTGATGGCTCGCTTGCCGACAGTGCTATCTTGAGCGGAGTCTGGTTGTCCTTGTCAACAGCGTTCACATTCGCGCCTTTTTGGATGAGCAGATCAACAATTGCAGCATTATTTGCGGCCACTGCGTAGTGAAGCGCGGCATAGCCCAGAACTGTCCGGTCCTGTTTATTCACCTCGACACCCTTCGTGGTCAAAAGTTCAACGACGTCTTGCTTCCCCATCTGTGAAGCTTTCATCAAGACGGTCACTCCCAGGCTATCGACACTATTTGGGTCGACTCCGTGGTCGAGCAACAGGTTGACGAGTTCAGGGTTTGTCTTCGACAAGACGCAGCATAGTATCGGCGTCATGTCGCCGCCTGATCCGCCGCGCGAGTTGACGTCCGCCCCGTTACCAACCAAGATCTGGGCTATCGCCAAGTCGCCGCTCTGTGCGGCGCGGTGCAGCGGAGTTAAATTACCCACCTTATCTTTCACGTTGACTAGATCAGGAAACTTCCCGATTAGCGACTTCACCGTCGCAGCATCGTGCGCGGTGATCGCCTCGAACAATTTCGGTGTGGCAGCCTCTTTCGTTGCTGGCGAGCAGCCGAATACGAATACGATGCCGAGTGCCAATACCAAAGCATGTTCCCGCCACATTTTGTTCATGGTAATCCCTTCAATGATTGTGTGCCCCCCGCGCAGTGCTTCGGCGGCCGTTGCGGGTTGGCTTGATGAATGTTTCGTATCCTGAGTAGACCTTGCCGCTTGGGTTCTCCAATCTGCCTCAACGTAATCCTAGTCCTAATCTGTCGCATTGGCAATGCTTTCGCCGCACCTTCGCCGCTGCCTGCTCCCACGACTTCGTTTGGAAATTAGCCCTTCTTCCATGCAATCGCCGCCGTAGGACAAGCGGCGACGCACTCGGCGGCGACTTTCGCTAGGGCCTCGGCGACCGAATGGCCCAGCGGCACGCCGATTCGCACGTCAAAACCACGACCGATATAGGTCAGCCCGAGATCTTCCCCACCCGCCGCCGTGATCTGCACGCACAAGCCGCAGTCAATGCACTTGCCCGGCTCAAAGAGGATATCGGCATGACGGATGTCTTGCTCGTATTTCCTCCGCTCGGCCTTGAAGCGTCGCGGATCGGCGCCGTACATGGCCGAATACTTTCGCAATCGGCAAGTCGAAAGCGCACGGCAATCGCAATGCAGGCATCGCGCGGCCTGCTCGGCGGCCTGCGACAATCCAACACCGCTAGCGGCTTCGCAACGCGGAACCTGCGCCGTATTGCTTGAAAGCTGCACCAACTCGTCCTGAGCCATTTTTCCGATCCGCGTGGTGAACGGCGGGTTCGTTCCGGTTACTACCTGACCGGATAGAAACTGATGGATGGCCACCGCAGCTTCCTTGGCGTCGGCCACGCTGCGGATGCCGGTTGTCCCTTGTCCGCGCAAAGCGTTTCCGACCGCGAAGACTCCCGGCAGATTCGTCTCGTAGGTCCGGCGTTTGACCGCAATTCCGCCACCAGATACACCAACACACCAGGGCGGCGCCTGCTCGGCTGCGGTCCAGCCGATAGCAATCACCACGACATCATACTGGGAACGAAGTTCCGTGAATGAAACGTCGCGGCCAATGCGCACATTCATCCGCGTTTCAATTCCGAGTCGCAATATCAGAGCGATCTCGCGTTGCAGCACGTCGCGAGGTAGTTTTTCGGGCGGAATCTCGCGGCCAAACATCCCACCGAGCGCGTCGGTGTCGTCGAAGATCGTGCAGGCGTGGCCGCACTGGGCCAGATAGTAAGCGGCCGCCAACCCGGCTGGCCCGCCGCCGACAATAGCCACCCGCTTGCCCGACGCGGGACGACATGGCGGCAGATAGGGTTCCGCCGAGTCGAGATCGACATCGGCCACGATGCGTTTGAGTTCGCAAATCGCGATCGCGCCGTCGAGATTTCCGCGGCGGCAGACCTTTTCGCAAGGGGCCGGACAGATTCGCCCCAACACGGCTGGCATGGCGATGTCGGCCTTGACCGTGATCAAAGCCTCGCGAAGTTGACCTGCGGCAATTTGGCGAAGCATTTGGGGGATATTCATCTGCGCCGGACAGCCGAACGAACAGGGTGCCACGCAATCACCCAGGTGGTCGCTCAGAAGCAGTTCCAGCGTACTCCGACGGATGGCATAAACCTCGTCCGTTTCGCTTTCGACCCGCATTCCTTCGGCCGCTGGTGTAGCACAGGCGGGCACCATACGGCCGCTGGACAAGAGTTTCACCAGACAGACCAGGCACGAGGTCGACGGCTCACACTGCCGCGAAAAGCAAAGCG
>Ga0118677_10004908_pt1 | contig 23935 bp, 18 predicted proteins | sample AliMusrvi5mmetaG_FD_86154 | JGI IMG/M metagenome (GOLD analysis project Ga0118677, IMG submission 86154)
GTATTATTAGCTTATGGAAATTAAAGAAGTTATTATAGGTTCAATAAAAACAGCACTTTTTTCTTTAAAAATTGACGATTCAAAAATAAAGGAAATCGGCTTGGAACATCCGGAAGATATTTCTCATGGAGATTATTCTACGAATGTTGCTATGGTTCTATCAAAGCTTGTCGCTCAAAATCCTCGAGAGCTTGCGGAAAAAGTTGTCGCCGAAATTCTTGAAAGAAAACCCAAAGAAATAGAAAAAATAGAAGTTGCTGGTCCTGGTTTTATAAATTTCTATCTTTCAAAAGATTTCTTTGAAAATAAAACAAAAGAAATAATTAAACTCGGAAAAAAGTTTGGTAAAAACAAGAGTCTGAAAGGCCAAAAAATTCTTGTCGAAAAAAGTGCACCGAATCTTTTCAAACCATTTCATGTGGGACATCTTTTGAATATTACAATCGGGGAGTCACTAACAAGGATTTTCAATTTTTCTGGATCAAAAGTTATACCGATTGCTTATCCTTCAGATGTATCTTTGGGAGCTTCAAAAACGGTTTGGGCTATCATGGATAAAAAAATTGAAGATAAAATGACAATAAATGCTCTCGGCGAATGTTATGCATACGGGACAAAAAGATATGACGAGGACGAAAAGATAAAAAAAGAAATTATTGATATAAATAAAAAAATTAATGCGAAAGAATTTGGTGTCATTTGGAATGTGTACAAAAAAGGAAGAGATTTAAGTTTGAAATATTTTAAAGATATAACAGCACGCCTAGAGTCTAAATTTTCTGGTTATATTTATGAAAGTGATGCAGGTGTTTTGGGAAAGAAAATTGTTGAAGGATACATCGGTAAATTGTTTGAAAAATCTGAAGGGGCGGTTATTTTTAAAGGTGAAGATTACGGTTTGCATACTCGTGTTTTTATTACATCGCAAGGATTACCAGTCTATGAAGCAAAGGATATAGGGCTTATAAAATTGAAGTTTAAAAAGTACAAGCCGGATATCTCTTTAGTCATTACGGATGTTGAGCAGAAGCAGTATTTTGAAGTGATAAAAAAAGTTGCGACTTTGATATATGGAGAATGGGGAGAAAAATCAATGTATTGGCAACATGGAAGAATGCATTTTGAGGGGGGGAATATTTCTTCAAGGTACGGTAATGTTCCTTTAGCCGAAGACCTTATAAATGAGGTAAAGAAAAAAGTCTATGAAAAAATGAATTCTGTTGAAAAAAAATCGTCCATAAAGGAGGATGATTCTTTGGTTGAACATATTGCAATGTCTTCTCTCAGATATTCATTTTTGAGAAGTAGTCCTGGTAAAAATATTATCTTTGACTTCGACAAATCAGTTTCTTTTGAAGGTGACTCCGGACCTTACCTTCAATATTCTTATGCTCGAGCAAAATCAATTTTAAGAAAAGCGAAAGTGGAGAAGATTAAGTCTAAAGTTAGCTCCAGTCAAATAAAAAGCCAATTTGACGGGTCGAGTATTAGCATACTCGAAAAACTTCTTTATAGATTTCCCGAAGTGGTTGAGAGAGCAGGGGAAGAATATTCTCCGCATTATATTGCTTCATATCTTATTGAAATTTCCTCAGCCTTTAATAATTTTTACGGAAATAATAAAATAGTTGATAAAGCAGATCTAAGTTCTCCATATAAAGTCGCTTTAACAGAAGCTTTTTCTGAAGTCTTGAAAAACGGTCTTAATTTGCTCGGTATTTTCGCACCTGAAAAGATGTAAACTTTTTGTGTTTGACAGACTATTATTACACATATATAATCTTTTACTTGATCAGGGGTAAGGTGCCTCTGAAAATTGTTCGTTGAGTTCTAATAAGTTGGGAAGGGTTTTACCTATGAGTGGTAGAAACGGTCTTTCTTTACAAACGATCAGTCGTCGGGAAGCCAGACGGTGTATCGACGATGCTATTTCTGAGAATCAAGACGGTGGTGATTTTCACAAGACTCATCGCCGTCGCCGTCATCATCGTGGTGGTTGTAAAAACCGCCGTGGCTATCCCACTCTCCGTTGTCTCAAGAAGGATCAGCTCGATTGTATTCAAGAAGGAGTTGTGGCAGTTACTGCCACCATAAATGATATCGAGTTTCACCAACCGAAAAGAATGTCTGCCTAGTTTAAAATTGGCATGACTTTTTGAAGCGCTACTCGTTAAGGGTGGCGCTTTTGTTTTTATTTAATACCCTTGACTTTTTGTATAAAGTTCTTTACCCTTAAAAAAGAGGCCTTTTTTGGAAGGAAAAAAGATGAGAGATTGCGGTGTTCATAAACCACGCGACATGCCGTTGGTTTAGAGAGAAATTGTTTCAACTAAGGCATTGCTCGTTTTGTCTGATAAGTCATTTTTGTTCTTTTTGTATCATTGCGTTTTTCTTGAAAATTGTTGCTTCAAAATTTTTTTTTGGAGAACACTCAACGGGAGAAACCTTTTCCAAAATACAACTTGATACTTTTGGAATGGATTTGATTAAAAACGAGTCAAATAGCAGGGGAAAGTCTATCTAGACCCACCCTGCTTTTTTGTTGTTTAGACTTTAATTTAGAACGACTGTTAAAAAGTTAAACACAGATTGTCAACTTTTTGTATTGACTTTATTATAAAGAGTGATAGAGCGACTTTGGGTAGCAGAATATTTTTTCTGCTTGTGTTTCAAAAAGTTACAAAAAGAAAGGAAGAAGTCATGAAAAAACTTCTTTGGTCTATTGTTATCACGATGGTGATGTACTTTGGTTTTCAGCCTAAAGCCGTGGCGTCAGATGGTATCCCGATCAACTCTTACATCAAGGTCACTTCATTTGTGGCCGTGACAAATGGGGTGGGTGGTTTCAACTACTACATGTATGTTGAATCCTACACGACCAACAAGACCAGGAGTGTCTGGGGTCTGACGGCTACCAACTTCGGCGGACCGTGGGTTAAGGGTGATACGACGAAGGTCAAGTATGACTTTCTATACCGTACGATGACCAATAACTACTATTACGACCGTTTCCTTTGTATTCGCGGTGTCGGTGTTACTAACGGGTTTTTCAAACCCAGTATGGATACCCCATGATGTACACAATCTGTTCGGACCTAACTCAAGACTTAGCGTATAAGTAGTGAGTTAGGATCCGAAAAGATTTGTTTAATATTTAAAAGTTTATAAATTTATTAGTTTTAATTAAAAAAAATGAAAAATCATTTAAAAAAAATATCGTTTTTGATTTTAGGTATTATTTTGATACCTTCTTTTGTTGGTGCGCAAAAATCAGTTGTAGATTTCAAAGCTGGTGATATTACTTGTTCAGCAGGTAACTCTATAGCAAAAAATGCTTCAGCTACTTGGGGAATAACAGGTCTTGGTGCTTTTGATTCTCCATTAGTCACTTGGTCAGGTTCAGGAGTTTCTGGAACAGGACTTTCAACCATGTCTACATATTCAGTAGCAGGTCCAGTAAATAATGTTATTGCTACAATCGCTGATGAATCAGGAAGTGTACAGGTTGCTTGCAGTCCTTTGACTGTGCAAAAATCAGTTGTAGATTTCAAAGCTGGTGATATTACTTGTTCAGCAGGTAACTCTATAGCAAAAAATGCTTCAGCTACTTGGGGAATAACAGGTCTTGGTGCTTTTGATTCTCCATTAGTCACTTGGTCAGGTTCAGGAGTTTCTGGAACAGGACTTTCAACCATGTCTACATATTCAGTAGCAGGTCCAGTAAATAATGTTATTGCTACAATCGCTGATGAATCAGGAAGTGTACAGGTTGCTTGCAGTCCACTCAGTATAAAAGACACCACGAATGATACTGGTGGTAGTACAGGTGGAGGTGGTGGGTCAGTGTCATCAAATAGCTGTACATTGTTAGGTAATGTAAACGGTGATACAAAATGTAGTGTAGATATTTTTGATTTTAACTCATTGATATTAAATTGGGGAAGTACCTCAGTTGGTAACAGCTCAGATTTAAATAAAGATGGGATTGTTGATATACTAGACTTCAACACCTTGATGCTTAATTGGACTGGAACATTATAAAAAATAAAGATTATTAATAATATAAAAACATGAAAAAATATATAATATCAATTTTTGCAGTTTTGCTTGGAATCTTTATGACTTCTAGTGCAATTGCTTCCACAAGTATAACTCTCGATCCTTCTAATATTAATGTGGTTGCTGGTCAGAAAGTAGATTTAGTAATTTATGCTAATTCTAATGGAGTAAAGAATGGGACTGTTAAAATTGAAGTAAGCTACCCGGCAAATCTTTTAAGCGTATCTTCTTTTGCTCAGTCACCAGTATGGATGAGTAATACTGAAACAGGATATGATTCAATAGATAATACAAACGGTAGTCTTATAAAGACGGCTGGTTATCCAAGGGGTTTTATATCAGCTGTTCCTTTTGGTACTATAACTTTTACTACTAAAGTAGATGGTGTTGCAACAGTGAAAGTAGAAAATGGTTCAATCGCTTTAGATGCCTCAGGAAAGAATACTTTTTCAGGAAATTCTCAGTCAGTGATAAATATTACAAAAGCAGTAAAAACTATTACAACAATAACGACTAAAACCCCTACAACAGAGACAGCAACTAAAGTTTCTACAACAACAAATAATTCTAATATTATAAGTCAGGAAGCTACAGTATTAGATGCTTTAAATAGTATTAATGGAACTTCAACTGATAATACAAAATTTACAGCATCGGCATTCGGTTCAATGATGGGAGGTAATGTAGGAAATTTTATTGGAGCATTATTGCTTTTAGTAATATTACTTTTGATAATATTTTGGATTCAGAAAAGAAGAAAAGATAAATAAACATTAATTTAAAAAAGCAGTTCCCGAAAGGGAACTGCTTTTTTGTATATTTATTCGTGAAATTTTATTAATGTTTGTTTGGTAAGGATAACTTGTTGTTTCTTCATTTTTTATCTAAAGTCTGCTAGAATTAAAATATATTAGATATGACAGAAAATAATAATAAAACTGAAGAAAAGCTGGTTTCTAAAAAAAGTAAATTGGCTGAAAGGGAAGAGCAAATACTGAAATCTTGGCAAGAAAATGACGTGTTTAAAAAAACTCTTTTAAAAGATTCGCCGAAAGGAGAGTTTGTATTTTTTGATGGTCCGCCATTTGCTACAGGACTTCCGCACTTCGGACACATTTTAGCAGGAACAATGAAAGACTTTATCGGTAGATATAAAACCATGCGTGGATATCACGTTCCAAGAAAGTGGGGATGGGATTGTCATGGTTTGCCAGTTGAGAATATTGTTGAAAAAGAGCTTGGTTTTAAATCAAAAAAAGATATTGAAGATTTTGGTTTGGAAAAATTTAACGACATAGCAAGAAGCAAAGTTTTTACTTATGTAAATGATTGGAAGAAAATTGTTCCAAGACTCGGACGTTTTGTAGATATGGAAGATGATTATAAAACTTTAAGTCCAACATATATGGAATCTGTTTGGAATGTCTTTAGCGAGCTAAACAAAAAAGGTTTGGTTTATGAAGATTTTAAAGCTATGCATCTTTGTCCGCATTGTGGAACTACACTTTCGAATTTTGAAATTAGCCAAGGATATAAAGATATTACGGATATTTCTGTTACGGTAAAGTTTGAACTGGTAGATGAAGCCTCTAATCTTTCAGGCGGGCAAGCAGGTACTTTTATTTTGGCTTGGACAACAACACCCTGGACGCTTCCTGGAAATGTTGCTTTGGCAGTTGGTAAAGATATTGATTATGTAAAGATTAAGGTTGGAGATCAAAAATTTATTTTAGCTGAATCAAGACTTTCAGTGATAAAAGAAAGTTACGAAGTTTTAGAAAAGATAAAAGGTGATGCTCTCGTTGGTCTTTCATACAAACCAATTTTTGATTATTATAATAATGATAAATTAAAAAACAGAGAAAATGGATATAAAGTTTATCAGGCAGACTTTGTAACTACTGAAGATGGAACGGGGATTGTGCATATTGCACCAGCTTTTGGTGAGGACGATATGAATCTTGGTAGAAAAGAAAAACTACCTTTTATACAGCATGTTGGACATGATGGAAGATTTAAATCTGAAGTTACAGAATTTGCTGGCAAAAAAGTTAAACCAATAGAAAATCCACAAGAAGCTGATATAGAAGTTATTAAGTTTTTGGCAGGAAAGGGAACCCTTTTCGCTAAGGAAAAATTTATCCACTCATATCCGCATTGTTGGAGATGCGACACACCACTTTTGAACTACGCAACCACTTCTTGGTTTGTTGAAGTTACAAAAATAAAAGATAAGCTTGTAGAAGAAAATAAAAAAATAAAATGGATTCCAGAAGAAGTGGGTGATGGGAGATTTGGAAAATGGCTCGAAGGAGCTCGTGATTGGGCAATTTCTCGAACAAGATTTTGGGGATGTCCTTTGCCTGTTTGGAAATGTAAAAAATGTGAGGCGAAACAATTTTTTGGTTCAATTGAAGAAATAAAAGGAAGAACAAGCAGAAAAAATAAATTTCTCGTTGTTCGACATGGTGAAGCTGAGAGTAATGTTCTTGGTATTTTGAGTTCCAATCCTAAAGTAAATCATCATCTTACGGAAAAAGGTAAGGAACAGGCGAAAGACGCAGTAAAAAATTTTGGCAAAGAAAAAATTGATATTATTTATTGTTCACCTTTTGTAAGAACGAGAGAAACCGCAGAAATTATTGCCGAACAAATCGGATATCCTAAAGAGAAAATAGTTTTTGATGAAAGACTTCATGAAATATATGTTGGTGTTCTTGATGGTAAGCCGGATGCAGAATATCAAGCTTTTTTTGAATCAAGAGACGCAAAATTTTGGAAAACACCGGAAGGGGGAGAAAATTATACTACTGTAAAAAACAGAATGACAGATTTTCTATATGACATAAATTCAAAAAATGAAAATAAAAATATTTTGATAGTTTCTCACAATACACCAATTTGGCTTATGTTTGGAGGTGCTTCAGGTATGACACCTGAGCAACTTATGGCTATGAGAGAAGTCGGAAAGCCATTTATCCATAATTCTGAAGTAAAAGAATTAGCTTTTTCTCCTATTCCTCACAATAGGAATTATGAGCTTGACATGCACAGACCATTTATTGATGAGCTTGTCTTGGATTGTTCTTGTGGTGATAAAATGCACAGAATCCCAGAAGTTTTTGATTGTTGGTTTGAATCTGGCTCGATGCCTTATGGACAATCTCATTATCCATTTGAAAACTTGGATAAATTTGATCCAGAGAAAAATAAAAAATTCCCAGCAGATTTTATTGCGGAAGGTTTGGATCAGACAAGAGGATGGTTTTATTCAATGATTGTTCTTTCTGTCGCACTTTTTGGTGAGTCTTCATATAAAAATGTTATTGTAAACGGGATGGTTCTTGCTGAAGATGGAAAGAAAATGTCAAAACATTTGAAGAATTATACTGACCCGATGGATCTTGTAGATATGTATGGTGCAGACGCTATCAGATATTATTTACTATCTTCGCCTGCGATGAAAGCTCAAGATTTATATTTTTCAAATAAAGGAGTTGATGAGGTTGTAAAGAAGACAATCATGAGACTTCAAAATGTTTTTTCTTTCTTTGAAATGTATGGTGGTTTTGATTTAAAAGAATCAAAAGATAAATCGGAAAATATTTTGGATAGATGGATTCTTACAAAGTTGAAAGAAACAGCAACTCAAATTACAAAATCTGTTGATAACTATGAGCTTGATAGGGGGACTTGGCCAATAGCAGACTTTGTCGACGATATTTCTACATGGTATTTGAGAAGATCACGCGACAGATTTAAATCTGAAGATCTAAAAGACAGAAACTCTGCAATGCAAACAACTAAGACTGTTATTTTAGAATTTTCAAAACTTCTTGCTCCATCAATGCCCTTTTTGGCTGAAGATTTGTATTTAAAGATTACAGGCGGTCTTTTGAAAGATTCAGTTCACATGGAGAGTTGGCCAGAAGAATTTGTCGGTGAAATGTCTAAAGAAGAAAATGAACTTTTGGAAAATATGAAAGAGACAAGAAATATTGTTTCTCTTGGTCTTGAAGCCAGAGCTAAGTCTGGATTAAAAGTTAGACAACCGCTTGGAATGCTTATGGTTAAAAGTTTAGTGGATAAAAAGTTAAAAGAAGAATACCTTGCTTTAATAAAAGACGAGGTTAATGTTAAAGAAGTTATTTTTGATGCAAATATTACTGAAGCTGTAGAACTTGATAAAAATATAACTCCTGAACTTAAAGAAGAGGGAACATCCAGAGATATTATCAGATCGATTCAGGAAATGAGAAAAAATAAAAAGTTAAATCCAGAGGATTTAATAGATCTTTCTGTTGATACAGACGAAAATACAAAAAAGATAATAGAAAAATTTGAGAAGGAAATATCAAAAACTGCAGGTTTAAATAAAATAACTTTTAAATCTCTAGAAAATGTAGAGAAAGTTGAGTTGGGTAATGTAAAGTTGAGTGTTGATATTAAATAAAAATTACTGTTCAAAAACTTAAAAGTAAATTATAATATAGTTATATAATAATTATTAAAATAATGAAACTAAAAATATTAAACTCTCTACTTTTAAGTGTACTTTTTTCTTTTATATTCTTTGTACCCAACACCACATATGCATCATATAGAAACGTAATACAATCAGAACCAGGGCTTCTTTATTATTGGCCAATGACCGAATCTTCTGGATCAACACTAACACCACTTGTCGGAGGAGTTAATATTAGTCTAGTAGGCGCCACAGTGGGTGTTTCAGGAAAAGTAGATGGTACAGCAGTTTCTTTTGATGGCGTTGATGATTTTGGTGTAACCGCATCAAGTCTAGATTTGACTGCTTACAATAAAATAGTAGTTGAGGCACTTATGTATATACCTTTTTATGATTCTAATATTGATAGAGTTGGTTGGCAATTTGACCCAAATTTGTCTTTTTATTATGGTATAGATGGTGGACTTGGAGCAACAACACAATCAAACTTAGCCATAAAAGGTAGTGCTGGTTATGATGTTGGATTATATTCACGCCCTACTACTGGTAGTTGGCATCATATAGTTACCGTTTATGATAAAAGTTTGGTAATGAGTGATGTCAGTTTTTATATTGATGGTATATTACAAGATGCGGTAAGTAGACCACTTTATGATAATAATAAAGGTGGTTTTGGAGATAATTTAATGTCTATAATGAGTCGTTTCGGTAGCGGATTTACTAATGGAAAAATACAACATTTAGCAATTTATAGTGGCCTTAGTTCAGAAGAAATAGCTATTCATGCAAATTTAATAAATACAGCTTCAACTATAACTTTAGCTGGACCAACATCTGGTGTTACTGATGTGACTTCTGGTGATTTTTCGGTAAGTTCTGACCTTCCAATATCTACTTCAATTACAGTGACTCCAAATGATAATGGTGCAGGTGGAACTTTTTCTCCAACTTCAGTAATTATCAGCTCAACAACACCAACAGCTACTTTTACTTATACTTCGTCTTCAACAGGTTCAAAAACTATTTCAGTTACAAATGATGGGGGATTGAATAATCCTACTTCTATAACTCATGTAGTAATATTAAATATTCCTGCAACCGAAGTAATATTAAGTGGTCCAACTAGTGGATCTATTGAAGTGGCTTCAACAAATTTTACAGTGTCGGCTAATGGTATAATAACAGGTAATTTAACAGTGACCCCAAATGATAATGGTGCAGGTGGAACTTTTTCTCCAACTTCAGTAATTATCAGCTCAACAACACCAACAGCTACTTTTACTTATACTCCAAGTTCTATAGGAATAAAAATAATTTCTGTAATTAATAATCAAAGTTTAATAAATCAAAATATTATTAATTATTCTGTTTCAATGGTTGGTTCTGGTTTAATTTTGGGTGATAGTACTATTGCGACTTATGCTGGAGGAACTCAAGTAGCCGATTTTCTTTATACAGAGAGACAAGTGAGTGATGGATGGACTGCTACGAGTATCGCTTATCCTGGACATACAATTACTCAACAAAAAAATACATATCTTGCAACCGGAAATAGATCAACTGTAGATTTTACTATTGTTCAAATAGGTTTAAATGATTTACTTAATCCACCAGAAACTACAAGTGTTGTTATTGCACGTTTGCAAGATCTTATTGACACAATTAATGCTAATAAAAAAGTTGGATCTTTGGTTATTGTTTCAACAATGAATCCTATTAAACAACGTTTGATAGATTCTTATGGTACAGAAAATGGTCTTATTTCTCAGCAACAATTTTTAGATATTAATAATGCAACTAAAGGTTTTGGACCAACACCAATAACGGGGGTTGATTATAGAATATCCAAACATACTTCTTTACTTGATGATGGTAATGGAAATCTTGCTTCGATATACGATACAGGAGATCATGTTCATGAGAATAATGCTGCAAGACAAATTATTGCACATGTTTGGAGAGATTCTTTAGCTGAATTAGGTCTATTGTCTCCAACTGTCTCTAGCGAGCCAATTATTGGGACCTCGACTATACATAATGGAACGGCAACTATTAATTTTTCTGCACCTACTTATAATGGTGGGGCAAATATTACTTCATATATTGCACATTCAAACATTGGAAATTTTGTTTCTACCGCTACCACTAGTCCTATAATTATCACCGGATTACAAAATGGTGTATCTTATTCATTTACTGTAGCCGCTGTAAACTCGGCTGGAACAAGCGAATATTCTACTTCTTCAAATACTGTATTATCTGTTTACGATATTTTTGATGTAAATTATATCGTCTCAGAAAATGGCACTCTCTCCGGCTCTTCTACCCAATCAGTCGCTTATGGTTCAAGTACTACTGCAGTTACAGCAACACCAAACGCAGGATACAGATTCTTGAAATGGTCAGATGATATTACCACTCCAACAAGAACAGACTCAAATATCACACAAAACGCAACTATAACTGCTATGTTCGGAAGAAGATCTCATAGTAACTATATAACACAAGAAAATATTACAACTTCAATTGAACAAGACATCACACCTATTATTGATAATGTTTCTACTACTACAATTGTAAAAACGGTATCTACCACAACCCCTTCATCCCCAACAAACATAACAAAAACCAACTTCCTATTCAAAAACAACCTAAAACTCGGACAAACATCACCTGACGTAAAGGAACTACAAAAGTTTCTAAATTCTCATGGTTATATTATCTCCAAGACCGGACCTGGTTCAATAGGTAATGAAACCAACTACTTTGGCTTACTAACAAAGAAAGCCCTTATCTTATTCCAAGAAGCAAATACCAAAGAAATACTCAAACCATTTAATCTTACTAAAGGCACTGGATATTTTGGAGAGGGGACGAGGAAGTGGATTAATGGAGGGATAATATAAAGTTTTAGATAAAAGAGGTTTTGCGAAGCAAAACCTCTTTTAATTTTTTCCTTTACACTTTTAACTTTTAACTTTACACTTGTTATGTGCATAACATTTATACAACAAAGGCTATAATAATAAAAAGCGTTCCAATAGGTGAAGCGAATAAGCTTTATTTTTTACTTACGAAAGATTTGGGTTTTATCAAAGCGAGCGCTCAGGGTGTGCGACTTTTGAAATCTAAGTTGAAGGGGCATCTTCAAACGTTTTCTGTTGTAAATATTTCTGTGGTGAAAGGAAAAGAAATTTGGAGGATTACGAGTTCTGAATTGGTAGAAAATGAAAGTTTGATCAGAAATTCTGAAAAATTATTTGTTATAAAAAATGTTTTTTCTTTACTATTACGCATGCTTCACGGGGAAGAGAAAAATGAACCATTTTTTGAATGTGTAGATATTTTTTATAATTTTCTATTAAAAAATCATCTTGATAAAGAACAATTAAAAAATATAGAGATACTTACTGTTTTGAGGATTTTACATCATCTCGGATATTTTAAAAATACTTTTCCATTATCAGTTTTTGCAGGAGAAAATGAACTCTCTTTTGGTACACTCAAAGATTTTGCAGATAAAAGTAAGGAGGCTGTAAGGGAAATAAATTTAATGCTTACTGAAACACAATTATAGTTTATTACTGTTTTTTGATTGTGATATAATATTAATCAGTTTTTATATGGATATTAAAATTAAAAATATAATAGAAGATTTACAGTTTGATTTGTATTCCAGAAATGCTGATGGTATTTTTCTTAAGAAGAGACATGTATTAAGAGATAAAGGACAATATTCTGATAGACCAACAGTGTGGCAAGAAGAAACAGAATCTCCAAAGAGACAGATTCCTTATAATAAAATTCTTCTTGGGACTTTTATATTTTTTATATTAGCTTTGTGTTTTGCTTTTCTTAGATTTTTTGGTGGGCTCAATACAGTTTCTGGAAATAATATAGATATTCTTGTAAGTGGTCCTGTTTCTATTGGTGGAGGTGAAGAACTTCCTTTAGATATTTTAGTAAAAAATAATAATAATATAAATTTACAAACTGTTGATTTGAGAATTGAATTTCCAATTGGCACAAGACAATCGGGAGATGTTCAGACTGAGTTAAAAAGGTATAGTGAAGTTTTGGGTGATATTAGTATTGGAAAAAGTGCAGAACGTATAGTTAAAGCGGTTCTTTTTGGACAAGAAAATACACAGCAGGTTGTAAAAGTTACCGTTGAATATAGAGTTGCTGGATCAAATGCAATTTTTTCAAAAGAAAAAGATTACAATGTTCTTATAAGTTCTTCGCCTGTAAACATTTTAGTTTTAGGACCCACTGAGGTAAATTCAAATCAGCCGGTAAATTTTACGGCAAATGTTACATCAAATTCTATTACTACAGTTAAAAATCTTATATTAAAAATAGATTATCCATTTGGTTTTACTTTGGATAATTCAACTCCAAAATCGGTATCATCCGATGGGAGTGTATTTAATCTTGGTGATTTAGAACCAGGTGCTAAAAGAGTGATAAAAATTTCTGGAGTTTCTCAAGGACAAGATGGAGAACAGAGAGTTTTTAAATTTACAGTAGGGACTGAAAGCACAACAAATGATAATACTATTGATGTTCCTCTTTCTATTTATACTTCAACTTTGTCATTAAAAAAACCTTCTCTCGGAGTTTCTGTGGTTATTGACCAATCTTCTGATCAGATTGTGTCGGCTTCTGGTGATAAAAGAATTAATGGTCAAATCTCTTGGCAGAATAATCTTACAGATAAGATAGAAAATGCTTCTATAAAAATCCAATTAAAAGGAAATATCTTAAATAAAGATTCTGTAAGTGTTGATAGAGGTTTTTATAATTCAATTGATAATTCAATAACTTTTGATAAAAATAATTATCCAGATTTGGCGACAATAAATCCAGGGGATATGGGTAATATGGGTTTTTATTTTTCTTTATACTCACCTGATTCAAAATCTAATATTTCATTTAGTAATTCTGAACTTAATATGATAATAAGTGCTGTCGGTGATATTGCAGGGTCAAACGGTAGTGTTCAAGGGACATTATTTTCTGATACAAGGACAATAAAAGAATTATCAAATTTGAAAATTCTTTCAAGAAGTTTGCATACTATTGGAGCTTTTGAAAATAGCGGACCTGTTCCTCCTCAAGTTGAAAATGAGACGACATATACTATTGTTTGGACGGCAACAGATTCATTTAATAATATTTCAGGTGCAAAAGTTACAGCTGTACTTCCTCCTTACGTAAAATGGACTGGTTATATTTTACCATCCACAGAGAAAATAAATTATGATGCCAATAGCGGGCAAGTTATTTGGGATATTGGAGATATGCAATCTGGTCTTGGAACAAATTCTCAAGCCAGAGAAGTTTCTTTTCAAGTTTCTATTACACCAAGTTTGAGTCAAGTTGATCAAGAACTTAATTTGATAAATGAAGTTACGATAAGTGGTATTGATGTATTCTCTGGACAAAGAGTTGGTGGAGTAAAGCCACCGACTACTACAAATATTGTTTCTGACCCAATATATTCTCAGAGTGTTGGAAAGGTTGTAAGATAATTAAAATTAAGTTAAATTAAGATAATAAGTAATTTTCTGGAAAAAGGTCAGACCTTAAATCTACAGAAAGGTCTGATCTTGGGGAAAGAAAATTATCAATAATTCATGAGTAAAAAAGAAAAAAATAATAAATTGATGGAAGACATAATTTCTCTTTGTAAAAGGAGAGGTTTTATTTATCAAGGTTCTGAGATTTATGGTGGTCTTGCTGGTACATGGGACTATGGTCCACTTGGGGTTGCTTTAAAGAATAATATTAAAAATATTTGGTGGAAAAAATTTGTTACAGACAGAGAAGATATGTATGGAGTTGATGCTGCAATCCTTATGAATCAAAACGTTTGGAAAGCTACAGGACATGTTGGTAATTTTTCTGATCCGCTTGCAGAATGTAAAAAGTGTAAAAAAAGATTTAGAACGGACCAACTTGAAGATATAAAAAAATGTCCAGATTGTGGCGGGGAAATGGGGGAAGAGAGACAGTTCAATATGCTTTTTAAGACAAATGTTGGTGCACTTGAAACGGAGGAATCTATCTCATATCTCCGTCCAGAAACTGCTCAAGGGATGTTTGTAAATTATAAAAATATTATTGACTCATTTCATCCAAAGTTTCCTTTTGGTATGGCACAGATTGGTAAGGCTTTTAGAAATGAAATTGCTCCAAGAGATTTTATATTTAGAACAAGAGAGTTTGAACAGATGGAGATTGAATATTTGATAGATCCAAGAAAAGATTGGCAGATGACTTTTGAACATTTTAGAAGAGAAATGATAGATTTCACAAAAGAAGTCGGTTTGAAATCTGAAAATGTTACCGAACATGAAATAGGAGATGTAGATAGAGCATTTTATTCAAAGAGAACAATAGATTTTGAATTTGAATTTCCATTTGGGACAAGTGAGCTCTATGGTTTGGCTTATAGGACAGATTATGACTTAGGAAGACACAGTAAATCAAGTGGAATCGATTTAAATTATCTTGATGAAGAAACAAAAGAAAAATTTACTCCACATTGTATTGAACCGTCATTTGGTGTTGATAGAACAGTCCTTGCGATACTATCAGATTCTTACACCGAAGATGAACTAGGTGGAGAGAAGAGGGTTTATTTAAAATTTACTCCAGCTGTTGCACCAATAAAAGTTGCAGTATTTCCACTTTTGAAAAATAAACCGCAACTTGTAGAAAAAGCACAGGAAGTTTATAAAAATCTCAAAAAAGAATTCGGCAGTGTTAGTTTTGATGATAATGGAAATATTGGTAAAAGATATCGAAGACAAGACGAAATCGGAACGCCATTTTGTGTAACAATTGATTTTGATACCATCGAGAAAGATAATTCTGTAACTGTTCGTGATAGAGACACAGGAAAACAGGAAAGAGTAAAAATTGACAGATTGTCAGAATTTTTGAAATCGAAGCTGGTTTAGTAGGTATCTATTATTTATAATAATATATGAATTATATAAAAAAAGTTTTAAAAAATGGAATGAAGGTGATTGTAGTGCCGATGAAAAGTAATCCTACCGCCACTGTATTTGTTTTGGTTGAAGCGGGTTCAAAATATGAGAAAAAGGAAAATAACGGTATTTCACATTTTTTAGAGCACGTTTGCTTTAAAGGGACGGTAAAACGTTCAAAAGCAGTTGATATTTCTAAAGAACTCGATTCAATAGGAGCACATTATAATGCTTTTACTTCACAGGAATATACAGGATATTTTGCGAAAGCTGATTATAAAAACCTAGATAAAATCCTTGATGTTATTTCTGATATGTATATAAATCCGACATTTCCAGAGGCAGAAATTGAAAAGGAAAAAGGAGTTATTATTGAAGAAATAAATATGTATTTGGATTTACCTCAACATATTGTTGCAAATGAATTCAATAAACTTTTGTATGGTGATAAACCTGCCGGGTGGGATATTGCTGGTCCAAAAGAAAATATTTTAAAAATGAGAAGACAAGATTTTATTGATTATAGAAACAAACATTATGTTGCGTCTTCTACAACTGTGGTTGTTGCTGGTAAAATTGATGAAAAAAATATTTTTAAAAAAGTTTCAACAGCTTTTAAAGATATAGGTAAGTGGAAAAAAGAAGATAAGCAAAGGGTTGTTGAAAATCAGAAAGAACCACAAGTTTCAGTTCATTTCAAAGATACTGATCAAACTCATATTATTTTAGGGGTTAGAACATTCAATGCTTATAATAGACACAATCAGGTGATTAGGCTTATAGAAGCTATTCTTTCTGGAGGAATGAGTTCAAGACTTTTCCAGAAGATGAGGGATGAAATGGGAATTTGTTATTATGTTCGTGCAGATAATGACGCACTTACCGATCATGGAGTTTTCGCTGTTTCTGCAGGACTTGATAGTAAAAGAATAAAAGAGGGAATTACTGCGATTATAGAAGAATTAAAGAGAATAAAGACGGAACTTGTCTCAAGAGAAGAACTTGATAAAGTAAAACAATATTTGATCGGTAATCTTTATTTAGGACTTGAATCTTCAAATTCTTTGGCAGGGTTTTATGGATATCAAGAGGTTTTGAAAAAAGATTTAAAAAAACCAGAAGATATTGTAAAAGAAATTAAAGCTGTTACAGCAGAAGAAATAAAGTTTGTTGCAGAAAAGATTTTTAAAAATGAAGGACTTAATCTTTCAATAGTAGGGAAGTTTAAGGATAAGAAGGAGTTTCAAGATATATTAAAAATATAAGGGAAAACACCTGGCTTTGCATCTCTGCAAAGCCAGGTGTTTTTTGTTGCATTTCTAAAAAAGTTGTGCTAATCTTACGCCCATGAGTAAAAAGTCAACAGTTACAACAAATAACGAAGAAAGAATATATGAAGTAGGTTTTCATCTTATTTCTTCTATAGCTCTAGAAAATGTTCCAGCAGAATTTGATAAAATCAAAGCTGTTTTAGCGAAAGAAAAAGCAGTTATCATTTCAGAGGAAGCTCCAAAGCTTAGACCTCTTGCTTACGCTATCAAAAAAGCTTTCGGTGGATCATACAAAACATTTGATAAAGCATATTTTGGATTTATAAAATTTGAATTAGGAGATGATGGAGATATAACTTTGGTTGATACAGCATTAAAGAATAACGAATCAGTTTTAAGATATATTGTTATAAAGACAGTTAGAGAAAATACAATGTATTCTCCAAAGATTTCAGTTTATTCAGATAAGGAAGTAAAAATAAAGGCTTCGACAGTAAAAGCTGAGAAAGAGAAGGTAGAAAAAGTTGAAAAGACAGCGTCTATTGAAGAAATAGATAAATCAATTGATGAATTAGTTGACGATAATAAAGTATAAATAATTATCAATAAAATATTATGAATATAAATAGAGCATTCTTATATGGTAACTTAACAAGAGATCCAGAATTAAAATCTCTTCCATCAGGAATAAAAGTTGTTTCTTTCGGTTTGGCAACAAACAGAACATGGAAAGACAAAGATGGTGTTAAAAAGGATGATACAACATTTCATAATATAGTAGCTTTCGGAAAACCAGCAGAACTTATTGCACAGTATTTAAAGAAAGGTAGAGCGGTTTTTATAGAAGGAAGAATTGCAAACAGATCTTGGGATGATAAAGATGGAACAAAGAAATATAGATCAGAAGTTATAGTTGAAAATTTCCAATTTGGTCCAAGTACAGGAGGTCAGGAAGGAGGTTCATTTGGTGGTAGTAAATCAGAAAGCCCAGCTCCGAAGAGCAAAGCTGAAAATATGGACACAATAGAGTATCCAACAGAAGAAATTAACCCAGAAGATATTCCGTTCTAAGAAAGTCTAAAGCTTAAAGTCGAAAGTTATAAAGTCAGAGAAATGCAGAATTAAAAACTAAAACCTAGAAACTAAAAACTAAATTATATGAAGCAGTGCTTTTTTTCACAAAATAATATCAAATATGTAGACTACAAGGATGTAGAGCTTCTTAAGAAGTTCCTAAATCCTCACGCAAGAGTACAAGGAAAGAAGAAAACAAATGTTAAAGCTAGAAGTCAAAGACAACTCGCTCAGGCAGTAAAGAGAGCAAGATTCATGGCTCTTCTACCTTTCGTAGCAAGATAGTAAAAAGTTTCTAGTTTCTAGTTGCTAGGTTCTAGGAATTTTTCTTTATTTACTAAAAACTAAAAACTTTAACCTAGAAACTATTTATGTCTATATTAGATTACAGTGAAGTAACAGAAAGAAAAATTATTCTTTATGAAGGACAACCTTTTGAAGTTTTGAGTTCTCATGTTTTTAGAAAACAGATGAGAAAGCCTGTTAATGCTACAAAACTTAGAAATATAATTACAAATAAGATTACTGAAGTTTCTTTTCATCAAGCAGAAAAAGTAGAGGAAGCTGAAATTGAATATAAAGATGCAAAATTCCTCTATCAAAATAAAGGAGAATTTTGGTTTTGTGATCCTAAGACTCCGTCAGACAGATTTAAACTTGAAGAAAGTTTAATAGGTACTCCAGCAAAGTTTATGAAAGTAAATTCTATTGTTGAGACAATGATTTTTAATGAAAAAGTTATTGGTGTAAAACTTCCTGTAAAAGTTGAGCTTAAAGTTACTGAGGCTCCTTATGCAGTAAAAGGTGATACTTCTTCTGGTGCCACAAAAAATGTAACCCTTGAAACTGGTGCTATCATAAACGCCCCACTTTTTATAGTAGAAAATGAAATGATTGTTGTGAATACTACTACTGGAGATTATGTAGAGAGAGCGAAAAAATAGTTTTTAGCTACTAGCTTTTAGCTGTTAGGGGGAAAGTAGAAAGTTTATAAAGTATAGAAAATACAAAGGGTAGTCCTTCGATAATCATCGAAGGACTACCCTTTGTAAATTATTTTTACTTGCTAAAGTATATGGGGGGGGGGTTATAATAGTATTTGTCATTAGTTTATTATTAATTAACTATTTTAATGAAAAAATATTTTATCTCAATCTTGTCGATTACTCTACTTTTGTCTGCTTTGTTGTTTACCCAAGTAAAAGCATTCACTTTGAGCGATGTTTCTTTACTGCAAACCCTTGGAATTATCACACAAGCACAAGCAACATCTCTAATTAACGCTATAAACAATGGTTCATTTAAGACACCTACAGCAATAGTTCAACCAGTTACACCAGATTGTGCCGTAATTCCAGTTGATCTTTCTTACACAGAAAGAGATAGTTCAAAAAATGGAAGTGGTGTATCAATACTTCAAGATTTTTTAAATAGTAATGGCTATCTTTCGGTTACACCAACTGGTTATTTTGGACGTATGACCGTTAATGCAGTTAAAGCTTTCCAGAGTGCAAATGGACTTTCGGTTACAGGAAAAGCTGATAGTGCAACAAGAGCTAAAATTCAGGATGTTGATTGTAATACAAATATCACTACAACCACAACAAATCCTTCTACTCCATCTTTACCAACAAATGTTATAAATACTCATATTGTTGTTTCGCCGATCTTACCAGTTTCAAATCCTCCGTCAATTTACAGGATTTCTGCCCCAGCCTCAAATGATTCAACAGTTTATGCTGGACAAAGGTTTGCAATTGATGGAACGAACTTCATAGCACCTAATAGTGTTTATGTTGGAAATGAATCTGCCGTAGTAACACAAGATAACAATGTTATATATGCGATAGCTCCAAGTGATCTTCAGTCCGGTCAAAATTATGTTATAGTCAAAAATGCAAATGGCGGAGTAAGTAGTCAGTTTACCGTCCAGGTTTTTGGGTATTAATGATGAAATATAAAAACCGCCCTTTAATCGGGGCGGTTTTTTTAATCTCTAAAAGCTAGTAGCTAACAGCTATAAGCTTATTTATATTTCTTTTAGTTTTTCTCTTATTACCTTAAGTATTTCTGCAGTAACCTTAGGATTTTCTCTTAGAAATTGTCTTGCAGAATCATAACCTCTACCTATTTTTTCACCATTATATTCATAAGAAGATCCAGATTTTTTAACGATTCCCATTTTTTCTCCGAGAGCTAGCATTTCACCTTCTTTTGAAATACCTTCGTTATACATAAGATCAAATTCAGTTTGTTTGAATGGCGCAGCAACTTTGTTTTTAACAACTTTTACGCGAACTCTTCCTCCCATTATTTCTTCACCTTTTTTGATTTGTGCGATTCTTCTTATATCAAGTCTTACGGATGTATAAAACTTCAAAGCTTTTCCTCCAGGAGTTGTTTCTGGATTACCAAACATCACGCCTATCTGCATTCTTATTTGGTTGATGAATATGACTATAGTTTTTGACTTAGCAACAATGGCAGTTAGTTTTCTCAAGGCTTGTGACATCAATCTTGCTTGTTTACCAACGTGATATGCCCCCATATCACCCTCAATTTCATCTTTAGGGGTAAGTGCAGCTACAGAGTCGATAACAATAACATCCATCTTTCCAGAACGAACTAGGGAATCGACAATCTCAAGGCCTTGTTCACCTGTGTCTGGTTGTGAGATTAGGAGCTGGTCAATTTTTACACCAAGCTTCTTTGCATATTCTGGGTCCATGGCATGTTCTGCGTCAATATAGGCGCAAATTCCACCAAGTTTCTGGGCTTCAGCAACGACATGAAGTGCTAGAGTAGTCTTACCAGAAGATTCTGGTCCAAATATTTCAACTATTCTTCCTCTTGGAAGTCCACCAACACCAAGTGCAGCATCAAGACCAATAGAGCCGGTAGGAATGACATTTACATTTACCTTTGGTTTTTCACCAAGCATCATTATTGATTCATCACCAAATTTAGTTTTAATAGCTCTTAAAGCATCTTCAATTTTACTCATACTAGCTTTGTCTGGCTTGATATCCTCGTTTACTTCTTCAGAAGTTAGAGTCTCTGATTCCAGTTCTTCTGATTTATTTGCGATTTTCTTTTCTTTCATTTTTTTTGCTGACATTTTATTATTGCTTGTCCCGATGATCAGTTTTTATTGATTTTACGGGAATTATTACTTTTAATTTGACTACAACACTATTTTCCAATTTTAACACACATATTATTAAATTTTTTATTGACCACCTACTTATAAATAATTTCTAATTCTTTTTCTGTACCTCTTCCAAACTTATCATTTGCCTTTAACATAATTATATTATATCCATATGACAGAATAAATTCTTCTTTGAAATTTCCTTGCTCATCAATAAAGATTTTTCTATCATTCATGCTTATGTCTTGTATATTTTTGGTTGTACCGATTATTTGTATTTCTGAGGTTGATGCTAATGAACCGTTCTTGGGGGAGAGGATTGTAATTTTTGGACCAAAGACAACTTTCTGTATTTCATATGCTGTATATCCGAGTGTCAGTAAAACAAAAAATATTATTATTCCTAAGTAGATATATTTTTTTGTTTTGTGTCTATCGGTCACGTGCCCTTTAAAGTTTTAATTTTAATAATACGACCATTAACTACTTACTCAATTAAACCAGCTTTATTCTAATATTTTACCAAATTTTATTGTGGAAAAACTTTATTGGGTTTTTACCCAATATATTCTCCATCTTTTCTTTTAATTTCTTCTGGCAATTCAATCTCTCCCTCGGTATTGTCTTCAGTGTTTTCTTTTTCAAGAATAATTTCCCTAGGTTTTGCTCCATCTCCAGGGCCGATAACACCTCTTTTTTCAAGTAAATCTATAAGGCGTGCGGCTCTTGAATACCCGACACGGAGTTTTCTTTGAATGTATGATGTCGATGCTTTTCCAGCTTGAATAACTTCTTCTTTTGCTTGTTCATATAGATCGTCATCATCTTCAGAATCTTCACTGAATGTCCCACCCAAAACATCACTTGATGCACCACTTGCGACTTGTGCAAGATCAATTTCTCCACCAATAAGTTCATCTCTATATGAATCAATAAGATATTTAACAATAGATTTGACTTCTTTTTCAGATACAAAAGCAGATTGAATTCTTACAGGTTTTGACATTTCTCCACCAAGATAAAGCATATCCCCGGCACCAAGAAGTTTTTCAGCCCCGACTGTATCAAGAATCGTTCGTGAATCTACTTGTGATACAACTTGGAGAGCAATTCTCGCTGGAACGTTTGCTTTAATAAGTCCCGTAATAACATTTACGGAAGGTCTTTGTGTCGAAAGAACCAAATGTATACCGACAGCGCGAGACATCTGTGCAAGACGAACTATTCCAGCCTCAAGTTCTCGCGGGTATGTCATCATTATATCTGCAAGTTCATCAATAACAATTACTATGTATGGCATGAGTTCTGGGGCGATATGTTTTTCTATATCATAATCTCCGCCTTTTTTTAATTCATCTATCTTTTTAAGTTCCGGCGCTAGTATATTTTTGTGATATGAATCGATGTCTTTGACTGCGTGTGATTCCAAAATATCATATCTTCTGTCCATTTCTTTTGTCGCCCATTTTAGGGATAGAATGGTTTTTTTTGCATCTGTAATAACAGGGGTGAGAAGGTGTGGAATTTTATTATATAGAGTAAGTTCAACACGTTTTGGGTCAATCATTATGAATCTTAAATTTTCTGGTGAATTTCTATAAAGAAGAGAAGTTATGATTGTATGTATCGTGACAGATTTACCAGAACCAGTAGCACCAGCAACAAGTACGTGTGGCATTTTTGCCAAGTTTGCGAAGTGTGATTTTCCTGAGATGCCTTTTCCAAGTGTGACGAGAAGTGATTTGTCGGATTTTTGAAATTCTTCTGAACCAATAAGTGATGCGAGTCCGACGGTTGATTTTACTGAGTTTGGTATTTCAATACCGACGAGAGATTTTCCTGGAATAGGAGCTTCAATTCTGATTGGATGAGCAGCTAAAGCAAGTGAGAGATCATTTTGAAGTCCAACAATTCTTGCGAGTTTTACACCTTCAGCTGGTTTTAAAGCATATCTTGTAACTGATGGTCCAATAGATACTTCATCCATTTCAACATCAATACCAAAGTTTTGGAGAGTTCTTTTTATTATATTTGCATTTGCTTTAATATCTCCAGTGACAATTTTTCCTTTATCATCTTCAAGTAATGAAAGTGGTGGGGGAATATACTCTGCATTAGAGATGACTCTTTGTGCCATCTTTAATTCTTCCTCTTTTTTAACAAAAGCTTCCCTAACTTTTTTTGGTTTTTCTTCTTCCTCTTCGACTTCTTCAATAATTTTCTTTCTTTTTAATTTCTGTTCCTCCTCATCTATTTTTAGATTTTCAATGTCTTCATCATCGTCTCCTTTTTTATCAGATTTTTTCCAGAACAGAATAGATTCGATTGTAATTTTTGTTTCAAAGATAATAAGACAAGATATTATTAATATTGCCACAAGGATGATGGTTCCGGCATAAAATCCAAACATACTGTTAAGTGGTAGAGAAATATATTTTCCAATAAGTCCACCTTGTGGAGTCCAATATTCTCTTGAAACAATATCTATGAGACCAAGACCAGAAACAAAAAAGAGTATTCCACCAATAAGTTTAATCTTTGTAAGATCTCTTTCTTCAGCTTTGATAAAAGATATACAGAGAAGCATAAAGAATAATGGGATTAGAAAATATCCAACACCTAAAAGTATTTTTAAAAGATGGTAAACTTCATCACCAACAAATCCCGCTTTACTCATTGAAGCAAGTGTAAATATTATTGATAGAACAAAAAATACGATAGCCAATATTCCTTGTTTTGTTTCTGATTTTACACTGTTTAAAAGACTTGGTTTTTTATTTTTTTTTTCTTCTCTTTTTTTTTTTTTTTTTTTGGTTTTTTTTTTTTTTTTTTTTTTTTTTTTTTTTTTTTTTTTTTTTCTTTTTTTTTGGTTTTATTTATTTCTGTTCTTTTTTTTTTTTTTTTTTTTTTTTTTTTC
>Ga0118677_10004910_pt1 | contig 23926 bp, 23 predicted proteins | sample AliMusrvi5mmetaG_FD_86154 | JGI IMG/M metagenome (GOLD analysis project Ga0118677, IMG submission 86154)
CCCCGGGCAACAAGCCGTTCCAGATCCTTACCCACGAGGATCGCGTTCGTTCCCTCCACGGCGCGAGTTACACTCGCCTGTGGAACGTGGACCTTCTCTCGATGATTCGAGAGTTCGCCACCGATTTTCAACCGCCCCAGCAAGCCGTCACCAGCGGCACCGGCCTCTACGCCGGCGAACAGGATCTCTTCGTTTTCCTGATCGATCCGCTCGGGTGGGTGGAGATGGAGGGCGAGAATTTTGCTCCGGGATTTTTCGTCTGGAACTCCGAGGTCGGCCGCCGCGCATTGGGCTGCCAAACTTTTTGGTTCCAGACCGTGTGCCAGAATCACATCGTCTGGGATGCGACGGAAATCACGGAGTACACCCGCAAGCACACCGCTCGGGTGAACGAGGGCCTTGGAGAAATCCGGGCCATGATCGAAGCGATCGTCGCCAAGCGCGACGCCCGCAAAGATGGCTTCGCTACCGTCATCCGCAAGGCGATGGAAACGAAGCTCGGCAATGACGCAGAGGATACCTTCGAGGAACTCTGCAAGAACGGAATCGCACGTAGCGTGGCAAAGGAAGCCGTTACCCTGGCACAGGAGAAGGGCCGCTTTACCGTCTGGTCGGTTGTCGATGCGCTTACAAAGCTGTCGCAAAACAGCCGCTATGCAGGCGATCGAACCGAGGCCGACCAGAAGGCTGCCCAACTCCTCACACTTGTTACCTAAGGAGCCATCATGTCGTCTTCAACACGATCGCAGCCACGGCAACAGCCGCCGGCGCAGTCCGACTCTCAATCGCAACCGGCCCCCGATGCGCCGTCCGACAAAAGGACACCGGTATTCCACTGGTCGCATCCCACCGGCTCGGGGCGGATCGAGATCGCCGTTTGGGGCAAGACCGTCTCGACCGACAACGGCGACCGCGTGGTCTACTCCGTCACTTGCCAACGGTCCTACCGCAAGCAGGAAGGCGGATACGAGAACACGGGAATTTTCTGGCCGACGGACCTCTTGGTCCTGGCCCACGGCATGGAAGTCGTGTTCGACCGCATCAAGGAGATGCAGCAGAACGGAAGCAAGGATGTGCAAGAGAACGGATCGTTCTAACCATCATCGAAGGAGCAGCACTCCCCCTCTTGGAAACAGGAGGGGGCTTTTTCAAGTCCTCACAGAAACATCGGTACGCCTCCGTGGTCCCTACCGCGACGCCTTAGTCTTTTGGAACTGAAGACGTTCGGTCGTCCACCAGCCGATCTTTGAGCTTCCTTTGTCATGCGGGCTAAAGTCCATCTCCAACTGCTGAAGCCCCCGAGCACCGAGGGCTCTCGCGGGAATATGAAGCGTTACCGTTCTCGGGCTGAATGCCGCACCACCTTCCTTCTCATCATCCGTACTTGACGTTCTCCGGGTAAACGTACATTGGATCGATGCACCGCCCTGATCAATTTCCGGTACGTTGAAACTACCTTTATAGCCAACAGATCGAATCTCCGATTTCCCACCAAGTAGTTCTCGATGCGGCCATGTTGCGACGATGATAACTTCTCGCCGTCCCTCTTCCTTCAGAAAGGAAACCGACACCACCGCATTGCCCATGCCAAAACCAAGCCATTCGTGCTCCTCGCCGACCAACGCCTCCTCCAATTCCGAAGGCAACACTATACCCATTGGAGCAGACTTATCCGCAGACGTGCTCGGGTAAGGAAATGTCTGTGCGAAATGGATACTTCCCCCAGATGCCCAAATCAACATTCGCCCATCGCGGGAAAAGCTAATGTTCTCAACTGAGATCAGCTCTTCTGAAAGACTCATCCTCTCTTGGCCGGTAAATGGATCAAACAGCTTAAGTGAACCGAATTTAGAATCTCCTACCAACTGCGACATTCCAGTCCCAACTGCGAGGGTCCGTCCGTCTGGCGAAAATGCCAGTGAACGCGCATCTGAACTCGACGCCCCAATCGTCTGGCGCTTCTGTCCCGTCTGGCAATCCCAAAGAACTACATTGCCATCGATCGAGCCGGACGCCAATGTTTTTCCGTCGGTGGAGATCGCCAATGAAATCACGCCGGCGACATGGCCCTTGAGGACTCGTTGCTCATTACCCGAGATCGCATCCCACAATGTGACAGTTGCGTCGCTGCTGCCCGTAGCCAACAGCTTTCCATCTGGAGATACGGCTATCGAGTTTATGGCGTTCCCGTGATCACTTAACGTCAGTCTGCGCTTCCCGCGGCTTATGTCCCAGAGACTCGCCGGCCCGCCAGCCGTTGTAATCGCTACCTCGCTCCCGTTAGCCAGGAAGGCGACCGCATGAATGGTACTGTTTGCCTGGATGCTTCCGAGACTTTCGCCCGTGCAGGAATTCCACACTCGCACCATCTTGTCGTCGCCACCGGAAGCAATCAGCTTCCCATCAGGAGAGAACGCCAATGATTTGATGTACCCCTTGTGGCCTTTTAAGGAAGGACGCCGTTGGCGAGACGCCACGTCCCAAAGCGAGATATCGTAACTTCCCAGGCGATTAACGGCAGCCACGAGTTTTCCATCAGGGGAGACCGCACAGTACTTAAAGTAATCTCGCCCAACAATGGATTCCCGTTCAAGAGCCTTATCCAAATTCCAGACTCGAACGAAACCGGTCCATTCAGCGGTGGCAAGACTGCGGCCGTTCGGTGCAAAACACAAGCTTGTGACCTTCTGAGACAAGCCATGCAGCGTTGCGGATCTGGAAAAATACCCGCGTAACTCCGCGGCTTTCCCTCCAGTGGTAACGTCCCACAGCCACACTGAACCGTCCGAGAGTGCCGCAGCACAAAGTGCTCCTTTGGTCGAGCACGCGACGTACCGCACGACGCTTTTGAATTCCAGCTTGTTCAACTCCTTGACGGAACCAACGTCCCAAAATACAACCTCTCCGTCACGTTCCGTCGCGCCCTGGCCACCGGACGCCAGCATTTTGCCGTCGTATGAGAACGCCAAGCTTTCAATTTCACCGGAATGGCCACGAAGAACTCCGTCCTCGGTGAAACTATCCGTGCTCCAAAGTCGGATCGTCTTGTCATCGCCGCCGCTCGCTAACAGTTTTCCATTCGGGGAAAATCGGATGCATTTCACTGCGCCCGCATGGGCGTGCAACGTCTTTTTCGGTTCACCACTTGTAGAGTTCCAAATCCTGAGATTACCGTCGCCATCGGCGGAAGCCAGCATCTTACCATCCGGCGAATAGGCCAACGACAGAATTGTGGCCCGATGGCCGACCAGGACGAAGCGCGGAACTTTCGTTTTCAGATCCCATATTCGCACCAGCTTGTCTTCGCCGCCGGTGGCTAGACTGTTCCCGTCCTTTCCGAAAGCTACAGCCCAAATAATCCCATCGATCCCTCCCAACACCCCGTTCACAGCGCCAGTCTCTGCGTTGACCATTCGCACGCCCCACATCTTGCTCGACTCGGGATTTGCGACTGCAAGCGTCCGAGAATCCGGGGAGCAGTCCATACTGGAAACCACCAAAGGAAAGCAGTTCCACAGCAATTGTTGGCTCTCTGCGATTCGTGCAAGATAAGCCCACTCAAAGCTACGCACGTCCTCCTGGCCAACTGCGGGAACGTGAGCCAGAAGCAACTCGTTCGCGCCGTGGTAATCGCCCTTCTGTAGCGACTGCTCCACGAGTTTTATAGTCGATGAATATCGGCTTCGCCGCGATTGTAGTTCGCGCTCCGAGGATTCTTCTCGGGGCGTTTTTCCCCGTACCGTCGGACGAAAGATGAAATCACCTTCCCCGGGCGCCAAACGCCCCCAATTGGGTATCTGCCCAACATGAGCATCCCTTACCCGCGCCTCCACCTGTGATGCCAACTGGCGAAATGTGAAGGCGTGGTCGCTCCGTCCTGAATCCGCACGTTCAGCAAGCACCTTCAGCAAGGCTGCGGTAAAAACCGAGTGCTGGTCGTCTCCCTGGCCATCGCAGACTGGCTGAAAGCGCCCCGCCGACATTCCCCAGAAGAAGGGCTCCTGAAGATAGTACGAGAATTCGTCCTTCGTCGGATCGGATGCTGTGCCCGCACCGCTAGCGATCAGCGAGCCCGATCCTAGCCGCTTATCGCTAGATGCACTTACGGCTGATTGAGAGGTGGCCGAAACCGCGTTCTCCGGCTTCTCCAGGAAGAGGCTCCCCGAGTAGCAGCTATCCAGAATGACCAGCTTATGGCGACAGGGAATCTCGCCGAGACGGTCGCGGAGCCACGCCACCGGAAGGCAACTGTCGAGCTTCTGAGCAACCGAGTCGACCGCCGCTAAATAGCCCTGCTGAGTCTGCCGATCGATCAGCCCATGCCCCGCAAAGAACACCAACACCGAATCATCGGCTTGAGGACTCTTGGCGGGAATCCATCGTTCAAACGCATCCTTAATTGACTGTAGTGTGGCATCGCTGTCGGTCAAGCAGCGGACATGGTCATCGGCGTAGCCAAACTCGTCGCCCAGTCGGTTGCGAATCTTCCGAGCGTCATTCACGGCGTGGGAAAGCGGCTCTAATCCAGACTGACCACCGGCGTACTGGCCAATCCCAATAATCACGGCCCAACGTGCTCGATAATCAACGCGAGCAATTTTCTCTCGCAGCGGCGGCATCCCTTGATTCGCCGCCGACTCCACACGACCTTCGGGGGGCGAATGCGACGGGCAGCCTACGAAGAGGACGATTATAGCGAGGGATATGAATGCAAGTCGTCGCTTCATGACCCGTTGAGGCCCTCTGAGATTCAGCGCTGCTTCGCAAGGCTCTCCAACAACTCATCGACGAGCAACGAACCGCCTTGCCCCTGTTTCAAAGACTCCAATTCCCTTTTGGCGTCGTCCAGAAGGCCCGCTCTTAGGTACACCAGGGCGAGCACTAAATGCGACCCCCGGGCCGCACGTTCCTCCTCTTCGATTCGCCCCAGTGACACGTCGTCAAGAACCTTGAATCGCGGTCGGTCTTCGTCCGAGACGTACGTCTTCCCGTCCTGGACGACGTCCACTTCCCAGGCATAATCCACTCCGCGATTAAGCGCCTTGTCTGGCTCCCACCGCAGTTGCCTCAAATCCTGACTCTTCATCAGTGGCTCGGATTGGCCGGAGCGGTAGACAAGAACCCGGTAGGTCACGTTTTCACCGCGCGACCTCCACTCCAACGCCGGACGGTTCGACTTCACTACCGTACCAACAGGACACAGATACATGCTCGAACTCTTCCCCCGATTCCCGCCTCGCGTCCCCGTTCGCTCTTCAGGCACCTGGACCGCTCCCGAGCGGAGCATCTCCCCAATCGGCTCTCGCCACTCTTCCGGAAATGCTTCCAACCCCAAGACTTCTCCGCGATCCGTTTTCACGACCTGGCCGAAAGGGTCGTCAATCTTCGCCACCAATCGGCCAGAATGATCGTGATTCACCGCCCAAAACAGCCCTATCGCGGCCAGTATCGTGGCTGCCGAACCAACTGAAAGCCACTTAACCAAGGTACGTCGGGCGATTTTGTGCCGCCGCGTCACCTGAACAGCATCGGACTTGGTGTCGGTATTGCCCGGCGACTTCGCAATTGCAGGGAAGTCCGGTCCTGCGATTGCCTTCTCCGCCCGGGACTCGTCCGCGCCCTCTTGTGGACCGATTGCTCCTACAGACAGCAGCCCTCCCCAGTCCGCCTTCAGCCCTTTCTCCGTCAATGACACCATCTCGTTGACGAAACGGTTGGCTTCGCTATCGGGGTTCTCAAGTTCATCAAGGATTCGCTGCGCAGTTTCCGGATCGCTCCGGCCGGCAGCATAGTCCAACAGTTCCTGCGGTGTCAGTTTCATACAGGAGTAACCCAATTTTCAGGAGTAACCCAATTATAAGGTATCGCCATCCGGCACTCGTGCCACGCTTCTCCCCATTCGGCGACCAATCGCTGATATCCCGTTTCATCCCGAGGTATGGCCTTCACACCGAAAACCTCTTCGGCCTTTCGCAACACCGCGCCCTGCACGCATCGTAATTGCTCAGTCTTCGTCTTGGGGTCGTGCCTTCCAGTCTGTAACCTCCCCACCAGCAACCACCATTCCCGTGTTGCGAGCAGGCACGCCACGCTGGCAATTTCTTCCGAAGATGGTCCGCCGTCGTGCGATTCGCCTTTAGCACGAACAGTCGCCATAGCAGTTGCGAACCCGGCAACCGCCAAGTCCCGCGCCGACTGCGGCAGGTTCCTCAGATCTGGAAACTGGAGTCCCAACTCCACAAGAATGACGACCAGATTGTCCAGGCTCAGCTTGCCTCCGCTGATTCCGCGGGACACAACACTCGGGCTGATATGGAAGCGGGCTGCCACAGCTTCATTGGTGTCGCTCTCCAGTTCCTTCTTCTCCGCCATATACCGGAGCAGGAAATCCCAGATTGCCGCGGCGCAAGCTGATCGCGCACCGAACTTGAACTTGTCGATGATCTGATCCACCCACTTCTCATCATCCATTGTCGCGTTCCTTGTGCCGAGCACCCGAGTGCAGCACCCGTCTCCAGTTCACTTGCAGTCCCGCCTCAGCCAACGCGGCCATCTCCTCGGCGAACTGGCTGGCCGGGCTGTCCGAATTCCCAAACTCTGCGAGGATTCGCCGCGCGGTCTCGGGGTCTCCCCGCCCCGCTGCGTACTCCAGCATGTCCTTCGACGTAAGTCCCATATCTTCCATAGCTTAGATCATACACCACGCGCCTGTCAAGGGATCGTGCGTTCAACGCATGGAGCCTACCGGGGCTCTCTCTGTTTAATGACCACAGTGACGGGCACGACTTCGACCCGTTTCCCATCGACCCGAACTTCAACCGCCCCCCAAAGGGCAACCCAACCACGAGAAAGACAGATCATGCGAGCAACCAATCAACCCCTGACCGCCGAGTCGGACATCAGTAGCCATGCCACCGTTCGGATGCAACAACGCCGCATTTCCGCAGCGGAAATTGACCTTGCCGTCCAGTACGGGCGACTCTACCGCGCCCGCGATGCCGAGATCTTCGTGGTCGGCAAGCAGGAAATTCGCAAGTACGACTGGGTGCCAGAGATGACCGCAGCACTTGACGGCCTCCACGTCGTGTGCAGCCCGACCACGGGAGCGGTAATTACCGTCTATCGCAATCGTGGCTTCAAGCGGTCTTCGTTCGATTCGCGTCGTCACGGCCAGCGAACGCACGGCCACGACTGAAACGCAATGGTAGCCCGCCAACGGTTCCGTGCGTCCAACGCAATGACTGAAAGCGGCCCCGGAAACTATGCTGACGCTGAAACTATGCTGACGCTCGTCCGACGCGTCAACGCCCCAACACGACAACGACATCCCGAACCCCGCTATTCTGCGTCCAACGCAATGACAGCAATCGGTCTCTAGGACTAGAACTCATCAAAGTCGAACGACAACAACCGCCCGCCAGAAAGGACTACTGAATGAACATTACCAAGTCAACCTTTGTCGTCACCCTGGTCGAAACTGCTCTCATCTCCTTCGCCCTGGGTTTGTCCATGTTGTCTTTGACGAACCGACAGCCCGAAGAGCAGGACAGTGCTGCGGCCAAGGAGTTCATCACGGATGCATTCAACTGCCTGATGGCGACCGACCATCAGCGTCGCGTTTTTGTGGATCTCAAGAAGGCGTTGGAACTCGATCCTATCGGCACGCCCCAGGATATCCGTCTCATGGGTCGCATCGTGGAACGGGACGCCAACCCGCCACAGAACAACCGCTGACTATTCGCAACGATTGACCATTAACCACCATAAGCAAAGGAAACCTCAAATGTCCTCAGCAGAAGTTCGTCAGATCCTCCGAGAGCGGTGGGAATCGGCCAAGCCGCACGTCACCGCTGCCATCGACCATTCAGTTTCCGTTTTCGAATGGCTTCTCCTGAACTGGAAGCTGGTCGTATTCAATCTCGTCGTCCTCCCGGTGCTCGGGATCATTTATTGGACGATCAACAGCATCGGTTTGAGGCTGACAATCCCGGCCCTGGCCTTCAAGGTCTCCAGGGTTCCGGGCTTCAGCGCCCTGCGGCACTACCATGGCTGGCGTGATCTTGACCTCGCCCACGTAGCGGCATTGGGGCTGCTCGCTCTCGTATGGGTTTTCACCTTGCTCATGTTTCATGTCTTCATGTACGGCGGATTTCGCCGCAATAACGCCAACGAGAGCTTTGTCCACGGCTTCGTCCTCACTATCGGAGCCGTACTGGTGATCGTTGACGCCGTAATGTTCTATAACGGCATTGGCGAACAGGGAAGCTTCTTTAGCAACGACGGCGTTTCGTTAATGCAGATCGTACTTACCATCGCGTACAGTGCCACCCTTCTCGCGGTGGCCTTTTTGCACACCTTTTTGGAAAACCGTTAGACACAAGGACTCGAAAATGGAACGCACCACCACCATCATTTTGCTTGCTCTCACGCTCAGTTTCGCTGGCTGCGAGCGCGTCGATCAGAATGGAGCTTCGGAATCGCACGCCGATTGCGAAGCGCCCGTCGAGCCGTTGAAGCTCGCCAAACGGGACTACATACTCGCCGTGGCAGCCGACACGTCCGGCAGCTTCGTCGAGGAGATGTTCGGCTCGTCGGGCCGCGCCTACCAATTCACGCTCCGTGCGATCGAAAGGCTGTTCCGTGATCGGGCGGGAACAAATGACCGCGTGCTGCTTGCCCAGCTTTCGGCCAACACCCGTGCGCTTCTCTGGGAGGGAACTCCGCGTTCGCTCAAGAAGCGATTTGCAAGCAGTGAGAAGCTGAAGGATTACATTTTGCAACGCTCCTGCCCGAATGGATCTCGTCTCTATGCCGGCATTACCCAGGTACTCAACTACATTCTCTCACTGCCTGGCGTCAAGGAAGGAGACACGAAGGTCTGCGTCCTCGTGCTTTCAGACCTGGACGACAACTCCCCCACGCAGACGGAGGACAAGGACCGAATGATCGAGGCACTCAAGAAGTTCAAGGACATCAAAGGGAAGATCGGCTTCTACTTTATCGACATCCAATGCCTAGAGACCACGCGGCAGTGCCTAATCGACGCGGGCCTCGATCCGCGATACGTCGAGTCGGGCATCGTCGAAGCGCCGACTCTGCCCAGTTTTGCCGAATAGCTCATAAACCTGAGAACCAAATTCGTCAAGAACCATGCGATTGTTTCTCCGCACCCCGTCGCCATACCCGCCAACGCCAATCCAACAAAGATGGTCAGGTCTTTCAAGGTTTGTAGGTGGGATGGCGTTGGGCGGCGGGATCATGCGTTCAACGCAATGACTGCGGAACGGCCTTCGACCTAGAATCGACGACAACCAAGCACGCAGCAACGGAGCCACCATCCCCACGACGATTCGCAACCACCAAACCTTTACAAAGGACATTCAGATGTCTACACAACCCGTTCCTGAAAAGCCAGTTTCCTACCCGATCCGCGGAAGCCGAGGCGTTTTTTCCGCCATCGTCGATCGCATTGCGATGTTTGTCGCCACGTTCAACTTCAAGTCGTTCATCTTCTCATGCGTCATGATCCCCTTAATGTCCCTCGTCTACCTCACGGTGATTGCGGACGGCTGGCGGATCGCCTTTGAAGGGATGGCGAACAAGAAGTTGTACAAGACAGAAGTCGCCGTCCTCACTGGGATCGACCAGTACGAGTTTGCCCACCGGTTGGACATAGCAAGCTGCTGTGCAATTGTGATGATGGTCCTCGTTTGGATGGCGGGCACGAAGACCTTGAGATTGTTGCTCTGCAATAAGGGCTACAAGAAAGGGGTTCTCAACCTCGGTTTGTTCCGCCGCGTGATTCTCACGATAACGATTGCTTTGTTCACTCTCGATTCTTACCTGTTCTACAACGGAATAGCGGAATCTAGCTGGGGCGCCGGCGGCGGTCTCAAGGCCATTGTCGCTACCCTCGGATGGGCCTCTGCCCTATTCGGCCTGTGTTTCTTTCACGTCACCCTCAAAATGGACGATTCAGAATGATCAACCGCACTATTTCAACCCTGCTTGCAGTGATTTTGCTGTTGCCTGGCTGCGCGAAGCATCAGGAGACCGACACTCGCGTTATTCGCCCACCTGAGTGGAACTTCATCCTCATCTTCCTGGTGGACCCGTCAAGGCGATTTGCTGAAAAGAAGTTCGATGCGGCAGCGCACCGGTTTCTTGTCGGCACCGCCGAGAACTATTTTCGAGGGCGCTCGGAACCGGATGATCGTGTGCTCCTGGCCTCTCTCACCGACGAAGGCGGTTCACCGCTCTTGTGGCAGGGGACCCCGCGAGACTTGAGGCGGCAGTTCGATACCCCCGAGGCCCTCAGAGACTTCGTAACCCAACACTCCAGACCCACGAAGCACGTTTACGCATCGTTGGCCAAGACGCTCGACTATGTGTCCGACCTACCGCCGGTCCACGACGGAAAAGCCAAGGCCGTCGTTGTGGTGCTCTCCGATATGCTTGACGATTCCAAAACGCGAGAGCAGGACTTGGTTAAGGCTGCGGCTGCCCTTAAGCGTTTTACTGCCCTCAGGTCCGAAATCGGCCACTGGTGGGTCGATTGGGACGCCGTTCCTGACTTCAAAAAATGGTATCGCAAGGCCGATCTGCCCGAGCCGCACTTCATCCAGCAAGAGCCGAACCCGAAACCCTTGACGTTCGAATAAACCGTGTTCAAGATAATCAACGACGACGATCCCGTAACTTTGGCGGCCTTCTGCGCAATCATACTCACCGTCGGATCGAACATGGCCACGGAGCCTTCCCTTCGATTGTGGGGGAAAAGGGCCGCGGCGGCCGCATACGTGGTGTTCTCGATCTACGCCTTGTACACGTCCAAGGGAATCGATGCCGGCGAATTGCTGCACATCGCGTTCCGTGGGCTTTTCGCTGCTGCAATCGCGCTCGGAACTACCTGGATTGTGCTGCCGATCCTAGTGTTCGTTGTGCGTTTTATTCTGGACTTCGGTCGAGACCATCTCGCTGCCTTGGAATCAGAAGCGAGCCGCCGCGAGGAAGAAGAACGGCACCGCATTTCGTCCGAAGAAGCGCGGCGCCGCCAAGCCGAGCAGGACGCCCAAAAGCGTGCCGACCAGGAACGCCAGGCGCTCGCCCAAACTGAAGCGAAACGGCGTCGAAACGACGCCCGCTCCAAGGCCCTTTTGACCTACAACCGTTATGCCTCGAAGCTCGGCGGACGGTTCACCCAAGAAAACCTAGACCATTTCATTGCGACCTACATGGGCGACGATCAGCCGCCGGACGCCGTGGAGCGCCGAGCAGCGGAACTCCTCCAGCTTTTGCAGGAACACGCTGCCGCCGCCGATCCCCCTGAAGAAAAACAGACGCTCGACGCCCTCGCTCGATGGTACTTGGCGCAGAAGGAGCATATCCAGTCCCTGCCACTCGATGATAGAGCCAAGCGGCTCCATATAGTCGAACTCACCCGCCGCTACAATGAACTCTCCGCACGACTTGTGGAGAAATTGCAGCCATGATTTGCCAAAGACAGAATGCCAGTGCATCGAGAGCCGAGGCAAGGGAAGAAGAGGCCATTCAAGAGGCCGTAGAACTTGCTAGTGGCGCACGAAAAACCCTCGGCGGAGAAGCCGAGGGGATTTTTCAGAGACGCGGGGAGCCGCTGGCGCCGGGCTGCCGGATCAGTTCCCGCTGGATTGCGGCGATGAGCCGATCAAACTTTTCCTGGTCCTTCCGGCCAAGGAATGAGTTGCCGCCGTTCGTGACGAGGTTGTAGGAAAGCGCCCCGAGGATTTCGAGGAGCTTGTGGAGCGCTACGGGCAGGGCGGTCGGAAACTCGATGACCGGCACCGTCAGGGCCTTTTGTCCTTCGCGGAGGTATGTGTACTGCTCGGCCAGGACGTTGGCGATGTAAAGGCGGTACACGAAGGGTTCGATCAGACCCTGTGTGAAGGTTTCCTCGTCCTTGTGGAGGGTGGGAGCGACGAGGGCGTGGTATTCGTACCGCTCTTCCATGGAGAGCGGGAAGAGGAACCGATGGATGCTGTCGCGGGAGACGCGGAGCGTGGCGACGACGGAGGCAAAGGCCGATGGTGGAAGGACATACACCGACATGGGAAGGAGGAAAGAAATAGAATCGCCGGATTGCTCCAGCACGCCGGACAAAGCAAGCCGCGGCCCGCCGTCAAGGAAGCGAGTCGCTAGCGGTCGCGCAGCTTCACAATTCCCCTTCCTTCGTTTCATGGGAAAACGGGACGCCGTGAAGCTCCTGCGCCGCCGCCCGGCGAGCGCCCTTGCACGGCATGAGGGCCCGGCTTGCTAATATGTGAAGGCTGCGAGCAAGAACCACGAGCCTAGAAGAACGCCGCACAAGGGACCTTGGTGCGCTCCATGCCACCCGGCTGGCAGATGCAAGGCATGGCTGGCCCGCTCAAAAGAGTGCCCTGAGCCACGTCTTGACCGTCATTGAGAAGAAGTCCGTCAAGACGTAGTACAATACTCGCATGGACGACCGCTACTCCCACGAAGCCGAGAGGGAACTGGAGTACGAGATCCACTACCAGTCTCTCGAAGTCCTGGTTGACCGTTGCCTCAGTCACGCTCCCTGCATGTGGAATGAAATCTGGGAGGATGTCCGCGGGGAAGCCCATGAGAACGTGCGGAAAATGAAGAAGTTGTTTGAGGAGAAGCGAAGGGGTACGTAAGAGCAGGGCGGTTGCCGAAGCCATCGCCCTTAATCGGTCGGGATTGACGCTTGCAGCGATCTTCGATGGTCCCGAAACACTTGAGCCGCCGGGAAGAGATCAGACCAGGGAACGCGGATTTCCAAACGTCGCGTTTGTCGTTGTCACCAGTTCTGCTGCCAAGTCCAATGTCACGTCAACATGACCGAAGCAAGTGCAGCAGAAATGCAGCAGTGCGGGACGATTCACTGCTGTAGAGTCGACTGCAAGAGATTGCAGGATAGATAGTTACGAAGAAAAGCGGGGGCTTGATTTTGGCTGCCTTTTGAGTCCAGCGCGTCTGCCATTCCGCCACTCCGGCTTACATTTCAATCGCGTTGCACTGGCGTTGCAACTCTTGATGCTCCTTTGACTAGGGATATTGTTACATATATTGAGTTCGATGGCAAGCCACCCCGCGAACACACTGTAGCGAACCACCATGCAAAATTCCTGTCGGGGACTATCCTTCGTTCGCATCGGAGCATCGCTGGCGGTTTTCACTCTGAAGGCTATCTCTCATTTTCGTTGCCACATTCTGATTTTGCCCTCCGATTCCGCGAGCATTGTTGACGCCCGGTTCGAGACTCACGCCAAGTGCCGAAGCTTGACTTGTTCCGTGGTGACCTTGGAAGTGTGCCTAATCCGGTATAAGATGGACAATCTCCGGCAGACAGGAAGGCATTCAATGACATCCAGCCCAGCGCACCGTACAGGCCCAAATTCACACTGGTCAACCCTGGCCGTTCACGCCGGCGAAGACCAGGAGCCTAAACCCCGCGGGGCGGTAGCCGACCCGATCTTTTGTGCCTCGACCTACGCTTTTTCTGACACCCAGGCCCTGATCGACTTCATCGTCCAGAAGCAACCCCGCGAGGAATACGCTCGCTACGGCAACCCGACCGAAAAGACGGTCGAGCGCAAGCTGGCTGTTCTCGAAGGGGCCGAAGCGGCCGTCCTCTATGCGACCGGCATGGCGGCCGTGTCGGGGTTACTGCTAGCAAAATTGAGTGTCGGCGACGAATTGGTGATGTTCGATGAACTTTATCAGCGAACTCGCGAGTTCTGCGAGAACGAACTCAGCCGCTTCGGCATCATCACCCGGTTCGTGCCGACCGGTGATTTCGACCAGTTAGAAGCGGCCCTTTCGCCGGCCACGCGGATGGTGTTTTGCGAATCGCCCACCAATCCTCATTTGAGCGTAGTCGACCTGGAGCGGTTCGCCGCCTTGGGCCGGAAACACGGCATCGAGACGGCCGTTGATGCCACACTGGCGACACCGTACAACGTCCGGCCGATCGAGTATGGCATCGACTACGTGTTGCATTCCTGTACGAAGTATCTGGCAGGACACAACGATCTGCTGGCCGGCTCCATCGCCGCTTCACAAGAGAAGATCGAGCCACTGCGAAAATTCCGCGGCTATGCCGGTATGACCAACGCCCCACACGCTGAATACCTGCTGCTTCGCGGTCTCAAGACCTTCGAGCTGCGCATGCAGCGGCATAACGCCAATGGCCTGGCAGTGGCCGAGTTTCTGGCCGCTCACCCACGGATCGAGCGGGTTTATTACCCCGGGCTAGCGGGACATCCAAACTACGAAATCGCCCGGCGGACCATGCGCGGCTGTGGCGGCGTGGTTACCTTCACCGTGAAAGACGCCGATTGGCGGCAGACGGCCCGCGTGGTCGATGCCCTTCGCCTGCCGCAGATTGCCGCGAGCCTCGGCGGTGTCGAATCGCTGGTCGAGCAGCCATTGATCCTGAGCTACTACGAGTTCACGCCCGAGCAGCGGCTGGCCTTGGGCATTCCCGACAACATGATCCGGCTCTCGTGCGGCATTGAGAATACGGAAGATTTGATTGCCGACCTGGCGCAAGCATTGGGTAAGTAGGACGAGTTGTACAATCGTGCCCTGCCAGCCGAGCATCTCTTCGAGGCTATCCGGCTCTCCGCCAGGTTTGTGGTGCGGGCTTCTCGCCTGCCTAGTTCAACCACAATAGCTTGGGCAGGCGGGACGCCCGCACCACAATTTTCCGCAAACCCGGTGGAGAGCCCATTTTCGGCTGCCAATTTCGATGGAACGCGACAAAAACCGATTGGTATCCGTATTCGCCTAAGTGGTATTGCATGGCGACCGTTAGGTCGCTATACTTTAGATAGAAATTAACAGCTTATCCGGAAAATCGGAATTCTGGTTCCCTCTCCCGAAGGGAGAGGGGAGTTTTCGGATAGTCTCAAGGGAGAACGGAAATGCCAAGACTTAGCAAAGCACGCAAAGAGTTGCTCACGACCATCATGAAGGAATCCATCTTCGAGGCCGCGACGTCGGTTTTGTGTGAGCACGGTGCCGATGGAACCACCATGAATCGGGTGGCCGAGGCTGCGGACTTGGCAAAAAGCAGTCTCTACGACTACTTTCCGAGCAAGGAAGAACTGATGGATTTCGTTCTCGATCGGCTTGTTGCACCCTTCATGCAATCCGTCGAGGAAACCCTACGAACCGATTTGCTAGCGCCAAATAAGCTCGAAAGAGTACTTCGGATCGCCTTTGAGAGCGGCACGAAGTACAAGACCATCATCAGACTGTTGGCGCAATCGGAAGAAGAGTACCAGGTCAAGGAGAGGACTCGTCCGCGAATCCTTCAGGTTTTTACCGCGATTTTCGAGCAGGGAATCAAGGAAGGTTCTTTCCATCCGCACAATCCGGCGCACACCGGTCGCATGTTCTTGGGGGCCTTCGATGAGCTATTTGAGTTGCTGAAGAGCAGTGCGTCCGAGGAGGCGGCTAGCGAGTACGTAAGAGTGCTGATCGACGCGGCCCTGCATGGGCTTTCAATTCACGTTGTGAAAAATCCGTGACCGGCAGGTAAGTTCGTATTTATATCGATGAATGACACGAAGACCGATGACTCGGGAGTTGAACTCATGACAAGGAATGACAATGCGGGAGCAACCCTGGATGCCGGGATTGCACTTAAGGTCAACAAGAACCGCGAGGCGGCTATCGCGGAAGTCCACCCTGAACATGTCGTCCGGCGTCTGAACGCCGATAATCGCCAGCGAAACCAGCCCAACCAGACTTCCGGATCGGCGTTGGACCATCCAGCCAAGCCCGATCGTCGCCTCAAATTGATGGCCATGACGGTCGCCGTGATTCTTCTGATCGTGGGTGGCGGTTGGAGCTTACAGCACTACGGGCCAACGATTCGCGGCACGAAGCAAACCGCTCAAGACGGCGCACAAGAGGGCAAGGCAACACTTGGCTTTGCCCAAACCGACAGCCCCCATCAGGGCACGACCACTCGCATTGAAACGATTCGCGTTGAAAAGATGGTGCGCAGCGATCGACTCCGCCTCACCGGTGCCCTGGCGGCTGACGAGAAATCGGAGGTAGGCAGCAACGCGGCCGGAATCGTGGCCGAGACCCGAGTTGAACGCGGAAGCTTCGTCAAGAAAGGCGATCTGCTCGTACAACTCGATCCCCGCGACGCTCGCTATGCCCTAGACGACGGCGAGAACACCGTGGAGGAACTTCGCGTGCGACTGGGGCTGAAAGAGTCCAAAGAGTTCCGTGCGGAAGATGTGCCCGAAGTCCAGGCGGCGAAGCTGGCCTCGGAACTGGCCGAAAAGAACTACCGCCGTGCAGAGGAACTCAAGCCGGGCAATGCGATCTCACGGAGCGAGGCCGATCAGATCGATATGGAATATCGCTCGGCCATCCAGCGGCACCGTCTGGCGCTGCTCTTGGCAAGACAACTGAATCAGAGCTATCGTTCGGCTTTAACCCATCTGGCCGTCCTGCAAAAAGCCTTGGATGACTGCTCAATCCGCGCACCCTTCGATGGCGTGGTTGCCGAACGCAATATCTCTGTCGGCGAGCGCGTCATCGCCTTGTTCCCCGGTGCCAAACTGGTGACGCTTCTACGAATCGATCCACTGCGGCTATCGCTTACGGTGCCCCAGCAGGAGATGGCCCGCGTCCAAGTCGGCCAGACGGTGACATTCCAGACCGACGCATTTCCGGACAAGTCGTTTACGGGCACCGTACGGTACATCACTCCGGCGGTGGCCATCGACACGCGTTCGCTGTGTGTCGAGGCGATCGTGCCCAATCCGGGCAATGTTCTGCGTCCCGGACTATTCGTCACCGCGGAATTACAGTTCGCTCAGCAGCAAGCCGAGATTCATGTCCCCCAGGCAGCCGTTTGCAACCGTGGCGAAGTGGCGGCTGTTTTCGTCGTCCGCGACGGCATTGCCCGCGAACAGGTCGTTGCCTTGGGCAAGACCGATCGGGGAAAGACGGCGATTCTTGCCGGACTGACGGGCAGCGAGACCCTGGTTGCGCATCCTGAACTCGTCCATGACGGAGACGCGGTGCGCTAATGAATTATCTCGCTGCCATTTGCGTCAAACGTCCTGTCTTTGCCACCGTGCTGATCCTGGTGTTGGTGGTGTTCGGCATCTCCGCCTATTTCAAGCTCGGCGTCGACCGTTTTCCCAAGATCGATTTTCCCATCGTCACGGTGACCACGCGTCAGACAGGCTCGGCACCCGAGGAAGTCGAGACCGAAATTACCGATAAAATCGAACAAGCCGTCAACACGATCAGCGGAATCGACGAGTTGCGGTCCGTTTCCTCGGAAGGCATCTCGCAGGTTTTCATTGTGTTCTCGATGGAGAAGGAGATTGACGTTGCGGCACAAGACGTACGCGACAAAATTAACGGTGTTTTGCCAAACCTGCCGAAGGATATCGACCAGCCGACAGTCGAGAAGTTGGATCCGGATGCAAGCCCGGTGTTAACCATCGCGGCCTCGGCGCCGGAGCCGGCTACGCTGCGGGACATCACCGAGTATTGCGACAAAGTATTGCGCCGTCAACTCGAGTCCTTGGGCGGCGTCGGGCAGGTGATGCTGGTCGGCGGCCAGTCGCGGCAGATCAACGTGCAGCTCGACCCGCTGAAACTGCGAGCCCACAACCTGACCGTGGCCGACGTATCGCGAGCCTTGGCGGCCCAGAATCTCCAGATGCCCAGCGGTTCGATGAAGATCGGCGAAACCGAATACACGCTCCGCACCATGGGCCGCGTGACCAATATGCAGGAGATGGATCGCATTGTGGTGAGTCACCGCAATGCACACGCCATCACGATCGGCGACCTTGGCCATGCGGAGGACTCCATCGAAGAAACCAAGAGCACCTCACTCTACAACGATACGCCCTGCGTGCTGATGAATATCCGCAAGCAGTCGGGATCCAACACCGTCGCTGTCGTGAGCCACCTCAAAGAGCGACTAGGGGAACTCAGCAAGCTTGCCCCGAAAGGCTACCGTATCGACGTGGTGCGCGACCAGTCGGTCTTTATTCAGACCTCGATCGACATGGTTAAAGAACACCTGATCATAGGCAGCATTCTGGCGGGCCTCGTGGTCTTCTTTTTCTTAGGCAACACCCGCGCCACGCTTATTGCGGCCCTGGCCATCCCCACGTCGATCATCGCAGCCTTCGCGATCGTCGACTTCATGGGCTTCACGCTCAACAGCATCACGCTGCTGGCCCTGACGCTTTCCGTGGGAATCGTCATCGACGATGCGATCGTGGTCATGGAGAATATCCTGCGATTCATCGAAGAGAAGAACTACTCGCCCTATGAAGCCGCGATCGCCGCCACCGCCGAGATCGGCATGGCCGTCACGGCGATTACCGTCTCGCTCGTGGCGGTATTCCTGCCGATCGCCATGATGTCGGGCATTGTTGGCCGTTTTCTCAAGTCCTTCGGCATTACCATGGCGGGCACGATTCTGGTGAGTATGTTGGTCAGTTTCACGCTGACGCCGATGCTTTCCGCCCGCTGGTTCAAGGGATCGTCGAAAGACAAAGACGATGGCTCCGGTGCGCCGCACAGCGAGAGGCGGCGATCCCGATTTCAAATTGTCTATCAAGGCTTCGAGTACCTTTACCTGGTAGCGTTAAGGTTCTCGCTGCGGCATCGCTGGATCGTGGTAACGGTAGTACTAGGATCCATGGCCGCGCTGGTGCCGCTGTTCGGCATGGTCAACAAAAACTTTTTGCCCGACGAAGATTCGTCGGAGTTCCAACTCAACGTGCAGGCGCCGGAAGGGACGTCGCTGGAGGCCACGCAGGTGTTGATCGCCAGGATCGCGCGCGATATCCGCAAGCTTAACGGTGTACGCTATTCGATCGGCAGCGTGGCCGATACCGACGAACGCACGCCCTATAAAGGCACGATTTATGTGCGTCTGGTCGACCTGGATGACCGCAAGTTCGGACAATTGGAAATGATGCAGTTCGTACGGCAAAACATTCTGCCGGCCTTTGCGGCCAACAAGCTGCGGATCAGCGTCAGTCCGGTATCGGCCATCTCCGGCGGCGGCATGGGCAATAGCAACATTTCGTATATGATCGGCGGCCCCGACATCCGTGAACTGGAGCGATGCGCCAAAACCGTTATGGCCGACCTGCGCCAGGTGCCGGGGGTCGTCGATGTCGATTCAACGCTCTCGCTAGGCAAGCCGCAGTTCGCCATCACCGTCGATCGTCCGAAGGCTGGCGAGTTGGGGGTTTCCATTTCGGATATCACCAATACGCTCCGGCTGTTGGTGGCCGGCGAAAAAGTTTCCGACTACAACGAAAAGGGCGAACAGTACGAAGTACACGTCCGCTCCATCGCCGATGCCCGAAATCACCTTGACGAGTTGAATATGGTTACGGTCCCGTCGAGCAAACGCGGCCCCGTGCCGCTGGGCGATGTTGTCCATTTCGAGAAAGGAGCCGGTCCGGCGCAAATCAATCGACTTTCTCGCACTCGGCAAGTCACGATCAACGCCAACACCGCGCCGAATACCTCGGAACAGATGGTGCTGGACGAAATTGCCAAATCGGTTGAGAAACTCGGCATGGGACCGGAATACCGCACGGGTCTCTTGGGAAAATCGAAGGAGATGGGAAAGGCGTTTCGAGGGTTTTTCCAAGCCTTCATTCTGGCCTTTATCTTCGTCTACCTGTGCATTGCGGCACAGTTTGAATCCTGGCTCCATCCGATCACGATCCTGCTCTGCTTGCCCCTGACGCTGCCATTTGCACTTGCCTCGCTCCTCATCTTCCATCAGTCCTTGAATCTTTTCTCGATGCTGGGCATCATGGTGCTGTTCGCCGTGGTCAAAAAGAACTCCATCCTACAGATCGACCATACCAATCATCTCCGTGCCGAGGGGATGCCGCGATTTGAAGCAATCGTGACTGCCAACCGCGACCGGCTTCGCCCCATCTTGATGACCACCGTGGCCTTTGTGGCCGGCATGATCCCCACATTTCTATCCAACGCCGCTGGCTCCGAAACCAACAAGGCCATCAGCGGCGTGATCATCGGCGGCCAATCTTTGTCACTACTCCTGACTCTGCTGGCCACTCCGGTGGCCTATTCACTGTTCGATGACTTGGCCGTCCTCTTCGCAAGGCGGTTCGGTCGCGGCAGCCCCGTGGACAGCGTGGGGTCGATGGCCGGGCAGTACCGGGAGGCTGCACATGCTTAGCGCAACCCACGGAACTGACTCCACGGCTTTTCGGTCGGCTGGGCCACCGGTATCTCGGGGCTGTCGTGCCGAGAGACCTTCAGCGGCGTCCCCTGTGCCCAAGTGATGCTGCCACCACATTTTGGACAACGAGCAACCTCTTCGGACAACGCCATGGCACAGTGGGGACAATTCAAAGCATCCTTGCCCAAGCGGAACCATTTTAACGGCAAGGTCGCCAGTTCCGTTGGAACGCGATCCCAACGGATAGGACGATGACAGTGCTGGCAAATCTGGCCGCGGCCCTCAAGCCGGCCGGCACAATGAGGGCAGGAAGCCCGTCCGTCGAGCGCAAAGGCGGCCACGACGCCAATCGGCCCTAGAAACAGCCCGAGTACCGCCCCGGCAATTGCCGCATGACGCGCATGGCCGACGATCCCCGCCGCGATACCGGAACTGAACCAGATCCATAGCATAGTGAAGCTGGACATTGCGCACCCTTCTCTCTTTCCATCCTACATCGAATGGGGTTCAAGGGCAATGGGCGCACTAATGCACTAAATACCTGTCCAACATTAACTCCGCGTTTTTTGTGGTGCGGGCGTCCCGGCTGCATGCGCAGGCGAGACGCCCGCACCACAAGTTGTTTTTGGATGAGCACTAATACGTCAATTCGAATCCAGGATGCAATAGACGGCGAATTACTCGCCTACTTCCATCGTGGCCTGGATGTCACCAAGGCTGCGGCCGAGGCGCTTTCGCTTGATGCCGGAGGCAGCCGAGGGGGCCTCCAATCGCGGTGTTTCCGCTTCTGGCGCGGTTCGCAACAGATGCAACATTCGCTCGTTCATGTCCTGGCCACTGGGTGAAGGACCCAACTCGCCCACGGCATCGTGAACCCCGTATAAGACGGCCTGCCGTACTCCCTCACGAATCCAGTTGAAGAAATTCATCGTTTTTGCCTCCATGCCAAACAAAATTCCTACATCGCGCAGGCAATCGTCCTGATCCGCCGCGCTGGACCGATACACTACCGAGAGACCCGCAGCATGTCCAGGCGAGATTTCGACTACGCAGGGTGCGTAAAGCAAAATACCCCGAAATGGTGTGTTGCGCACGAATTCTAATGAATATCGACGCTTCACCCGGATGAAGATTGATTCGCGTAAGGCACCATTATCCAGGATTTACGTGCTCCACCCACTACAGTGAGCTATTTTCACGAAAAACTGAGCTTGCTTCCGACCCCGCCACCGGGTAACAGTGAACAATCATGGCTTTGTTGAATTGCATCATCATCAATACTCCCGCCTCGACCGTTTGGAGCGATCCGGCCGTGCCCGAGCCGCTGCGGCAAAGTATCGCAGTAAACCACGGCAAAGTGATCCAGGCTGCGGCATCCCGCCCGGTGAAGATCGGCCGTGAAAGCCTTGTCGTCGAGGCCGAGTGGCCTATTGGCAAGGGCTTGATGCGGGTGGCCATTAAGCAATACCGCCCGCGCACACTTTGGAAAGCCCTGGCCGCCATCTTTCGACCTGCCAAAGCGGTGCAGAACTGGTGCAAGGCCGAGTTCCTGCTCTCGCACAACATTGCCACCCCGCAGCCGTTGCTGGCCTGTCGACCGCGCGGCTGGGTGATCGCCAGCACCAGTTTTCTGGTCACCCAGTGGGTCATCGGCGCGGAGAACTTGCATCTCTTCGGCTGGCGAATCGCCACCCAGCCGCTCGATGTGCGGCTTTGCGTCGCTGCGCGATGCGCCGTGGCATTGGGCCAACTTATTGGGCGGATTCATAACGCCGGTGCGACCCATCGCGATCTCAAGTCCGCCAATCTACTCGTGGCCGAAGAAGGTTGCAACATGACCGTCTATCTGGTCGATCTCGACGGCCTTCAACCGGGCGCGCTAGTCGGCTTCGAGCGACAAGCCCGCGATCTGGCACGCTTAGCGGCCGGACTCGCCGCGCATCCTTGGGTCACGCGGTCGATCCGCCGGCGTTTTCTCAGCGCGTACCTTAGGCAGTTTCCCGAGAAATGCATCGACTGGAAGCCGCTGTGGCGAGCAATCGCCAAGGAAACCGAAAGGATCATTTGCCACAAGCAGAAACGTGGGCAGCGGGTACTATAATCTTCACTGCGCAACAGCTTCAGCAGCCACCAATTCCGCCCCGTCACCCGTGTGACGGAAGATGCAATTCCTGCCCGCCGACTTGGCCCCGTATAAAGCCACATCGGCCCGGGCCAGCAGCGATTCGTGCGAATCGCCGTCCAATGCCTCGGCTACACCGCCGCTGACCGTAATCGGCATCTCCTTGGCGATCCGGTCCCGCAAGCGATCGGCAAAAAGTGCTGCTCCTTCCAGATCGGTTTCCGGCATGATCACCAAGAACTCCTCGCCGCCGTAACGAGCCACGACGTCAGTTTCGCGGGCTGATTCATCGATCATCCGTGCCAGTTGGCCTAGCATCTGGTCGCCGTAGAGGTGCCCCTGCACATCGTTGACCTGTTTGAAGTGATCGATGTCGAGCATGGCAACGGAGAACCGCGTTCCGTAACGATTCATCAAGGACACCTGTATACCTAATGTGTCGTCCATGCCGCGGCGGTTGTTCACGCCTGTGAGCGGATCGGTGCGGATCTCGGTGAATGTCATAAGATTGGCGCTTTGCTGGCGAATTTCGTCGTGCGCATTGGAAATCTGGGCCGCCAAGCGGAGCGTGGGGCGAAGAATCTCCTCGGCCTCGCGGCAAAGATTTTCCCAGGCGGCCTCCTGTTGATGCTCATTCAGCCTGCCGACGCGCTCGCGAAACTTACTCACGCTGGCATGGTGTCGCACCAGGGCCTTGCGAAGATCCCAGGCGATCTTTTCCAGTTCAGCCGCCACAAGCTGCGCCCGACGCAGTTCTCGCCGCGACCGGCCCGACGCATCACTGACAGGCCGCTTGCTTTTCCGGCCAAATACATAGCCGATCGAGGCCACTAGGGCCAAGGCAACCAGAATCGGAACGGGGATCCCCAATAAATTGAAGTTCACGATACGCACCTCTTTGACGTTAGCAGAAAATCCGTTTCAGAACCTTTTGTGAGGAACCTTTGCGAAATGTGCGATCCTCTATCGTTCGACCTGCGGACGATCGGGGTTCAAGCGAACTGCCTTGGCGGCCTGGTTTGATGGGAACCAGAAAATCAGTAATGCGACCGCGCCCCCATGCCCTTCATGCATACGAGTCCCACGACGATCACCCCTGCCAGCGCGATCAGCCAGTGCTGGGATTCCATACGATCGATGAAAAACAAAACTTCATTCGCAATTTTTTCCATATAGGGTCTCCACGGAGGGAGGCTCAAAAAGGTTCCTTACAAGTTTAGGTCATAAATGACGATCCGTGCGGAATTGCCTGGGGTCTTCTACGGCATCCCGGATTATTGAAAAAGGCGTGCAAAAAATGCAGAACACCCCCCACCGAAGAGTGTATTGGCTATTGAAAACCGTAGCGACTTACATACCGAAGCACGCATTGCCGACATCCACAACGGCCTCGACAAGGGCATGATGCAGCGGCCAGCATGAAATTTAACCCCAAGTTCCAAGCCAAGGTAGAGCGTAACCTTTGGTGGCAAATGGCTTTCGGTGTTTGGTGAATTTCGTGTTGCTGACTACAGTTCCTGTTGGAGAAGTCGGAAAGCTTCTTTTTGCAG
>Ga0118677_10004911_pt1 | contig 23923 bp, 22 predicted proteins | sample AliMusrvi5mmetaG_FD_86154 | JGI IMG/M metagenome (GOLD analysis project Ga0118677, IMG submission 86154)
GAGCGATTCTTTCTTGAAATTGAAGCACGCACACCTCATTTTAATTGGCATTTTCCTGGCTACCACGGCATTTTCTGCCCCAGCGGACAACATTCCCGACGCTCTTGAAGTGTACGGATTGATTGACCTTGGGGTCACCACACTCAATCACTCAGAATCCTTCGATCCCGCATTGGGAACCGTCCCCATGACGAACAAGTATGCGATACAGCGTGTGACAGGTCTGGTGTCTGGAAACCTGCAAACATCCCGAATTGGCTTTCGGGGCAGAGAAGACCTGGGGAACGGTGCGGCCGCCATCTTTGTGCTTGAGTCCCACATCAACGCCAACAACGGTACGTTGGGTTCCGGTGCAGCAGTGACTGGAGATAAAGCAGGCATCTTCCAGACGGGGGACAGCTCCTGCCAGGGACAACTATTTTGCCGTCAGGCATGGGTAGGACTACAAGGTGATTTTGGGACGCTGGGCTTGGGCCGTCAGTATGCTTTCGCCTACGACATCATTCGGGCCTACGATCCATTTGGCGCCTCAAACTCTCTGGATGGTCTGGGCAGAACCCAGCAGGGCGGAGGAAATACCCGGGATGTTCGCGTCGATAACAGCATCAAATATACGAAACACATGGGCCCGTTCAATCTGGGCGCTGAATATGGATTGGGTGGTGTGGCTGGCCATTTATCTGCCGGAGCTTTTATCGGCCTTAACGCCGGTTACGAAGCCGGCCCCCTAGGTATTCAAGGTGCATGGCAACGCAAGACAGATTCACAAATCTGGGCTGCCTCATCGGCCATTACCAATGCTGTTTACGACACAGACACTCAAATGCTCCTGCTGGCGGTTAACTATCGGCTGGGCAGGATGCTGTTGCAAGGAGGTTATGAGGGGGTTTCACTGAGCACTGGCAGCAATAATTTGTGCCTATCCACAGCCGAATATGTGTGCGGTGCCAATGGCAAATACTCAGGCCAGCAGACTGCAATTGGGTATGGCGGCGTAACTTGGCGCGCTACGGAACAGCTAAGCCTGATGGGTGCAGCCTATAACCAGCAGCACGGATCTTACCAAACGGGTGCCAATTCCCAGTCTGGGGGCCGACAATGGGACTTAAGCGCCATGGCTGACTACAGACTTTCCGTGAAGACCGACATCTACCTGGGCACCCATGGCACCTGGTTAAACGGAGGCATGGCCTATGGATACACAAATACCGCTTTCAATCTCGTGACCGCTGGTGTGAGGCATATATTTTGATAACCATTTAACCGCTGCGTCCTGATTGCGCGACATCACAGATCGTGAATCAATCCCACGGGCATCAATTTTCAGTACCGCTTCTCGATTTCTGCGCCATCAGGATGATAGCCGGGAGGGTTAATCCGTGGGTCCCCCCGCGCACTGATGAACCGGGTCTTGAGTTTCCATCCCTCGGGTCCTGGTTTCCAGACGTCCACCACCATCCAGGTAACAGATTTTCTGTCCACCCTGTCGTTCTCGTCCCAGTAAAAGTTGACCAGCGCTAAGCCTCCTAGATCGCGCACGAACATCTCCCGAATCAACAAAGAGTGCGGAGTCCTGGCGCTTTCCATGACCATGGCATCGAAGGAGGTGGGCTGGCCCAAGTGCGCGGCGGCAACCAGTTCAAAATCCGGATCAACCAGTGCCTGCGCAGCTGCCCTGTTGCCTTTTGTGAGAGCTCGGGCCAGGGCGGCTTCCTTTTCAGAAAACTCGGCGACCAACCGGGTGGCGTGCGGAAACGTGGTTGCTGCCGGATGTTGAGGAGCGGGATCTGCCTGGGTGATGAACGCCAATCCCATCAGCAGGATTGACAGGGTGGCCGATGCGCCCCAACACAATGGTGAACGCATCTTGCCTCCTTAACCTTCGTTTATCTGCCAGACAACATTACTGTGTTTTGGAGGACGCATTGATGTAGCACTTGGAATCGCTGGGGGCCAAGGCACGCTGCATCAGATAGTTACGTGAACCCCCACCGGAAGTGGGCAGCACTGCGTTGGCATAGGCGCCACCGGACAGCAAGGTCTGTGAGCTGCCAAAAGTCCAAGCGCATTTGTCGGCGCTTTCCGAACCATTGGCGTCGTGCCAGGCATTGAGTAGGGGGTCGGTCACCGATTCTTCCAGTTCATGGGCGATCACCGATACCATGGCATCCACACCAGCGTTGCCGTTGGGGCTGATGGTCTGGGCGGCGCAAGCGCTCAGGCATCGGTTGGCATTGCCAACGAAGGCGTATTTTACGGGTGTAATAGCGCCATAATAGGTGGTGTAGGTATGCCAGCCACAGTACTTCGAGCAGAAGCCCGAAGATTCAGCCACATCTGAAGATGTCAGCACCAGATAAACGGCATCAGCGTGAGCTGTATTGACACCGCCGAAGGCTCCCAAGCCGTTGGCAATAGCATGTTCTACCACTTTCAGCACGCCAGAGTCCGAGAGCTTTTCTCCTTGGCTGTAACTGTCGATATATTCAGATTGCACCGCCGAGGATACCTGGGTTACGTAAGTCGACCCTGTGCTGCCCAGGTTGTAGTACCCCAGCGTACCCGTCGTGATATTGGTGTACCCCCCGCTTTTGGAAAGGCCATAGAGCGAGTCACGAATGATCTGCTGGCCAGCTGAGTTGTCGCTACCATTGCTTTGCTTCCAATTGCCATACCAGATGATATACACCGCGCTCAGTGACGACATAATCGTACCGCCATGGTAAGTAATGTTGGGTGTCATCGTACCGGTAGAGCCAGACGTGGGCTGCGTTGCTTTCAGTGCATTTTTTTCCCAGGGACGGGCGGAAAATGTTTCCGGGTTGGGGCGGTGGATGATTTTCTGAAGAATTTCGCCTTGCTCGTTAACCTGGGGCTCATTGAGGGGCGCTGTGGCCTGTTCTGCCATGACGGAGCCAGAGCCAAAAATCAAGGCCACAACATAAACAGACAACAGACAACGAATCACAAAGCCGCTGGAGTTTGCGAAAATAGGGAAGGGATTCGGGTTCATGGTTTTTGACCTCTAAAATTACCTTCTTCCAATCTGTGATAATTTATCACAAATTTATTGAGAAAACCTATCCTTCTGGGAGGCTGTGCTTTTTGATGAGATAGATATTGAGCTTCGAGGTGCAAACAAATAAGCGGCGTCTGCCAGCTCAGCTGACCGCGTCGGGCAAATTGTGTTGAAAAACTTGTCAATAATTTAATTAATTTCAGGGGTAAATTTTTTAATCGAAGCTGAATTTCTCAATTTGAGGCAAGATTTTTAAGGGTTCAGTGCCTTTCCCCGCCTTTATGTAGGGACCAATACTGCTTCCGGCGCTGTTGAAGTGAGCCACTTTGCCGTGTTGTGAGATATGATGAAACGATAAAATGGTGGAGGGTATGAGGATCGAACTCACGACCTTCTGATTGCGAACCAGACGCTCTCCCAGCTGAGCTAACCCCCCAAGTTTTGCTATTATAAGCGCTGTGGAAAAACCTCGCGCACCCCTCTATAACCCTCTGGCTTTTGCCGGGGCCCTGCTGGCCATTTTTTTTGCCTGGTTGCCGGCTTTCTGTATTGCCATGGGGCACCCCGGCTGGCCTCTGGCTATCGGTTTGATTGGACTGCCTCTATTAGAACTCCTGGTGGGCCGCTATCAAGGGCCTATTCCTTATTGGAGCTTCTGGACGCTGCGCATCATCTTAATCGGCATCACCCTGCAATGCATTGCAGGGGCCTTGTTGGCAGCGAATTATCCTTGGTGGTTGGTGATCTTGGCGGCCGCAGGTTCAGGCTATGCGGCGGGCGGCTCGGGCAACGCTCTGGGCCATGAGTTGGGGCATAGCCGCGTAATCTGGGATAAACGTTTGGCTAAGTGGTTTTTTACCACGGTATGTTTCGGCCATTACACCCAGGAGCATGGTGCGGGTCATCATGTGTTGGTGGGTACGCCGCGCGACAGCCTCTACACGCAACCGGCCGACACCTTGGCCACATTTTCTCAGCGCAACATGGTGAAGCAGTTTAAGTTGGGCGTGGAGATTGCGCGTGCGCGCGGCAATTTGTGGCCGGAGGTGTATGGGCCGATATTTTTTTACGCCCTGCTCAACCTTGTTGTTTACATGTGGGCCGGTTGGAAAGGAGTTGTATTTTTAACCGTGCAAACATTGGTGATGTATATGGTGGACGCCTCCATCACCTTCATTCAACATTGGGCCTTGCATCGCGAATTTGTGGATGGTCGTTTTGAACGCGTGGGTGCGCAACATACCTGGGACTGCAACAATTGGATTACGACGCTGGTGTCGTTTAACAATTGCCGCCACGCCGACCATCATCTCAACCCGGGCAAGGATTTAAATGGCTTATCTCAAACTCCCGCCTCACCGCAGATGCCCTATGGTTATGCCGTCATGGGCACCATTGCCAATGTGCCGCCTTGGTTTAGAAAGATCATGACCCCGCTACTGCCCTAGCTCAGGGGTCAGACCCCGCTAGGGGTCTGAACCCCTGGCGGGGTCTGGAAAGTAAACGCTTCACCCCCATGGGAATGCCATGCAGACATCGTCGCCCTCAGAACAATCGGAAATTAAAGCCCTTACCGGGCTTCGCGGCATTGCGGCCATTGGTGTTGTGTTGGGACATTACCAAGTACTGGGGTTCCTAAATCCATGGTTTCAGTGGCATAACGCAGCCGTTGATTTATTCTTTATGTTGAGCGGTTTCACGCTGTCATATGTCTATCTTTGCAAACAACCGCAAGGTGTGAAGCACTATTTTTTAGCACGTGTAGCAAGAATTTTACCTTTATCAATCTTAACAACCGCAATTTTTGCACTTGCTTTTGTGGTCCCCGATCCGGCCGCTTTTTCACAAAACCCCGATCGGATCTATATAGACTTTCTTAAGCAGGCGGTTGGCATAAACGCCTGGCCCGTGATTGGAGACGGCAGACATTGGAACACACCTGCATGGTCTATTTCGGTTGAGATGTTTCTTTATTTCTTAATATTTCCCCTGCTGGCCTACTTAAAACCAACTCCCTCAAACACCCTAATACTAATCGCGCTCATCATCCTGCCGATAGCCTCCATTCAAATCTACTTGAAGTATTTTGATTGGCTATACATCACCGCCCTCCAGCCGGGGAATTATTCAACAGCCAATAAACTCGCTCCCACGTTAAGAGGGGTTATGGATTTCCTGGCGGGTTATATTGTGTACTGCTGTTATCAAAACAAAGGATTGCTATGGGATTTTTTAAAAAATAAAAGTTTCGCCATAACGTTAATTATTTTTTTCATATTATTTTTATCAACCAAAGGCGTAATTAGCAATCACTACATCTTGTTGGCGTTTCCAGTTTTAATTCTAGCGTTAACTGAAAACCAAGGAATTGTTCAACGATTTTTAAATAGCCCAGTTATGCATACCATGGGCCTCTGGTCTTATTCAATCTACCTCTGGCAACTACCCATCAAGATGGCGCTAGAACGCGTTTTTAGGACGCTTCCATTTAATGCTAATTACCCTGACTACGTGATACATGCGGTAACACTGTTCGTGCTGTTGGTTTTATCCGGTATAAGCTATCGCTACTTCGAAGCGCCGGTAAGGACGTTTATAAAAACAAGATTTGGGGGTCAGACCCCGCCAGGGGTCTGACCCCCAAAATTACCAAAATTAGTCACCATCGGTAACAGCACCTTTGCTGGCACTACCCACTAGTTTTTGGTATTTGGAGAGCACGCCGCGCGTAAAACGGGGTGCGGGTTGCACCCACTTCTCGCGCCGCAATTCCAAATCCGCATCCGACACATTCAATTGCAGCAGTCGTTGTGGTGCATCAATGGTAATGGAGTCACCCTCACGCACAAGTGCGATGGTGCCGCCCACATAAGCTTCCGGTGCCACATGGCCCACCACCATGCCATAGGTGCCGCCCGAAAAACGCCCATCGGTAATGAGTGCCACTGAGTCACCCAAACCCGCACCAATAATAGCGGAGGTTGGAGACAGCATTTCGCGCATACCGGGGCCACCCTTGGGGCCCTCAGATCGAATCACCAAAATATCACCGGCCTTAATGTGACCGCCCATAATGCTGGCCATGGCTTCTTCTTCCGATTCAAACACGCGCGCGGGGCCAGTAATTTTAGGGTTCTTCACGCCGCTGATCTTGGCCACCGCACCCTCTGTGGCGAGGTTGCCTTTCAAAATGGCCAAGTGGCCTTGTGCGTAGAGGGGGTTGTCCCAATGCCGAATCACATCTTGATCAGCAGGGGGCATAATCGGCACGTGTTTTAAATTTTCTTCTACGGTTTTGCCGGTAATGGTCATGCAGTCGCCGTGCAGTAAGCCACGCGCCAAGAGCATCTTCATCACTTGCGGAATACCACCTACGCGATGCAGATCCGTGGCCACATATTTTCCGGAAGGTTTCAAGTCGCACAGCACGGGCACACGACCACGTATCTCTTCAAAGTCTTCAATACGCAAATGGACTTCTGCCGCATGGGCCATGGCCAGTAAGTGCAGCACCGCGTTGGTGGATCCGCCCACGGCCATGGTCACGGCAATGGCGTTTTCAAACGCTTTGCGCGTCATGATTTGGCGCGGCAGCAATTGGTTGTGAATGGCCGCTACCAAGGTGCGCGCACTCTCCTCCGCACTCACCGCCTTCTCTTCGTCTTCCGCCGCTTGTGTGGAGGAATACGGCAGCGCCATGCCCATCACCTCAATGGCCGAGGACATGGTGTTGGCGGTAAACATGCCGCCGCAAGAACCCTTGCCGGGACAAGCCTGCTTTTCAATTTCTATAAAATCTTGATCAGATAAATTGCCCGCGGAATATTGTCCCACCGCTTCAAACACGCTCACCACGGTAAGATCTTTGTCGTGATAATGACCGGGCTTAATAGTGCCGCCATACACGTAGATGGCGGGAATATTCATGCGTGCAATGGCGATCATGCCGCCGGGCATATTTTTGTCGCAGCCACCCACCACCAACACCCCATCCATGCTCTGCGCACTGGTGGCCGTTTCGATGCAGTCGGCGATCACTTCGCGCGACACCAGAGAAAATTTCATGCCCAAGGTGCCCATGGAAATGCCGTCGGACACCGTAGGTGTACCAAAGATCTGCGGCATGGCGCCCGCAGCTTTTAATGCCGCCTCAGCCCGTGCGGCCAATTCGCCCAAGCCCGCGTTACACGGCGTGATGGTGCTATGACCATTGGCTATGCCCACGATGGGCTTATTAAAGTCCTTATCGGTGAAGCCCACGGCGCGCAACATGGCGCGGTTGGGCGAGCGCTGAGGGCCGGCGGTAATGGTTTTGCTGCGAATATTGTCGGCCATAAGGCACTCCTGCAATAAGGGGTCGGTATAATCCTCCATTTTAACCCAAGGTTTAACCCCCATGCTGATCCATCCCGATTTTGACCCCGTGGCCCTACATTTGGGGCCTGTGGCTGTGCGCTGGTATGGGTTGATGTATTTGGCGGGGTTTTTGGCGGGATCTTGGGTGGCGCGCTGGCGCATTCGCACCCAACCTTGGTTGAATTGGACCGTAGAAGAAGCGGACAACTTCTTAACTTATGTGGTGCTGGGCGTTATTCTGGGTGGCCGCTTAGGTTACGTATTGTTCTACAAACCGCTTTACTATTTTGAACACCCCTTGGATATTTTGGCCGTGTGGCAAGGGGGCATGTCTTTTCATGGGGGTTTCTTAGGCGTGGTGTTGGGCGGCTGGTTGTTTGCACGCCGCCATCAACGGCATTGGATGGCGGTGACGGATTTTGTGGCGCCCTTGGTGCCCTTTGGTTTGGGCTTTGGGCGCATCGGCAATTTCATCAACGGTGAATTGCCCGGACGCGTAACGGATGTGCCGTGGGCCATGATATTCCCTCACATCGATGCCCTGCCCCGTCATCCCTCGCAATTATACGAAGCGCTGCTAGAAGGCGTGGTGCTGGGTGCACTGTTGCTGTGGTTTAGTCGCAAACAACATCCTGTGGGCGCTATGTCTGCATTGTTTTTAATGGGCTACGGCACCATGCGTTTTCTTGTGGAGTTTACGCGCGAGCCCGATGATTTTTTGGGGTTGCTCACTTTTGGACTCAGTATGGGTCAGTGGTTAAGTTTGCCCATGGTGATATTGGGGGTGTGTATGTGGAGGCGCGCCGGTAAATCGGCTATCATAACTGCTTAAAAATAGGAACGAATCTAAAAGTGGGGTCAGACCCCATTCGAGTCCTGGAGACCGCAGCAACAGTTCGCAAGCGGGGTCTGACCCCCCGTTTATTAATCTAAATTAAGGAGAGCTGTTTATGAGCACTTTGAAAGTTGCAGTATTAAGCGCCGGCCTACTGCTGGCAGGTGGCGCCCTAGCCGATGATGCAGGTCAAGCGCTGGCCGGAAAAAGCGGTTGTCTGGCCTGCCATTCGGTGGATAAAAAAATTATCGGACCCGCCTATAAAGATGTGGCTGCCAAGTACAAAGACCAAGCCGATGCCGAAGATAAGCTGGTAGCCAAGGTAAAAGCCGGTGGTGCAGGCGTGTGGGGCAACATGCCCATGCCCGCCAACCCAAAAGTGGCGGATGCCGATTTACATACCATCGTAAAGTGGGTATTGTCACACTAAACTTTGTCTAAACTTACCATGGGGATGAACCATTGAAACCAAGCTTGTTTCGTTTTTACAAAAAATCCTTGTTCATCCTTATGGTTTCACCCCTCTTACTGACAGGATGTGGAAAATCACCCTCCGTCAGCGGCTCTAACGACAGCATCACCATCAAGATTGGCTCTGCAGCACCCCTCACCGGATCGCAAGCGCACTTGGGCAAAGACAACGAAAGTGGTGCACGCTTGGCGGTGGATGATGCCAACACGCAAAACATTGTGATTGGTGGCAAGAAAGCGCACTTTGAATTGATGAGTGAGGATGACGCCGCAGATCCCAAAACCGGTACCATCGTGGCGCAAAAGTTTGCCGATGCCAAAGTCAACGGCGTGGTGGGTCATTTAAATTCAGGCACCAGCATTCCCGCGTCGCGCGTGTATTCCGAGGCGGGGATTGTGCAAATTTCGCCCTCCGCCACCAGCCCCAAATATACCCACCAAGGATTTAAGACGGCTTTCCGTGTTATGGCCAATGACGAACAGCAGGGGCATGTGTTGGCACAATTTGCCACGGACGCATTAAAAGCCAAATCTGTGGCCATTATTGATGACGCCACCGCCTACGGGCAAGGCTTGGCCGATGAGTTTGAAAAAGCGGTGAAGGCTTCCGGTGCTGCTGTGGTGGCGCGCGAACACACCGATGATCATGGCACAGACTTCTTGGCTATTCTGACGCGCGTCAAATCCAAAAACGCCGACCTCATTTTTTATGGTGGCATGGATGCACAAAGCGCCCCCATGGTAAGGCAAATTAAAACATTAAAAATAAACGCGCGTTTTTTAACGGGTGATGGCAGTTGCTCTCATGAGTTTGCCCAATTAGCCGGGGATGCTGCTGAGGGCAGCTATTGCAGCTTGCCCGGTGTACCGCTGGAGCTCATGCCCAAAGGCGCGGACTTTAAACAACGCTTCAATGCCCAATACGGCGACATCCAAGATTACGCACCCTATGCCTACGACGCGGTGGGGGTGATGATCGCGGCCATGCGGGCCGCCGACTCCGCCGACCCGGTGAAATATCAATCGACATTAGCGCACATCAGTTACCCCGGAGTTACCGCCACCATTGCCTTTGATGACAATGGCGATTTAAAAGGCGGTTTGGTGACACTCTACCAATGGCAAAAAGGCCAGAAGGTGCCGGTGAAGTAAGCGACTAAGGGGTCTCGACTGAGGGGTCAGACCCCCTTAGGGGTCTGACCCCTCAGTCGAGCCTTCAATCGCCTCAATCGCCCAAGTAGGCGCTGCGCACCAACGGGTTGCTCAGGCAATGGGCAGCACTATCGGTGAGCACCACGCGCCCCGTCTCCATCACGTAAGCCCGATCGCATAAACCCAGCGCCAAACGCGCATTCTGCTCCACCAATAAAAGCGTCACGCCACTTTTGGCAATATCCCCAATCACTGCAAAGATTTTTTCCACCATCAAAGGCGCCAGCCCCATGCTGGGTTCATCCAACATGAGTAATTTTGGTTTGGCCATGAGGGCGCGACCTATGGCCAGCATTTGCTGCTCGCCACCAGAGAGCGTGCCAGCAGGCTGCGTGCGCCGCTCAAACAGTCGGGGGAAGTGGTCGTATACATCATCCAGTTCTGATGCGGCAGCACGCCGATGGTACGACCCCATTTGCAAATTCTCGGCCACCGTTAAACGCGCAAACACACCACGCCCTTCGGGCACCAAACATAAGCCCTGACCCACACGCGTCCAAGAGGGTATTGCGTTAAGTGCGTTTCCAGAAAACTCAATGGTGCCTGAAGATGGGACCAGTCCCGCAATGGCTTTGAGCATACTGCTCTTACCCGCTCCGTTGGCGCCGATCACACAGACCCGCTCTCCGGGGCTTACCTCCAAACTCACATCCTGCACCGCCGCGATGCCGCCGTAATGCACCGACACATTGCGAATCATCAAACCGCTCATGCCGCCCCCACGCCCAGGTAGGCTTCAATCACGCGCGGGTCATTTTGCACTTCAAGAGGCGAACCCTCGGCAATACAAAGTCCGTAATCCAACACCGTGACGAAATCGCACAACCTCATAATCCATTTCACATCATGTTCAATGAGCAGTATCGCTCTACCGTCCTCGCGGATGCGCAGAATGAGTTCGCCCAGTTGTGCGCGCTCACTGGCATTCATCCCCGCAGCGGGCTCATCTAAGGCCAGTAAAAATGGATCAGTGGCCAAGGCGCGGGCAATTTCCAAACGACGTTGATCGCCATAGGACAAGGTGCCCGCCACGTGATGACTGCGCGCATCAATGCCCACGTACTTTAATAATTCATGGGCACGGGCGCGAATAGCCATTTCTTCACGCCGCGTGGCCGCTGTTTTAAATATAGCGCCCAACACGCCCGCGGATGTGCGCACATGGCGCCCCACCATGACGTTTTCTAACACCGTCATGTTGGCAAACAAGCGAATGTTTTGAAAGGTGCGCGCAATGCCGCGTGCAGCGACCAAATGAGGGAGCCCCGCTGGGAGGGTCTGACCCCTAAATTCGGTATGCCCCGCATCCGGCTTATAAATGCCGGTGAGCACATTAAAGAAAGTGGTTTTGCCCGCGCCATTGGGGCCAATCAAACCGGTAATGGAGGCTTGCTCTAGGCTCAGCGATACGCCGCCCAAGGCTTTTAATCCACCAAAACTTTTGTGAATGTCGAAGGCCTGCAGCAAGGGTTTGACGACGCTACTCACCGTGCAGCTCCCGCTGCCGTGCGCGTGCCGGCAATAGCCCTTCTGGGCGTAGCAGCATCATCAGCACCAAGGCACAGCCAAACATCAGTAAGCGTAAGTTGGAGGGGTCTAACACCACGCGCCCCAACCATTCTTGTTGCAAGGGTCCGGCGGCACGCAAGGCTTCGGGCAACACGCTGAGCAGCACCGCCCCCAGCACCACACCGGCAATATTACCCATGCCGCCCAATACCACCATACATAAAATCATGACGGACTCCATGAGGGTAAAGCTCTCGGGGCTGACAAAACCTTGAAAGCCTGCAAACAACCCCCCCGACAGACCACCCATGGAAGCCCCCATAGCGAAGGCCAATAATTTTAAATTGCGCGTGTTGATCCCCATACTGGCCGCCGCGATTTCATCTTCCCGAATAGCGGCCCAGGCGCGCCCGATGCGTGAGCGCTCTAAGCGATGAGAAAAAACAATGGCCAGCAACACCCCGATTAAAAATAAATAATAGGCGTTTACCACGGGCACAAATTCAAAGAATCCCCAGCCATGGGTTTGGCCTAAGTTGTATGAGCCCACACTTAAGCTGTCGATACCGCTAACCCCTTGCGGGCCATTGGTGATGTTAACGGGCGCGCCCAAGTTATTTAAAAAGATGCGAATGATCTCGCCAAACCCCAAGGTGACAATGGCCAAGTAGTCCCCGCGCAGGCGCAGCGTGGGCGTGCCCAGCAGCACACCAAAACAGGCCGCCACCATGGCACCCAAAGGCAGCAACACCCACAGGGGCCAATGCAGATTAAATTGCGGAGAGGAGAGCAGCGCGTAACAATAGGCCCCCACGGCGAAGAAGGCCACGTAACCCAAATCCAGTAAGCCCGCATAGCCCACCACGATGTTAAGCCCCAAGGCCAGCAACACATAGAGCAGCGCGAAATCTAAAATACGCACCCAGCCGTGGCCCAATGTGGCGTCGGTGAACAGTGGCAATGCCAGTAGAGTCAGGGCCGCAGCTGCCCACAGGAGGCGCTTCATACTTTTTCTCGCGCGCGGCTGCCCAGCAATCCATTGGGGTGAAACACCAGCACCGCAATCAACACCAAAAAGGCGAACACATCTTTATAGTTACTGCCGAATACGCCACCGGTAAAATCTCCCATATAACCTGCGGCCAAGGCTTCCACTACGCCCAGCAGCAAGCCGCCCAACATGGCGCCTTTTAAATGGCCAATGCCGCCCAACACCGCCGCAGTAAACGCCTTGAGTCCCAACATAAAACCCATGGTGTAATTGCCCACGCTGTAATAGGCCGCCACCATCACACCCGCCACTGCCGCTAATGCTGATCCGATCACGAAGGTGAACGAAATAATTTGATCCGTATTCACGCCCATTAATTGCGCCACCGCAGGGTTTTGCGCCGTGGCGCGCATGGCCCGCCCAAGAGACGTTTTTTGCACCAACATCAAAAGACCCGCCATGATGAGTGCTGCCAGCCCCATGATGGTGAGTTGAAGGGATGTGATGATGACACCGCCTAAGTTGTAACTGTCAATGCTCAGCACGGCGGGAAAAGAAATGTAATTGCGCCCCCAGATGAGGGCGGCGATTTGCTGCAGACTGATGGATAAGCCAATGGCGGTAATGAGAGGCGCCAGCTTTGGTGCGCGGCGCAGCGGCCGATAGGCCACGCGCTCAATGACAAACCCCAAGGCCATACATACAGGCGCCGCCACGGTTAAGCCCAACAACAACACCACGGGTCCGGGAAGCCCTAAGTGCGACAGCGCGCCAATAACGGAGAGCGCCACCAACGCACCCACCATCACCACTTCACCGTGAGCAAAATTAATCAGCTCCAAAATGCCGTACACCATGGTGTAGCCCAAGGCCACCAACGCGTAGATGCTGCCCAAGGTGAGACCGTTCACCAGTTGCTGGAGAAAAGTTTCCATGAATTTTTACACCCAGTCCCGCCCGATGAGGAATTTTTTTAGCAACGCATCTTCCACGCTGCCCGCTTCCGGTTTCCAATCGTAGCGCCAGCGCACGATGGGCGGCATGGACATTAAAATGGATTCCGTGCGTCCACCGGATTGCAGTCCAAACAAAGTGCCGCGGTCATAGACCAAATTAAATTCCACATAACGACCGCGCCGATAGGCCTGAAAGTCGCGCTCGCGTTCTCCATAAGGGGTGGCGTTGCGGCGCTCCACAATGGGCACGTAGGCCGGCAGGAAATGATCGCCCACGCTTTTCCACAGGGCCATGGCCTCTGTGAAGGGAAGTGAATTAAAGTCATCGAAGAAAATGCCGCCCACACCGCGCGGCTCCTGACGATGTTTTAAATAAAAATACTCATCACACCATTTTTTAAAGCGTGGGAAATGTTGTTCGCCAAAAGGGTTAAGCGCTGCTTTGCAGGTGTTGTGAAAATGCACGGCATCTTCTTCAAAGCCATAATAGGGCGTTAAGTCCATGCCACCACCAAACCACCACACCGGATCGGATTGGTCATCAAAGGCGGCGAAGAAGCGAATGTTCATGTGCACCGTGGGCGCGTAGGGGTTGCGCGGGTGCAGCACCAAGGACACACCCAACGCTTCATAGCGACGCCCGGCCAATTCCGGGCGATGGGCGGATGCCGACGGCGGCAGGCCCTCCCCCATCACGTGGGAAAAATTAACACCGCCGCGCTCAAACAGACCCCCTTCTTCCACCAATGCGCTAATGCCGCCGCCACCGGCGGGGCGCTGCCAACTGTCGCGACGAAAGGTGTGGCCATCGAGGGCCTCCAGGCGCGCCACAATGGTGTTCTGCAATTCCAACAAATAGTCTTTAATAACGGCCACATCCATGGGACTGGGTTTCCTAATAATATGCAACGCTACTATACGGGGTGAGTGCTTGCGGCGGCAATGCCCTTGGGTGCGATACACTGACAGCACCATGAAACGCTTAACCCCCCATCCACGCGCCCTGCGCGCCCATTTAAGCCGTGGCGGCTTGGTGGCCTATGCCACCCGAGCCGTATTCGGTTTGGGTTGTGACCCGCGCAGCGCAAGGGGGTTACGCCGCCTATTGCGCCTCAAACGTCGTCCGGCTCATAAAGGCTTGATTGTAATTGGCGATCGTTGGCCGCGACTGCAACCCTTTCACGCACCGCTCACGGAATCGCAGAGCGCTCGGGTGGCTTCTGATGAAGCGGCGTGCACCTGGTTGCTGCCCGCTGGTCGTCGCGCTTGGCCCCTGCTCACGGGAGGCGGCCTGCCACGGCGCATGGCCTTGCGGATGGATCGGCATGCGGATGCGGTTCATTTATGCCGTGCTCTGCGCATGGCCTTGGTATCCACCAGCGCCAACCGTGCTGGGCAGCGTCCTGTTAAAACCACTCGGGAATGCTTGCGTCAATTTGGCGGGCAGGTACGCGTACTGCCCGGGCGCGTGGTGCCGCGCGCACGTCCTTCAAAAATTATCGATGTGGTGAGTGAAGCGATTATTCGCAAGTGACCGATAGGGGTCAGACCCCCCCAGGGGTCAGACCTCGCTTGGGGTCTGACCCCTAGGGGGGTCTGACCCCTATTTCAATGCGCGCCAACCAATATCTTTGCGATAGTACATGCCGTCAAACTGAATGGCTTCTACGCGGGTGTAGGCTTTTTGGCGCGCGATGCGCAAGGTATCGCCCAAAGCTGTGACGCACAATACGCGCCCACCCTGGGTGAGCACGGCATCGTTTTCCAATACTGTACCGGCGTGAAACACATGAGTCTCGGCATCGTCCGAACCCAAGCCGGTGATGGCATCCCCCGTGCGCGGGGTTTGCGGATAACCTTCTGCGGCCAACACCACACCCACGGCACTGCGTCGATCCCACTGCGCTTCTGCTTGGTCTAGCTGTCCGTCAACTGCCTGCTCAAAGAGTGTGAGCAAATCGCTTTTAAGGCGCATCATGATGGGTTGTGTTTCAGGATCGCCTAAGCGCGCGTTAAATTCTAACGCCTTCACAGCGCCTTCCGGACTGATCATCAAACCCGCGTATAAAAACCCAGTATAAGGGCGCCCCTCTGCTTTCATCCCCGCTATGGTGGGCAGAATAATTTCGCGCATGGCGCGCGCATGAACCGTGGGCGTCACCACCGGTGCTGGGGAATAAGCGCCCATGCCGCCGGTATTAGGCCCCACATCACCGTCGAGTAAGCGCTTGTGATCTTGACTGGTGGCCAGGGCCAACACATGGTTGCCATCGGCCATGACAATAAAACTGGCCTCTTCGCCCACTAAAAATTCTTCTATCACCACGCGATGTCCGGCGGCGCCTAAGGCACCACTCATGATGCGCTCCACCGCCTCATGGGCCTCCGTTAGCGTCATGGCCACCACCACGCCTTTGCCAGCGGCCAGGCCATCCGCCTTAATCACAATGGGGGCGCCCATTTCATCAATATAGTTATGGGCTGATGCGGCATCATCGCAGGTGCGGAATGCGGCAGTGGGAATGTGATGGCGTTCCATAAAGCGCTTGGCGAAATCTTTCGATCCTTCCAGTTCAGCGGCAGCGCGCGTGGGGCCCAATATTTTTAAACCCGCGGCACGAAACGCATCCACCACGCCGGCGGCTAAGGGCGCTTCGGGGCCGACTACGGTGAGATCAATGGGTTCTTGTTGGGCGAAGCGCAACCACTCATCAACGCTATTAAGCGCCACGTTGTAGAGGCCTTCCTCTTGAGCCGTGCCGGCATTACCCGGCGCCACATACACGCGCGATACGCGTGGCGATTGCGCCAAGCGCCAGGCCAGCGCATGTTCGCGACCTCCCGAGCCAATCACCATGGCTTTCATGACAACATTAATGCCTAAAGTGGCGCAAGCCGGTGAGCACCATGGCCATGCCGTGTTCGTCCGCTGCGGCAATCACTTCATTGTCTTTCATGCTGCCACCGGGTTGAATAATGGCGCTGATGCCCGCTTCAGCAATCACATCTAAACCATCGCGGAAGGGAAAGAACGCATCCGATGCCGCTACGCACCCTTTTAGAGAGAGGCCGGCGTCTTGCGCTTTGCGACTGGCAATGCGCGTACTGTCCACGCGGCTCATTTGTCCGGCGCCAATACCCACAGTACGCCCGTTGGAGCAAAACACAATGGCATTGGACTTTACATACTTGGCCACATGAAAAGCGAAGCGCAAATCCGCCATCTGTTGCGCGGTAGGTGATTTTTGTGTAACCACTTTTAAAGTATCTTCATTCAACGTGACAGTATCCGGTGTTTGCACCAAGAGACCGCCGCCTACACGCTTCATGTCCCAGCCGTTATACCCAACACCGAGCGGCAACTTCAGCACCCGAATATTGACTTTTGTTTTAAGCAGCGTGAGCGCTTCAGCGGTGTAGTCCGGCGCCAACAGCACTTCTACAAATTGATTGAGCAACGCCTTCACCACCGCCGCATCCACTTTGCGATTAAAGGCGATGATGCCGCCAAAAGCCGAGGTAGTGTCCGTGGCGTAAGCCCCTTCATAGGCTTTCAAAGGCGTGGCGCCCAAGGCCACACCGCACGGGTTGGCATGCTTCACAATCACACAGGCGCCATCGCTTAAGGTGCGCACGCAATCCCACGCGGCATCACTGTCGCCCACGTTGTTGTAAGAAAGCTCTTTGCCCTGCAATTGCACGTAGTTCGACAAAACGCCCTCACCCATGCGCCCTTCACGATAAAACGCAGCGGACTGATGGGGGTTTTCGCCATAGCGCATGGCTTGGTGTTTGGTGAAGGTGAGGTGCAGGCGCTCAGGGTAACCGTCGTAATGTTGGCCGGCTTCGATGCCGGATAAATAATTGGCAATAGCACCATCATATTCTGCGGTATGCGAGAAGGCTTTCACCGCCAAACGAAAACGCGTTTCATCCGACAAGCTGCCTTTGTTTTTACGCATTTCAGCCAACGCCGGTTGGTAATCATCGGGGTCAGTCAGCACCGCCACATGGCGGTGGTTCTTGGCGCTGGAGCGCACCATGGCAGGGCCGCCAATATCAATGTTCTCGATGGCGTCTTCCAAGGTGCAATCGGGATTGGCAATGGTTTCGCGGAAGGGATACAGATTCACCACCACCAAGTCGATGGGCTGAATGCCGTGCGCGGTCATGGCCTCTTGGTGGCTGCGCACATCGCGCCGCCCCAAAATGCCGCCGTGAATTTTGGGGTGCAGGGTTTTTACCCGACCATCCAACATTTCCGGGAAGCCTGTAAAGTTGGACACTTCAATCACGGGGATTCCCGCATCACGCAGCAAGCGTGCGGTGCCGCCAGTGGAAAGAATTTCTATTTTAAGTTTTTGTAGAGCGTGGGCCAGCTCTACGGCCCCTTGCTTGTTAGAAACACTAATGAGCGCACGTTGAATGGTCATGATGGGCTGTAGCGCGGGTTAACGCGTCATTTCACTCCGTATTGCTGCATTTTTTTACGCAGCGTGTTGCGGTTAATGCCCAGCACCTGGGCGGCTAGGGTTTGGTTACCGCCGGCGTGGGTCAGCACCACTTCCAGCAATGGTTTTTCTACGCAGGCCACCACCATGTCATACACCGGTGCAGATTTTTCACCGTCCAGGTTTTTGAAATACTCGGTGACCAGACGACGTACGCAGTTCGCCAGATCGCTTTCTTTTGCACTCATGCGGCAATGGCCTCGGTATTGGGTGCTGCATCCACTTCGTATTGCAGACGCAATCCCCGTGCTTCTTGTTGATTAAAAAATTCATGTACGGCAAAGCGCTGATCTTCTACGTCTTGCAATTGGTTCATGGCGTGACGGAAAGCGGCGGAACCGGGCAAACCACGCGTGTACCAGCTGATGTGCTTGCGCGCGATGCGCAGGCCCGTCTCGATGCCATAAAAACTGTAAAGGTCTTCCAGGTGATGGCTCATGACCGCATGAATTTCTGTTACTTCGGGAGCGGGTAGATGGGTGCCGGTTTTAAGGTAATGGTCTATTTCCCTAAAAATCCACGGGCGTCCTTGTGCAGCGCGGCCAATCATCAGGCCGTCGGCTTGGGTCAGCTGCAATACCTGTTTGGCTTTTTCAGGCGAGGTAATGTCGCCATTGGCCACCACAGGAATGCGCACGGCATCTTTAACCGCGGCGATGGTGTCGTATTCGGCATCGCCCGTGTAGCCACAGGCGCGCGTACGGCCGTGAACCGCTAAGGATTGAATGCCGGCAGCTTCTGCGATGCGTGCCACGTTAATGGCATTGCGATTGGATTTGTCCCAGCCGGTTCTAATTTTAAGGGTAACGGGCACATCCACGGCGGCGACCACCGCTTCCACAATGCGCTGCACCAAGGGTTCGTTTTGCAACAAGGCAGAACCCGCCATCACATTACATACTTTTTTAGCGGGACAACCCATGTTGATGTCGATAATCTGCGCGCCATGATCCACGTTGTAACGCGCGGCCTGCGCCATCATCACAGGATCGGCTCCGGCGATCTGTACCGAGCGCGGCTCTACTTCGCCCTCGTGATTGGCGCGACGCAAGGTTTTTTCCGAACCCCATAACAATGAATTGGAGGATACCATTTCGGACACAGCCATGCCCGCGCCCAAGGCTTTGCACAATTGCCTAAAGGGACGATCGGTTACTCCCGCCATAGGGGCTACCATCAGGTTGTTTTTAAGACGGTAGGGGCCGATTTGCATGGTGTTGTTATGATTTTGTTACGAGGTGAGGCATCATTATACCGCCTATTGGAACGCGGTGGAGCGTGGGGTTAACGTTGGGGCCAGACCCCCTGAGGGGTCAGACCCCATGCGGGGTCTGACCCCTCAGGGGGTCTGGCCCCTTTTTAATGCGCCTCGTCCCAGTTGGCCCCAGCGCCCACTTCCACCAGTAAGGGCACGGCCAAAGTGGCCACGCCACACATCAAGCCGGGCAATGCCGCCGCCACGCGCTCACGCTCACGGTTGGGCACTTCCAGCACCAATTCATCATGTACTTGCATAACCAACAAAGTGGATAATTTTTCGGTTTCAATCCAATGTTGCACCGCCAACATGGCGCGTTTAATTAAATCGGCGGCGGTGCCCTGCATGGGTGCGTTAATGGCCGCACGCTCAGCCCCCTGGCGACGCGCGGCACTACTGGTATTAATTTCAGGTAACCACAAACGGCGACCAAATACCGTTTCCACATACCCTAAGCGCCGCGCGCTGTCCCGTGTGCGCTCCATATACTGGGCCACACCGGGATAGCGGCTAAAGTAGCGCTCCATATAAATTTGCGCGGCTTGGCGTTCAATGCCCAATTGACCTGCCAAACCAAATACGGACATGCCGTAGATTAGACCAAAATTAATGGTTTTGGCGGCGCGCCGTTGTTCGGCACTGACTTCTTCAGGGGCTACTCCAAAAATTTCCGCGGCCGTGGCGCGGTGCACATCTTGGCCTGCTGCAAAAGCCGCCAGCAACCCCGCGTCCTGCGACAGATGCGCCATGATACGCAACTCAATTTGCGAATAATCTGCCGACACGATGACGTGATCGGCTGGCGCTATAAACGCTTCGCGGATACGCCGCCCTTCCGTGGTGCGCACCGGAATGTTTTGCAAATTGGGGTCACTGCTGGACAGGCGTCCGGTTACCGCAACCGCTTGCGCATAATGGGTATGCACGCGGCCGGTTTGTGCATTCACCATGCGTGGCAATTTATCGGTGTAGGTGGATTTGAGTTTGGCCAGACTTCGATATTCCAACAGCAGGCGTGGAATGGGGTAATCGAGCGCCAATTCTGCCAGCACAGCCTCGTCGGTGGAGGGGTCGCCGCCGGGTGTTTTTTTGCGCACCGGCAGGCCCTGTTCTTCAAACAATACCGCCTGAATTTGCTTGGGTGAATTTAAATTAAAGGGATGCCCTGCGGCCGCGTGCACCTGCGCTTCCAATTCCATCAGGCGCACGCCCAGCTCGCCGCTTTGTCGCTCCAGATGCGCCACATCCAACAACACACCATTGCGCTCCATGCGCCACAACACCTGCTGCACCGGCAATTCCAAATCTTGATAAATAGACAGCAAGCCTGCATCAGCAGCAATGCGCGGGAAAAGCGCGTTGTGCACCTGCAACGTGATGTCCGCATCTTCTGCGGCATAGGGTGTGGCCATATCCAGCGCCACTTGCTCAAAACCGATGGCGTGTACCCCTTTGCCTGTTACCGCTTCATAAGAAATGGTGTCGCGATTTAAATGGCGGCGCGCCAAGCTTTCCAAACTATGGGGTTGATGAGATTCCAGCACATAGGATTGCAGCAACGTATCGTGCACAACGCCTTGCAGATAAATGCCTTGATTAGCCAACACATGTTGATCGTATTTTAGATGCTGCCCCACCTTTTTGGCGGCAGGATTTTCTAGCCACGGCTTCATGCACGCCAGAGTGTCTTTTAAATTAAGTTGCAGTGGTTGATCGGGGCCGCAATGGGCCAGCGGCACATAACAAGCCTCATAGGGTGTCACGCATAAAGAAAAACCCACCAGTTGCGTGGTCATGGGGTCAAGGCTGTTGGTTTCTGTATCAAAAGCAGTGAGTGCGGCGGCCTCAATGCGGGCTATCCAAACCTCCAATTGTTCCATGGTGGTGACGGTGTCGTAGCGCACAGGCACCAGCGGGGCCACTGCGCGATCTTCATTCAACACCGCATCCGCCTTGGCCGCTGGACTGGCACCTGCCTGCGTGCGCGCAGCGGCAGCAGTGCCTGCGTCCGCACCCTGATGCCCGGCGGCGCCACTCTTCACCCAACTGCGCAAATCGTAGCGCTCGGCCAATGCGTGCAAGCTCGGCATATCCGGTTCGTTCATCTGCAAGGCGGTGGCGGCCACCGGCAATGCAATATCACAGCGAATGGTAATCAGACGACGGGCTTGCGGCAGCCATTCGCGCGCGCTGCGTAGGTTTTCTCCCACGGCCCCCGTCACGTCATCGGCGTGCAACAGCAATTTATCCAGATTGCCATAGCGGCCTATCCATTTCTGCGCTGTTTTGGGCCCCACCTTGGCCACACCGGGCACATTGTCTGAGGTGTCCCCCATCAGGGTAAGGTAATCAATAAATTGATCGGGGCGCACGCCATACTTTTGCATGGCGGCCTCCGCATCCAGCACTTCATTGCTCATGGTGTTGACCAGGGTTACGCCCGGGGTGAGCAGTTGCACCATGTCTTTGTCGCCGGTGGAGATAACCGTACCCATCCCCGCTGCGGAGGCCTCATGGGTCAGCGTGCCAATCACATCATCGGCCTCTACGCCCTCTACCACCAGCAGCGGCCAGCCCAAGGCCCGCACCGCTTCTTGCAAGGGGGCAATTTGCGAGGCCAGGTCGGGGGGCATGGGTGGGCGATTGGCCTTATATTGGGGGTACCATTCGTCCCGAAACGTGGGGCCACGCGCGTCGAATACGCAGGCAGCGTAATCCGGCTTATAATCCTGCATAAGGCGACGCAACATGTTGAGCACGCCAAAAATAGCCCCGGTGGGCAAGCCCTCCCGGTTTCGCAAATCCGGTAAGGCGTGGAATGCACGGTACAGATAGGACGACCCATCCACCAGCAACAGCAGTTTTTGTGAACGATCGGTCATGAATTGCTCTACGCCTAACCCAAAACGAGATTATGTCAGATCATATGACCACTGCACTCACTCTTAATGGAAAACCCCTTACCCTAAAAGCGGATCCGGAAACCCCTTTATTGTGGGTAATTCGCGATGAAGTGGGGCTAACGGGAACCAAATTCTCTTGTGGCGCGGGTCTTTGTGGCGCCTGCACGGTGCATTTGGACGGCAAGGCGGTGCGTTCTTGCATTACCCCCTTAAGTGCTGCAGCCGGCAAATCCATCACCACCATTGAGGGGCTGTCCCGGCATGGCGAGCACCCTGTACAAAAAGCCTGGGTGGCCCTGGATGTGGCCCAATGCGGCTACTGCCAATCGGGCCAAATTATGAGCGCCTCAGCACTTCTAACCCATAACCCACGCCCCACAGACGCCGACATCGATGCCGCCATGAGCGGTAATCTATGCCGTTGCGGTACCTATAACCGCATTCGCGCAGCCATTCATGAGGCTGCACAGAATGCATAATGTCACCGGAATTCTGGCCATGCGTCGCTTAGCCCTGCTCATCATGCTGGCCATCCCCTTGGGCGCCTTGGCCGCCCGCCCGGATAATTTACAGCCCTTGCCCGACGCCCCCGCCCCGCAAAACTACGGCTCCAATGACACCGCCCTTGAGCCCCAAATTACCATTGTGCAAAAGGACAGCGCCACTTTTCAGGAATATCGGGTGCGCGGACGCTTGTATCAAATTAAAATAGTGCCCCGTGTGGGGCCTGCTTATTATTTGGTGGACGACAAAGGGGACGGTATTTGGCGCCGCTACGATGGGCAGGACAACGATTTAAGAGTGCCCCGCTGGGTTATTCTGGAGTTTTAAGCGCTTAACCTATGGCCGTCTTTACTCCGGTTTCATTTCACGCACTTCAACAATGGCTGACGGCATACCCCGTGGGCAGCTTGCAAACGCTGGAGGGCATTCCCTCCGGAATCGAAAACACCAACTACTTCGTCACCACCGACCAAGGGCAGTTTGTTTTAACACTCTTTGAAAAGTTACACCCCGAAGAGTTGCCCTATTACCTCAACCTCATGGCCCATCTCTCAAAGAAGGGCGTTCCCTGTCCGCGCCCCATTGCCAACCAGCAAGGCGTGTTTTTGGGCACCTTATGCGGCAAGCCTGCCAGTCTTGCCACACGCCTCGCCGGAAAATCTCAAATGACTCCCGGGCCCGCCCATTGCGCGGCCTTTGGTGGCGTGGTGGCGCAATTGCATGAGGCCGGTGCCGATTACCCGATCAACATCCCAAACCCACGCGGCCCCTCATGGTGGGTGGCCACGGCACCCTTGGTGCGTCCTTTTGTGGGCCCCGCGCAACAACGTCTATTGGATGATGAAATTGCTTTTCAAACCCATCATCGTTTTGAAGAGCTGCCGCGCGGCCCGGTACATGCCGATTTATTTCGCGACAACGTCCTGATGGAAGGCGAACGAGTGGGCGGCGTCATTGATTTTTATTTTGCCGGCACAGATGCCTGGTTGTTCGATCTGGCTGTGGTGGTAAACGATTGGTGCATGACTTCTGATGCAATTTTGGATACGCCCCGGGTAACCGCACTATTAAGCGCGTACAATGCGGTGCGCCCCCTGTTGCCCGCCGAGCAAGCGGCTTGGCCCTTAATGCTGCGTGCCGCGGCCTTGCGCTTTTGGTTGTCGCGTTTGTTTGATCAATTTTTACCCCGTGACGGTGAGCTTATTCACCCTCACGATCCGGTGTGGTTTGAGCGCATTCTGCACCATCATGTTCACCAACCGAGTCCTTGGCCCCTATGAATGAGCCCCGCCGCGTTCCCTTTGTCAGAGGATTTTTCTGGATTACAGAAGGATTCCAATTGGTGTTTCAAAGCCCCATTGGCTGGATGAAAGTCATCACCTTATGGTTTGGCTTTAT
>Ga0118677_10004914_pt1 | contig 23908 bp, 19 predicted proteins | sample AliMusrvi5mmetaG_FD_86154 | JGI IMG/M metagenome (GOLD analysis project Ga0118677, IMG submission 86154)
TGTAGGTACCGTGATTTATCTACCTGAGCGTGACCCTGTCTCCGCGGGCACCATGCGAAGCATTTTAACAGGCGGTCAGGCACAAATCTCCAGTAAGATGCAGTTTCACTACGAATTCTTACTCAAGTCGCTTCAGTCAAATGCGACAACATGGCTCGGTCTCATGGAGAAGTCGTACTGGTTTATGCAGCGCCAGGAGGAACTCACGGTTGCTCAACGTGAACTTGCTGCACTTGAGGAGAATCTTTCTAAGACTCTTCTAACTCCTGAGGATATCCATACATTTGGGGAACGTGAAGCAATTGAGCAAGTGCTCGCCCATGCGCAGAATGCAAAGAAGAAGGCTGCACAGCGTGCGCTTGAAGCGTGGAAACAGGAGCATTCAGGTTCTAAATGGGATCTTCTTGCAAAGGCATTTCCTGTCTACAGAAAGAATCTTGCTGATATTCTGGCTCAGAAACAGTATATTCAGGTGCTTGAGTCACACAAGGAATCGGTTGAGCCGATTATCGCCTTCTTGACCTCCCGCGGATTTCTCACAGCAGGCCCTCTAACCAAGGACTCCTTGACGGAGCGCGGCATTCTCGCTACGGAAATTAATGAGGGTCACCCAATTCTAATGACTGAACTCTATCTATCGGGTCACTGCACTGACCTAGAGCCAGAAGAGATTATTGCTGTGCTCGCCTGTTTCATGGAGGAGGATAAGAAGGATACACAGCCTAGCCTCGAGAAGCTCTCTGTACCAAAGAAAGTCAAGGAGATTCTCTACGGGTTTGGCACTACCGCACAAGACTTCATGCGTGCTGAACAGCCCTTTGAGATTCAGTCGCCAGATTCATATTGGAATTTGAGTACGACCTGGATTGAGCCGATGTATAGATGGTGTCTGGGCGAAGAGGCCTCCGTTCTCTGTGCAGAGTATGATCTCTTTGAGGGAAATCTTCTACGCGCAATCAATAAGTGCGTGAGCCTTGTGGAGGAGTGGACTGCGCTTGCAACGTACAAGAAGGATGTTTCAATGCTTGATAAACTTCACGGTATTGAACAGTCATTGAAGCGAACCATTGCTACAAGTGATAGTCTCTATCTAAGACTCTAAATCATAGTATATAGTAGAAATGCCGAGACAAAAGAAACAGACATTTCAGGTCCCACCTACACCGCGTTCTCCAGTGCCCATGACAGTGCCTCGCCCTATTCCTCCTCCTAAACTGTGGCATCAGTCGCAGCCGACTGGATTTTTTAGTATTCTCAAAGAGGGCATGGCCTTCGGAGCTGGGTCAGAAATTGCACACACCGCAATCAGATCCTTACTGGGAACAGCCCTAAAAAAAACAGAGTATGAACTGTGTGTTGAACAAGCCACAAATACAAAGGATGAGTGTAGGGAAATGTATGCTAAATAGAGGCTCCGTCAGGTGTCTTGATGACCTCGTAAATAATCCGCTCTTTCCACTGTGCCTTGCGTCGGTCACAGAAGTAGCGCAGCTTAATTGTGTCACCTGGTGCTGCGGTCGTCTTGATTCGTACAATCGTCTTCCATTCATCAATCCATGTAACTGCTTTGGCCCCTTCCATCCAGAGCACCTTTCCTGTAATCTCAAGGCGAACTGCGCCATGAATTGCTGTTAGAAGAGCATAATGCCGATCATGTGCAGCAATCTCCTTCTGGCGCCGATTCAGTGCAGCTGCCAACCCCTTAAAATCTTCACGAACAGCGACACGGTCACCATCAATCCAGCGCTTGATGATGACTTGGTTAAGAAGATCTGCAAAACGGCGAATGGGCGACGATGCATGGCAATAGATATCCATTCCCAGTCCATGATGCGTACTATCCTCCATATCAGCTCCACAGTATTCTGCGGCCCGATAGGCCAGAAACTGTAGATCAGGTGAGATTGTATTGACTTGTGCCAGTCGCTCCTCAAATGGCTTATCGTGTCTCCGAAGAAGACCGGCTCCGAGAGTTCGAAGAATAGCCGCTGCATTCCGATTGTACCAGAGCATAAGCGTCTCCACCCATTCATGCGAATCAAGTATTGACCGCCCAGCAATCTCGGAGCAAATCACCTTCAGAATATCAAGCGGTACGGTCTTACTCTTATAGATTGTATCATAAGTATACGATTCCTGATTTATCACGAGCACCTTCTGAAAGAATGGCGCGGACAAGTGACCACCCTCCCAAAAGGCCATAAGCGCAATACCGTAGCGAATCTTTCCAGGAAGAAGTGAACAGACTTCTTCAGATAGATGTCGATGAAGCATAGGCCTTACAACGGCACCGTCCTGGTAGACAGTTGCTCCTGCGCTCAAGGCTGCTTTCCACTGAGGCGAATGAACACTCACCATCTCAGAGACATCCGCAATAGTCACTGAAATCTTCCAGATTTTCTCATCAACCTTTTCAAGAGTGATGACATCATCAATATCCTTACAGCCTGGAGGGTCAATATTAAAGGTTCCTATAGTGAGTTTGTTCCGCTTGAAGTCTGTGATAAGAGGAAGAGTCTTGGGCCGCGGAGCATTCTGAGGAGATGCAATGAGTGCAAGTGCAAGTGCCTCTGCAGCAGGATCCTCAACAGGACCCAGAATCTCTACAAGACCTCCACGCGGAAGTTCAGCCTCATCCCATGAATCAAACTGAAATGAAATCAGGAGATTCTGACTGCGGTCCTTCTCCTTACAGGCAACTCGAAACGACGGCCAGCCCTTATTCATCGTCTCGCAGAGATAAATGGGTACGCCGTGTCCAGTCATTCCATACATGTATTTACTTGTCAGACAGAGAACACCTACAAGAAGTCGCTTCTCTCCTCTCTCCACAAGCTCAACGCCTGGGCCTGCGATGCGCACAGAATCACCCGGCAGAGCCTTGTGTGCGAGTACGGCACCTTCGAACTCATGAACTACAGTTCTTGCCGAATCAAGAACTTGAAATTTATTGTAGTCCTTTGTTGCGAGCATTTTGTACAGCTTGACTAGCGCTTAAGCAGCTTCAAATTTATATAGCCTTATTAGTTGGGACACGAGTATGTCAGATACCAAAAATATTCGAATTACGGGTGGTGCTGTAACGGAAGGGCTAGGACCGAGTGTAGGAAAGAAGCGGCGTACATCACGGAAGCAACAGGGTGGGACAGAGGGTAATAATGTTCCTCCTACGCCTCCACTTCTGGCACCTGCACCTGCGCCTGCGCCTGCGCCTGCGCCTGCGCCTGCACCTGCACCTGCACCTGCAGTACCTCCTCCGCAACAGTCCAATATTACACCTGCACTTCGTGGTGGAGCCAAGACGAAAGTCGTACTTGAGCCACCCAAGAAAACGGCCGCGAAACTCGTCGCATCCAAGTCAAAGACGCGGAAGGCCAAGAAGATTCGCGTAAGTCTAACAGGCCTCGGAAAACGCATCACGCGTCACAAGAAAATTCAGAAGGAGGCGCGCAGTCATTCAATTGAAGAAATCAAGAAAACTCTTATCGCTGCGAAACTCATAAAACCCGAATCAAAGGCACCTGAGTCCATTCTTCGTCAAATCTATGCAGACTACCAGACCCTGAAGAATAAGGCACTTTAATTATTTATAAAATTGTGTCTTATCTCCAAATTTAAATCCAGATTCGCCAGCAAAGGACATAACAATTTTTGTAAAAGAAGCAATCACTTCTTCTATAACAAATTGATCACGAATGTGTGCAATCCATGCATGGCGAACAATACTACCACAGGGCGTATTAAACTCTCCTAGAGGAAGAACCATAAATTGCGCTGGAGTTTTCAGATAACGAGCTGAAAGTGCCCCCTGTTCATTTCTCTTTCGCCCATAGAATTCCTTATATTCGGGTGAAAAATAGATATCAGTAAGAATCTCCTTTGCTTCAGGTGTATTCTTAACAGCAATAAATCCAGAATTGAAAAAACTGTCATTCGGTCCACTTACATCCCGCGGCATTGCAATGACTGCAGATGATTCTTTAAATTTCTTTATAAAGTCCTGAAAACGCCCTTCATCCCGAATCCAAGCATCTGTATCAATAAAAACAAAGTAATCTGCTGAGGAAGTAGTAAATAGATTCATAAGCGCTTTTATTTTTATATAACACCCAGGTTTTTCTGGATGTCCTGGAAAATTTTCATCATTGTCTGTTACCATTTCATAGTCATATCCTAATACCCTACACTTAAACATATTAATTAAAATTGTTAATCCCTTATAATCGGAATTGTGCCACAGAGAACCATTATTTACAGCAATCAATGCATTCATATTGATTTCATTGGGAGGCTCATATTTCAGATCCCGTGACTCTACAAAAATCTGAATAGGGCGTGTATCCGCCTGAATTATCTTTACCTTCATCTTACAGTCTACAAAACAGGGACTTTAAACTAACACGCGTATAGATAGTAGAATGGCATCCATGCAAAAAGAGTATCTCAAACTCTACAAACACTATTCAGATCAGTATGGTCCGAATACTTGCGTCTTCCTTATGGTCGGCAAGTTCTATGAAATGTATGATTCCATAGATCCTGTCTCAGGTGAGGGCAAGACATCGATGAAGCGTGCAGTCGAAGTCCTGAATATTCAAGTGAGTCTTCGTAAGGCCACAGACGGTTCGAAGGAGGATACGATTTTTGCGGGTGTTCCTGAGCAGAGTCTTCATAAGTTCGCCTCCGTTCTCACAAAGAACAATTGGACGGTTGTTGTCTGTGACCAACTGAAAAATACATCTGGAAAGGTGACCGAACGTCCCGTTGCTCGCATTCTCTCTCCAGGAACCCATACAGAAGCCGTTGGACTTGATGCGCCGTATGTGGCCGCCATCTGGCTGGAGGAGCGGAACTGGCAGAAAGGCGAGGCACCGGCCTACGGTGTCGCCTTTTTTGACTTGACTACAGGGCATACCAGTGGGTTCCAGGGCCTTGCATCGGGAACGGCCGATGTCTGGTCAACGGACCTCCTTGTTCATGCAATTCAGGTACAGAATCCACGTGAACTCATTGTTCTGTGGCGTGGAGATGCCATGTCGCGTCCGTCTGAAGCCGTACTTCGCTCCAGATTCGGTGGCACTACTGCACTTCTACATTCTCGTTCAGCAAATCCGAGTGACCAGGGTGGATTCGAAACTCCCCTTGTTCGTGAAGACTTTCTAACGCGTCTCTTTTCTCCTGAAACGATGCTGCCGATTCGCGAGTATCTACGAATTTCAGATGCACCCTATACGGAACGCGCACTTATCTCTCTGCTGCGATTTATTGAAGACCATTTACCGTCGTCTCTTGAGAATCTTCAAGCATTTGAGCCGTGGACACCGAGGGGGCGTGTTCATCTGGGAAACAATGCGCTCACGCAATTGAACTGTACCTCCATGCGTACAGATGATTCTGTCCTCGGTCTGTTTCAGAAGACATTAACACCTCCAGGGCGCCGGCAATTGCGTGACCGTCTTCTCACACCTATTTCGGATATTCCGATTCTCGAAGACAGACTGAACAAAATTGAGTTCATGACACAGTTTTCTGAAGTGGCCAAACTTGAGCGCTATCTTCGCCAAATCTACGATTTCCCCCGTATCCATCGCAAGATTCAGAATTATACGGTCACTTCGGAGGAGATTCTTGCACTTTATGAAACCTATACGCGGATGAAAGACTTGGCTATTCTTTTTCAAGGAACACTCTTTGAACTTTCAACCGATAATCTTGCCGCATTTCTCGAAATGTTCGAGCTCTTTGAGCAACTCTTTGATATTCCAAAGGCGAGACTGGCAGCCGATACTCCAGATGACCTCTGTTTTTTTAAGGACCAACACGCTCCGAAAACGGCGGCAGTGGAGAAGCAACTAGCGGCTATCCGTGCAGATGTAAAGGTGCGTGCAGAGGAACTTGCCGTCTGGGCTGGTCTTCCCATTGATGCTCTCCGTGTAGAATCAGGTCGTGATACGCAGGTCTACAGTATTACGGGAACCAAGACAACTCTTACACTTCTCAAGAAAATCGCGAGTCAGAAGCCGACTGCATTGGAGTCATCTGAGAAACAGGTGGCCGTCTCGGCGCGACTTAAGAAGGGTGCCTTGACAATTGACCCTCGAGCTGCTACAGGCGCCTGTCCCTTTCCCGACATGGAGGTGAATATTCGGAAGACCACACAGGGTACAATTGACTGTGCGTATCTGGAGGGGGTTCATGGAAAAGTCTTAGGACTCAGGGCACAGCTTGTGGCGGCGGCTCGTGAGGAACTGCCTCCTCTCTGTAACACACTGATTGAGGAGACTGGAACTCTTCTCTGGAATTTTTTGGAGACTTGGGTCTCAGAGATTGATATGAGTCTCTGTATTGCCAAGGTGTCCCAGGAGTACGGATTTCAGAAGCCGAGCTTTCTAGAGGCCGACGCCTTCGCCTCTGTTCATGTGGAGGGACTTCGTCACCCCCTGATTGAAACGGCGTGTCAGCGACAGGCGTATGTTCAGCACACGGTCACTCTAGGTACTGCGGATGCGAGTGCAGGATGGCTTGTTTACGGAATGAATGCAAGTGGAAAGTCATCCTTGATGAAGGCGCTTGGAATTGCCGTCATTCTAGCACAGTGCGGCTCGTATGTACCCGCTACGAAAATGGTGATTCGACCCTTTCGCTCCATTCTTACACGAATTCTCAATCAAGACAATCTCTGGGCCGGTCTCTCCAGTTTTGCAGTGGAGATGTCTGAACTGCGTGATATTCTGATGCGGGCAGATCCATTTAGTCTAGTTCTCGGTGATGAACTCTGTAGTGGAACGGAGTCGGTGTCCGCAACTGCCCTGGTCGCCTCAGGAATCCAGACACTCTTGGGAAAGGGCGCTCGATTTGTCTTTGCAACCCATCTTCATGGACTGATGGACCTCGATTGCGTTGCCAATCAACCGAAACTTGGAGTCTGGCATCTGAAGGTAAAATATGACGCAGTTCGCGATATTCTTATCTATGACCGAAGTCTCCATAGGGGTTCAGGCTCAAGTCTCTACGGAATCGAAGTGGCACGGGCGCTTCATTTACCCACTGATTTCCTGGAGGTCGCACAAAAGATTCGTCGTCAACTTACAGGCACTGCAAAGGAGGAAGAGACGACAGGGTCGCAATGGAATTCTCAGGTACATCGCCGAGTCTGTGAACTCTGTCAGCACCCTATCGTGCGCGACTTGGAGGTTCATCATATCCGGCCTCGCGTTGAAGCACAGGGCAAACTCTTTACAGATGGTTCAAAGCGTGATGCCCTGCAGAATCTAGTAGTTGTTTGTGCGATATGTCACGATAAGCATCATGCAGGACAACTTGATATCCAGCCACTTCAACAGACAAGTGCGGGACTTAAGAGAATCTCAGATACAGAGTCTGTCATTACAGTCAGTACAACTGCCAGTAAGTGGTCAGATGAACAGCGTGATGTGATTGTCAGTCTGTTGCAAAAGAATCCAAATCATCCTTTGAAGCGTATTGCGTTTATGTTGGAACAGGAGCATGAGATTCTTATTTCAGAGGCGAGCCTCCGTAACTTTAGAAAGAAGGGAGCCGATCTATGAAGAGGTCGGTGCAGGTGCAGGGGTCGGCGTAGGGACACTCGCGCCAGCAGGCAGAGCAATGTAGGTCATCGGACCCTGGTCACCCTTAGGGCCAGGAGGCCCGGCCGGGCCCGCAGGGCCAGCAGGACCAGGGGGGCCCGCAGGGCCAGCAGGACCAGGGGGGCCCGCAAGGCCCGGGGAACTTGAGCTCGCCGTGCCAGAGGCAACCGCCCTGCGAAGAGTATCGAGTTCATTGCGAAGTTCGACCATTTGCGTCTCGAGTGCGCGGACCTTGGCACCCAGCGGGTTTCCCTGGAAGTTCAGACCACTCGCAGTTGTAACAGAAGACATTTCTGTAGGCAGAAGTGAATGTAAGTTTCCTGTTTTCCCGCAACTATGAAAAATTTGAGTTAAGGAATCCTCAAGTTTCAAGGTAGAGAGAATGATTATTCCGATTCGGTGTATGAATTGCGGCAAGCTCATTGCAGACAAGTGGCGAGCCTATCAGGACGCTGTAAAGGCGACTGAAACAAAGGAGACAGTTCAGCAAGTGCCGATTGATGGAAACACGCTACTCGAGACTCCGGAAGGAAAAGCGCTAACGGCCCTCGGGGTAACTCGTTCTTGCTGTCGTAAGCACTTTCTCACTCATCGGGACCTTATGGACAAAATCTAATCGGATGAGTAAAGAGAGTTCACATGGAACTATTCATTCCTTCAATCCTAGCACTTGTCATAGCAGCCGTGATTGTGATGTTTGTGCTGCCTCGTCTATCGTCTGTTATTCTAGGGTCGCTCGCCCTAGTTTTTGTTATCATTGCTGCCTATCAGCACTATAACTTCTTCTATACAGAATATCGTGAAAGTACATGGCAGCTCCCCCTAGTTCAGTATGCACCGTACCTCCTCTTAGGAAGTCTTATCATCTTCTTAATTTTTTTCAGTATTAACTTCATTGGAACGAGCACAACTGCACAGGCCGCCGCTCCTCTTATGGCGATGAATGCTGCTGTTGAGCGCGTAGCGAATCAGGCACCTACAGTCGCAGGTGTAACAAACGCTGTAACAAATGCTGCAAATAATGCACTTAAGGCCGTTGGCCTTGCTCCAAATAATGGAAGAGTCGGTGCCAACAATGCTGCTAGAAACATTCGCTTTTCCCAGGTCTAAGTAGGAGATGGCTAAGGGAACTACACGCAAATCTAAAGGTCCAAAGCCGATGACGATACCTCATCTTCGGAAAGCGTTTGACCATATTGATGAATGGATTGAGAGCCGTATTCACAAGGAGGGTGTGAAAAAACTGGTTCCGGCATTTCAAGCCGAGTGGAAGAAGGTCTTCAGACGCACTGTTGATGCAAAGGCTGCCGAGGCCTATCTGAGCCTAAAGCACACAGCGACACCTCGTGTCACAAAGAAGCACAAGCAGAAGGGTGGCTCAGCTGCGGCCTTAGCAGGTGCCCCTCTTGACTACATGACTCGCCAAGGTGTCACGGGTCCGTATGGGAGTTTCCCTGCCTATCTTTCGAGTGGAATGCTGCCCTATCCTGAAGACTCCGTTTCGGCTCAGTGTGGTAAGGTTGACATCACGCCCAATGTTCCGGTTGACATCGGTTCAAATAAGGTTGGAGGTGGCCGACGTACTACACGCCGCAACCGTAAACAAGCTGGTGGAAGTAATCCTATGGCACAGACACTGCAGAATGTACAATCTGCACTCGAAGTCTTTGGAAATCGTCCCTTTCAGAATGCCTCACCCCCTACAACGGGCAGCATTGCAACAATGGCAACAAAGGGCGTTGATGTGGCCACTCCGCATGCACAGAATACAGTATTTACGGTTCAACCCTACAATCCTGCTGCACTCACAACATCACCTGCACTGGTGAGTCAGAATCTGCCAACCCAGCTTACAAAGGGACCCTTATAAATTCACGCGTGTTTACCAATCAAGAAACCTCATCAGCGATTAGGGTTCTTGAATGAGTCGCCAAACAGAAGAAGCGAAGAAACTGGCTCGCCATCTATTGGACCGGTATTTTCGGACAATGCCTGACTATTTAAGTCGTCACCACATCCAGTCCTACGAACAGTTTATCCAGGCCGATCTACCTCGTATTATTCGTGCGAACAACCCGCTCATTCTCTACAAAAGTCAAATTGATCCTGATAAGAAACGGAAGACAGGTGAGCGGCCCGCGTATGAATACAAGGTTGAAATCTATGTGGGAGGCATGAATGGAACTGCGTTAAAAATCGGAACTCCCACCCTTGCACTTCAGAACGGCAAGGAGATTCGTGCGCTTTTTCCGAATGAAGCGCGTCTTCGTAATTTGACGTATCAGTCACAGATCACTACAGATATCACTGTGCGTATTACATATGACCGAAATGGACCATCAAACAAGGATATCCCTGAGGACCAGCTTGAACAGATAATTGAGATTCCTGATTGGAATCTCTTTCAAATGCCGATTCTGCTTCACAGTAAGTACTGTCTACTGAGCGGAAAGTCCGCTGATTTTCTACGCGAGGCAGGTGAATGTATGTACGACCAGGGCGGCTATTTTATTGTAGAGGGTGCGGAGAAGGTGCTCGTCACGATTCAAAATCCTGCGTTTAACACACTCGACATTCATGAGCAGAAGGCCGACCCGAAAATTAAGTTTTTTGCGAGTATCCGATGCCTCTCTGAGAAGACGCGTATTGTGAAGCGTGTCACCTTTACAGTTGTGCGCAACACGGATTCCATTCAAGTGGGAATCCCCTTCGTGCGAAAGCCGGTTCCTCTCTATGCAGTGTTCCGCGCCTTCGGTATTATCTCAGACCGCGACATCACTCGGCTCATTCTACCCGATGAGAATTCCGATGAGACGAAACTCCTGGAGCCGCTGCTTCTTCCGTCAATACGCGAGTCTGTGCCGTTTCTCGACACCTACACGGCCATCCAGTATATTAAGACACTCACAAAGGGCTTCAGTGAGGAGCATGTACTTGATATTCTCTACAATCAGCTCTTCATTCACACGGATGCAACAATTCAGGTTGAAGGAAACTCTACAGTGCGCTCTGGAGGTGCGCGTATCTTCTTCCTTGCAGAGTGTGTGCGAAAGATTCTGCGCCGCATTGTGGGCATTGACAAGGACATGGACCGTGATGATATTCGTAATCAACGCTGCCTCACAAACGGCTTTATGATTCAGCAGATGTTTCAGGATGTCTATGTAAAATGGACGCGAGCAATACTTCTTGCAATTGCGAACAAGTATGAGTATAATAAGGGCACCTTTTCAGGAAAGAAGTTCGAGAATCTTTTCGAGGAGAGTGGCCGAAATGAGATTTTTCTGGTGAACCAATTATCTGAAGAGGTGAAGAAGGCCTATAAGGGAAAGTGGGGGACGGGACTCGGTGAAGAGAAGGCCGGTGCAATTCAGGCGATGTCGCGTCTAAGTTATCTCGATTTTGTCAGTCACACTCGTCGCGTAGTTCTTGAATTCGATACAGGCACGAAACTCGCGGCTCCTCGTCAACTCCATACAAGTCAGTTCGGCTATTTCTGTACATCCGAGACACCTGGAGGTGCCAGCATTGGAGTGACAAAGAATCTGACAATGTTGGCGACCTTCAGTACAACCACGAATCCCGAGGATTTCAAGGCCTGGCTCTTCAAACGCGGCGGCGTGGAGTCGTGTTTCAGCATTGCTGAGACTCTACTCCCTAACTACACAGCCATCTATGTGAACGGTGGTATTGTCGGCTACACACGCCAGCCTTTAGAACTGACACAGCTTCTCAAACTCTTCAAGCGCGCAGGTGTTCTACCGGCCTTTTCTTCCGTTGGATTCAGTTATCGTGAGCGCCGCGTCTTCATCTATCTGGATGACGGTCGTCCCATGCGTCCTCTAATCCATCTCAAGAAGGACGGCTCCTATAACATTGATATGCTCAAAGAGAATGAGATTACATGGACACAACTCGTTGTTGGAAAAACTGCAAAGCGCACGCTTGACCAGACTGGATTCAATGATCCGCTTGATAAAGAAAAGACACCGACCTTTGAAGACTATACGAAGTTGCTCACACCTCTACAGGGTGCAATTGAGTATGTCGACCCCTATGAGCAGAATGAAGCGTACATTGCGACCTTTCCCTCCTATATCAAGGCCGGTGAAACCTCCCACTTAGAAATCCACCCGTCGACCATTCTGAGTCTGATGACCAGCATTATTCCGTTTGCAAATCACAATCAGTCACCGCGTAATCAACTCGGTGACAGCCAGAGCAAGCAGGGTCTCTCCATGTATGCGACGAATTTTCAGAATCGCTACGATAATACGGCGAATATTCTCTGTTATGGCGAGGCTCCGTTGGTTCGCACTCTCTACTACGATTATTATGGAGATGGTCAAATGTCCTATGGAACAAATATTGTTCTCGCAATTGCATCCTATACTGGATACAATCAGGACGACGGTATTCTGGTAAATAAGACAGCCGTTGAGCGTGGCCTCTTCCGCAGTATTACATTCCGTTGCTATGAGGCGTTTGAGGAAGATGACCCGTTGGCAAAGACAAAGACGCGTATTGCGCATCCGAAGTCGGTGCCAAACTGGACCAATCTGAAGGCCGGTCTCGATTACACGAAGCTCGATGACCGTGGAATTATCCGTGTGGGTGAACTGACGACTTCGGATACGGTCTTAGTGAGTCGCTATGTCCGCACGGAGACGGGTGAGATGAACGATGCATCTGTGACACCGCAAGTCTGGACGCGTGGTCGTGTAGAATCGATTATTATCACGGTGAATAATGCTGGTCTCCAACTCATCAAGATTCGGATTACACAGGACAGAATTCCTGAACTTGGAGACAAATTCTCCAATCGCCACGGCCAGAAGGGCACAATTGGTATGCTTCTGGAGGCGCAGGATATGCCTCGCACGGCGGATGGCCTCGTTCCTGATATGATGATGAACCCGCACGCGATTCCGAGCCGTATGACGATTGCGCAACTTCTTGAGATGATTTTTGGCAAACTCGCTGCGACGGCGGGGTCAATTGGTGACGGTACAATCTTCATGAATGAGGGTGACCCGTCGGGTGATATTGGAAAGGAGCTCATGAAATATGGACTGGAGCCGAAAGGCAATCAGATTCTCTACAATGGTCAAACGGGCAACATGATTAATTCTGAAGTGTTCATTGGCAATGTCTTCAGTATGCGTCTGAAGCACATGGTGGAGGACAAGTGGAACGCCCGTGGTGCTGGACGCAAGGAGCAGCGCACCCACCAACCTACAGGCGGCCGTGGAAATGAAGGTGGTCTTCGTATTGGTGAAATGGAACGCGATGCGCTCATTGGTCACGGTATCATGGATTTTGTTCAGGACACGTATCTGAAGCGATCAGATGGCGCAGTGATTACAGTGTGCGATGGATGCGGTACACAGCCGATTTACAACGAGTCAAGGAAAATCCAGATTTGCCCCTTATGCGATGGGCCTGTCAAGTTTACAGGCAATAAAGAGATTGTTGCAACAGTTAAGCGCAGTATGGTGACTTTTAGTAAGATTCAGATTCCGTATGCATTCCAACTCGTCAACGATGAACTCCAGACTTACATGAATATTGGAATGCGCTATATTACGGGCAAAAACGCGACTGTTCTGCGTCTGCCTGAAGGAACACCTGAGCCTGACTTTGAAAAGGCAATGGCACGTGCAGGTCAGCCGATACCCACCTTTGTACCTGAGTTTGAGGAGGAGACACCTGAGGTTGCGGCTAAGACACCTACACCTGTGGCTGAAACTGTGATTGAGGTTGTGACAAAGGGAAATCCGTCGGTTGGTGAGTCTGCCACGGCTGCATCTGCATCTGCAGTGGCTTCTACCGTCGCAGCACTTGTAGATGGGATTCGGCAAAACTCAGCGACTCGATTTGCCGCGGCCGCGCCACCCCCTCAAATAGTCACGCAGCAACAGGTTGGAGTTGTTCCTCTTGGGCCAGCAGTTAATGTGGTAAGCCAGGCGCCTGAAGAAGGTGTAGGTGACTTTGAAGAACTTGCCCCTCTGCCTAGATCCAGGCCTTCTGTACCAGCCCAGGAACCGCAACAACCGCCGCAACCGCCGCAACAAACACAACAACTTCTCCCCTCACAACCAAACGTAGCGCCAACAGGACAGATGCAGCAACAAGTCACTCTACCTGGGGCGCTACAAGTGCAACAAGGCGGTGCGCAAATTATGCAACCCATGACACTCCAAACAGTAACACAGATGCCTAGTGTCCAAGTGTTCCATCCTTCGATGGCACAAGTGCCACCTACAATTGTCGTCGACGGCATGGATGGATTTGCACCTCCCGAACAGACAGGTGGTCGTCGCAGCAGAGGTCATAGTCCCGCACCTCAACAATCGAGGTCCTTCTCCTCTTCAAGCAGCGGCCAAAAGGAACAAGTGACCTCGGCCACTCGTATAACAATACAGAAACTGGGGTAAAATTTGAGCCTAAATTCTTTTAATTTGATTACTACAGAATGGACGAATACACACTACTTGATGTTCTTTATCGCTCTCGCGTCACGCTATTGAAAATGCTTGAAGCGAGGGGGTATGATACGACACCCTACAGTCGATTTGGTCTTGAAGAGATTAAGATGATGCGTAGTAAGGGCGGTGCAGAAGGGCTCGCCCTTCGTATGGACCTTACGAAGCCTGAGCCGAGGGCAGGTGAGCCGAAGAATTGTGTTGTACTTTATACGCCGCAGTCCAAGAAGCTCAAGCAGGGTGAGCAGATGAAGACCTTTATTAACGAGCGCGTCTTTGGTGAAGGAAAGGGTGAACTTGTTGTACCTGATTCTCTTCGCGTAAAGGATAAGGAGAATACAGAAATCATTGTGATTCTTTCAGATGAGGTTGTATCCGACCCGTTCCACACCTTTGCACTGAAGATGTGGCGCACGATGAAGTTGCGCCTCCGCTTCTTCCAGGCCGCGACAATTGTAAATGACCCGTCAGGCTATGCAATTGTCCCGAAGCACAGGAAGATCTCTAAGGAGGAGAGTGAGAAGATTCTCCATGACCTCTATCTGAAGTCAGATGAAACGAAGCAGTTGCCCACGATTCGCTTTCATGAAGATATGCAGGCCCGTTGGCTAGGACTCGTTGAGAATGACATCGTTGAAATTACTCGCCCCAGTCCGTCCGCTGGCGAATATATCGTCTACCGTGTTTGCCTGCCTTAGGTAGATGGCAGAGACATTCTGTGCAGATTTTCGTACAAACTATGTTGGACTTTTTCCATCAGGTACAAGTGCTACATGTAAGGGAGAGCAAAAACTAACAACAACATCACAGGTCTTTGCATTAATCTCAGATATCGGCTCACATAATTCTGCAGCACAGGCACTTGCAGGAACAGCAAATACAACTGCTCCAACGCAGACACTCATTACAGATGCACTCAAATTCTGTTGCACACTCGAAAACAAAAAGGCCATTGAAACTCAACTTCGCCAGGCGCAGGAAGACAATACTGTTGCAAAGGCTCGTGTCTCGAGTGTACAGAATCCCGCAGGAGATGTCTCTCCGAAAGGAACCACAGTCCCGTTTGGTAGGCCTCTCCGGTCTGATTCAGTACCTATTCTTCTTGCATCAAGTCTCGCTTTTTTGATACTTGCAATGGGACTTCTACTGAATCTGAATTCTATTGAAATTGCCTACACGGCACCCGGTGGTTTTCCGAATCTCTATCAACAACTGATTGAATCGTGGTATGCAACCTCCTGGATGCTTATTGGTCTTACAGTTGTAGGCTCTGCTGCTGCTGCAGGAGGCATATTTTACTGGATTTACAAGCAGCACCCTAATTGGATAAAGTAAACATATACTAGATAGAGATGTCGATGACCAATGTGTGTCCATCATCAGTTACAAGTGCCGCATCAGTACCCACTACTTACATAGGCGGATCAGATGCGGATCCTACCTTTCCGAGTACGGTCGGTGCCTACACACCGCCGACTAATAATCCGACCTTTACTGTGAGTGCAGGAAATGGTAGTGATACACAAGTCACAAAGACGGCTCATCTGTTCAATGTTCTCGACACATTTGTGGTAACGGCTGTAAGTGGTCGCTATACACCTCCTACATCAGGCTATTGGGCGTCTACGCAGAGCCAGAGTCTAGCCACCCTCAATCAGATTCAGCCTATCTACACTTCATTCACAACGACGAATGTTCCTGGTCAGACTTATCTGATTATCAATCCGAGCGCCGCACTGAAGAATACAATTACAGGTAACACCGCAGATGCGACAAACTCCGTCTCATACGATCTCCTCTACAGTCTTCAGTATGAATTCTGCTTCTGGGTCAAGGTCTATTCCGTTCTACTCGGTGATTATGTCACAGTTAATAACAGACCTACAACTCAAACTGGATTTACGCCGACTAATAAAACAGAAATCCAGCGTAATATTGTCAATCTTCTAAATGCGGTCAATCTCCGTCTCAGTGACTTAACGGAGATTTCCAACTATGTTGCACAACAGCAATCTGCATCACTTGCAACCATGAATACTAATGTGAATAAGTTTTTATCAGATATTCAGGCAAATACAGCCAGACTTGATGCAAACAGTCAAGAACTATCAGATTCTGATGCCAACTCAAATCTCCGGAAACGGATGCTTGAGTTTTCTGAGGAGAAGAACGGTTATGCGAATCAACTGCTGACTCTTTATGGTGCGGCCAATTTTATTGCTCTTGGTCTACTCTTTTACATTTATAGAAGCTAAGTAGATGGCTGACGCGGCTCTAAATACGGCCTTTGGCCAAATGAGTGCAACCGATAGGGCTGCCTATCTTGCGGGACAGACAAGTGACCTTCAAACAACCCTAACGGGAAAGTTCGCAGATTCATTTGGACAGGCTCTTACGAATACGCAGAATACTGCGCGTAATTTTGACATTATGACAAACTACACGACTCAATCAAAGAATCTGGATACAGTTGTCGCCGATCTTGCAGGAACACAGGACTACAACCTGTCAACTGCTAAGCGGAATAGTGATACTGCACAGCGTAACCAGGAGATTAAGGAGTGGTACTACAACAATAAACTCGATACACTCTTTGTATTTCAACTGATTTTTATCAGTCTCTGTGCACTTGCAGCGATTGCTTTTCTTGCGAAGATGGGATTTATAAGTAATTCAGTCGTTGGAATTCTGATTGGAGTGGAAATTGTAGTGATGATTCTACTGATTTCAAATCGCGCCATTTATACGGATAAAGTCCGCAATAAGCGCTACTGGAACAAGCGTATCTATGGTGTCGTTGGTTCTCCTCTTCCCGGCGGTATTATGAAGTGTAAGTAGAGATGGATGTGCCTACACTTAAATCACAATCCAGTTTACTTCAAAGTTTAGTAGTAAACTCTGAACTAAACACATTAGTTGAGGAACAGGGTTCCTATGAGAGCATGATGACAAATATTCGTCAACTCAAAAAAAATACGGCGACTCTCAATCGTGAATTTGATGAACGGTTCAAGGAGACGGAGGGGCTCTATAAACTCCCCTTTTTCGGAACGAACCAGGATATTCTCCTACTCGGGTTTTACTTCTCCTATCTGTTTTTAATGATTGTCATGTTGGTCGTCTATTACAAAAATACGCAGTCATGGCAAAATACTCTCTATGGTGCATTTGGTGCAGTGTTTGCACTTATGATTATAACGGGCCTATTGTTTCGACTAGCGTGATGCGGCATGTTCCTTCTCATGCTCGGCGAAACTCTCATCATCATCAAAGGCCACAATCCCTACGAATGTACGATTTTCAAGCGGTGCTCCGAACTCGTCTACTAGACGCTTTCGCAACTCCTCTACAGTCAACTTCTTGCCAATGCCACCCTGCTGCTCCGTCCAGACCCTGTACGCCTTCCAGATGAGCTTGATGTCTGTACGCGCACCGACCTCCTTGCGGATACGGGTATTACGGAACTTTGCATAGGTGTCAAAGCGCTCCTTATACTCGGAGGATGCGTCCTTGATAATCTTTGGCTCCTTGATGCCATTATTTGCGTAGATTTCTGTGTAGTACTTGACCAGCAGGCCAAGATACGCCTCACGCCAGAGAAACACCTTCGTATCAATGCTCGTGTCCTTGCGATGAAAGTTCGGCTCGCCTGCCATAAACTTCTCCCAGCCGATGTCATTCTCATCTACGAATGTTGACGGATGCGGAATGACACGGATGCGGCGCCATGTACCACGGTCCATTGCGTGAATCGGTGGCAGATTGTTACAGAGCATGAAGAGCTTACCGCACACCTTGAACTTCTCCTGGTCGGAGAAAAGGCCACGGGCCTCCACCAAGTCCTCTCCACTGAACTGCTTCATACGGCTGGTATTGAGGGGCTCATTCTCATCCGGCTCATTCAGATAGATGAAACGTCTGTTCTTGATGGACATGATATCAGGATTCGCTGCACCTGATTCAGGACGCTTTCGCGTCAGCACGGTCGATGCAAGTGGTCCCTGATACTCACCGAGGCAGACACGCATCAGCTCTAGCATCTTCGACTTACCGTTACCACCGCCGCCTGTCATCGTGTAGTAGCACTGCTCGCGGTTCATCGCCTCCAGACAACTGCTCATGAGAGTAATCACATACTCCTTGAGTTCAGGATACGGATAGACCTTGTTCAAGAAATCCTCCAGTTCCTTCGCAGCGGGGTCCTCTGAATTGTAGGGGACATAGGTGATGGCCTCACGACCACCCTCTTTGCCAGCCACAAAGGACATCATGTCCTCGGGCCGACCATCGCGGAAATCCACATAGATCTCCTTCTTGCCGTTTTCAAGTGTCCGCTCTGCACGGAGATTGAGCACACCATTCTTACAGACAATTAGATACGGATTCAGATTCAGTTTGTTGAGGAAGTCCTCGTCATAGAAGAGATTCGCACACTCCTTCATGACACTGTCCTTGAAGTTGGCCGTGTAGAGTGACTTCTCAATTGCGAGAAACTCCTTGAGAAGTTTCTTTGTCATTTCACCAAACTCACCTTCACCGTCACGCTCAGCCTCCTTCTTAATCTTCTCCTTGGCTTTCTGAAACATCTCTGTTACTTCATTGCTGATGTGACCACGGAGTTCAAAACCCTGCTTAATGGGTCGCCAGCAGTGCTGCTCAGGTACGAACATGAACCAGTCGACCTTCTTATTGTCAAGACTCGCCTTATACTGGTCGCCATACATCTTCTGCATCACCTTCGCAATGTGAAAGTGTGTATTCAATGGATGTTCAATAATGAAGCGAACTACATCGGCGTCATTAATCTTCTTATATTCCGTTGGATTGTCCTCACGAGCCCAGCGATTGAGACTCTTCATACTGAGAACACGCTCACCAAGAGGTCGTGACCAGCGATTCCACTCACGCTTCCGCAGACTCTCTTCAGACGCATTGTACTTGGGTGATCTGCGACTAAAGTCCATCCAAAGGTCAAAGAGTTTCTCTGACATCTCACCAGTACTTGCAATGTGGTGAAGACAGAGACCAAGTTCAATCCAGAGACCATAGTCCTCACACCGCTTTTCAGAGAGACACTCCATTACGAGGCTGCGAATGAAGGGGAGGTCCTCTGGATTACAGCCGCGAGAACTGCTCAACATTGTACGCACAATTAGTTGTGTTTCCGTATCCATTGGTCTAGGTTGTGTGGCGCCACCATCTAGACTAAGTTCAGCAGGGGGCGCAGGCGCGGCAACAGGTGCGAACACAGGAGTCCCCGTCGCCTTTCGAGTCAGCATCTTCTGATACAAGGCCACTGCATCGGCCCGTACCTCATTGTCATCAGGTACAAGATTATAGCGAATGCTGAGGAGTTCCATGAGTTCGCGGTCATCGTAGTTCGTCATCTCCTCCATCTCCAGATCATCCTTTGTAGGGTCATACTTGAAGACAAAGGCTAGCGCATACGGCTGTACTGTCGGTTTCGACTCACCATAGAAGAACCAGCCCTGCTTCCTCACCATGGCCGCATCATAGATGTCCTCCTCCTGATTACAGAACTCTGTACCTTCAAAGGCTCCCATCACTGCATGCTCTTCAAGAAGCCAATTACGCAGCGCCTTCTGCTTCTCATTACTAAGACATACATCAGGAGACTCAATGTGAATGCCATCCTTGACAATTCCATTCTTGTCCTTGTAGGGTGTGTTACGAAGAGTTACAAAGAGACGAATTCCATTTTCATATGAACTCAGATCATAGAAGGCTTTGAGACCCTCCATCACCTGCAAACAGAAGCCACGGATATGGTGGTCCTCAAACTTCCGTGTCATATTCATATGTGCCTGGTATTTGAAATCAAGGTCTATCAGAATCGGCTTCGCCGAATCGGATCGTGATTGTTCTACAAAGTTCATAGGCGTCATTTTCCTGACAAAGAGGTAATCGTGAAGAAGGTCGAGAAACTCTGGATAGTCGTCGTCCTTAATCAACCATGTACCCTTCTTGACACCCATGCCACCCATCGTGGCCTCCTTTCCACCCGCTCGTCGATCATTCAAGAAGTGATCGAGAGGATGCTTCTTGAATTCCTCCAAAACGGGACTTATTGATGTCATATTGCTGATAGTAAATACGCAGAAAATATGATTCAAGTTTTATCCCCCGGGCTTTGTGAGGATACGCGTGAAATGAAATTTGAGTCACCAGTTAAAAACTAAGCACTATAGCAAGGAAATGAAGTGGTGCCCTACTTGTAATAATTATCTCTACCATGATGTCACGGGTGGAGAACTCTACCGAAAGTGTCTGAAGTGTGCATATAATGAGAAGGACACCGAGGGCGGCCTTGTAGTGGAGAGCCGCATTAAGGGAACTGCAGCAGAGGGTTATAAGATTCTGCTGAATGAGTTCACTCACCTGGACCCGACTCTTCCGCATGTGAAGAATATCAAGTGCCCTAACTCTGAGTGTCCCTCAAATAAGGGCGGTATGGAGCGTGATGTGATTTACATGAAGTACGATTCTGCGAATCTGAAGTTCCTGTATATCTGTACGCGCTGCCCTGAGCACACCAGTTGGCGCTCACAGTAAGGGTGTAAGTGTCTTGAGTATGGCTTCAGGTCGACACGAAGGATTTGAAAACTTTTTTTGAGATGTGATCAGATATAACCATTCACTTGAACGCCATTTTTCAGCCATTCCCGCACATGATTTATCGCTTACGGTAAGCCATGTGCTAAAAAGAGTATCGAGGGGCTGAGTCAGTTGAGTTCTCACTTGAGAAATTCCGTAGAAGGAGACAATCAGATGAAAGAGGTCACGACCTTCCTTTGGGCATGGATCAAGAGGGGGGAGGGTTCCATCGCTTGCATCTACTTGTGTGATTCCTGAATTGCCCATACAAGCGAATCCAAAATCGACAATATGGACGGTGAAAGGGCTATCAATAAGTTTCCCCTTCCACTTCATAGCAGATGGTCGAGATGAGATAATAAGATTGTCTGCTTTGAGGTCACGGTGGTCCAGTTCAAGTCTCTCTTCGAGTCGCTGCAGTATGGCTGCTGTTTGTACTAGACAATGAATAATATCCTTTTCTATAGTGCTACTTTCAGATAAAAATCGACCGCAGAGTTTTGAATCGAGCACTTCATGCATGGTAAATCCAACCGAATTATTTTCGTTACGAAAAATTTCGTAGACTCTGGGAACTCGAGAACCGAGACCTTCGGCCTCAAGAGTCTTCTGGACGATCCATTGAATAAAGGCCTCAGTCTGAATGCCGGCATCCTCCAGATTACTCGTTTTAATCAGGCAAAACTGTTTTCCAGAACTATCTGAACGAGTACACTCTTCAAGATGACCGTGGGCACCACCTCCTGACCTTCCTGTTTTTTCAAGATAGGCGCGGAGTTCTCCTGATGGAAGAAAAATCATGGATTTTCTCATCCGGGGCAGTACTATGCTCGATAATTCAGTAAATTGAAACGGTTTTGACAGGCCCAAGTCTGAGCCATCAAAAAGGGTTTGTTTCCACATTAGGCCCTCCTATTTTTAAAGGTATGTTTTAATGGATAGGAGTGATGACGTTTGCGGGTGCCGCCTGATTTGGACCTTTCAGCGGCAGCTGGATTTTTATACCCATATGAGTCACGTGGCCTACTTCTCCTTACCCAATTAGCTTCATTAGTTGAAGTATGCTCGCCCCTATCAATGAACTCCATAGTGACTTCATTAATAGCTATATAGTTTGTTGGTGTAAAAAGCTTAGATATTTCCGTCCAACTTGCTTCTGCATTTTTAGTAAGATAATCCATAGTATTTATTTTTCTTAGGTAGATTTGATTAGGGATAAATCTTTTTTCAATTGCGGCCCATCCATTAGGAGCTGGAATACCAGTAGATTCTTGCTTTAAAAGTATTTTTGTTCTATATGGATTTATATTATCAAGTGTATCTGTAAAATGTAGTCTAGTTGGATATATTTCACCTTTTTCTATTTTTAATGTAAATGTATCTGAAACAGGGGAAGGCGGTGGTGCCGGCACAACTGCACCAGTCTTAGGAAGTAGTATCTGATAGTGGTTTCTATTGATGTAGAGAATATGAACGGGATCTTGCATTTGTACCTCTTTAGGTGTATATGTTTGTAAATTTATATAGTTTCCATCTGTCTTTGTTTGATAAATATTAATATTTGCCCTGAATTTATTCGCAATAACTTGTCCAATACCATATTCAGGATCTGCCCATGGTTTTGTGCGTGCATCATCTAAACTAGCAATATATTCATCATACTTTTTGCCAGGTTGTGACTCATAAAAGAGTTTCCATTGTTCCTTTTCATTTGCATATAATTTCTTATCTTGAAGTGCTTCTTTTATACTCTTTATAAAGTTTGGAGTATCTCTTTTTGTATTCGGTGTAACATTTGTTTGACCATCTAATCTCGCTTTAATCACAGTATTCTCTTTTCGTACCTTTCTATCAACGTCGAACTGTTCTAAGATGGAGTAGTAGAAACACCATTGGTTGGCCAAAATATTATAGGGTCTATCAAATCGGTCTTTTGAAATAATGTTTATAGTATCGTCAAAAATAACAAGAGGAATCCCAAATTTCTTACCTTTATCCCGTAAAACAGTATTTACAATTTCAGATGTAATATTAAGTGATTTGTCTGCCCCGCCTATAAATTCAGTAACCTTTGATTGAGGAATACGAGTCCATGTTAAACCTTCATCTGTTGAATAAAGAAGACCTTCTAAAACAGCGCTTATTTGATCTTCTGTTGGTATAACAGCAGGCGGTGGTGGCGGTGGTGGCGATGTTGGCGATGTTGGCGATGTTGGCGGTGTTGACGGTATTGGTGGCGATGGTGGCAGCGGTGGTGGAAGGGGAGCACCCTCGACAACTGGAAATTTAGCCATCACCTTTTCTAAAAAATCAGTTGTTCCAGTGAAAAAACGAGTTCCTGTTAGTGTCTTAATTTTTTCAATGGGAAGTCCAAGTTTCGCAGCTGTATAGAGTAATCCGTGTTCAAGCATCATCTCTAATAACACTTCAAGAGCATCGCGATTTGTCTCATTCTGTCCAAAGAGACACTGTAATGATTCTCCTGATTGAAGAGCATGGATTATTTCATCCATAAAAACACTAAACTGAGGCTGTGTTGTACGATTCTCTACATATCTTGAATAGAGACCAGATCTCATATTATTTTCTAAGCAGAGGTCTTGCTGTGCATAGATTGTTATATAAAAGATGGAATAGAGACGGCAAGTAATTTCAAGCAAGGCAAAACAGTCATTGTCGTATTTAGTCTTCGTGGGATTGTCGAGTCCAGGAAAATTCGATGAAAATTCAGGAGGCTCAACACCTGTCATACCAACTCCGTAGTCAAAATGCTGAACTAACTCTTCGATAAATTTATAGAGAAAAAAATTAGGCGCTGTCTGCGCTGTTTCAGGAAGAGTTCTAAAAGTCTTTAATTTTGCAATACGATAGACAACTCTATTAATCGTTACAGGACGTGTTGCATCATTGGGGTCAATTTCTGCAAACTTATGAAGGGGAGGAAGAAAGATGATGGATTGAATTCCACCAAAGGTTGAATATCCTGCTTCAAAACAATTGAAGAGTTTGGTTCCGTGTTTTTCAATCAGTTTATCCAGTGTTCGTCTGGCCCCGCCAGACTGTAGGGGTAATAGACCTGGGATTGTTTCATTAAGAACCATGCCCTATTCTATTTAGTAGCGAGTTTTATAACCGGACATTTACTCCTGAGGTATTAAAGTTTGATTTTTTCAAAATTTTCTACAATGGCTAGAGTACTGA
>Ga0118677_10002504_pt2 | contig 23904 bp, 23 predicted proteins | sample AliMusrvi5mmetaG_FD_86154 | JGI IMG/M metagenome (GOLD analysis project Ga0118677, IMG submission 86154)
GGGACACTGGTGTGCGGAAGGGCTTGTGGGCAAACTCGTACAAGATCGTAATCGGCATTGCCGTTGCCTGCTGGCTGCCGAGTGCGGCGTGGAATACGATGCGATTGCGTGAGGTGATCCTGCACTACCGGTCCTTGGACTCTGCTCCGTTTGCGGCCAAACTGCACAATACAATTCCTGAGGGGGCAACAGTCACGGGCACAATACTTTCAGATCAGTTGATTGTGACCCACAAAGCGGGCTTGAAATATCAAGCGTTGTCTGACTACATCGGCACGAACGTCACCGCTATCGCGACAAGTTGGCTGTTAGTTGCCGAGGAGGACTTACGGAGGAAGTTCTTTTCCGAGGCAACGTTCGTTAATCGAGAAGTTTTTCTGGACGAATCTGAATTCCCCGACGTGAAGTATCACCCGATGCGTCATCACTATCTTCTATATGGTCCGGTTGGAATGGTGCGCACTCCCAAAGTTCGTTAATGGGTGGTTGTATTTCAAAAGCTTGGCTGTATAGCGAACATAGCCATTTTTTTAGACCTCTGTATGCCCATCTCAATTTCGGTCGTACGTCACTGATGAGTTGACTCAGAATTTGTTGCGATTTTGTCCATTCAAAATAATCCTCGTGAGGATTGCCTAGCGATCGAGTTCGTATGGCGTTTTTTTTATTAGCGTTATATATTCTTTTGGAATTGATTCGGCCGATGGACTGGTGGGAACCGATGAAGTTATGGCCGGTAATCAATGTTTGTGCCATTGCAACGGCCTTGATTGGCATGCCTAGTATCACAGGGCGCTTTAAAACGATTTGGAATCAGATTCCACAAGTGAAAATCGCACTCTGGTTTTTCGCGGCAACAGTTTTATCTTTTCTTCCGCAATTTTACATGGGCGGCATGCTGGATACCTTTCAAAACTTTGGGAAAGTAATTTTCTTTTTTGTATTATTTCTCACCGTTGTAAAACAGACAAAGGAAGAACGTCTGTTAATTTGGTTTTTGTTGCTGGGGATCGTATGGTTGTCAATTCATGCGATCCTTCAACAACATACAGGTTTTGGTTTTGGTGGTAAACCGCCATCGCCGCGCGGCATTAACCCCGAAACTGGTGCAACCATCTGGCAATCGCGCGCCTATGGAACCTTTGACGATCCGAATGATCTTTCGTTGATTCTTGTGGTGGGCGTTCCGCTATTTCTTATTCAAGTTTTCATGACTGGCAATCCTGTGCAAAAAATCGTTGGTATCGTGGGGGCTGGGCTGGCACTATATGGGACTTGGTGTACTAATTCACGGGGCGGAATCATGGCGTTATTGGGGATGTTAGGTGCCTTTGTTTTTGTTCGCATGAAAGGAATTAAGCGTTATTTAGTGGGCGGAATTGGTGGCGCGATTATTATGGTGCTGGCGCCAGGTCGGTTTAGCAGTGGCGCAACATCGGGTCTTGATCGCTCAATCTTATGGGGGGATGGCATTTTGATGTTTAAGCGCAGCCCAATATTCGGTGTCGGGTTTGGAGCATTTGCAGACAATGCCTCTCGGCCACAAGTGGCTCATAACTCATACGTCCATATTCTAGCGGAACTCGGATTAGTTGGATACCTTCCTTTTTTTCTTTTGATTTATCTGACTGTGATTCAAATACGGCGATTAATGGAGATAAAGCACCTCATTTCCAAAAACGACCATCTTTTATTAACCGGGTTGTTTGCCGGTCTGGCAGGGCAGTTCGTCGCGATGTACTTTATTAGTCGCCAATATCAACCAATCTTGTATCTAAATTTAGCTCTCGCGATCGGCACGATTTATAACATGAGCCGGGACTATAACTCTTTGCAGTCCGTTTACGGTCAGACAAGACAAGACATCCGACGTGGGCTTATCTTTGGGTTGGCCAGTATTCCAGTGATGTGGGTTACCATCCTGGCGTCTAATAAGGTTAGCTAGAATGGGTACTTTGGGGACTCGGAAGTATTGTGGTAATCTGGATTACCATCCGCATCGTTAATCAGATTGGCTAAAACTGTTGCAAGTAAAATAATTGACAATTGATAGGCTGGCCATTATTAGACGTTTCGATGTTAATGGCCTAGCGTAGCCCACGAAGAGATTGTTTATATGGTCAGAGTCTTTTTAAGTCAGCAACTTAGTGGCACACATACCACATTGAGTTTTTTATGAGCACATTCCCATGAGTATCTATGGCAGCATCTACCGTAAAGCTGTCTGGCCACTGTACGCAGCCCTTCGTGGACAGAACACCCCACGGCTATTGCAGAGTGCCGACCAGCGCCAATGGCTCACGCCCCATCATCTCGCAGAATTCCAGTTCGGCGAGTTGCAGCAGTTATTACGGCATGCCGCCACGCAATCGCCGTGGTATTGTGAACGATTTGCCAAGTTTGGCTTGACCCCTGAGGCAATTGGCTCGCTGAGCGATTTTAAGAAATTACCACTGTTGACTAAGGACGAGATTCGCCAAAATCGCAAACAAATGTTGGTCGCCAACTATCGCGGTTGTGGTTATTCGCATAATACTGGTGGATCCACCGGTGCGCCACTTCAGTTCTATGTTAGTCGCAATAGTTACGAATGGCGAATGGCGATGTCGTTGCGCGGTTACGGTTGGGCAGGCTGTGCAGATGGCGACCGCCAGTTTTACGTTTGGGGCCAACCCATCGGCACCCCACCGCTTAAGCAACGACTCAAAAATAGATTGCACATGGAGATTCTGCGGCACCGGATTTTCAGCTCCTTCCAATTTAGCAATGCGGGGATGGTAGAATGTATTCGACAGCTGAATGCCTTTCGCGCCGTGACTGTTATCGGTTACACCAATGCGCTTTGTATTCTGGCGCAATATATCCTCGATCACAAGATTGCCATAGCGCCACCCCACGCCGTGATCACGGCCGCCGAGGGCGTGAATTCGTTGCAGCGGGAAACTATCGAACAGGCATTTGGTGCGCCCGTCTTTGCCTCGTATGGCTGTCGCGAATTCATGTTAATCGCGATGGAATGCGAACAGCATCACGGCCTGCATCTCAACGTCGACAATTTGCTTGTGGAAGTTCTCGTGGATGGCCGACCGGCCGCCGATGGGGAGGTCGGTGAGATTGTGATTACCGATTTGCACAACTTTGGCATGCCCTTCATCCGCTACAAGATTGGCGACATGGGCGTTCTCACCAATCGGCAGTGTCCGTGCGGCCGGGGACTGCCCCTGCTGGAACGCGTGGAAGGCCGGATGTTGGACGTAATCCGCACACCAGATGGGAAAATCCTGCCGGGCGAGTTCTTCCCCCATTTGATGAAAGAGTTCCGCTCCGTCCGCCAGTTTCAAGTCATTCAAAAGGAACTGCACGAACTGCAGATCAAACTGGTGCTGGCTCCTGGCGACTCGACAGCCGACCTGCAATGCATGCGTACCGAAGTTCAGCGAGTCGCGGGCGACGTGCTCCATGTCACTTATGAAATCGTGCCGGACATTCCTCTCACTACCTCGGGTAAATTCCGCGTCACGGTTTCCGAGATTGCCAATAGCTGAACTCATTTTTGATCAACTCAAAAATTTTACAATCCAGAGACTCGTCCTTATGCCCTGTGATTCCCCTCTTCTTTGTCGGCGCACCCACTTTCAGCGCGGACTAATTATCCTTGCGGTCGGACTGCTGGCGCTCTCAGCAATTGCTTTCCATACAGTTTTGTATGCACAGTACATGGTCTGGATCGTCCCGCTCATACCGCTGGTGGTACTCGAAGTGAAACAATCTAGGGATAGTAACAGCGGCTGGGATGGGGAGAGTCAGAAAGATCTTCCAAAATGAAGGCACTGCTTGAGATTGATTTAACCCCGTAAGATATTAAATTGAGCGTATGACAACCGTACTTTGGTATATAAATACTGTGGCGTTGAGTGAGATATAAGGTTGAAAACCATCGCGTTGCTTGTTTTTACTCCGTCACACACTTGAACCTCGAAGAGTAGTTCATTTCGATTCCATTAACATTTAATCAAATATCTGCATTATGAAAACAGATCATATGCCTTCTGGCTTGGCTTGCAATTACTATCGAAAAGGTGCAACTCAGGCACCCCATCAAGCACGCCGCCTCCAAATGGTGAGACGACTGCTTAAAACCTGTAGTGGACAGCTCTTAGACTATGGATGCGGCTATGGCGATATCGCTTATGCTATTTCTCCTGCGTTTACTTCTGTTGTGGGAGTGGATGTGAGCGAAGATCGAATTACATGGGCGCGCAAGGAGTTTGCTCCTGTCCAGTTCCGGGTATGTGATGGTGATAAATTAGACTTTCAAAACGCGAGTTTTCAAACAGTCATTTCGATTGTTGTTATCAACTGGGTCGAGAATCCTGACCAGTACCTCGCGGAATGTTATCGCGTGTTGAGCCTTGGTGGCAACCTTGTTATCGCAGTAGCGGCACCAGATCCAATCCGCACTTTCACCAGAAAACTATTACGTAAAAGCCCCGTGCATACCCAATTTTGGACGGAAAACCTTGCGGCAATGAGTCAGCGGCTACGACATCATGATTTTGAGATCAAGCAAGTTGACTGTTTCTTTGAACCTTGGTCCGATATTCTTAACTCATGGAAGCAGGCATGCCTTACTGCGATTAACCTACCAATGAGAGTGTGCCGCGTCCCCGCCTTTGCACCTTACTATGGAGTACGTGCGGTCAAGACTGATAAAGAACTCTATCGAACCTAACTGATCAATAAGTACGAATTAGCAAGTTCACTGTTGTTACATGCTATCGATTGATAGATCTGTAGTGCAATACCCCCATTGCTAAAACCAATTCCCATCCATCTTAGGAGTGCCCTGCATCCGCCAGCTCAAATCGCACACATCGTTCTTGTCGGAACCATCGTTGTGGACATTGAACACGTCTCCGAAATCCCGTTGACCGCCTCCGGCAAGTTCCGGGTCACGGTTTCCGAACTGCCTCCGCCATGAAACCACACACTGTTGTCCATGTCGTTCTCGGCCTGAACGTCGGCGGCTTGGAACGCGTGGTCGTCAATCTCGTTCGCGGTTTTCAAGGATCACGGTTCCGTCACGTGGTTGTCTGTCTCGAAACAGGTGGACTCTTCGCTTCAGAAATCGAACAGTTGAATGTACCGGTTCATGTCCTGCATAAAAAACACGGTGTTGATTGGACTGCGGTTCGTCAGCTTGCCAGACTGTTACGCCAAGAGCAGGCAGTCATTGTGCATACGCACAACCCGGCACCGCATTTTTATGGCGTAATTGCGGCCTTGCTGGCCGGGGTACCCATCCGTATTCACACCAAACACGGGCGAAACTATCCTGATAATTCGAAATCGGTGCGGATGACCCGCTTGCTCTCGTGGTTCACGGACGTGATCGTACCGGTGTCGGATAACGCCCGTGATGTCGCACTCCAGGTTGAAAAGGTCAATCCCAAGAAGGTGCAGCGGATTTGGAACGGGGTGGATGTGGAGCTGTACAAGCCGCATGAGACTGGAGACTACAGACTAGAGACTATAGACCGCAGCCAACAAACTTCCACAATCAGTCTTCAGTCTTCGGTCTTCGGTCTTCAGTCTCCAGCGCCGATCATCGGCACCGTCGCGCGATTGTCACCCGAAAAAGACCAGCAGACGATGCTGCAAGCCTTCAATCTGGTGCTGGATCAGTGGGAGCAGAAACCAGCGGTCAGCGATCAGCCCACAGACCGCAGTCAGCCAACCGCAGACCACAAACTAGAGACTTCGGACTCAGGACTCAGGACTCAGGACTCAGGACTTCCCAACCCTCAACCCTCATCCCTCATCCCTCAGCTACCGCCGTCTGACCTCCGTCCTCTGTCCTCTGAATCTGCCAGTCTTCAGTCTCAAGTCTCAAGTCTCCGGTCTCATTCCTCTTCCCCTTTGCCCCGCCTCATCCTCGTTGGCGATGGTCCGTGCATGGCCGAATTGCGAAACGAAGCCGACCGCCTTGGCATTGCCGGTCAAGTGGACTTCCTCGGCGCTCGATCCGACATACCCACTCAACTCTCAACCTTCGACATCTTCACACTCTCCTCCACCACCGAAGGCATTTCCATGACCATTCTGGAAGCGATGGCCTGTGGGTTGCCAGTTGTGGCCACAGATGTCGGCGGCAATCGCGAAATTGTCAATCCGCCAGAATGCGGCTTAATTGTTCCGCCACGCGACCCAGGCGCGCTGGCCGGCGCCTATCTGCAATTGTTACGCGCTCCGTCAACCTGCGCCCTGATGGGCACGCGCGCACGCACTCGGATCATTGAACAGTTCAGTCTCCAAAGCATGGCCGAGGATTATTCCCGATTGTACAAACAATTGCTGACTGAGAAAGGCCGGGGATGATTCCGTTCTCTTCGATCAGGTTTTCATGAACGTGCTGTTCCTGTCAAACCTCTTTCCGAACAGCCGCGAACCAACCCGGGGCATCTTCAATGCCCAACAAATTGCGGCGCTCGCCAAGCAGTGCTCTGTGGTTAAAATCATCGCTCCCTTGCCGACCTCATTGCCAACCGGGATGTTTGGCAACGTTCCGGTTGCGCATCCGCAATTCCGCCACATCCCAATTCTGTCACGACCGTTCAACGGCTGGCTGTTCGCCCGTGCCATTGAAAAGGAAATTCGGAATTCGGAATTCGATATTGCCCTGGTGAATTGGGCTTATCCGGACGCTTACGGCGTCATGTTGCTGGCGCAGAAATTTGGATTCCCATTCGCAACCACGGTCCAGGGCAGCGATGTGAATGTGTTATTCCAAAATCCCGCCTGCAAACGGCAAATCTTGCGCGCCTTGCGGGCCAGTTGTGCGGTATTCACGCGCAGTAATGCCCTCCGCGACCGATTGGCGCAGGAAGGCTTGCAGCCCGTTACCGTCTATAACGGGATTGACCGGGAAAAGTTCCAGCCAATTGACCGCGACCACGCCTGTCGCCAACTCGGCTTACCTGCGGACCGGCGCCGGATCTTGTACGTCGGCAATCTCCAACCGATCAAAGGCCCCACGATTCTGGCATCAGCTTTTGCGCTTTTGAAAAACGAAAAAAATGTTGACCTTATTTATCTAGGCTCCGGCCCGGAACACGACAAAATCGCCAAGATTTTGGGAGTTCAGTCTCCAGTCTCCAGTTTGCCGGGGACGGCGTCTCGCGGACTCGGCTCCCCGTCTTCTGTCTTCTTCGCCGGTCCTCGTCCGCACTCCGAAATCCCCCTTTGGATGGGCGCAAGCGATGTTCTTTGCCTGCCCAGTCTGAACGAAGGTTTGCCGAACGTCGCATTGGAAGCGTTGGCCTGTGGGCTACCGGTCGTCGCCTCCAATGTGGGTGGTGTGCCCGAGATTGTCCAAGACGGAGTAAATGGGTTGCTTGTCCCGCCCGGGAATGTCGCGGCCTTGGCCACGGCATTGCGCACGGCTTTGGCGCGGACTTGGGATCGCAGTATTCTGCTAGGGTCTGTGAAACGTTTCGACTGGGATGAAAATGCCCGGCAGGTTCGCACGGTGCTGCAGTCGGCCATTCAAAGTCATTCGTGACTAAATCACCAAAAGCTGGAACCATGAGCCACGTGCCGATGAACAATGAGTCAATTATTTACTTCGCCAAGGAATGGAACCAAGACCGCACCAGTTGCGACCACGTATTTGACCAGCTCGCGCGCCACAACAAAGTCCTCTGGGTGAACTCCATCGCCTCCCGCGCCCCCAATCTTACCTCCGCCCATGACTGGGGACGGATCTTTGCCAAGCTGCGCAAATGTCTGGGTGGTCTTAAACAGGTCGGGCCAAGCGCTTGGGTATATCAACCGGTGGTCATTCCCCTGCCGTATTCTCAATGGGCAAAGCGTATCAACCGCCATCTACTCCGCTGGTCGCTGCGGCGCATCATTCGGCGGTTGCAGATGAAACATCCCCAGCTCTGGACATTCCTGCCGAATAGTGTCTACATGGTTGGCGAACTCAACGAGTCCTTGGTGGTGTACTATTGCCCAGATGCCGTTAGCGAGTTTACGTATCTCAATGCAAAGGAAATCGCTGCGATGGAACGCGAGTTGGCCGGCAAGGCCGACCTCTGTTTCGCAACAGCCACCTCGTTAGTCGAACACCTCCGCCACTACAATCCCAACAGCCACCTCGCGTCGCATGGCGTAGATTACGCACACTTCGCCACCGCGCTCAACGAAACCACCATCGTGCCTGACGATCTTGCACGGTTGTCCCAGCCGGTAATCGGATTCTTCGGTATCATCCATAATTGGGTCGATCTCCCGCTCATCGCCGCAGTCGCGCGCAAACATCCAGAATGGTCGGTGGTCCTTATCGGTAAGACCGACGTGGACATAACGCCGCTCAACGGCCTGCCCAACGTCCACCTGCTGGGACGCCGCCCATATGCCTCACTGCCCGCTTATTGCAAGGGATTCCAGGTCGCCGTCATCCCGTTCGTCCTCAACGAACTCACCCGGCACGTCAACCCCATCAAGCTGCGTGAGTACCTGAGTGCCGGACTGCCAGTCGTCTCCACCAACCTGCCGGAAGTGCGGCTCTACAGTGACTACGTTTACTTGGCAGACACGCCGGACGAGTTCATTGCCAAGCTCGAACAGGCACTGCGGGATGACAATCCAGAAAAGCGTCAACAGCGCAGCCACGCCATGCAGCAGGAAACCTGGGACGCGAAAGTCGCCCAAGTCTGCGATCAGGTCACCGCCACGCAGGCCTGCAAATCACAGATGGGGCACCAATGAAGATCATGTCCGTTGTTGGGGCGCGTCCGAACTTCATGAAGATCGCTCCGTTTGTGCGGGCAATCCGGCACCAGCCGCGCGAAGGTTCCTCGCAGTCTGTTGAGCACATTTTGGTTCATACAGGCCAACACTACTCACCGGACATGTCCGAAGTGTTTTTCCAAGAACTCGGCATACCTGCCCCCGACGTTAACTTGGAAGTTGGCAGCGGCTCGCATGCGTACCAACTCGGTCAGACGATGATTGCGTTCGAGAAACCATTGCTCGAACTAAAGCCGGACTGGGTGATCGTTATCGGTGACGTCAATGCAACTGCGGCGTGTTCATTGACGGCGCGCAAGCACCAAGTGGCCGTGGCCCACATTGAAGCCGGTTTGCGTTCCAAAGATTGGTCCATGCCGGAAGAGATCAACCGGGTTGTCACCGACCGGCTGAGCAACTTGTTGTTCACCCCCGATTATCTGGCGGATGAGAACCTGCGACGGGAAGGTGCGGCCGATACCAGCATCTGTCGGGTGGGGAACATCATGATTGACACCTTGGAGTTTGAGCGTGGCCGGGCGGCAACGTTTGATCCCCAACGTATCTTAAGTGAAAACGCCTTCACCACGAATGCGACAGCCCCGCATCTTTCGGCGAACAACTACGCCATCGTTACGCTGCATCGCCCATCAAACGTCGACACCGTCGAAACGCTGGCCCCGCTAGTAGACGTGTTGCGCCAGATTAGCCGGTCGCTGCCAGTGATTTTCTCTGTGCATCCGCGCACGCGGGCGCACTTGGTGGAATTCGGCCTCTGGGATCAATTGAACCAACCGCCAGCGATCTTCTTGGTCAAGCCCTTGAGCTATCACGAAATGTTAAGACTCAACATGGAAGCTCGGCTCGTGCTTACCGATAGCGGTGGCCTTCAAGAGGAATGCACAGTCCTCGGCACCCACTGCCTGACGTTGCGCACTAATACCGAACGACCGATCACTGGCGTGGAGCATGGAGGCACCAACCGTCTTGTGGGTAATCAGCCGGAACGGATCCTGCACGCGTTCCAATCCGTGTTACCTGAGCCACGGCGTCCATTCCGCCCCGAATTCTGGGATGGGCACACCGCAGAACGCATCCTCACACGATTGCTGGCGGGATAAGCGGTCCGCCATCCGCGCACAAGCGCAGGCCACCGGGTCTCCATTTACCAGAGGTACTCAACGATTCTCAGCCGAACCGTGGCAGACTTTAGGTGTGGTCTGGAAAACTGGAAAACTCCTTGCGGATTGCCCGTGACAATGGCAACCTGCGAGAGTAGATTTCTCGCGAATGGCAGACCGAAGATTGTCGCAACCGCTTCCGGGCGATCCGCCAGATTGTTGATGACTTGTAAAGCTTATGCTGGGACTTTTCAAACTAATTGAATCGGACGTGCGAGCAAAGGCGGAGTGGATGTACAACAGCCAATCCCCGCGCACCCTTATCAAGACGCTTGTCGCCGACGGCACGCCGACGATGCTGATGTATCGCTTGATGCAGGCCGCCCACAAGAAAAAGTTAGTTCCGGTGGCCATGCTGTTCAATAAATTGATTAGCTGGTTTGGACAATGCGGCATTGGGCGCGGTGCGGATTTTGGCCCGGCCTTTGTCATCACCTACAGTTATGGCGTCGGCGTGGGGGGCCACGTCGTTGGCGGATCCCATGTCGTCCTGATGCCCCACTGCACATTGGCGGAACAATTTGTTGATCAGGCGAAACGGGGTCGCACTGCAACAAAACGCTGCGCGCCGGTTCTGGGAGATCACGTTTATGTGGGCACTGGCGCACGCATCATTGGGCCGGTCAAGATTGGCAGTCACACAAAAATTGGTGCCAATACGGTTGTGCTCGGTGATGTCCCCGCCGGGGCCTCAGTGCTCGGGGTGCCAGCCCAGATCATCTGGCAAAAGACTGTCCCGCCGTCAACGTAACGAACATCAGGGAAAGGCGTGACGGACCGCCGCCGGCCTTCAGCGCCTTGCCCATCATTAAAGGACCACCAAAATGAACGAGAAAGAATTCCTGACGAACCTTGAAGGGTTGTTGGAAGCGGATGCCGGCGCACTCAATTGCGCGATTGAACTGGCAAGTTTGGAACAGTGGGATTCACTGGCGTTTGTGAGTTTTCTTGCGATGGCAGATTCCAAATACGGAGTGAAAGTTGCCCCCACCGAACTTCGGCAATGCAAAACAATCGGCGACCTCATGAAGCTGGTTATTAGGCAATAAGCTGACATGCCTGTCTCCCACATTCAGGGGGTCCGAATTGCCGGCTTGGCCAGCGCTGTCCCCGCCACGATTTCGTCAGTAGCGGACTGCGCTGAAAAGTTCGGCGTTGCCGAAGTGCAGAAGATTTCACTAAGCACGGGTGTCGAGAAACGCCGGATTTCGTCGGGAAGACTTTGTGCGTCGGACCTCTGTTTTGCTTCCGCCCAGCGGCTTTTAGCTGAACTACGCTGGCCGGCTGAGAGCATTGATGGCTTGGTATTTGTCACACAGACGCCTGATTTTATTTTGCCAGCCACCAGTTGCACGCTCCATGGCCGCCTCGGACTGGCGAAGAGTTGTGCGGCGTTTGACGTTGGTCTGGGCTGTTCGGGGTATGTGTATGGTTTATGGCTGGCCGCGAGCCTGCTGGCCGGCGCTGGTTTATCGCGCGTCCTGTTACTGGTGGGCGACACAATTCCGCGGTTGACCTCCCCCCTAGATCGCGCAACCACCCTTCTCTTTGGTGATGCCGGCACGGCAACAGCACTACTGCGGGATGCGACCGCGGGCCCGATGAATTTCGCACTCGGTACTGACGGTTCGGGATGGAAAAACCTCATCATCCCGGCGGGTATGAACCGCCAGCCGCACTCGGCAGCGTCGGCACCCCAACAGAGCGCGGAAGGCACCAATATCCGGAGCGCGGAAGACCTCTTGATGGACGGCCCGGAGATCTTTGCGTTCACGTTACGCGAAGTCGCCCCAATGGTCACCACCGTGCTGACGGCGGCCGGCTGGACCAAGGACGAGGTCGATTACTTTGTCTTTCACCAAGCCAACAAGTTCATGCTCACACATCTGGCCAATAGCATGAAACTCCCGCTGACCAAGGTGCCATTGTCATTAAAGGAATACGGCAACACAAGTTCGGCCTCAATTCCACTGACAATCAACACACAATTACTGGAGTCGATTAGTTCGCGCCCATTGAAGTTGCTGCTGGCTGGGTTTGGTGTTGGCTATTCGTGGGGAGCTTGCACACTTAATTGTGGCCCGCTGGTGATCCCACCAGTTGTTCTGGTCGATGAATCCGAGGCGTGGCAATGCTGAATCCACTCGACCTGACCGGTCGAACCATTTTGGTCACAGGCGCTTCGTCTGGGATCGGCCGTGAAACTGCAGTTTTACTCAGCCGGTTAGGAGCGCGGGTCGCTCTGGTCGCGCGCAGCCGTGACCGGCTGGAAGAAACATTCAAGCAACTCGAAGGTACCGCCCACGTTGTTGAGCCATTTGACCTCGGCCAATATGAAGGCATACCAAAATGGCTGCGCGATTGGACGGGAAAACACGGGTTGCTCGATGGGCTGGTACATAGCGCTGGCCTCCAGATTACCTCTCCGTTAAGGACGTTGGATGCCAAGCCAGTCGAACAACTCTGGGCGCTCAATGTTTCGGCAAGCCTGTGGCTGGCTAAAGGCTATCGGCAACGTGGCGTGAATAATAATGGCGGATCGGTTGTTTTTATTTCCAGCGCCGCCGGGCTGGTTGGTATCCCGGCTCTCACCGCATATGGAGCCTCCAAAGGTGCTGTGATTGCCCTTACCCGCGCATTGGCGATTGAGTTAGCTCGCGAGAAAATTCGGGTCAATTGTATTGCTCCCGGCCTGGTTAAAACTGAAATGTTTGAAGAAACTTCCCAACGACTGACGCCTGAGAATTTCACCGCTCTTGAAAGTGCGTATCCCTTGGGGTTTGGCGAGCCGATTGACGTTGCCTCCGCCGTCGCCTACCTGCTATCGCCGGCCGCGAAGTGGATTACCGGCACGACGCTGGTAGTGGATGGTGGATACACGGCGCATTGATGGGAAATACCATGCAGGCCATTCTCAAAGCAATCGAGTATTATGTCCCCGAACGCGTGCTGACAAACGCGGAACTCGCCGGCCTCTACCCGGAATGGACCGCGGTCCGGATTGAAAAGAAACTCGGTATTGTGGAACGCCATATCGCGGCCGACAATGAAACGGCCTCAGACCTTGGTGTGAAAGCGGCCCAACGCCTGTTCGCTTCCGGTGCCTGCCAGCCCCGCGACATCGACTATTTGCTGTTCTGCACCCAGTCGCCCGATTACATCTTGCCGACCAGTGCCTGTATCATGCAGGATCGGCTCGGACTCCCACAGGCCATGGGGGCTTTGGACTTCAATCTGGGCTGCTCCGGCTACATCTACGGCCTGAGCTTGGCCAAAGGATTGATCGAGACCGGACAAGCACAGAAGGTTCTACTCGTGACCGCCGACACCTACAGCAAGCTACTCCATCCACAAGATAAGAGCGTCCGCACCCTGTTTGGGGACGGCGCCACTGCGACGCTCGTTCAGGACGCCGATTTGCCCAAGCCGGCAATTGGCCCGTTTGTGATGGGCACTGATGGGCGTGGCGCAAAGAATTTAATCGTGGCTGCTGGTGCCTTCCGCAAACGGGAGGCAGCCAACCAACCGGTCTTCGATGAAAATGGCAATCCGCAATGCGACTCGTGCCTGTATATGAACGGTGGTGAAATCTTCACATTCACACTGGAGACTGTCCCAAAAGTTGTGAATGACCTTTTGGCCAAGGCTGAACTGCGCATGGCGGACGTGGACTTGTTTGTCTTTCATCAAGCCAATAAGTACATGCTCGATTTCCTGCAAAAAAAATGCGGTATTCCTGAGTCCAAGTTTTTCGTTTGCATGCGTGACTTCGGCAACACCGTATCCTCAACTATTCCGATCGCGTTAAAACACGCCGCCAATGCCGGCTCGTTGCGACCTGGAGATCGCGTAATGCTGGTCGGATTTGGTGTTGGATATTCATGGGGGGCAACCTTGGTGCGCTGGCCGAGCTGATCACGGTAGCATACCGCCTGAATTCCAGCTCGCTTTGACAAATTTCAATTCCGCCAAAATATGAAGCGTATTTCATTTTCCTCAGTGTTGTCCGTGCAGTATCGCGAAGACTTGGAGGCAGTGCTTTTTTTCAGCCCGCATCAAGACCGGGTTCGCGAAGGGATCCTTAAATCCATCCGCCAGTATGGCACGCCGGCAATCATCGTCCGCGATGGGCTGCTGCGGATCGTCGTGGGAGAGTACGCTGATGCACAAACGCTGTATGCCCTGGAAGAAGACCTGCTGCGCCCGCGAGTCGTGGGGAGCATCATCTATATCCGCAATCTCACGACCAATTTGACCATTGTGCACGTTGCCGTCGCGCCGGAGTATGTGATGGTCAATAATCAGAACTCCGTTCCGCTCGCAGTCCAACTATTCACAAAAGTTATGGAAGCGGCCCGGCAAATCAAAGGCATCGAGACCGTGACTGTGCTTTACGGAAAAGGCCACCAGTTTCGCATGCCAATATTAACTCAATCCACCGCTACTTGTCTAAGGCCTAATTGACTATGTTCCATATTGGTCTCATCGGTGCCGGTTATGTTTGTAAGTATCATGCCATGGCGCTTAAGCGCGTGCCCAATGTGGTGCTTGTCGGCGTATGTGACCTTGATTTAGCCCGGGCACAGACAATCGCGCAAGAAGCGGGTTGCCGAGCTTTCAGTTCGGTCGGAGAACTCTTCGCTGCCGGCGTTGATGTCGTCCATGTGCTGACGCCGCCAGCCGCGCATACCGCGCTAACGATCCAAGCGCTCGAACGTGGCTGCCACGTTCTCGTCGAAAAACCATTGGCAACGAGCGTCGAAGACTGCGACAGGATTGCGACCGCCGCCGCGAAAGCAAACCGAATCGTTTGCGTCAATCACTCGCTCCTGCGCGATCCGTTTATTGTCCGCGCATTGGCAATGGTCCAGGCAGGTGCGGTTGGCGATATTCTCACGGTCGATTATTTTCGCAGTTCCGATTATCCGCCATATCTTGGTGGCGCGTTACCACCGCAATACCGGGACGGCGGCTATCCATTCCGCGATCTCGGCGTCCACGCGTTGTATCTCATGCAGGCGTTCCTCGGCGACATCGGAGACGTGCAGGCGCAATTCCACAACGCTGGTAAGTTGAGTGCCGATCCGAACATCCGGTATGACGAATGGCGGGCGTTGGTGCGGTGCGCGAAAGGCACCGGTCAGATTCAGATTTCTTGGAACGTCAAACCGATCCAAAATCAACTTTTTATCCAAGGCACAAAAGGTACGTTGCGCGTGGATCTCTTCTCGATGTTCGTAACTCACCGGAAGAACACGCCGTTTCCAAAAGCGATTGAACGGGTGGTGAATGCCCTTGGCGAAGGCCGTGCCATCCGCCGGCAGGTCACCGGGAATGTGATTCGATTTCTGCGCGGTAAATTAATGTCGTACCACGGTTTGCAGCTGCTTGTGGAAGATTTCTACAAAGGTTTGAATGATGGCCATACACCGGTTGGCATTGCAAGTGCGCGGCAGGTTGTGGACTGGACGGAACGAGTGGCTCGCCCTGCCGACGAAGCGAAGCACCAATGGCAAGCCCAGTTTCCTGTAAAACCGACTGCACCGATCTTAATTACCGGCGCCGGTGGGTTCATTGGGCGACATTTATTAAAACGCCTGCTCGAACAGCATGACCGAGTGCGTGTGTTGGTGCGACGTGAGATACCGGTTGATTCACGAGTGGAAGTCATCGTGGGTGATCTGGGTGATCCTGCAGCCGTCGACCGCGCCGTGGCCGGCGTAGAGATCGTCTACCACGTCGGTGCGGCGATGAGCGGGAGTCGGGAGGATTTTGAACGCGGCACAGTGGTTGGCACGCGCAACATCATTGCCAGTATGCGCCAACATCATGTGCGCCGGTTGGTTTACATCAGCTCATTGAGCGTATTACATGCGGCCGCAGCCAAACCCGGAGTAAGGATCCGTGAGGATTGGCCATTGGAGCCGCGCGCCGGCGAACGTGGGGCTTACACACAAACTAAATTAGCCGCTGAACAATTAGTCCGGCAAGCGACAGATTTACAAGTAGTCATTCTTCGCCCTGGTCAAGTGTTTGGCTCCGGAGCACCGGTGTTAACCGGAGCCGTGGCGCGGCATATCAAAGGCCGGTATGTGATTTTGGGTGATGGACAATTAGTGTTACCGTTGGTCTATGTTGAGGATGTGGTAGACGCAATTTTATTGGCGGCTAAACGCACGACCGGCTTGTTTCATCTGGTGGATAGCGGCAATCTCACACAGGAACAATTGATCCGGCGGGTCGCCGGCCCAACAGCTAAAATTCTGAAGATCCCATTACCGGTGGTGTACGCGCTCGGGTTTGGCGTTGAGTTGTTAGGAAAACTCCTCAAGCGCGGTGTACCGTTAAGCCGGTATCGATTACAATCCGCACTGGCGCCCATGAAGTTTGACTGCGCTGCAGCAGAAAATGAACTCGGCTGGAAGCCGCGCGTTGGCGTCGAAAAAGGAGTACAACAAACTCTTCACCCATGAACGTCCCACTCCTTGATTTGAAACCGCAGTACGCCGCGTTACAGTCTGAGTTGGAAGCTGCCGTACTGAAAGTAATGCGGGAGACCCGCTACATTCTCGGTCCGGAGGTTGGCGAACTGGAAGCGGCACTCGCGAAATATACCAGTGCAAAACATGTCGTTGCCTGTTCATCGGGATCGGATGCGTTGCTGCTGGCGTTGATGGTGCTGGATATCGGCGCGGGTGATGAAGTTATCACAACGCCATTCACATTCTTTGCCACAGCGGGGGCGATTACCCGGTTAGGCGCGAAGCCAGTGTTTGTCGATATTGACCCCCAGACTTTCAATATCAACCCGTCCAGAATCGCCGAAAAAATCACCCCTCGGACGAAAGCAATCTTACCAGTCCACCTGTTTGGCCAATGCGCGGACATGGAGGCGTTGCTGAAGTTTGGTGTGCCGGTCATCGAAGATGCAGCTCAGGCGATTGGTGCGAAATATAAGGGCCAACATGCAGGGACAATTGGAACAATCGGAACGCTCAGCTTTTTCCCAACCAAAAATCTCGGCGGCGTCGGCGATGGCGGAGCGTTAATCACCAACGATGACCGGTTGGCGGTGCGCTTGCGGTCGCTACGCGTGCATGGTTCGGAGCGCCGGTATTACCACGACGAAGTTGGGATGAACGGACGGCTCGATACTTTGCAGGCGGCAGTCTTGCTGGTAAAACTCCGGTATCTCGATGTCTGGACAAAATCCCGGCAAGATCACGCCGTGCAATATAACCTGCGATTAGACGGGATTGTGGAAACACCGTGGTGCCACCCGGATTGCACGCATGTTTACAACCAATACACGCTTCGTACGTCCCGGCGGGATGCCCTCCGTGAACATTTGAAGAAAGCCGGGATTGGTTCCGAGATTTATTATCCGCTCCCGTTACACTTGCAAAAATGCTTCCACTACCTCGGTCAAGCCGCCGGAGCTTTTCCAGAGGCGGAGCGAGCAGCGGTGGAGGTCGTCTCGCTTCCGGTGTATCCGGAACTGTCAGTCGCCCAGATTGCTCTGGCGGCTGAAGCGGCGGCGGGATTTTTTCAAACGCTGTGAAATTTACATTCATGATCGCCTTCGGGCTTCTGGCATACACCTACGGAGGCTACTTCCTCCTGGTATCGCTCCTCGGTCCCATCGTGCGCCGACTTCGTCCTGAACACCGGGTTGATGAACAGGCACGGCCGATGATCTCTTTGGTTGTCTCACTGCACAATGAAGAGAGGCATATAGCACAACGGATTGCGAATTTTGAAGCGCTTGATTATCCGGCAGAGCGGAAGGAACTTCTGATTGGCGATGATTGTTCAACCGATCGGACGCGCGCCATTATCCGCGAACAGATGGCGCAGAATTCGCAGATCCGCTTTTTCCCGTTTGATACCCATCAAGGCAAAACGGCGGTGATGAACACGCTGGTGCCGCAAGCCAAGGGAGAGATAATTGCATTCACAGATGGCAACACGTTTTATGCTCCGGATTCATTGCACAAGATGGTTCGCCATTTTGCGGATAACAAAATCGGCTCGGTGAGCGGCCGGCTCATTCTCAAAAGTGCCACCGGTGTGAACACGGATGATGGGTATTGGAAGTACGAGACTTTACTGAAACGCTTGGAGGGCCGGCTCGGCGTGGTCTTAGGGGCTAATGGTGGGATTTACGCGTTGCGGAAGAAATTGTTTCGACCACTCAAGTCGGACGTAATTCAGATTGATGATTTTATCTGGCCGGTCAGTGTTTATAACCACGGGTACCGGGGGGTCTACGAACCCGATGCCATTGCGAATGAGGAAGCCTCCCCGTATGTCGAAGCTGAATTTCGTCGGAAGATCCGCATTGGCACCGGCAATTACCGAGCGCTAGTCGAATGCTGGCCGCTACTCTTGCCGTGGAAGGGGTGGATTGCTTTTGCCTTTTGGTCGCATAAAGTCCTGCGCTGGTTTGCCCCCTTCCTCTTAATCGCTCTCTTGGTGGCGAACGCTTTTCTACCGGAGTACCGGTGGTTTTTCTTCACCCAATGTGTCTGTTATTTCGCGGCGGGTCTAGGTGTTTTTTTCTCCAAGCAAAGCCACCTCCTTGCGAAAGTATTACGTGTGCCGTATTACTTTGTTGGCAGCAATATCGCCTTACTCATCGGTTTCTATAAATGCGTGACCGGTCGCCAGAAGGCGACTTGGTCGCAGAAAGCCCACCGCGCTTGCTAGAAAAACTAAAGGGTGAATCTTAATTTGACATACAACGAAATCTATCAGTAAACTTTACCATGTTTAATCTCTCTCATCTGCAATACTTGCTCTCGGTCACCCGAAAACTAGGCATGACTAGGCATGATACAGGAAAGTTCCTTTGGAGCTACTATTCTACCCGTATGCCATGCACCGGTTTCCTCAGAGGAAGACCTGCTCATGTTACAATACGACCAACCTTTCAGCAATTCATTGATACTACCCAACTACGGTTAGCCATTCGGAATAACGGCTTCGACTACGATGTAGTGGATGAGATTTTTGCACGTCGCTGCTACGATATAAGGGGGGGGGCTAACCGGAGTACAAACAATTTTAGATCTCGGAGCTAATATTGGACTTGCGGCGGTGTTCTTCAGTAGGTTCTATCCGGCTTGCACTGTAGCCTGTGTCGAACCTGTTCCTAATAATATTAACCTACTGCGTATGAACCTTGAGATAAATCATCTATCAGTCCGGGTCTTTCCGTCAGCTGTCGGAGCTATTGATGGTAATGCAATGATGAATGTCTCGCCAGACCCGCGCTCAAATTCGATACTACGAAACCCAAATACGGCTTCTATGTTAGAGCAGATGGTTCCAGTGAAGGTTTTGTCTGTTCCATCCTTACTTTCGGCACTAAACTGGAGTAAGGTTGACCTTATTAAGATTGATATTGAGGGAGGAGAGGTGGAGGTTTTAGGTGGACGACCGGACTGGCTAAACCGCGTTGGTGCCATTCTCGGTGAAGGACATCACGGTAGTGGTTATACAATTGCAAGCGCTCGCTCAGACCTAGAGCCGTTCGGCTTCACGGTGAATCTGATTGAGCAGCGACAAGGAAGCTTTCTGTTTTTTGCTAAACGTACTACCGCTTGATTCAAGCATATTGCATTAGGAATTCAATTGCATGACTGAAGTCAATTTAAGGCTAAGTAATAAACTAGAAGCACCCATACGTGCTGAAAAGAATTGGCCTGCTGTCGTCGTGGGTAGCGTCTTTCAGACCGGCCTCAATCTGATGCGTGATTTACAGCAAAAGGGCGTGCGGGCTCACGGGGTGGACTGTTTTGCAGAAAACGTTGGATTTATTTCCCGGTACGGCAAATCGCACCTGTGTCCGGATCCTCAAACTCATCCAGCCGAATGGGTCGCGTTCATGAAGGATTTAGCTCAGCAGTTTGATCAGAAACCGGTTTTTATTGCAGCGGCTGATATTTTTGTATCCGCGCTTGGTGTTCATGCAGCCGAGCTAGCAGATTATTATGTATTCTCGCCGAAATCGGTTGCGATGCAGGCAATGCTCACCACAAAAGAAAAACAATATGCCCTCGCTCAAGCCCATGGGTTTCCCTGCCCCCGGAGTGTGTATGTGCAATCCAATGAAGAATTGCGTACTTTTGCAGGAGCAGCCCGTTTTCCTTGTTTGCTAAAACCACGGCAACATCAGGAATGGGAGAGTCTCCCCCTTGGAAATCCATTACATGGCAAGAAGGTTGTTAGTGGAAATACGCTAGAGGATTTACTGACTTTGTATGGTTATACTGAGGGATTTCACCGAGGAGTGGTGGCGCAAGAGTTCGTTCCCGGTGGGGATGACACAAAATATTGCTATCTCTCTGTCTATGGGAAAAACGCTACGCGACTCGGTCACTGCGTCGTCCGTGAGTTTCGAGCGTATCCCTTAGTATTCGGCTCGGCAAGCATTGTCGAACCGGTGGTTGACGAAGAGATTGCCGAAATTTGCGATAACTTTTTGCAAAAAATCAGCTATGAGGGACTGTGTGAAATTGAAGTGAAGCGCGATCCGCGTGATGGCAAGATATTTCTGATTGAAGTCAACCCGCGTTTTAGCGGGACCGGTGATTGTGCGCGCTTTACAGGAATCGATACGGGTTGGCTACATTATCTCGACTTGATTGGGCAACCGGTCCATCCAGTCAAGCCTACGCGTTTTGGATTTCGCCACATCACCCTCCAGCGAGATTTACCATCCTTTCCCAAATATATGGGAGAAAAATTGCTCACATTTGTCGGGTGGATTAAATCTTACACACCGCCAGTGGTGTTTTGGGATATGGATTGGACTGATCCTTTGGTTACAATAAAAAATCTATATCGCAGCGTCCGTGGATGTGTCGGGAACCTCCTCCGGTATTGGAGATTGCGCTAATCAGTCGACAATTTTAAGGTTTAAATGCCTCTCTCTAAACGCGCTCGTTTGGCACAACAATTTTCCCACTGCGGCATTCTCCGCTTGTTGGAAGGTCTAGCGCTTCGTCGAGGTCTGCTAGTGGTCAACTACCACCGCATCGGCAACTGCGAAAATAATCAGTTTGACGATGGCGTCTTTTCAGCCAGCGCAGAAGCTTTCGAAACGCAGGTGGTATATCTACGAAAACATTTCCGGCTGTTGACACTACCTGAACTGCTAGAGTTTTCTCAGACTGGATTCCAATTCCCGGAACCGTGTGCGTTGATTACTTTTGATGATGGGTACCGGGACAACTTCGATCTCGCTTTCCCGATTCTCCGCAAGCACAACGCCTCGGCAGTTTTCTTTGTCCCGACCGACTACATTGAGAATCCGCACTTACCTTGGTGGGATCACATCGCGTATGTGGTCAAGACGACCAAATGCCACACGCTGACACTCAAAACCAATCCACCGGTGACAATTGACTTAACGACCACCTCGCGAAAGAACGCCATCTTCCAAATCTTGTGCGCTTTTAAGAACGCCAACAAGGCCAACGAAGCCGGTTTTCTTTCGCAACTCGAAGAAGTGGCGGAAGTGCAGGTGGATCGCACTGCGTTAGGCCGCGAGCTCTTTATGTCCTGGAGTGATTTACGCCAAATGGTTGCCGCCGGTATGAGTATCGGTTCCCATACGCATACCCATCAGATTTTGGCACAATTATCGGAAACTGAGCAGCGCCATGAGCTCAAGCTCTCCAAAGAGATTCTCGAAGAACGCCTCCGACAGCCGGCGGATTCGATTTCCTATCCCGTGGGCGGATTGGACAAATTTACCTCGACCACGAAGCGACTCTGTAAAGAATTGGGTTATCAGGCAGGTTTTTCGTTTTACGGGGGCATCAATCGACCAAGACAAACCGATGCGTTCGACATCAAGCGTATGGGAGTGGACCTGATCGAGTCTGCGGATTTGTCGCGGACACGAATGGTCCTCACCACCGCATTCGGAAAGACTTTCTGAGAAGACATCGGCTGCTGACAGTTAGACCATGGACTTTGGACATTAGACTTTGGACGACGAAACGTAATGCGAGACTATCACAAGATTCAAGCGTGGCAACAGGCAGACGATTTGACCGTCGCGGTCTATCAGGCGACGCGAAGTTACCCAAAAGACGAAATCTACGCACTCACCAGCCAGCTCCGTCGCGCTGCCTATTCAGTTCCTGCCAATATTGTTGAAGGGGCGGCCCGTAGTTCCAAGAAGGACTATTTGCATTTTCTGCATATCGCACGCGCTTCCCTCGCTGAAACGCACTACTTCCTGCATTTGTCGCATCGGCTTGGATATCTTAATGAGTCACGCCATAAACTTCTTACAGAACAGGCAGAAACCGCTGCACGCGTGCTTGCGGGGCTAATTCGAGCCGTCGAAATCGAAGTCTGAAATTTGAGCGTCCAAGGTCTAAAGTCCAAAGTCTAAAGTCTGTGTTCAAGAACGCCCACATCTGGTTGCCTAACTATCTCGCCTCGCGGAAGCGGGGCGAATTCGTTTCGCCGCCGCATGTTTTTTTCTGCTTTGTCGATCACTATGAACCGCTCTGGGCAAAACCGTCGCTGGAAATCGCCCGGAGTCGAACGCAATATTGGCTAGAGAATTATCCGAAATTTGCGGGTCAATTCCACGATGTCGATGACCGGCCACCGCAACATTCGTTTTTCTTTCCGGCAGAAGAATACCGGCCGGAATTCTTAGATGATTTAGCTAAGCTTTGCCGGCAAGGATTTGGCGAGGTAGAAATTCATCTGCATCATCGGAACGACACAGCTGAGAATCTCAAAGCGCAACTGTTCAATTTTAAATCGCAGCTTGCCGGTCACGGATTCCTGTCACAAGGCCGGTATGGCTTCATTCACGGCAATTGGTGCCTCGACAACTCCCGGCGCGACGGCGATTGGTGCGGCGTGAACAACGAACTGCAAGTCTTGCGGGAGACCGGGTGCTATGCGGATTTCACGTTACCGAGCGCGCCGAGCGACACGCAAACCCGGAAAGTCAATGCCATCTACTATGCCACCGATGACCCGCTGCGACCAAAGTCGCATGATACCGGCGTGGACGTGCGCGTGGTCGACGGCGAGGACCGCGAGCTCGGCCCGTACGCCAAGCCGCGACCCGACGAGATAGTCGAGCTCGGCGATCACGAAGGGCGACTGCTGGTACGCATCAAGACATTCGATTCCACCGAAGGGAAGTACGAATTTGTGGTGAGGTCGGAGCAATTGTCGGGGAGAAATCTGTAGTTTGATGGGAGCTGGCACATACTGGCCGCCGGGTGACGCATATATCGTTTTCCCATGTATGCGCCCGTGGTTGGTGACGCAGACATAAGAAGCTATGTCTGCGCGACCGGCAAAAGCATCGGAGCGTCAAGAATGAGAATCCGTCACGACGCAGTGGCTATTTCATGCGTTCTCGTTACGGTGGCCTTCCTTATCGTGACCCCGGCAATGTGGGGGGCTGCCTTGACCCTATTCGAAAGCGAGGGGTATGAATCTGACCCGCAAGTCTACAGGACGCTCGACTGTTTTGCTCCCGCGGGTTTTGCCTCTCTTGCCGTTATTCTGATCGGTCTGATTATTACGTGGGCAGGGTACTTCAAAGGGATCCGTTGGACGTGGTTCGTGATGTTCGTCATCGTTTGGGGATGGGGGTTCCCGATCTTAATGTTACCGTACCATCGTGGCTGGACGGACTCGGACCTTGTCGTAGTGTTCGCCAGCGGGATACGGGAGAGGGGGCTCGCCCGAGATCTCTTGGAAGTTTCCTTGGCATCCATACTTTTGGTGCTCGCGCTCGTCCTTCCGTTCAGAACATTTCTTCTTGGCCGGAGGGGTGGCCAGGGTGAGTCCAGCCAGTTGAATTCGGACCCCGCGACCAAACCCGCCTTGTTGGAGAAATCCCAAGGAACGCAGAATTCAAGCATCCTCCGGGACGATG
>Ga0118677_10004916_pt1 | contig 23902 bp, 20 predicted proteins | sample AliMusrvi5mmetaG_FD_86154 | JGI IMG/M metagenome (GOLD analysis project Ga0118677, IMG submission 86154)
TGAGGTAACTATCCAGGTCTCCCTTGTTCCATTCCACAAAAGTATCGTGCATTTCGTCGGCGGTCATGCCAAGCAGCTCCTTCATGATCTGGTAGGCTTCGCAGATGATCTGCATGTCACCATATTCGATGCCGTTGTGAACCATCTTAACGAAATGACCGGCACCGTTTTCACCTACCCAGTCACAGCAAGGTTCGCCATCGACTTTGGCGGCAACTGCCTGGAAGATAGTTTTCACAGCCGGCCAAGCTGCGGGAGATCCACCCGGCATCATGGAAGGGCCTAAAAGGGCACCCTCTTCGCCGCCGGAAACGCCGGTTCCGATAAAGAGCAATCCTTTGCTTTCAACATATTTTGTCCGGCGAATGGTATCCGGGAAATGGGAATTTCCACCGTCGATAATGATGTCGCCTGCCTCCAGGTGGGGAATAATCTGTTCGATAAAATCATCGACGGGGGCACCTGCTTTTACCAACATCATCACTTTGCGTGGACGTTCCAGATTCTGGCACATCTCTGTAATGCTGTGACAACCGATGAAATTTTTACCAGCCCCACGACCAGCCATAAATTTGTCGACTTTATCCACCGATCTGTTGTAAACTGCAACAGTAAAGCCTTTGCTTTCCATGTTTAAAACGAGGTTTTCCCCCATAACGGCCAATCCGATCAGCCCAATGTCTGCCTTCTTCATTTTCTGGTTTTTTTAAATATTTAGTATCTGATTATCTTTGTTTGTTATTTTTTAAATCTGGAAACCCAGTCTTCTCAACTTGTCAATTATTTTGGGGTTGCTGAATTTTCCGGCAATGGTATAAGCAGGAAATTCTCTCCTGACCGGGTAATCACCTCTTTGATTTTCGAAAGTGGCGATACTCTCCCTCAGCCTGGAATCATCCTCCCTGATGTCGTAGGTCGCCAGAATGGCTTCGGAAAGAATCTTCTGGGTGGATTTGTTGGAGCCGTCAATCAGAATTTCTGAAAAAGCAGGTTTTTCAACTCCTGACGCTTTCCAGTTTTTGGATGGCAATCCGAGGTGTCGGCTAACCGCCTGCACACTCATCTCCGTTCCTTTGGCCTTTCCGTCGCGGGAGTAGCCGGCGATGTGCGGAGTAGCCAGATCAACCAGGGCCAGCAACTCGAGATCAAGATCGGGTTCATTTTCCCAACAATCGACTACTGCCCCCGAAACCTGACCAGAAAGGATAGCCTCTTTCAGGGCTTCCGTTTTAACAACCTCACCCCTGCAACTGTTGATAAAGATGGGCTTCCGAATCATCCCGGCAAATAATTTTTCGTTTGCCAGATGAAAGGTTGCATCTTCACCTTCCGGATTCAGTGGTACATGCAAGGTAATAATATCTGATTCCTCCAGAATTTTATCTAAACCAACAAACCCTTTCGAACCCTCTGCACGTGCCCTGGGCGGGTCGTTGAGCAGGACCCTCATGCCAAAAATCTCCGCGATTTTTGCCACTTTCGATCCTACATTTCCCACCCCTACCACGCCAATAGTTTTGCCGGCAAGATTCCATTCCATCTTCGCAGCCATCACCATCAGCACGGAAGCGATGTACTGCTCCACAGATTTGGCATTGCAACCGGGTGCATTGACCCATTTGATACCAGCTTTATCGCAATAGTCCGTATCGATGTGATCGTAACCGATGGTTGCCGTGGCAATGATTTTAACGGAAGATCCCGACAACAAAGACTCGTTGCAATTGGTACGGGTACGGGTTATCAATGCATCGGCATCTCTGACTACTTCGGCCGTTGTCTTGGATCCCGGCAGGTAAACGACCTCTGCATAAGGCTCCAAGGCACCATGGATGTAAGGAATTTTGTCGTCGATGATGATTTTCATTCTAGCTTTATTCGATGTATATCAAATAGTTATACTTCTTTTAATAAAATATGAGAAATGAGATATAAGACATGAGAGGCTGAAAAAGTATGCTTTGGCAACTCATGTTCTCATCATTCAAATTCTGATCAATATTTGAAGCGTTCCCGGTAGGCCCATAAACCAAGTGCCGGATTGGAGATGTAAAAAATCTCTTCCCCATCGGGCATCAGGTTGAAGCCATCTTTCAGCTTGGTATGATCGTATATCTGTTCGACCACCTCCAGATCGGCGTATTGAAATCCGACACTTTCGATCTCCTGTCGGGTAAGGTTCTTTGCTTCCTTACCTGGGCAGTAGGTAATCTTAAAACGTCCTTCCGAAGATCCGTGAATCAAGTGCGCTGCAGCACTCAAATTGTTACGTATTTCTTCGTGTTCCTCGCAGGCTTTGAGTGTAGCAGGCGTGCCAAAATAGCCATGTTTCCGGATCAGGCGGTCAATTTCCTTGTCTTCCCCAAATTCGACCAAAGCAGGGGCCAGAATGATCAGGTCACCTTCGTCAGCCAGGGCCATCCGGGTACGGTAAATCGATTTGTTTCCCAGCCAGGTACTCTTGAATTCGGTTGGATCGAGGTATACCACCACCTTTTTCAAAGGTTTTTCCAGCATCTCGAAGTTGACCAGCAGGGAAAGCTTGGCTGCGAGGTCGAAAACTTCGGCGTCATCGCCGATGAAGAGTCCGCGTGTTTTGATTTTTCCATCCGTCTTATCCAGTCCGACTACCGTCTGAACATATATAATAGGTAAATGTTGCGTAAAATTCTCAGATGCATAGTTGAAAACCCTGCGTACCGGTGTATCGGCATGTCCCATCATCCGTTCCATGCCATAGGCAGCACCGATAAAATGACTCTTGTTGATTCCCTCTACACCACCGGTTCCAACAAAAATATTCTTGTTGTAGTTGGCCATACCCACCACTTCGTGCGGAACCACCTGTCCGATGGAAAGAATAAGGTCAAAATTCCCCTCCAGCAGCAACTTGTTTACCTGTGCCGGCCAGGGAAAGCTGACAGCACCATGTGAAACCTCTTCCACAAAACTGGCAGGCACCTCGCCGACCGTTACCACATCGTTCCGCCAATCGTGCTCACGAATCAGGGATGCCGGCATCGAACCGAACATGTGATCAATCTGATGAGCGGTCATCGGTGTATGCGTACCCAAGGCAGGCAGCACATCCGTCAGTGACTCACCATAATATTGCCAGGTCATCTCCGTCAGTTCTCCGGCACGACTGGGAAGTCTTGTATAGTCGGGTGGAATGGCCAGCACTTTTTTGCGCTTGCCCAATTTTTCGAATGCCTCAAAGAGACCCTTTTTCAGGTCTTCGGCAGTTAATTCACTATCGATAGAACCTTTTGCGTAATAGATCATTTCAAAAATTTACGATTTAATTATTTACCATTGACTATTTTCACGCTGGAAATTTTTAATTAACAACTTGCAAATAGTCAATGGTCCAATTGTAATTATCGTTTCACCCTGGCATTGCCTTTCCAAATGCTCCAAACCATCTCCTCATCGGCGGGCTGGGCGTAATCGGTAAGGAAGGTGGTAGCCAATGCACCGGAAGCCCAGCCGAACTGGATCCATTTGGCAGGTTCCCAGCCCTTCAGAATGCCATAAAGCAGTCCGCCCACAAATCCATCCCCCCCGCCAATACGGTCAAGGATGGTGATTTTACGTGGCTCCACCACGTGCCATTCGGTGCCTTCCAACACAATGGCACCCCAGAGGTGCTCGTTGACGCTAACCACCTGGCGAAGTGTGGTAGCAAAGACAGATGCATTCGGGAATTTTGCTTTTACCCGGTAAATCATCTCCTTGAATCCATCGATCTCTGAACTGATCTGCTTGCCGCCTGCCTCGGGTCCTTCGATTCCCAGACAAAGCTGGAAGTCTTCCTCATTGCCGATTAAAATATCAGATACAGAAGCAATTTCTTCAAAAATGGCACTCAATTCCTCTTCCCTTCCTTTCCAGAAAGAGGCTCTGTAATTCAGGTCAAAAGCGATCCTGGTACCGTGCTTCTTGGCCATCCGTGCCAATTCGAGACAGAATTTGCTGGTTTCGGGAGACAAGGCGCCAATCAATCCGGAAAGATGAACAATCTGCACCCCTTCCTGCACAAATATCCTCTCAAGGTCAAAATCTTTCACATTCAGGGTACGACCTACCTCTCCGGCACGATCGTTCTGTACCCTTGGTCCACGGGTACCGTAACCACTGTCGGCAATGTTGAACTGGTGCCTGTATCCCCAGGGATCACCTTGTTCCAACTCAACTCCTTCGTAGGTCATGTTCCTGCTCAGCAGATTACTTTTAATCATTTTGGCAATTGGACTGTCCTTGACAAAAGTGGTCAAGACCTTAACAGGAAGGCCAAGATAGGAGGAGATGCTGGCCACATTGGTTTCGGCACTCGAGACTTCCATCTGGAAAAGGGAACTACTATGGACGGGTTGTCCGTTGAGTGGAGTGATACGAACGCCCATGCTGGTAGGAACCAACAAAGAGGTCTTGCAATTTTGCTTTAAAGTGAGACTCATATGAAATAGTTTGAAATGTTTGAAGAGTTTGAATTGTATACCTTACACTCCGCTGTAGGCATTGAACCCACCATCTACAGGAATGACAATTCCTGTTACGAAGGAGGAGATATCTGACAACAAATAGAGAGAACCGCCCTGAAGATCATCCGGATCGCCGAATTTCCCCATGGGAGTATTGGTAACTATTTTGTGGCCTCGAGGGGCATAACCGCCAGTTTTTTCATCCAGCACCAGGAAACGGTTCTGGCTGGTAATGAAGAATCCCGGTGCAATGGCGTTGACACGGATTCCCATTTTTGCCAGATGGACTGCCAGCCATTCGGTGAAATTGTTGACAGAAGCCTTTGCCGCCGAATAGGCAGGAATCTTGGTAAGTGGGTGATAGGAATTCATCGAAGAGATATTCAATACAGATCCCTTCCTTTTTAAGAGCATATCGCGGGTAAAGACCATGGTTGGCAGGATGGTTCCCTTGAAATTCAGGGCAAAGACCTTGTCGAAACCTTCCATTTGAAGTCCGTAAAATGTTTTTTCGAGGTTATCGAGGTCTGCTTCTTCCATCTGCTCCACCTGAGTGGTAGCCTGAGGCGAGTTTCCACCTGCTCCATTGATCAACAATTCAATCTGACCCAGTTTTTCGTTGATAACCAGTTTGGCTGCTTCGAGCGATTCCTTGTCGAGTACATTTGCCTTCACCCCGATACAGGTTGCACCAAATTCTTTGCTGATATCTGCTGCCACCTGTTGGGCCAACTCTTCGTTGATGTCAACGATTGCTACTTTGGTCCCCACAGAGACCAGGGCCTTTACCAATGAGATTCCGATTACACCGGCACCACCAGTGATGACACACACTTTCCCATTTAGGTCATCGAAAGAAATTTTCTTCATTTTTTTGTCTATTTAAGTTGAAATATTTGAATTAATAGGTGTTGTAAAAATTGATGTTCTCCCTGGTTATCAAATCGATGGAGGTAAAATTTTCTTTTTTGATTTTCTCTTTCTTGACCAGATGATCGAAAAGCAGATGAATGGCCTGAAATGCCTGCATTTCGGGTTTCTGGCAAATCAGGAAATCTATTTTACCCTCTTTCAGTAAAGCAATATTTATTGGAATGAGATCGTATCCGATGATCTTGGGAGATACACACAAATTTTTAAAACAGATGGCTGCCTGATTAACTTTGGAGTTGGTCACAAAAACAGCACTCACCTCGCAGGGATCAATTCCCAATTCACTCAGGTGTCTGACAATTTCATCCTCTCCACTACCTGAAACCTCCATTTTAAGCAGCCGATGACGGTTGACAATTTTGGTTTCAAAATAATGAGTAAACCCTTTCTCCCTCAACAGCAAATGATTGGCATTGTCGAGTTCTCTGGCAATGTGCACCAGAAGGACAACTCCTTCCTCCGCAAGACCCCAGTCAATCAGTTTGGCAGCCAAAAAACCACTGTCGTAGGAACTTTGCGCCACAAATCCAATGGGATGGGTATTGGGCAATATCGAGTCTATGAAAATATAGGGAATCTTCTGTTCATCCAGTTTTTGGGTCAAACGAATGGCCTCCCTTTTTGCGCAGGGCGCCAACAGCACCGCATCCGGTTCGGAGAGCAACAGTTTCTCTGCTTCGGACGAAAAGGAGGAGGAGTCCTCCATTTCAAAATAAAACTGCTTGATCCTTACACCATATTCCCTAAGTTGATTCTTTGCCTTTTCGACGCCATGCTGTGGCTTTGACCAATAATTATCCTGGTTGGCCGCCTTCGGCATGAAGGTGGCAAAAACAATGTTCTTTTTGGAAGCAAGACTGCTCGCCAGCAGATTCGGACGATAATCCAATTCGTCGATGATCAGCTGAATCTTCTGCCTTGTGGCAAGTGATACTTCTCCCCTTTCGTGCAAAACACGATCAACGGTTCCAATCGATACACCTGCCCGAATGGCAATGTCCTTGATTCTAGTATTTTTTACCACTTTGATGAATAAAGTTGTGCAAATTTAAACATAATTTCAATTCGTGTACGAACACGGAAAAAAATATTTTCATTTTTTTTGACAAAAATACCATTTTAATTGTCCACGGTTCAAAAAAATATTTTACTTTCGTGAACGAACACGGAAAAAATTTCCACCGCTAAAAAAGGCTTAAAACCGGATTGAAAACCAGATTAAAATATACATCAGAATCGTTTGTCCGCTCGTGCGGGTACCATAAATAATCAAATTTTTTACACATGAAGAAGATTGGTAAATATAGTTTTGGAATTGGCGACAGGTTCGTCCACCAGGGAAATGCCCAGTTGAGGGCGCTGCTCAAGGCGCAAAAGGGCGGCATCGAAGTCACTCCGGTTTGGAACAAATCCAACAGGGAGCATATGTATGTCCATTCGAATCCTGCAGACACCAGGGTTGAAGCAGACCAGGCAGTGAAGGCATTGGGTTACAAGGGAGACTATTGTGTGGATGCGGATCACATCAACCTGAGCAATGTTGCCGGGTTTGTCTCCTCCTCCGACTTTTTCACCATTGATGTCGCTTCTAAAATCGGAATTCCTGCCTCTGCGGAAGAGATTGCTTCATTTGTAGCCTCCTGCAAAGGCTATACTGGCCAATTGAACATTCCCAACATCGCTCATCCTTTTCTGGTCGACGAGGCGCTGCTTAAAACCGTGGCCGATAAATTTCTGACCGCCATCACGGAGGCAGGAAAAATATACCGGTTTATTGCCGAAAATAAAGGATCCGATGATTTTGTCACTGAGATCTCAATGGACGAGGTGGAGTCGCCACAGTCGCCAGTTGAACTGTTCTTTATATTGAAGATGATTTCCAACGAAAAAATTCCGGCACAGACCATTGCCCCAAAATTCACAGGCAGGTTCAACAAGGGAGTTGACTATGTTGGGGATGTTGCCAAGTTCGCGCAGGAATTCGAAGAGGATATCCTGGTCATCGATTACGCAATAAAAGAGTTCCATCTGATGGACAACCTTAAACTGAGTGTTCATTCTGGATCTGATAAATTCTCCATATATCCTGAGATCCAACGGATCATCACAAAATACGACAAGGGAATTCACGTCAAGACGGCAGGTACGACCTGGCTGGAAGAGGTGATTGGACTGGCGGTATCCGATGGGGAGGCACTCAAGGCTGCAAAATCGATTTACACCCAGGCCCTGGCCCGTCAGGAAGAGCTCTGTGCTCCCTATGCGGATGTCATTGACATCAAGGGAGATCAACTTCCTTCTGCTGAAGAGGTGGCTGGCTGGAGCAGTGAAAAATTTGCCAATACGCTCAGACACATTCCAGGGCATCCCGATTACAATCCAAATTTGAGACAACTGATTCACGTTGGCTATAAAATTGCGGCGGAGATGGGTACCTATTACACCGATCTTCTGAAGGCAAACAATGATGTCATTGGTCAGTGTGTGGAAGAGAACTTGTACGACAGGCACCTGAAACGTCTCTTTCAATTGTAGTGACTAAAGTGACCAGAGTGAACTAAAGTGACAAAAATACTTTGGCTCACTCAGGTCACCCACTTTTCATATTTCATTTTTTACTTTTCATTTTTCAATATCCAATATGAAATCTTTTATGGACGAAGATTTTCTCCTGCATTCCGAGACTGCAAGGGAATTGTATCACGACCACGCAGCCCAAATGCCCATTTTCGACTACCATTGCCACATCTCTCCAAAAGAGATTGCCGATGACAAGCGGTTCGAAAACATGACCCAGATTTGGCTCAACGGAGACCACTACAAATGGAGGGCCATGCGCACCAATGGGGTCAACGAAAGATACTGTACCGGCGATGCCTCCGACTGGGAGAAATTTGAAAAATGGGCCGAAACAGTACCGTATACCCTACGCAATCCCTTGTATCACTGGACACATCTCGAGTTGCGCAGTCCATTCGGGATTAAATCTGTCCTGAATGAGAAAAGTGCTTTGAACATCTGGAAACACTGCAATGAACAGCTGAATTCAGCAGGATTCTCCTGTCGTGGCATCATCCAGAAGGCCAATGTGCATACCATCTGCACCACAGATGACCCGATCGATTCCCTGGAATACCATCGCAGCATCAAGGCAAGTGGTTTCAAGGTTCAGGTACTGCCTGCCTGGAGGCCCGACAATGCCATGATGGTTGAAGATCCCGCCATCTTCAACGGCTATATAGGAAAGCTGGAAGCAGCTGCCAACGCCAGCATCTCCAATTTTACGGAATTTCTGGCCGTCATCGATCAGCGCCACAGTTTCTTCCACGAGAACGGATGCCGACTTTCGGACCACGGCTTGGATACCATCTACGCCGCCGATTATACCGAGCAGCAGATCAACGCCATTTTCGCCAAAATCCGTTCAGGAAATCACCTGACACTGGAGGAGATTAACCAGTTCAAATCGGTGATGCTCTATGAATTCGGTGTCATGGACCACAAACGTGGCTGGACCCAGCAATACCATTTGGGCGCACTGCGCAACAACAGCAGCAGGTTGTTTAACCTATTGGGGCCCGACAAGGGGTTCGACTCCATCGGAGACCTCGAGATTGCCAAACCGCTTTCAAAATTGCTGAACAAGCTGGACAGTGAAGACAAACTCACCAAAACCATCCTATACAACCTCAATTCACGCGACAACGACATGATGGCTACCATGATCGGAAACTTCCAGGATGGTACCATCCCAGGAAAGTTGCAGTATGGTTCAGGCTGGTGGTTCCTCGATCAGAAAGACGGCATGGAAAACCAGATGAAATCACTCTCCAATCTGGGACTCTTGAGCCGTTTCGTTGGCATGCTGACCGATTCTAGAAGTTTCCTCTCCTACCCCCGGCACGAATATTTCAGAAGGATTTTATGCAACTTGCTCGGCAACGATGTTGAAAAGGGAGAAATCCCAGCAGACATGGACCTTCTTGGCAAAATGGTAGAGGACATTTCGTTCAACAATGCTGAGAAATATTTTGGCTTTGGAAAATAAAACAACCACAAACTAGAAACTGAATGAACAAAAAAAATGAGGTAATCAAAAAAGTGGGCAAATATCGCTGGGTCATTGCAACCCTCTTACTATTTGCTACCACAATTAATTACATGGACCGGCAGGTAATCAGTTATCTGAAGGAGTTCTTCTGTTCTCCGATTGCCTCCGGAGGTTTCGGATGGACCAATACCGATTTTGCCTTTATTACCGCCTTTTTTACCGGCTTCTATGCGGGTATGACCATTATCGCAGGCTGGTTGATTGACAAAATCGGAACCAAGGTTGGATTGGCACTTTCACTGATTATCTGGTCAGTTTTTGGTATACTGAATGCCCTTGCGGGAAGTGTGATCGCCGTGCATGTTGCCATCCGTAGCCTTTTTGGCGTGGGAGAAGCAGGAAACTTCCCCGCATCCATTAAAACTGTTGCAGAGTGGTTCCCTAAAAGGGAGCGTGCACTGGCAACCGGGATTTTCAACAGTGGCTCCAACCTCGGGGCCATGATTGCAGCACTTTTCGTCCCCTGGTGTATGGTCATCTTTGGAGACCAGCTGGGATGGAAAATGGCCTTTGTGATCACCGGCAGCCTTGGGTTTCTCTGGTTGATTTTCTGGTTCTGGTTGTATGAACCTCCATCCAAACAAAAACGCCTTTCGAAAGAAGAATACGATTACATTCACATCGATGAAGAGGTAAATGTAATTGGAACAAAAGAGGAGGAAGAAGAGAAGGCAAAGGTTCCTTGGCTTAAACTTTTCTCCTATCGTCAGACCTGGGCCGTTTTCTTCGGCAAATTCATGACCGATGGAATCTGGTGGTTCTACCTCTTCTGGTTGCCCGATTACCTGCACAAACAGTTCGGAATGACCAAGGCAGAAGTGATGTGGCCAACCTTTATCGTTTACGGCGTCGCCATTTTCGGAAGCGTGTTCGGCGGTAGTATTTCATTGATCCTGATGAAAAAGGGAATGCCTGTCTACAAGGCTCGTATGACTACCATGCTCATCATCGCGCTCTTCCCGTTGACGGTCTTGTCGACACAATATTTTGGCAACGTAGAGCATTTTGGTACCTACGCTTCCACGCTTGCAGTAGCCGTGATTTGTATTGGAGCAGCCGCACATCAGGCCTGGTCGGCCAATATGTTCACAACTGTTTCGGATATGTTCCCAAAGAAAGCCATTGGTTCCGTAACCGGGATTGGCGCAATGGCAGGTGGTATAGGAGGTGTGCTCGTTCAATTATTGGTTGGGCATCTTACTGATTTGTATGTTGCTACACCAAAAATAGCCTATGGAATCATGTTTATGGTTTGTTCCTTTACCTACATTACGACCTGGTGTGTGATGAAGTTACTGGTGCCAAATCACAAACCGATCACAAATTTGTAAATTCTAAAGAATCCCAAAAATATTCTCAGGGATGGGCATAAAACAGGAGAGGCAGGAATTTCCTGCCTCTTCTGTTTTATGATCCAGTGCTGTTCTTACTTTTTTACGGTCCTGCCGGGATAAATCTTCAGAGCAACGTCCAAACATTCCACAGCCTCTTTAAGGTCCTCGACATTCAAAACATAGGCCACGCGCACCTGGTTGTTACCGATCCCGGGTGTGGAATAAAAGCCGGATGCCGGAGCCATCATCACGGTTGCACCCTTGTGTTCGAACTCTTCGAGCATCCACTGGCAAAACCTGTCGCTGTCGTCGATCGGCAACTCAACCATCGAATAAAACGCCCCCATGGGCATGGGCGAATAGACACCTTCTATTTGATTCAGTGCAGAGATGAAATAGTCCCTGCGCTGCAAATACTCTTTGTAAACATCTTCCATGTATTCGGGTGGGGAATCCACGGCAGATTCAGCCACAACCTGACCCAGCATCGGAGGACAAAGCCTTGCCATAGCCAGTTTCGCGATCGTCTGAATAACTTTCTTGTTTTTGGAGACCAGAGAACCGATACGTATACCGCACGCACTGAAACGCTTCGATACTGAATCTACCATGACAACGTTTTCACGGATACGGTTAAGTTCCAAAACCGAATAATGAGACTTTCCATCGTATACGAACTCACTGTAAACTTCGTCCGCAATCAAAAACAGGTCGTATCGCAGAACCAACTCCTGAAGCTGCAGCAACTCCTCACGGGAATATACATAACCAGTCGGGTTATTGGGATTGCATATAAAGATCCCCTTCGTTTTTGGGCCAATTACCTTTTCAAATTCAGCGATCGACGGCAATTGAAATCCACTTTCAATACTTGACGTTATTGGCTTGATAACTACATCGTTGGCAATGGCAAAAGACTGATAATTGGCATAGAACGGTTCGGGAATAATTACTTCTTCCCCCGGATTGAAACAGACCATAAAGGCAAAAGAGATTGCTTCAGAGCCACCTGTTGTAATTAAGATCTGGGAAGCATCTACCTCCAGATTGCGATCCCTATAATATTGGGCCAATTTCGCCCGGTAAGTATCATTGCCAAAGGAATGACCATACGGAATCAGGTCAAAGTTAAAATTCCGGATCCGCTCGATGGCATGTTGCGGAGTTTTGATATCCGGTTGTCCAATATTCAGGTGGTACACCTTGCGACCTAGCGCTTTGGCTTTTTCGGCATAGGGTACCAATTTTCTGATCGCCGATTCTGGTAACTCGACTCCTCTGTTAGATATTGCAGGCATTCCGTTATGTTCAAGTTTGTCAGCGCCAAAGATACAACTATAATTATTTCTAATTTCTACTCAAATGCTTTCTTTTTGTTAAGAAATCGATAGAAAATTTTGAAAATGAATATAAAATCAGGACACAATCTGCACAACTGTAAATCTGCGGATAGTTCTAAATATATGGGATTTAGTCATAATTAGGAGGCTGTTTCTTTGCTTAATTTTGTAACAATTAAAATTTGAAACCATGATAATCGGATTACCCAAGGAAATTAAAAATAACGAGAACCGGGTCGCGCTGACTCCTGCCGGAGTTGCTGAACTGGTTAAAAGAGGAAATGTAGTATATGTTCAGGCTACTGCCGGAAATGGCAGTGGCTTTGCAGATGAGGAATATGTGCTGGCCGGTGGCAAAATCCTGCCAACCATTGCAGAGGTTTACGCCATTGCCGAGATGATTGTGAAGGTGAAAGAGCCCATTGAATCGGAATATCCATTGATCAAGGAAGGGCAACTGGTTTATACCTATTTCCACTTTGCTTCCTCCGAAGTGCTCACACACGCCATGCTCAGCCGCAAGGCAGTCTGTCTGGCCTATGAAACAGTCGAACTGGATGACCGCTCCCTGCCCTTGCTCATCCCAATGTCGGAGGTCGCCGGACGCATGTCCATCCACGAAGGTGCCAAATACCTCGAGAAAACATTCGGCGGACGCGGTATGTTGCTGGGCGGTGTACCCGGAGTACTGCCTGCCAAAGTATTGATTCTTGGCGGTGGTATCGTCGGAACGGAAGCAGCCAAAATGGCTGCCGGATTGGGTGCGGATGTCACCATTATGGACATCAGTCTGAAACGCCTGCGCTACCTCGATGACATCATGCCTGCCAATGTCAAGACGCAGATGTCGAACGATTACAACATCCGTTCACAGGTTCGCGTCAGTGACCTGATCATCGGAGCCGTGCTTATTCCAGGCACAAAGGCACCCTTCCTGGTTACCAAGGACATGCTGAAAACCATGAATCCCGGCACCGTGATGGTAGACGTAGCCGTCGACCAGGGTGGCTGCATCGAGACCACAGTGCCTTCCACTCACGACCATCCAACTTATGTCATTGATGAGGTCATACACTATACCGTGGCCAACATGCCCGGAGCCGTTCCAAGGACCTCCACCATTGCGCTCACCAACGCAACGCTTCCCTATGCCATCAGCCTGGCTGCCAACGGCTGGAAAAAAGCCTGCACAGACGACAAGGCCCTGCGTAAAGGTCTGAATGTCGTCCACGGGAAGGTCGTTTACAAGGGTGTTGCAGATGCTTGGGGATTGCCTTACTTCCAGGTCGAAGAGGTATTGCAATAGGGAGACAGCTTTTGCCACACTACAAAATGGGGTGTTGTTGAACTTTAAAAATTCATCAACACCCCATTTTTTTAGGATTGAATCGATAATTAATTGCTGCTAGCAATTAATTAATGTGCTTATTGAAAAATGGACAGCCGCTCTTCCAAAATTTTAATCTTCTCTTCCGCGTCGGCTTGCTTTTTACGCTCAATTTCAACTACCTTCGCAGGAGCGCTTCCTACAAACTTTTCATTTCCAAGTTTTTTGATCACAGTTTCCAGGAATCCTCTGAAATAAACCAGTTCCTCTTTGATTTTGGCAACCTCGGCTTCTACATCCACGTTGCCTGAAAAAGGAATATAAAATGCAGTGGATTTTACCATAAAAGTTGCGGCACCTTCCACTTCTTCCGTGCGAATCTCCAGTCCGGAAAGATTGCCTAGTTTGGAAACCACACTATTCATTTCTGGGACATATCCTTTTTCACCTGGAATAATATAAAGCTCAATCAGCTCCTTGTTTGCAATGTTCTTGTCTTTGCGAACATTGCGCATGCCCGAAATAAGCTCTTTAACCAACTCAAACCTTTCGCATAACACCTCATTTTTTTCAGTAGCCTTTGGCCAGGAAGCCATCATAATGGATTCACCAACCTTACGATCGCCGATCAGCTGCCAGATCTCTTCGCTGATGAAGGGCATAAAAGGGTGCAGGAGCCTTAGCAACTCCTCCAGCAATTCAATCACCTCCCGGTAGGTTGTGGCATCAATGGGCTGCTGGTAGGCTGGTTTGATGATCTCCAGCAGCCATCCTGAAAATTCATCCCGAATGGTGGCATGGATAGTCAGCAGAGCATCATTCAACCGGTATTTGTCAAAATGATCGTCCATCAACAGAATAGCCTCATCCAGTTTGGCCCTGAACCATTCAAGTCCAAGCTTTGAATGTTCCGGCTGTGGGAGGGTGTCGTCGATTTCCCAGCCGTTGATCAACCGGAAAGAGTTCCAGACTTTGGTTAGGAAACCTCTTCCCTGTTCGGTTAGCGACTCATCAAAAAGTATGTCATTCCCGGCAGGAGAACAGAGCAACATGCCAACCCTGACTCCATCTGCACCATATTTGGCTATCAAGTCAAGCGGATCAGGAGAATTGCCCAGGGATTTGGACATCTTCCTTCTCAGCTTATCACGAACAATGCCTGTAAAATAGACGTTTCTGAATGGCAAAGTGCCTTTGTATTCGTAACCTGCAATCACCATCCTGGCGACCCAGAAAAAGATAATCTCAGGTGCAGTAACAAGGTCGTTGGTGGGATAATAATAATCCAGATCGCTGGTATCAGAAGGATCTTCCTTCTCGAAGACAGAGATTGGCCAAAGCCACGAGGAAGCCCAGGTGTCGAGTACATCTTCGTCCTGACGCAAGGAGTCCAGCGTTAATTGAGTATTGCCTGTTTTAATCCTGGCCAGCTCCAAAGCCTGAACTTCGGTTTCAGCTACGACGAAGGATCCGTCCGGCAGATAGTAAACAGGGATACGGTGGCCCCACCAAAGCTGACGTGAGATACACCAATCCTTGATATTCTCCATCCAGTGGCGGTAAAGATTCTTGAATTTGGAAGGATAGAACCGGATCGCATCACTTTCCACTGCTTCCAGGGCGGGCTTAGCCAGATCACTCATCTTGATGAACCACTGTGCCGACAATTTTGGCTCAATGGGCACATGAGTGCGCTCCGAATAACCAACCTTGTTGTTGTAATCCTCTATCTTGACGAGATTACCGGCAGCTTCCAGCATGGGAATAATCTGCTTGCGTGCTTCGAAACGATCTACACCAACCAACAACCGGGCCTTTTCACTTAGGGTTCCATCATCATTGAAGGTATCAATCACCTCCAAGTTATGCCGGATCCCGATTTCATAGTCGTTGGTATCGTGGGCTGGTGTAATCTTCAGACATCCTGTTCCAAAATCCATCTCCACATAATCATCCATGATCATGGGAACACTCCTGTCGACAAGTGGAACCAAAACTCTTTTCCCCGCCAGATGACTGAAACGCGTATCGGCAGGATTTACACACACTGCGGTATCGCCCAGAATGGTCTCTGGTCGCGTGGTGGCGACAGTAACATATTGATCGGTTGTGCCTTCTATTAAATAGCGAACGTAATACAACTTGGACTGCTCCTCACGGAAAATGACCTCCTCGTCAGACAAAGCGGTTTTCGCAGCAGGATCCCAGTTTACCATCCTGACTCCTCTGTAGACATATCCCTTGTTATACAGATCTACGAAAGTGCGGATAACGGCTTTCGACCGGATCTCATCCATCGTGAAGGCAGTCCGCTCCCAGTCGCAGGAAGCCCCCAGCTTTTTCAGCTGTTCTAGAATGATACCCCCGTGCTTGTTGGTCCACTCCCAGGCATGTTCAAGAAATTGATCGCGGGTGAGGCAGTCTTTCCTGATTCCCTCCTTCAGCAACTTGTCTACCACCTTGGCCTCGGTAGCAATGGAGGCGTGGTCGGTACCAGGTACCCAACAGCCGTTCTTTCCGAGCATCCTCGCACGACGCACCAGTACATCCTGGATGGTATTGTTGAGCATATGACCCATGTGAAGAACTCCAGTCACATTTGGCGGAGGAATCACGATGGTATATGGCTCACGTTCATCCGGTTCAGAATGGAAAAAATTGTTCTCCATCCAGTAGCTGTACCATTTGTCTTCGATGGTGATCGGGTCATATTTGACCGGGATTTCCTTGATCATTTTCTTGTTTTTTATCTAAAAGTGCCTAAAGTTAACTAAAGTGACTAAAGTGACTAAAATGCCTAAAGTACTTATTCAGGCATTCGTGTCTATTTTTTTGCATTCTTCAAGTGATTGAGGAAAGTCAGAATCTTCCTCTCTCCCACTCGCCTTGTCTCCACCTCTATTTGCAGAATGAAACGTTGATTTAATAGAATTTCCTGATCCCAATCACCTCCCTGACCTCTGCGAGTGTTTTTGAAGCCGAGGCCCTCGCCTTATCGGCGCCAAGTCTGGCAACTTTCGATAAATAGAGGTCATCGGCCAGCATCATCTCAATTTTTTCGCGGATGGGAGCTGTGAAATTGATGATGTCTTCTGCCAGCTGTTTCTTCAGATCGCCGTACCGGATCGAGCAGTTGTTGTACTGAAGATCAAAATGGCTCACCACATCCGGTGTAGAAACGACGCCGAGCAGTGTAAATAGATTCTGAATTACTTCTGGTTTCGGCTGGTTTGGCTCCGTCGGACCACTATCCGTCACGGCTTTCATTACCTTCTTCTTAATTTCCTGCGGGCTATCCGCCAAAGAAACCGCATTCCCCTCTGATTTTCCCATTTTGCCGGAGCCGTCCAGTCCGGGTATCTTTACCATCTCCTCTCCCTCAAATACGTAGGGACGCGGGATCGGGAAAAGCTCCACATTGTACATCCGGTTAAAACGCCGGGCAAAGGTGCGGGCCATCTCCAGGTTCTGCTCCTGGTCCTTGCCCACAGGCACCAGTTGGGCCTTGTGAATGATGATATCGGCAGCCATTAATACGGGATAGGTCAACAGGCCTGCATTCACGTTGTCTGGCTGTTGGCGCGCCTTGTCTTTGAAAGAGGTAGTCCGCTCGAGTTCGCCCAGATAGGCATTCATATTCATCAGAAGATAGAGTTCTGAAACTTCAGGCACATCACTCTGGATAAATACGGTTGCCTTTTCAGGATCAATTCCACAGGCCAAATATTCAGCCAGTACCTGCCTGACATTCCCATAAAGGTGCTGCGGAGTTGGATGGGTGGTGAGGGAGTGGAGATCGGCAATAAAGAAATAGGTATCGTGGTGATGTTGCATCTCGATAAAATTCTTGACCGCTCCGAAGTAATTTCCAAGGTGGAGGTTTCCTGTCGATCTTATTCCACTGACAACTGTAGGCATGATGGGCTGATGTTAAAATATTTTGCCGCAAAAATAGCAAAACAGATCCATCAGTCAGTGCGAAAAGTGCAATTCTTTCAGCCAGACTACGAAACTACTTCAAAATTTTCGGGATCAATAAGTGGTTCGCCCTTGAACCGCAGCAGAATCTGGGCAACGGCTAGCGTATCTTTTTCACAATAGCGGGCAATTCGTTCCAAATCCTGCTCCTGGTAATAGACGTTTGCAACTTGACTTCCGTCGATGTCATCCTTCGGGGTAGGAACATTAAAAATGGAGCACAATAAATCGAGTGAGGTATAATGTTTAAAATCTCCGAATTTCCACAGTTGCATGGTATCGAGCAAATAATCCCGTACCTCCCATGGCTTGGCCCCAGCAATATCCAATATAGAAGGTAATTTAAGTCCCAATATTAAAATCCTGCGGGCAATGTAGGGGAAGTCGAACTCCTGGCCGTTGTGGGCACACAATCTATGCACCGGATTGGACATGAATTTCTCAAGCATGCCGAGGAAATCAGTCAGCAAGGTGACTTCATCCTTGCCATAAAAAGATTTGACCCGGTAAATCCGTTTGTTTCCCCTCCGGTAAATCGTGCCACATGAGATGCAGACAATCTTTCCGAATTCGGCATAGATGCCCGCGCGTTCAAAAAGCTTTTCGGCACTCTCCCCTTCTTTGGCCATCATATCCGCTTTCCGGGTCCAGAGTTTTTGAAGCTTTTCGGGAAACTCACTCAATTTTTCTACCTGGGGTACCGTTTCAATATCCAGGTAAAGAACATGCTCGGGTTGAATTTTATCTAGCATCACAATTGCATTTTTCTGGTTCTACTGGTTAGGCAAACTCCTCAAAAATCGTAAATCAAAATCCGATATTGCCCTTCAGGGGTGGTCGTTCAGGTGCTTTTCGATGTATTGGGTAATGATGTCGATGGCCACGGTATTGTTGCCTCCTTCCGGAACGATGATGTCTGCGTATCGTTTGGTGGGTTCAATGAACTGCAGGTGACTCGGGCGAACCGTGTCTTCATACCTTTTCAACACGGTCTGGACATCCCTGCCCCGCTCTACCAGATCTCGCTGAATGACCCTCGACAAGCGGACATCCGCCTCACAATCCACAAAAATTTTAATATCCATTAACCTTCTTAGCTCCTTGGGCCACAGACAAAGGATTCCCTCCACGATAATTGCCTTCCGCGGTACAATGGTAGTAGTCTCAGCGGCACGGGTACAGGTAAGGTAGCTGTAAATTGGTTGGCGAATGGTCTCTCCTTTTTTAAGCTTGCGAATATTTTCTGCCAGGAGTTCAAATTCCAGTGCATCCGGATGATCAAAATTGATCTTTTGCCGCTCTTCCAGTGGAAGATCACTGTTATCCCGGTAATAGGCATCCTGCGACAAGATGGTAATATCTTTTTCGGCCAGACGTTCAATTATTTTGTTTACTACCGTTGTTTTGCCGGACCCCGTTCCTCCGGCGATTCCAATGATCAGCATACTCATAGGTCAGAAACTTTTTAGCTTTCATACAAAGATAGGTTAAATTTCACCCAACAAGAATTTCAGATCTTCCAAAAAATAGGGCAAAATGCAGAATATCTGCTATTTTTGCATTTTAAACCCAATTCATCCAATATGTTTAATCATATCGTACTCTTCAAACTCAAAGATTTTCAGAACGATCAGCAAAAATCTGCGACCCGTGACCAAATAAAAGAGGCACTGTTGGCGCTGAAGGAAAAAATCAGCGAATTGAAATACCTGGAAGTGGGGAACAACTTCGAACTAAATGCCACCTCGTTTGACATTGCCCTGTTTTCCCGTTTTGATTCACAAGAAGATTTTGTTGTCTACCGCGACCATCCCGAGCACCAAACAGTGGTAAGTCTGGTTCGCGCCAATACCGTTGACAGGGCGGTGGTGGACTATATGGACTGAGGGACTATAGGACTAATGGACTAAGGGACTAATGGACTAAGGGACTAATGGACTATAGGACTAAGGGACTATAGGACTTTAAGATGGAGGGAATTGGGGATACTTGACCGGAGAAACTGCAAAAGGAGTACCTTCAATTTTATAACTGCCCGAAATACTTTAGTTCACTTTAGTTCACTTTAGTCACTTTAGTCACTTTAGTCACTTTAGTCACTTTAGTCACTTTAGTCACTTTAGTCACTTTAGTCACTTTTTGATTATATCACAAATACACATTTCATGAAGAATTTATATCCGCTAAAATTCAGACCCATCTTCAAGGAGAAAATATGGGGTGGAGACAAATTACCGGCACTGCTGGATAAAAATTACACAGCACCCCATTGTGGTGAATCGTGGGAGATATCAGGTGTTCAGGAGGATATTTCGGTCGTGTCCGATGGATTTCTCAAAGGGAACAGTCTGGAGGAGTTGATTGAGGTCTACATGGGCGAACTGGTTGGGGAAAGAATTTATGATCAGTTTGGAACAGAGTTTCCGCTGTTGATAAAATACATCGATGCCAACGACAGGCTTTCCATACAGGTACATCCCGGTGACGAACTCGCCAAAGAGCGGCACGGTGCCTACGGGAAAACCGAAATGTGGTATGTCGTGCAGGCCGATGAAGGAGCAGAACTGATCTCCGGATTCAACAGAACCATAGACCGCGACAGCTACCTGATTGCGCTTCAGAATGGAAAATTGGAAAATCTTCTTCATTTTGAACCCGTCAAGCCCGGCGATGTTTTTTTCATCCCGGCAGGCAAAGTACATGGCATCGGAAAAGGAATTGTGGTAGCAGAGATACAGCAAACCTCCGATGTCACCTACCGCATTTTCGATTACAACAGGGTCGATGATAAAGGGCAACCCCGCGAACTCCATACCGAACTGGCGCTGGATGCCATAAATTTCAAGAGCCAAAAACAGGCAAAAACGGAATATCAGCCCAGGATGAATGAAGCTGTGGAGCTGGTAAAATGTGACTATTTCACCACCAATCTGCTTCAACTAAACGAAGAGATGGAAAGGGATTTTAGCAAGATAGATTCGTTTGTCATTTATCTCTGTGTCGAAGGTTCCTACAGTTTCGAATGGGAATCAGATTCTATTGGCGTTCACAGGGGCGAAACCATACTGGTACCTGCCTGCATCGAAAATTTCACCCTGAAACCCACTGCCGGCATCCCGGCCAAATTGCTCGAAGTATACGTAGAATAAATTAAGAGTGAAGAGTGAAGAGTTGAATGCAATACTGCGTAAAAACCAGATTAATAGCTTCATCACTCTTCACTCTTAACTCTTCACTCTTAACTCTTCACTCTTAACTCTTCAATCTTAACTCTTCACTCTTAACTCTTCACTCTTAACTCTTCACTATTCAATCTTCAATCTTAACTTATTTTTTATGATCATAAAAAGTGCCGAATTCGTGATGAGCAATACCGACCCTGCTCAGTGTCCTGTCAGCGATCAACCCGAGTTTGCCTTTATCGGAAGATCCAATGTTGGCAAATCCTCCCTGATCAATATGCTGATGGGGATGAAGAATTTGGCCAAAACTTCATCCGAACCGGGCAAAACCAGACTTATCAACCACTTTATCGTAAACAGTGAATGGTATTTGGTCGACCTGCCGGGATACGGCTATGCCAAGGTATTGCGATCCAGCAGGGAAAAATGGATCAAATTTATCCGCAAATACATTCTCGAACGGGAGAACCTTTATTGTGTCATGGTGTTGCTCGACATCCGGCTGGAACCCCAGCAAAACGACCTGGATTTCATGAACTGGCTGGGGGAGAATGAGATTCCGTTTGTGATGATATTTACAAAAACGGATAAACTCGGGCGAATGGTAATCGATCAGAATCTTTCCAATTACCGTACAGAAATGCTGAAGACCTGGGAAGAACTACCCAATATTTTTGTCACTTCTGCTGAAAAAGGAACCGGTAGGGAGGAGTTGCTCGACTTCATTGCCACTACCATCAAGGCGATTTGATCCGGCAGCTGCTGTTCCTCTGGCGATGGCCGGCACTCCGGATGGTTAACAAAATGATGATAAGTTTCTGGATAATTTGCCTGTGCCTACTCCATTATACCACCGTATTTTTTTATTTTTGTCCCCATCATTCGATCCTCACCTTCCAATTTCGACAGATATGACAGCAAGTATCAAACTCTTTACAGGAAATGAATCAAGGTATCTATCCGAGAAGATTGCAGAGAATGCGGGCATGGCCTTGGGAAAATCCTCCTGCCCTCGCTTTGCGGACGGAGAATTTGAACCTTGCTACGAAGAAACAATCCGGGGATCCTATACCTTTATCATTCAATCTACCTTCTCGCCTGCAGACAATTTGCTTGAACTTTTGCTGATGGTGGATGCTGCCAAAAGGGCCTCCGCCTACAAAGTGATAGCAGTCATCCCCTACTTCGGTTTTGCCCGTCAGGACCGCAAGGACCGTCCCCGCGTTTCCATCGGAGCCAAATTGATCGCCGACATGCTTTCCGTAGCCGGCATCGACAGGTTGATTACCATGGATCTTCACGCCGACCAAATCCAGGGGTTCTTCAACGTACCCGTCGACCACTTGAGCGCGGTAGCCATGTTTATTCCACATATCAAACAGATGGGTCTGAAGGACATTGTGATTGCTTCGCCCGATACCGGTGGTACGAAAAGAGCCAACGTATTTGCCAAACACCTCGGAACCGACATGGTGATTTGCCACAAAACCCGCACCAAGGCTAATCTGATCGATTCCATGACCCTTATTGGCGAGGTCGAAAACAAGGACGTGATCATCATCGACGACATTATCGATACTGGTGGCACCATCGCAAAGGCTGCAGATCTGATGAAATCAAAGGGAGCACGCTCCGTTAGGGCCTGTGCAACTCACGCCGTTCTTTCAGGTACTGCCATTGAACGTATGGAAGCTTCTGCCCTCGATGAAATCCTGCTCACAGATACCATTCCATTGCTCACCAAATCGAACAAAATTACGGTACTCTCCTGTGCACCGCTTTTTGCCGATGTGATACAGAAAGTATTCGAGAACAAATCCATCAGCTCCTCTTTCATCTGATCGCCTCCTTCGGAAGATGGAACCCCGAAATTGAATTCAAACTAATTGAAAAAGAATAATCCTGTATTCTTGCATTTTAATTTGCATTTCATCAATTATAATTCCTAAATAATTATCTTTGTGCCCGATTTAGCAGCATGCCTTTAAGGGTGTGATGCGGACACCTTTCACTGGGAAAGGAGGTCTGAGTAAACACTTTATTATTAAAAAATTTAGAAATGAAAAAATTTGAAATTAAAGGTACTGCGCGTCAGGCCCTTGGAAAAAAAGACACCAGGAACCTGAGAGCTCAGGACTTAGTACCATGCGTTCTTTATGGTGGGGAAACACCTATTCACTTTTATGCACCGGAAGGTGATTTCCGTAAAATTGTCTATACACCGAAAGTCTACCAGGCAGAATTGAACATCGATGGTAAAACCTACGATGCCTTCATGCAGGAGTTGCAGTTTCATCCGGTAACGGACAAACTGTTGCACATTGACTTCCTTCAAATTCGCGACAAAAAAGCAGTTAAAATTGATCTTCCGGTACGTTTGGACGGTTATGCCAAGGGTATTCAGCAAGGGGGTCGTTTGAAAGCCAACCTTCGTACCTTAAAGGTAAAAGGGATCTTCAAAAATCTGCCTGATGAAATCGTCATCGACGTTACCAACTTGGGCATCTCTGAAAGCATTCGTGTCGGAGACATCGAGGTAAATGGATTTGAGATCATGAACAACAAATCGGTTCCTGTTGCAACGGTAGTTGTTACCCGTGCAGCCCGTGCCGCTATGAATGCTCCGGCTCCTTCAGGAAAGAAGTAATTCTAACATGAAATATCTGATTGTGGGATTGGGTAACATCGGAAGTGAGTACGACAATACCCGTCACAACATAGGATTTACGATATTGGATGCCTTTGCTAAGGCGTCCAATATCTCTTTTAACGACAATCGTTATGGTTTTACAGCAGAGATAAAATACGCATCCAGAACCCTTATCCTACTAAAACCCAACACCTTCATGAACCTGAGCGGAAGATCCGTCCATTACTGGATGCAAAAAGAGAAGATCCCGCTCGAAAACGTACTGATCCTTGTGGATGACCTTGCCCTGCCTCTCGGTAAGATCAGACTGCGTTCCAAGGGCGGGGATGCCGGTCACAACGGACTGAAAAGTATCCAGCAAATCCTCGGTTCGAACGAATATGCCAGACTTCGTTTCGGTATTGGCGACGATTTTGCACGAGGCCGACAAATTGAACATGTACTCGGCAAATGGAGCCGCGAAGAGGAAGAGACCGTCAACTCCAAACTGGAAAAATGTGGGGAGATTATCAAATCATTCGCTACCATCGGCGTCGAGCTCACCATGACCAAGTTCAACAAGG
>Ga0118677_10004917_pt1 | contig 23902 bp, 21 predicted proteins | sample AliMusrvi5mmetaG_FD_86154 | JGI IMG/M metagenome (GOLD analysis project Ga0118677, IMG submission 86154)
TCAGTTTTTTTCAGTTTTGTCTACTGAATCTCTGAAACCCTTGATATTGTTAAGAACTTTAATCGTAGTAGCGGGGACAGGATTCGAACCTATGACCTTTGGGTTATGAGCCCAACGAGCTACCACTGCTCCACCCCGCAGTATATTTTTGCGTACCTTTGTACTTTCTTTCAGAATGCAAAGATAGGGTTTGTTTCCAAGTTTTACAACATTCATAAAAAAATATGTCACATAAAGCAGGTTTTGTTTCAATCATCGGCTATCCAAACGTTGGGAAATCCACCCTTATGAATGCCTTACTCGGTGAACGCCTGTCGATTATCACTCCGAAGGCACAAACAACCCGCCACCGCATCATGGGGATTTTCAGCGGGGATGATTACCAGGTCGTCTATTCCGACACCCCCGGAATCATCAACCCTCATTACAAATTACACCGGGCGATGATGTCGGCCGTGTTTGCTTCCATTGATGATGCTGACGTTATCCTGCTTGTTACTGAACCAGGCAACGATTTCCACCAGGAAGATATTTTACGCAAACTGAAGGAACATGCTTCACCGGTTATCATTGTCATCAACAAAATTGACCTGGGAAACATGGCTGTGCTTGAATCAGAAGTTGCAAAATGGATGAAGAACATGGAAAAGGCCACCGTACTGCCGGTTTCAGCCTTGCATAACCTGAATCTTGACCAGGTTTTCAAAGCAATCATTCACCACCTGCCCGAATCACCGGCTTTTTATCCCAAGGATGAACTGACCGACCGCAGTCAGCGGTTTTTTGTTTCCGAGATCATCCGGGAGAAGATCCTGCTGAACTTTTCGCAGGAGGTTCCCTATTCAACCGAAGTTGCCGTTGAATCTTTCCAGGAAGAGGACCATCTTACAAGGATTACGGCAACCATCTTCGTTGCCAGGGAGACCCAGAAAGGAATTTTACTCGGCCACCAGGGATCGGCGATAAAAAAACTGGGCACCGACGCCCGGCGCGATATCGAAGCGTTCCTCGACAAGCATATCTTTCTTGAACTCCGCGTGAAAGTTGCCAAAGACTGGCGGGAGGATGACCGGGCACTCAAACGGTTCGGTTATACGGTCGACTAAAGAATGCAGGCAATGAAAACAATGCAGACAATGAAAACAATGCAAACAATATAAAAATGACAAATATCATCGCGATCGTTGGCCGCCCGAATGTTGGAAAATCCACATTATTTAACCGTTTATGCGGAGGGCGTGAGGCCATCGTTGACCCTACCAGCGGGGTCACCCGCGACAGGCATTACGGACATGGGGACTGGAACGGAAAATTTTATTCTGTAATCGATACCGGTGGATATGTCCATCAATCCGGGGATATTTTTGAAGATGAGATCAAGAAGCAGGTTAAACTTGCCATTGATGAATCGGATGTGATCCTTTTCATGGTCGACGCAAAAGAGGGCCTGACTGCCATGGATGAAGATGTCGCCAAGATGTTGCGCCGGTCGAAGAAACGCGTCCTCCTGCTGGTAAACAAGGTCGACAGCTACAAAATGATAAACGACATTCATGAGTTTCACCGTCTCGGACTTGGTGAAATCTTCTCGATCGCCTCTACAAGTGGCAGCGGAACCGGTGATTTAATGGACGAAGTGGTGAAGGGTTTCGAAGAAGTTGAAACCAATGTCGACAACCAATCCCCCCTCGAAGACCTGCCTAAGATAGCCATCGTTGGCCGTCCGAATGCCGGAAAATCTTCACTGGTCAACATGCTCCTCGGCAATGAACGGAACATCGTCACCCCCATTCCGGGAACGACCCGGGATTCGATCCATACACACTACCAGTATTTCGGGCTTGATTTTAACCTCATCGACACGGCAGGGATCAGGAAAAAGGCAAAGGTGACAGAAAATATCGAGTTCTATTCTGTCATGCGGGCCATTCGTTCCATTGAAAGCAGCGATGTTTGCATCCTGATGGTGGATGCGGAGCGGGGATTTGAAGCGCAGGACCTGAATATTTTTTCACTCATTGAAAAAAACCACAAAGGGGTGGTCATCCTGGTGAATAAATGGGATCTGGTTGAAAAGGAGACAAATACACACAAATATTTCGAAGAGACAATCCTGGACCAGATCAAGCCGTTCAGCGACGTTCCCGTCGTTTTTACTTCTGTGGTGACAAAACAGCGCATTTTTAAAGCTGTGGAGACCGCTATCCAGGTGTATAAAAACCGGTCGAAAAAGATCGGGACCTCCGCGCTGAATGACTTCATCCTGCCGATCATCGAAGCAATGCCGCCACCCGTGACGAAAGGTAAATATGTAAGGATCAAATATGCCATGCAACTGCCGACCGTTTTTCCTTCATTTGCTTTTTTCTGCAACCATCCTCAATACTTAAAGGAGCCCTATAAGCGTTTTATAGAAAACAAGCTTCGCGAAAAATTTGATTTCAACGGAGTTCCAATGGAAATTTATTTCCGGCAAAAATAGTTTATGGAACGCGGCATCCGCATCGACAAATGGCTCTGGGCCGTGCGAATTTTCAAAACCCGCAGTCTTGCTTCAGATGCCTGCCGTTCGGGAAAGGTGAAAATTCTCGACCAGGCGGTAAAAGCTTCACGAGACCTGAAAACCGGTGAAGTAATTTCCATTTCCCTGGCTCCCGTTACGAAAACCGTGAAAGTTCTCGCACTTATCGGCAACCGCGTTTCAGCGAAACTCGTGGAGGGCTTTATGGAAGACCTGACACCGGAAGCAGAATATCAGAAACTGAAACGTTCCAACGATGCCGGTTTCGAATTCCGTGAACGGGGAACCGGCCGCCCGACAAAGCGGGAGCGTCGTGAGATAGAATTCCTCAAGCTATATCTCGACGAATGATCATCGGCAAAATACCCGGACTGGATGAACTGGCTTTTGAAGGAAGAAACAAGGCTTATGGTGCCTATTATCTCCGGAAAAAATATCACCGGTTTTTGTTGATCTCACTCCTGTCAGGAATCCTGATAGTCTCACTTGCCGTATTTATATCCTGGTTTTCCTATTATTTTGAACCACTCCCTTTGGTTGAAGGAGACATGATGTATCAAGTGGAGTATTACAACATGAGCCCTCCTCCCGATGAAGATGCAAATAAACTGGCTCAGGCATTCGCAAAGCCGGTTCCTCAAATTGAGCAGATACCGGTAGTGACCGATTCAGTGCAACCTGAAAAACAAAAACCTGTGGAGGATCCACCTGTTGAAAAACCTGATGACCCGAAGTTAAATACCGATTCAGCAGCAAAACCAGGAAGTTCGGGGCTGGGGAAAGGAATCGGGGATGATACCGGTTTGGCGACCTCCATCGATGTTTACCCGAGATACCCCGGGGGAGATGAATCCAGGCTCTATTATCTGCGCAAACAGGTGAGGTATCCGGAGCAGGCGTTGAAAGCACTCATCCAGGGGGTGGTGATGGTCGTTTTTGTAGTGGAGATTGACGGATCAGTTTCCCACATCGATGTGGCTAAAAGAATTGGCGGCGGATGTGATGAAGAGGCGATCAGGGTGACAAGGGAGATGCCCCGCTGGGAACCCGGAAAGCGGAGCGGCCGGGCAGTAAGGGTGATGGTAAGGATGCCGATTGTCTTCAGGATTCCCGGCAAATCGGCCACACTCAAATAAAAAAGGGGCAAAGAGCCCCTTTATATGTCAGAAAAGACCTGTAAATCAAAATCTGTTTACTTCTTTTCAGGAGTGGTAGTGGTCGCAGGTGCTGCTTTTTTACCATCTTTCTCACAACAGCCAGCGCTCTTTTTTCCTTCACTGCAGCAAGCTTTGGTTTTTTTGTCGCATCCGGCCTTTGAGTCCTTGGTGCATTCCTTTTTATCGGCTGGCTTTGCAGCTTTATCACTCTTTTGTGGTGTCTGAGCAAAGGTTAACCCTGCAAGCAGAACAACAGCAGAAAATAACAAAACAACTTTTTTCATGGTATCTCTTTTTTTTGGTTTATGAACATATTACGAATGATGCAAAATTACATCAAGTTTTCTAGTTATACAAGGTCAAACTGTTATTTTTTTGTTAATTTATGAAAGGATCAACCTGCACGTAGCACCTCCTGCATCATTTTCAGCAGGGTTTGTTTGTTAAATGGCTTGACAATGTGGCTTGTACAACCTGCCTCATAGAGTTTTTCCATCTCCTCGGCCATCGAATATCCGGTTACGGCTATGATAGGTGTTTTCTCATAGCCGGAAATTTGCCTGATCTCCTGTGTGGCCTCGATTCCATTCATCCCGACACCCAGGTTGATATCCATCAGGATGACCTGGTAAGGCTTCTCCCTGACCATCTTCAGGGCGGTGGCGGCATCAGGAGCATAGTCAACCTGGCAGGTATTTCTGAGGTAGAGGACGGTCAGTTGCTTATTCACGATATTGTCTTCAACAAGCAAAACCGTCGGTAAAAAATCGGGGATAACCCCGGGTTTTACAGGTGCCTCGAAATCAATGGCCTTTGTCACGGGTTCCTGGCTGATTCCTGAAGTTGAATCGCGGGGCAACCAGATTGAAAAGCAGGAACCCCTTCCAGGCTCACTGTCAATGGCAATCCTGCCACCAAGCAAATCAATGATTTTTTTACTGATGGAAAGGCCAATCCCGCTTCCCTGGTATTTTCGGCCGAACCCTTCGCTGACCTGGCGAAATTCCTGAAAAATCAAATCATAGTCGGTTTTTTCAATCCCGATCCCTGTATCAGATACATTTACCACCACCCACTCCTTCCCGGATTCGAGCGTTTCAAGAGTTTCGATGGTGATGCCCCCCTGGCTGGTGAATTTTATGGCGTTATCCAGGATTTGCTGCACAAGTTGTCTGAGCAGGTCTTCATCCGTATTAATGGAAAAAGGTCTGACACCCGCTGTGCGGATATAAATTTTCTTTTCGATGGAAAGAGATTCCATCGATTTCACAACCCACTCAATAGCAGAATCCAGCATAGTCCTTTTCAAAGAAACATTGATTTTGCCTCCTTCGAGCTGCGACAGCATGATTATTGAATTCAGGGTTGACATTAACCTTTTCCCTGAATCATAAATATTATCCACCATGCTTTCGTATTCGCTGTCGTGAAGTTCTTCTTTCAGAATTTCCGAAAACCCCAGGATGCCATTCAGGGGGGTGCGGAATTCATGGCTCATGTTTGCCAGGATGGTAGATTTAAGCCGGTCAGATTCTTCAGCCTTCTCTTTTGCAACAATCAGTTCCCGTTCATATAATTTCCGAAGCGTAATGTCGCGGTCAGCCCCCCGGTAACCCTGGTAGATCCCCTGTTCACTAAAAACGGCAACTCCTGAAGTTTCAAGGAAAACGGTGTGGCCGTCCTTGTGCTTTGCCTTGTTCACGATGGCATTCAGTGGTTTGAACTGATGAACCAGGGTGCGGAGGGCCTCCTGCACATGGGCAACCTCCTCCGGGAGAATGAATTCAAAGGGAGATCGGCCGATCATCTCTTCAGGCATATAACCGAGGATGTCAAAGATTTTTGGCGATACAAAAGAGTATTTCCATTTCGGGTCAACCTCCCAGATCCAGTCGTTGGTCAGATCAACGATCTCGTGTAACCGCTGCTCACTTTCACGCACCTTGGTCTCGGCAAGTTTACGTTGGGTGATATCCCTGAATATCCCCAGGGTGCTGACAAATTTGCGTTCCGCATCATATTGCGGAGTGGCGGTCACGATAATCCAGCGTCGTTCGCCATCCGGGCGGATAATCTCCAGTTCATAAATGCTTTTCTGGCCCTCTTTGCGGAGGGATGTCTGGAGAGAAATTTCTTTAATCGCATGTTCGTCAAGGAAAGAATTAAGGCTGGTCCCGATCATTTTATCTTCCGGCAACCCGAATATCTCGCAGGCTGCCGGGTTGGCAAAGGTGAAAATCTCATCTGTACCTACCACTCCCAAACCTTCACCGCTGTTTTCCACCAGGTCGAAGTAACGTGCATCACTTGCCAGCAGCGCTTTTTCCTTTTCCTTCAGTTCGCTGATGTCATGACCTATGATCAGGAACAGGGATTCGCCAGGGGCATCTATTTTTTGCATTCTCACCCGAACCGGTATTTCATGGCCATCGTGGTGTTTCCACCTGGTTTCGAGCCTGAAGGATGGATCATCCTTTTCGTTCGTCCCGCCGGCATTAGAAAAAGCAGCGGGCAAATCCCCGGTAAAAGCTGAAACACACATCCCGGGAAGCTCATTCTCCGCGTATCCGAGCATTTCAGTGCACCGCCTGTTGGCCTCCACTACCACACCCCCGGAGGAGTTGACAACCAGGATGGCATCACTGTCGAGGCCAAGGAGCGTCTGGTAGGCAGACTTCATTCTCTGAAAGACGCTTTCAGGGTCCTGGTGTGATTCCGCTCCGGATGATGAATTACTTTTCATAATTGGTTGCCAGGTAGTTGCTGGTCGCTGCGATATTAGATTTTAAAGTTTGATTCATTACTGTTAAAGAGAGCCAAAGATCAAAATATTTTATGAATAAACCTGAATTTTACTTAATAAAAGAAATGTTAAATTCTACTCCTTGTTCCTGGTATCGATGATGATGGTTACCGGGCCATCATTCACGAGACTTACTCTCATCATGGCTCCAAATATTCCCGTATGTATCTTTTTACCAAGCAGATGACCAATCTGCAGCACAAACTTATCATATAACCGGCAGGCAATTTCAGGTTTTGCGGCACGGATGTACGATGGGCGGTTCCCCTTTTTTGTGCTGGCATGCAGGGTAAACTGGCTGACCACCAGAATATCTCCTCCGGCATCCAGGATGGAGTCATTCATGATTCCTTCATGGTCACTGAAAATTCTTAAGCGGATGATCTTGGAACACAACCATTCAATGTCGTGCTCATCATCACACTCCTCAATTCCGAGAAGAACCAGCAATCCCCGGCCGATCTGACTCCGAATATCCGGCCCGATGGCAACCGATGCCTGTGAAACCCGCTGAATGACTGCCCTCAAATGCCGTTTGTTAATTATTGTTTCGGAAATGTACAAAGTCAGATCAGGATAAAATCCTGCAGATCCATTGTCAAAAGTATGGAAAAAAGTCGCTATTCTCATAAAAACTTATCGCTCTTTTTCATTTTGCACCTTGCATTTTACATTTTGCATTTTGAGTTTTATCGTAGCTTTGCACCAAACCAGCCGGCAATGACCAAACTAAGCGTAAACATCAACAAAATCGCAACCCTGCGGAATGCACGCGGCGGCGACCTTCCAAATGTGGTAAAAACGGCCCTGGATTGCGAAAGGTTCGGTGCACAAGGCATCACGGTGCATCCACGCCCCGATGAACGTCATATCCGTTACAAGGATGTTCTGGACCTTAAACCCCTGCTCACCACCGAGTTCAATATCGAGGGTTATCCTTCCAGGGGTTTTATTGACCTGGTTCTGCAGGCACTGCCCGCCCAGGTCACCCTGGTTCCTGATCCCCCGGGGGTGCTGACTTCAAATGCAGGCTGGGATATCATGCTGCATGCATCGTTCCTGGCAGAGGTGATTGCCGAATTTCATCATCATCACATCCGGACCTCCATCTTTATTGAACCGGATCCTTCGATGATCAGGCTTGCTCCCAATACCGGAACCGACCGGGTTGAGCTTTACACAGAATCCTATGCCAGGCTCTTTCCTTCGGGACGCGCGGAGGCGATCAGCCCTTTTATCGATGCGGCAAATGCAGCAATAGAATCGGGGCTTGGCATCAATGCCGGACATGATCTGAACCTTGACAATCTTAAATATTTTTCTGATCATGTTCCGGGGCTGCTTGAAGTATCCATTGGCCATGCATTGATCTGTGATTCACTCTGTTTTGGATTGGAAAACACCATCCAGCTTTATCTGCGCCAGCTGCTGAAACAGGATGGAATGATCATTAAATAAAACCGGATGAGGAAGATAACAGGGATCATTTTATTCAATTTACTGGCATTCACCATGGGTTTCGCGGCTGAAAAGCCAGGGAGTGTACAGAAAAAAGCGGCTGAAATACAGCGGTCTGTCCTGGCCATTGATTCACATACAGACACCCCTTTGCAGATGATCCAAAAGGGGTTTGACATGTCGGTAAGGCATGATCCGCATAAAGAATATTCGAAAATAGATTTCCCGCGAATGAAGGAAGGCGGACTTGACGGGGCATTTTTTGCGGTGTTTGTATCGCAGGGCCCCCGCAATGCGGAAGCCAATGAAAAGATCAGGCTGAGGGCTCTCATGCTCTTCGACACCATTGGGTCTGCAGTTGCCAGAAACCACGATCTCGCTGAGCTGGCAGTTACCCCGGGCGATGCCGGCCGGTTAAAAAAAATCGGCAAACGGGCCGTTTTTATTGGTATTGAAAACGGGTATGCCATTGGCAATGATCTTTCACTGATCAGTACATTCTACTTGCGGGGTGCACGATACATCACGCTGTGCCATACGAAAAACAACGATATCTGCGACTCGTCGACCGACAGTACGGAGCATCACGGACTCAGCCAGTTTGGTTATGAAGTCGTACAGGAGATGAACCATGTTGGCATGATGGTCGATGTTTCGCATATTTCCGACAAGGCTCTGACCGATGTGCTGGCATTTACCAAGGCACCGGTCATCGCTTCGCATTCATGCGCAAAAGCGTTGTGCAACAATCCCAGGAACCTGACGGATGACCTGCTCCGGGCGATTGCAAAAAATGGCGGAGTCATACAGATGTGCATCCTGAGCGACTATGTAAAAACACCTCTTCCCAACCCTGCGCGCGATTCAGCCAGGGCAGCCGTACGGAAAAAATTCCGGGATTTTGACGGGTTAAGCGATGACGAGATGAAAACGGCCCGGAAGGAGTGGAATGCCATGAACGATCAATTTCCCCAGAAGCTGGCCACCGTTTCCGATGTGGTGGACCATATTGATCATATCGTCAGCGTGGCAGGTATCAATCATGTCGGCATCGGAACCGATTTTGACGGCGGAGGCGGGGTTGACGGGTGCTTTGATGTGAGTGAAATGGGAAACATCACCCTTGAACTGGTAAAAAGGGGTTATTCGAAAAATGAGATCCGGAAAATCTGGGGAGGAAATCTCATGCGCGTGATGAAAAAAACCGATAAAGTGGCACAAAAGTACAAGCTGACCTGCAGGTGCAACGGATAGAGCCGCCAAATATCAGGATGGTTCGTTCGCTGCCCAAAAGCGATCTGCACAACCATTGCCTGTTGGGAGGCAAACGATCGGTTATCGAAAAACACCTGGGAAGAAAACTATCCTCCTTCAAGGCAACAAAACCCGGCATAGGCGATCTGAACCGTTGGATAGGTGATGAATATCGATCGTTCTTTGATTTGCCGGATGCTTTTGAAAAAGCAGTGGAGGCTGCATTCATCCAGGCCAGGTTTGACGGGGTGACAAGGCTTGAAATGAGCATTGATGTGCTGTTTGGAAACATGTTCCATGTAAAGGCCGACCGCATCGTTTCGGCATTGAAACATTATCACCAGGCCATCGCCCCCGGTATCGATTTCCTTCCCGAACTGGGATTTCCCCGAAACAAGTCATTGCGTATGCTGCTTGCCGGGTTCGAATCATTTCTTGATTTCAATTATTTCCGGTCGATTGACCTGTATGATGACGAATTTGCCCAACCTGTTGCAAATTTCAGGGAATTGTACCGCTTTGCCAGGAGTCTGGGAATGAAATGCAAGGCCCATGCCGGGGAATTTGGTTCTGCCGCTTCGGTGAGAGAAGCAGTGGAGACCCTGGAACTGGATGCTGTTCAGCACGGCATCGGTGCTGCCGATTCAGCAGAGGTGATGAAATGGCTTGCCAACCGGCAAATCCCTTTGAATATCTGCCCGACCAGCAACATTAAACTGAAACGGGTTGGTTCCTATAAAACCCATCCCATCCGCATCCTGTTCGACCATGGGGTCAGGGTGACCCTTAATACCGATGATGCGCTGGTATTTGGCGATGGCGTTTCGGAACAGTACGTGAAACTTTTCAAAGCAGGCGTTTTCACCATTGGAGAATTGGAGACAATACGTGGAAACGGGATGGACCGCTGATGAACTCTAATTTGTTTTGCTGAATTTCAACTCCCCGAAAAACTCTATCGTTTTTCGTAAAGTATCGTGCAGCAGGGTTAAATAGAGTATAAACGACATCAGCCAGATGATGAAAAAGTTGAACCAGAAAGTGTCGATTTTCCATGAACCGATTATTTTTACGGGGGCATAAAAATGAGCCCTTCCATCGTGCGATACCGGCTCCATAAAGATGGGATCCTTCTTTTGGATTAATTTCCCCGTTCCGGCAATAATTTTATTTTCAGCACCTTTATTCAGGATCAGGTCGGCAAGATTTTCATTGTAACAAGCTTGTTTAAAACGATACACCCCGTCATCACCCATCGCGGCCCTGAGCTTTTCGTAAGCATCGTCCCGCCGGGCAGTCACCGAGCCCAGCCGGGATGAAAACACCCTGCTTAAAACATCGAGCGACGATTTTTCAATTTGAATGACAGAATCGTTCAATAATTTTTCTGTCAACGCACCCTGATACGGACCGGGAGCTAACCCTGCTTCTCTCCGCAGGGAGGGAATCTCGCTATTAAGGATCGCAAGATAATTGCCTGTCTTTGCAAACTCCTGGTGTTTAAAAACATTCCGCTGACATTCGTCGAGCTCCGATTTGAGGGTTGGGATTATATAGGCCGTGATAAAGGAATAACGGGATATTTCCTTGTCAAACGGATAAAACACCTTTTCATATTCATTGTTGCTGAACTGCTCCACGGCGAGGGCTTCAAAGGTCCACCGGGAAGTCATCAGGTTGCCGACGAGCGGAACATTTTCCTGCGAAGCGATGGCGGGATTGAGGTAATCGAAGGGCACGATGGTTCCGCTGAGTAAAAGCTGCGGCACCAGGATGAATGGGATCAGGATATAAATGGCTACCACAGAGTTGAGGCCGGATGAAATATTCAATCCGACAATGTTTGCAAAACAGGAGGTGGCAAACAGGATCAGCCAGTAGGTTAACGTCATGCCATGGATTCCAAGGATGAGGTTCCCTGTAAGCACATAGAACAAGGATTGAATTGCAGAAAGGGAGAAAAGCAGGATGATCTTTGAATTGAGGTAACTGAACCTGCTCAGGTGGAGGAATGCCTCCCGCTTGAGAATCCGCCGGTCTTTGATAATTTCTTCGGCACTGACCATCATTCCCAGGAACAGGGAAACAACAACACTCATGAACAAAAATGGAACCAGGTTCAGGTTATTGCCGAAAACATAGGTTTCTCCAAACTTGTATCGCGTCAGGTATGCAAGCAGGGCCGCCAGGAACGGGGCTTCCAGCAGGTTGATCAGCATGTACTGGCGGTTTGTGATCCTGGCCAGAAGGTTCCTGGTGCTGAAAATTCTGAATTGCTTGAACTTGCCAGGGATTTCAAAGAAACAGGAAGGGAGTTCAAGTTTTTCAACCACCGTTTTCAGCCCGGGCTGGATATTTTTCCTGAAATGGGCATACCACTCTACTGGTGAAATCTTACGGTTTGCAGTCATCTTCCCATATTCATCCACGGTCTTGGCCTCCGTGATCTGCAATATCTGTTCGGGGTTCACATACCCGCAACTGAGGCACTCGCTCTGCTCAGGGTTTACGAAGTTGCTGATGGTCTTGAAATAGGTCAGGGCATCGATCGGATTTCCATAATAGATCGGGAATCCTCCCTTATCCATGATCAGCAGCTTGTCGAAAAGTTTGAATATTTCCGTAGATGGCTGGTGAATATTGACGATCACCAGCTTTCCTTTCAGGGTTTGTTCCTTCAGCAGCAGCATGACCATCTCTGAATCCATGGAGGAGAGGCCGGAAGTAGGTTCATCCGCAAAAAGGATCGACGGTTCGCGGATCAGTTCCAGTGCGATGTTCAGTCGTTTCCGTTGCCCCCCGCTGATGAACTTGTTAAGCGGGTCGCCCACCTTGAGCGCTTTACTGCCCTGGAGATCGATGTCGGCCAGTGTTTTGGAAACAGCATTCCTGATTTGCTCATCATTTAACCCGTTAAAACAGAGCCTGGCGTTGTAGTAAAGATTCTGGAACACGGTAAGCTCTTCAATCAGCAGATCATCCTGGGGAACAAACCCAATGCTTCCTCTTAGTTTTTCCGCATCTTTCCGGATATCGAGACCATTGATAAGAATTTCGCCTTTACCTGGTTCAATGTTGCCATTCAGCACGTTCAGAAGGGTTGATTTGCCAACGCCGCTTCCTCCCATCACCCCGATCAGTTCGCCCGATACGGCCTGGAAACTGAACGGCTGGATACCGTTCGGGCTGTTCCTGAAATGGAATTCAATTTCCCGGGCAGAATATACGATGTGTACTTTTTCCCGGGTGAAAAGGAACCGGGAAATCATATCTGAATAATATACCGGGTTTATTTTCGTGCTTTTAAGGATGTAGCCCTTGTCGAAAATAAATGACCTGTAGGGTAAAACTGCGTGCCCGTTCAGAAAAAGTTCATCGGAACCCAGGTACCGGCAGAGAAAAGTGTTTATCGACGGTACATGCAGGATCATGATCCGGCCATTGAGGCGCTCCCTTGGAAGAAACTTGCAGGAGGGTCCGGGATTCTGATCTTCAGGTGCGATGACCAGGAGATTCCCGGCATACAGGGTGGGGTCGTCAGGATTAGTGACAAAACTAAGCGTCTCTGTGAATTCCGACTCGCTCAGGTTAAATGATTTCCCTATTGTCCGGATATAATTGTCAGATAATTCCTCCACTTCGGGATGATCTGCAAAACGGGGTTTGAAACCTTCATCAAGAAACTCAACAAACTTGATGAAAACAAGTATCTTATCCCTTTGATGAAGTCCCTTATTCACCTTTACGCAAATGCCGGCAATTTTTTCATTGACATCCGCAGCGATCACATCATCCTCTCCGGATTGGTGGAAGAAGGTGAGTTCGTCAAACAGCTTGAGGTATTCATCGAGTTCCTGGTTATTGAGGTGCTGACGCAAATAGGATTCCAGGATATTCCGGGTGTCATCGGAAACCTGTTGTTTCACCGAAGCAGCAACGATGGCGAAAAGCTGTACAAGCGCCATCAGGATAGGTTCAGACATGGGCAAGAAAGTTAAACCATTTCAAAAGTACGAATTAGCAAAATTAAAAAAACCGCACTTTAAACAAAGGCGGTTTCAGTATCCCTGCAGGATTGTTGATCCTGCAGGGTTCAATGGTATCCGGTGAATTATTTCACGAAGGTCAGGCGTACACTCTCTGCGAGGTCGCTGATCTCTGCGGCTTTATCCTGTGGGATCTTTTTCCCCGATTCAATGTTGTAGATTCCCCAGATGGGTTTCAATTTTGCGATCTCATCAACAACAGGTTTCATTTTTTCGTCAGACTGGTAGGCCTGCAGGATGGTGAGCAGTTTCATATGGTTGTTTACCTGCCCGGCAATGACTGCCATGATTTTGGTGTTGTCTTTGGCAACTTCTCCGAGAGAGGCGGCCAGGTATAGTCCTTCGGCAAATCCGCCGGCAGCTATAAGCAGCGCAACCCTTGTGCGGTTGTTGGAAGAGAGGAAATTGTTTGTCTGGCTGAATATTTTGTTGATCAGGCCAATCAGGGAATCCTTATTGTTGTTGAACTTTTTCACTTTATCAAGCAGCGACTGGTCATAAACTCCGGCGATGCCCAATTCATCGGCAAGTTTGTTGGTGCATGCCAGGAATTTATTGGTTTCATCGGTACGGTTATAGGTTGCAGAATAACAAAGATCTGCACTGTAAACACCCAGGTTGAGCGATTTGCTCATCTCCGTGGTATATTTCCCGACATTCGCCGGAGGATTGGTGATGTCGAAGATAAAACCGGCTTTGGCTTTTTCAAGCAATGTGGTCAGCTCGAATGGAGTTGGAAAGGAAGTAAGGAGCTTTTGTGATTCGGGACTGAGGGTCACCTCCTTTTTGATGGTGTCGGCTGCTGCGGCATTGGCATTTTTATCATTCTTCGGGGCATTGTTGCAACCTGAGGTGGCGATGAGCAGGAATAGGGCAACCAGTGCAACGCCTGACTGGATTTTGGAAATTGCTTTCATAAAGTCGTTTGAAAATTTGTCCGTACTATTGATATTGATCTATGCGAAATTAATGGATTTTTTTCAATCCGCCCGTTTTTTTTTAAATAAATCTGCGAAGTTCCCGGATCCTTTGCAGAACCCTTCATTAAAGAAAAGGAGCCTTCAAAGAAATGGTCATCGGGGGGGATAAAATTCATTCAAAATTATAAAATTCGACTAACTTTACCCATAATTTCTCTGAAACCCATCTCCGCTCAAGGTATGACCTGCAAAATCCTCTCCTTAGCTACCTGCCGTTTCCGGCTTCTGCTCATACCGACCTGCCTGATCGCAATGCTTTTCGCTTCCTGTGCCTGCAAAGATCATGACCGGAAGGATCTCCCGGATTCCGGGGCCGGCAGTCCACCCACCTCACGGGGCGCTGGTTTGCGAAAGGTAAGGCTCATGCCCTACTGGGTAACATCGTCACAATTTTCGGGATATTATGTCGGTATTGAAAAGGGAATTTTCCGAAAACACGGGATTGACCTGGAGGTACTTCCGTTCGATCCTTTCAGGTCGACAACAAATGAAATCGCGAATGGCCATGCCGATTTTGCGTTGTTGTGGCTGGTCAATGCCATCCAGCTCAGGTCGATGGGTATAGATATCGTTAACATAGCACAGTTTTCCGCCAGGTCATCGCTGATGCTGCTGGCAAAAAAAAGAAGCGGAATAAGGAAAATCAGCGACCTGAACGGGAAAAAGGTCGCCATCTGGTCAGGGTTTGAATTGCAGTCGCGGGCCCTCTTCTCAAAATACAACCTGGATGTGACAACCATCACCATCGGCAGCACCAATACGCTTTTCCTTCTCGACGGGGCCGATCTGATCAATGCCAACTGGTTCGATGAATACCATGCCATTCTTAACAGCGGGTATGATGCAAATGAACTGGTTCCCTTCTTTTTTGCCGACTACGGGTTGAATTTCCCGGAAGACGGAATCTATTGCCTGTCGGAGAAAACCAGGTCTGATCCAGGGTTGTGCCACGATTTCGTGCAGGCCGCGCTGGAAAGCTGGATGTATGCATTCGATCACCCGGATGAGGCGCTCGACATCGTTATCCGTACCGCAAGAAAAGAGAACCACCCGGTAAACCGGTCGCACCAGCATTGGATGCTCAGCCACTACCGGGAACTCTATATTCCAAAAGGTCAAACGGAGATCAACACTTTGCTGCTGAAAAAAGATTATGACAACGTAAGCGGGATCATCTTAACCAGCAAACTGATTCACCGGATCATTCCCTATGACAGTTTTTACATGCCGTTCGGGTCAATGAAACATTCTGAACTGCCAATGACAAAAAGTTCCGGCAAATGACAACAAAGAACATCTACCGGAACCGTGGGCTTGCTGCCAAACTGATCATCTCGATCATGATCATCCTCGGGGTTATTTTCATCCTGATCTTTTCATTCAATCTCAGGATTACAAGAAAAATCATCGTCAAAAACCTTGAAACAAACGCCCAGAATTTAACCGGGGCAACGGTAGCTCGGATAGACAAAATCCTGAGCAGCATTCAGAAGATACCCGATAATTACGCCCCCATTTTTGAACGCCATCTCGATTCGGATCAGGAGATGAAAGAGCTCGTAGCGCTGATGGTTGCCAGCAACAGGGAGATTCTTGGCGCCTGTCTTGCTTTTGAACCCTACTCCCGGAATCCTGCAGAAAAGTACTTTTCATATTACTATTACCGGCAAAACGACTCTCTTCTCTTCAAAAAACTTGGTAATGACCAGTATAATTATTTCACCCTCGATTGGTATGAGATTCCGAAACTTTTAGGTAAGCCCGTGTGGAGCGAGCCCTATTTTGACGACGGGGGTGTGAACCAGCTGGTTTCAACCTACTCGGTTCCTTTGTTTGACCGGAGCAACGGGCAGAAAAAGTTTATCGGGATCCTTACCATCGACCTCTCACTCGACTGGTTTCAGAAAAATATCAGCGGGATAAAAGTATATGAAACGGGATTCGGGTTCCTGATATCCAGGAATGGCGTGATCGTGAGCCATCCGATTAAGGATTTCATCATGAATGAAACCATATTCAGCATTGCGGATGAGCGTGATTCGCCTGACCTGCGGCGAATAGGCAGGAAGATGGTCCATGGCGAATCCGGCTTTGGTGAAATTGCATATAAAAATGCCCGAAACGGCAAGCCAAGCTGGCTCGCGTTTGCCCCCGTTACGCTTAACGGATGGTCAGTAGGTGTTGTATTCCCCGTTGATGAATTCATGGCCGATTCAACCCATCTCAGCCGGGTCATCGGGGCGCTGGCCGCAGGTGGTTTCCTGGCGCTGCTGATCCTGCTCATTGCCATTGCACGTTCCATCACCAGGCCCTTGCGCCAGCTTACGATTGCTTCGGAAAAGTTCGCCCAGGGCGATTTCGAGGTGGAGTTACCGGCAATCCGGTCGAAAGATGAGATCGGCCGTTTGAACTCCTCATTTATTTTTATGCGGAAACAGCTGGCAAAGACCATCCTCGAGCTCAGGGTTGCCTCTGGAGAACTGCAGCGTTCAAATGAAAAGCTGGAGGAGTATAACCGGACCCTGGAACAAAAAGTGGATGAGCGAACCACCGAACTGCAGCAGAAGCATAACGAACTTGATGCGGCTTTCAGGGAACTGAAGTCCGCACAAGCCCAGCTGATCCAGTCGGAAAAGATGGCCTCCCTTGGCCAGCTTACCGCAGGGATAGCCCATGAGATCAAAAACCCGTTGAATTTCGTGAACAACTTCTCGGAACTTTCGGCTGAACTCATCGGGGAGATGCTGGAAGAACTTGGCAAACTTGCCGGCAGGATTGAACCGAAAGACATGGCATATTTTACGGGGATAATTACCGATCTGCAAGGCAATTTGAAAAAAATCAATGATCATGGAAAACGCGCCGACAGCATCATCCGGGGCATGTTGCTGCACGCAAGGGGCAAATCGGGAGAGCGTCAGCCAGCCGATCTCAACGCGATGCTTTCAGAATATGTCAACCTGGGATATCATGGGATGCGGGCATCAGACAATAGCTTCAACATCAAGCTGGAAAGTGATTACGATCCGGGTGTGGGCATGGTGACCGTTGTTCCCCAGGATATCAGCCGTGTTTTCCTGAACATGATCAACAATGCTTTCTATTCAACGGCACAGAAGAAGAAAATGCTTGCAGACACCTATTTCCCGGTTCTGAAAATAAGCACGAAAAACCTTGCCGATACCGTCGAGATACGGATACGCGACAACGGCATGGGAATGCCGGAAACTGTCGCCGAAAAGGTTTTCAACCCTTTTTTCACCACCAAACCCGCAGGTTCAGGCACCGGGCTGGGGCTTTCGATCAGTTTCGACATCATTGTGCAGCAACATCATGGCCGGATAGCTGTCGACAGCGTGGAAGGTGAATATGCGGAATTTATCATAACACTCCCGAAAACATAATTCCAATGACTGAACCCGATTACAAGCCTGTGAAAATCATGGTGGTGGATGACGAAGTCGATCTTGAGTCATTGATCTGCCAAAAATTCCGCCGCCAGATCCGCGAAGGCATCTACGATTTCGTTTTTGCACACAATGGACTTGAGGCCCTGACAAAACTCATTGAATTCCCCGAGATCGGGATCATCCTTTCCGATATCAACATGCCCGAAATGGATGGTCTGACATTGCTGATGAAGTTGAAGGAGCTGAAGAATCCCGGGCTCAAAACCGTTATTGTTTCTGCTTACGGAGACATGGAAAACATCCGGACTGCCATGAACCGCGGGGCATTCGATTTCCTGACCAAACCGATCAGTTTTGACGATCTTGAACTGACAATCAATAAAACGATGGATGAGATCATGCAGGTTCGCCACTCCCTGGAGGAGCATGACCAGCTGATCTCCATCAGGCATGACCTTCAAACGGCAAGCGAGATCCAGCAGGCGATCCTGCCAAAGGTCTTCCCTCCTTTTCCGGCCCGCACGGATTTCGACATCTATGCTGCCATGATTGCAGCCCGGGAAGTCGGAGGTGATTTTTTCGATTTTTTCATGATTGATAACGACCGGCTTGGATTCGTTATCGGTGATGTTTCTGGAAAAGGCGTTCCTGCAGCTATTTTCATGGCTGTAAGCCGTACCCTGATCCGGGCAACCGGCCTCAAGGACATCCCGGCAGCGGAGTGCATGAATTATGTAAACAAACTGCTTTGCAACGAAAGTGTTTCCTGTATGTTTGTGACGGTTTTTTACGGAATCCTGAATACGCTCACAGGGGAGCTTGAGTATGTGAATGCAGGGCACAACCCTCCTTATCTCATTACCCGGGAAGGTTTGAAAAAGGTCGAAATGACCGGTGGCATTATCCTGGGTTATCTGGAAGACTTTCAATACAGTTCCGGCAGGATCAAGCTGGAACCGGGCGACCGGCTTTTCCTCTATACCGACGGGGTAACGGAAGCTTTCAACAAGCAGGAGGAGGTTTACGGAGATGAGCGGCTGAAGTTCTTTTTGCAACAAGTCCCGGGAAATTCCATCGAAGCACTGGTAAAGGGTGTTCTGAAGGAGGTCAGCGACCATTCAACGGGTATCCCCCAGTCTGACGATATTACCGTGCTTTCAATATTATTTAATGGAAGGGTCTAAAACATGCTGATATGAAAAAATTGCAACACTCAATTCTGCTCTGCCTTTTCCTGGTTGCAAATGTCGCATGCAACAAACAGAAAGAGGCAAACTATGTTCCATCCGGCGAAAGGTTGATCAGGGTAGGCGCCCTTCTGCCGCTTACCGGAACAGGATTTTCTTCAGGGCAGTCCATGCAGGCATCACTTGAACTGGCACGGACTGACATCTCAGGGTACCTGGCATCTGCAGGTTTTAAAGAAAAGCTGGCCCTCGACATCGTGGATACCAGGACTGATACGGCTGAAGCCCTCAGGCAGATGAAATCATTTTATGAAAAAGGCACCCGGCTGATCATCGGGCCTTACAGCAGTGCCGAACTCGCCCACATTAAAAGTTTTGCCGACACACATGGGATGCTGATTGTAAGTCCCTCCAGTGTTGCCGTATCGCTTGCCATCCCCGACGACAATATATTCCGGTTTGTCACCTCCGACGTGATCCAGGGCATGGCCATGAGCAAATTTTTATCCGAAGATAAAATCAGGGTTGTTGTTCCTCTGATCCGCGACGATGTGTGGGGCAACGACCTGGTGGGTGCAACCGGGGCTGATTTTATCAAAACAGGCGGGATGGTGGAACCCTCGGTGAAATTTCAACCGGGAATAGCCGATTTTACTTCCGTTCTGAATCAGCTTGACGTTTCCGTTGAAAATGAGCTGACCCATCACAATCCCAATGAAGTGGCCGTGTACATGCTTTCTTTTGCCGAAGGTACAACCATCATGGCCGAAGCAAAACAGCATGCCCACCTCAATAATGTTTATTGGTACGGGGGTTCGGCTTTTGCCCAGAATGCCTCCATGCTGACTGATCCGGATGCCGCCCTTTTCGCCTACACCCATGGATTGCCATGCCCTTCATACGGGCTGGATGATGCGGCAAAAAGCAAATGGCAGCCACTGAGCGAGAGGATTGAAACCATGATCGGCAGGGTTCCCGATATTTATGCTTTCACAGCCTACGACGCCTTATGGGTTCTGACACGAACCTCCGCTGCCTGTGGCAGCAATCCATCGATTGAAACACTAAAGCATGTTTTTGTAAATGAAGCCAACAGTTATTTCGGCGCATCGGGAAACACCCAATTGGATGCCAATGGCGACCGGGCTTTTGGAAACTATGATTTTTGGGCCATGAAAACCGACTCCACCGGATATGAATGGAAACGGGTAGCGAGGTATAATTCTCTATCGGGCACCCTTACCAGGGTGGTCAGGTAAGGTGCTGTATTGCAAAGGAAACGCTATAGTCGCTTTACAAAAAACACTTTGCCATCTCCGACTTTATAGAAATCATCGATTTGCGCCTCTTTCGTATACCCAATCCGGTCGTAGAAATGGCGCGTAGGCAGGTATTTTTCCAGTGTTGAGGTTTCTGCAATCACGATCCTTCCGCCCATCTCACTGATGATCCTGTGGGTCTCCCCAATCAGCAGGTTGCCAATTCCCTTGCCGCGATAATCGTTATGGGTGGCGATCCAGTAGAGGTCAAAACTGCCTTCGGTGGCCGCAATGGGACCGAAACAGGTATAGGATACCGTCATCCCGTCAACCTCTGCAAATAGAAAATGGTAATCGCTTTGATCGCCCAGGTCGAGCCTGTCCTGCACCAGTTCCACGGCAACAGGAACTTCAAAATCGTAAAAAAAACCGGTTGATACGATGATATCCCTTACAATTTCTATATCCCCGGGGCGTACTTCTGAACGAAAAATGACCATTTGTGTATTTTTAGTTAATTACCTGATTGCATCTTCGAGTACACGGGTGATAACCTCTTCAAAGGTCAGCCCTTTCTTTTTTGAGGCGGCCATAAAACCTCCCGATTCGGAAAGGCATGGATTGAGGTTGATGTCGATCACCAATGGTACTGAATTCTTTGTCACCCTGAAATCGATGCGAACATATCCTTTCAACCCCAGCTCGTTCCAGCATTTCTGACAGATTTCGGCTATCAGCTTCCTGAGAGGGCCATCCTCCCTGCCCAGTTTGAAGGTTCTGCGTGTATGCGAATATTCAAACGAAGTATCATCCCATTTTGACTTATAACCCATCATTTTGGGTTTGCCGGCGGGGTAATCGTGAAAGGTCATTTCCGCCAGCGGAAGTACTTCGGGTCCATTTTCACTGTAGAGGATGGAAACGTTAAACTCGCGGCCTTCGATGAACTCCTCGATGAAATAATGCTGCCGGCTTTTTCCGCTGATCCTGGTAATAAAGTCACTGTCTGACCCCATGAAAACACAATCCTCGTCCAGTTCGAGAGACCCCTCTTCCCAAATCGGTTTGACGATGTACTTTTTGGCCGGGAGCAGTTTATGACATTCATCAAGTGAAAATCCTTTCGGTGTCTTAACCCCGATCGCGTTCAGCTCTTTCTTGGCAAGATACTTATTGGAACACTGAAACATGGGGACCAACGGGGATCCGGTGTAGGGTATCCTTACGAAATTCAACACTGAATTCGCCAGGAAGGTAAACTCTCCCTTGTTCCCAAGCGTTTCGGCAAGGTTGAAAATGATATCCGGTCTGATGGCCCTGATCCGGCTGATGGCAGTTTTTAAATTCAAGTCTATCTGGAGATACCCGACTTCATAATGCAGGTTCTGCAGAGCTACCGTAACGAGGTTGACCTGCTCGATCACATCGGCCTCGTCATCTTTGGGTTTTTTCGATAATTTATTATACAGTATCAGGACGGTCTTTTTCATCTGGAGGAAATTGGTGTTATAATAATCCGGTTCTTTTTTTTGCCGAATGCATGATTTCCCCGATGATTTGTTCAAAATCATACCCGTGCAGGTATGAGAGGATTGGCAGATCGGAATGAACCTTGTCGAGGCCTGCCAGGGGATTAACCTCGATGAAATTCGGAACACCGTGTCTGTCAACCCGGATATCCACCCTTCCTCCATCGCGGCAACCCAAAACCTGCCATGTTTTCAGGGCCATGGAAATACACTTTTCTGCAATCTCTGCCTCAGGAATGATATATTCAACCGCTTTAAGGTAATCGGATTTGGTTTCGTATGAATAGATGCTTTTTGCATCCTCCTTTTTATAGAGGATCTCCATGATGCCTGCGGCGTAAGCCTCACGGCCCGTCCCCAGGATTCCGACGGTAAATTCACGGCCTGGCAGGTACTCCTCAACCAGCAGGCCCGAAGGATAACGTAGAAGCAGCTCCGTGCAGATACTGGTTAATTCTCCGTGGCCGTTAACCTTTGACATGGCATTGATCCCCTTCCCTGTTCCTTCTGCGTTTGGTTTCACAAACAACGGATAGTGCAGGTCGATGGATGCAGCATCCTCCGGGGTTTCAACGACGACGAAACCGGGAGTCGGGATTCCGTAATCCCTGATCACGCGTTTGGTCATTCCCTTATGCAACGTCAGGGAAAGAACCAGCGGGTCTGAAAAAGTATAAGGTATCTGAAACACATCCAGCAACGCAGGAACCTGGGCCTCGCGGCCGATTCCATGCATTCCTTCGCAGATGTTGAAAACCATGTCCCACCGGTCACCATGTGCAAGACGGTTGATCAGGTGGCGTACATGGCCGATCCGGTCGGTTTGGTATCCAAGGCGCTGCAACGCCATTTCAATGGCGTCCACGGTACTTTCACGGTCAAATTCCGCTGTCTCCTCCTCGCTGTAACCCTCTTTCAGGTAATCCGACCGTAAATCATACGCTAATCCGATATTCATAGGCTATTCGGTAAAATCAGGATATCTGAAGACCTTATCTTCATAATTTTTCAACAACACATAATTGTCTTCACGTCCGACAAAATAATCGGGAAGGAGTGGAATTTTTCCGCCTCCTCCCGGAGCATCGACTACATAGGTCGGAACGGCATATCCACTGGTATGCCCGCGCAAACCCCTGATAATTTCGAGCCCCTTCTCAATCGTTGTGCGAAAATGCCCCGTACCCACAACCGGATCGCATTGATAAAGGTAATAAGGGCGGACCCTGATTTTCAGTAATGCATGCATGAGATTTTTCATCACCTCCACATCGTCGTTGATGTCTTTCAGCAGCACCGTTTGACTTCCCAAAGGAATCCCCGCATTGGCAAGTCTTTCGCACGCTTCCTTTACCTCCGGGGTAATCTCGTCGGCATGCGTGAAATGAATGCTCATAAAGAGCGGATGGTACTTTTTAAGCATGTTGACAAACGGTCGCGTGATCCGCTGCGGAAGAACTACAGGCACTTTGGTCCCGATGCGGATGATCTCAACATGCGGAATGCTATGCAAACGGGAAAGGAGGTATTCGACATGCAAATCAGGCATGGTGAGCGGATCGCCGCCCGAAACCAGTACATCCCTAACTTCCGTATGCTGTTCGATGTAGTTCAGCCCGGCCTCCCACGATTTGACCCCGATGTGGCATTTGTTTTTTGCCACCATCCGGGTCCTCGTGCAATAACGGCAATAGGTTGAACAAAATCCTGTAACCAGGAACAACACCCTGTCGGGGTACCGGTGAACAATATTTGGAACCGGGCTGTCATGCTCTTCCGAAAGTGGATCCGTGGCTTCGCCCCTGTGCAGGAGAAATTCGTCGAACACGGGCACAACACTTCTGCGCAGCGCCTGTTCCGGCTTATCCGGGTCAAGCAGGCTGATATAATAAGGTGAAATCCTCAAGGGTAATGACTGACCTTTTGACCCGTTGGGCTTTACTTCGTTGTCGGAAAGGTGTATATAACGTGCCAGCTGATCAATTGACCTGGCGCTGTTCTTAATCTGCCAATGCCAGCTGTTCCAGTCTTTGACTGTCGCATCGGGAAAATAAGTCTGTAAAAATGCAAGCGAGCGCTCACTGATGGCGGTCTTATCGCGATCAACACGCGATTTTAAATAATCGTCCAGTAAGGATGCTTCGTCTAGGAAGGTGGGTTGACTTGGGGGTTCTTCTTCTTCTGATAATTCTAATGGCGGGATAACCAGTTTTTCTGAAGGGAGCTTTTCCATTTTAGTTTTTCTCGGTTTTGAGGTTAAATTAATGATGCCCTCTACCTGTATGATAAATGTTTAAT
>Ga0118677_10004918_pt1 | contig 23902 bp, 20 predicted proteins | sample AliMusrvi5mmetaG_FD_86154 | JGI IMG/M metagenome (GOLD analysis project Ga0118677, IMG submission 86154)
TTCGTAGATCGCGTAACTCTGCATGCCTCTGCCGGTAGTGGTGGCGACGGTTGTGTATCGATTCACCGCGAAAAGTTTGTTCCCCTTGGTGGTCCTGATGGTGGCAACGGTGGACGCGGCGGCGACATCATTCTCGTGGTTGATGACAATGTAACCACCCTCTTGGATTTCCATCATTCACCCCATCGCAAAGCTGGCAATGGGCGCCCTGGTTACGGTGATTACTGCAATGGCGGCGAAGGTGGGGACCTCGTCATGTCAGTTCCAAACGGAACTGTTGTTAAAGATACCAATGGAACAGTATTAGCTGATTTAGTTGGAGCCGGTACTCGCTTCGTTGCTGCGCAGGGCGGTAAGGGTGGCCTAGGAAATGCTGGCCTTGCCTCTCGTAAGCGTCGTGCCCCAGGTTTCGCACTTAAGGGCGAAGACGGCGAAGAGCGCACACTCATTCTTGAACTCAAGAGCGTTGCAGATATCGGCTTGATCGGATTTCCGAGCGCCGGTAAATCATCACTCATCGCATCAATCTCAGCGGCTCGCCCCAAGATTGCTGATTATCCATTCACCACTCTCGTTCCTAATCTTGGCGTTGTCCAAGCCGGGGACACTCGCTTTACCGTCGCGGATGTTCCTGGATTGATTCCCGGTGCATCGCAGGGCAAAGGGCTGGGTCTTGAATTTTTGCGCCACGTCGAGCGTTGCGCGGCCCTCGTTCATGTTCTCGATTGTGGAACTTTAGAAACCGATCGCGATCCAGTTCGCGACTTCGACATTATTGAAGAGGAGCTCTCTCACTACGGTGGGTTATCCGAACGCCCTCGTATCATCGCCCTCAACAAGATCGATCTTCCCGACGGAAAAGCCATGGCCGATATGGTGCAGCCCCTCTTTGAAGCGCGCGGCTACGAGGTTTATCAAGTTTCTGCGGCAGGTCACCTTGGGTTAACTGAACTCAATTACGGCATGGCTCGCATCATTCAAGAGGAGCGTCGTAATAAGGCGAAGGAAGTTAAGACTCGTATCGTCTTGCGACCTCTGGCAGTGAATGACAATGGGTTTAAGGTTGTTAAAAATGAGGACGGTTCATTTACGGTCACAGGTGATAAGCCAGAGCGCTTTGTACGCCAAACTGACTTCGGCAATGCCGAGGCAGTTGGCTACTTGGCCGATCGCCTGGCGGCGCTGGGGGTTGAGAAGGAACTTTTCAAGAAGGGCGCACGGCCCAAATCAGAGGTGCGCATCGGTACCGGTGACAAAGCTGTTATCTTCGATTGGGAGCCATCCATTGAAGCGGGCGCTGAACTCTTGGCTAGCCCACGTGGAACTGATCTCCGTCTCGAATCTCCTTGGGCAGGTCGCTATATCGAAGATGACGTTGATGAGTTATCCGAAGATGAGATTGCGATGCAATGGGAATACAACGTGGCAGATCCTAAGAATCCAAGGATCTCAGGCTGATTGATGTCTCGTCAGGTAGTTCTCGGCGCTAAGCGAGTTGTCATCAAAGTTGGCTCTTCCACATTGACTGGAAGTGCTGGTCATGAACTCGATGAGAGCGCGGTTACAGCTCTTGTAAACGTTGTCGCACAATTACGTGAACGCGGCACAGAAGTTGTACTTGTCTCGTCAGGGGCGATCGCAGCTGGTCTGGCGCCTCTTGGGTTGACTTCGCGCCCGAAGGATCTTGCAACACAACAAGCTGCCGCTTCAGTCGGTCAGGGTCGATTGATCGCGAGTTATAACAGAGCCTTTGAAGCTCACCAGATTGTTGCCTCCCAAATCTTGCTCACGATTGATGATGTGGTGCGCCGCTCTCACTATCAAAATGCGCAACGCACTCTCTTTCGACTTATTCAAATGGGAGTCGTGCCGATCATTAATGAGAATGACACGGTTGGCGTTTCAGAGATCCGCTTTGGCGACAATGATCGCCTAGCGGCGCTCGTCTCACACCTTATTAGCGCAGACCTCCTTGTTCTCGTCACAGATGTTGATGGTTTGTATGACGCACCACCTTCTCACCCTGGCGCTACCCGTATCTCGGAAGTACCTGATGTCAGCCGCCTGGGCGATATCGAAATCGGGGGAGTTGGTTCTTCGGGAGTCGGCAGCGGTGGCATGGTGACAAAGATTGAAGCGGCAAGGATCGCGACAGGTGCCGGAGTCTCAATGCTCCTCAGTACCTTGAATGAGTTGCCAGAAGCGCTCGGTGGCGCTGACCTAGGTACCGTCTTTGCTGCGCGCACCGATCGCAAACCTTCTCGACTCTTATGGTTGGCCCACGCGGCTACGCCACATGGCAAACTCCTACTGGATAAAGGTGCGACAACCGCAATCAAGGAGCGGGGTACATCTCTCTTAGCGGCCGGTGTTAATGGTGTCGAGGGTGAGTTCATCGCGGGCGATACTGTGGAATTGCTCTCACCGATGCGCGAAGTAATTGCCCGTGGGTTGGTCGCCTTTGACTCCTCGGAAATTCCTGCAATGCTCGGAAAAACCACTAAGCAGTTGGCCGCAGAGTTGGGGCCTGAATACGAACGCGAGCTCGTACATCGCGACGATCTCGTACTTCTCTGAATCAGATAAGGTTGGGTCATGTCCGCTATCTCTCGCGATGATGTTGCACATCTCGCAAAATTGGCTCGGATCAGCATGAGTGATGCAGAACTTGATCACCTGGCACAAGAGATGGATCTGATCCTCGGAGCCGTCGCGCGAGTGCAAGAGGTCGCTGCCAGCGATGTGCCCCCAACGTCACATCCGATTCCCGTCAACAATGTTGTTCGCCAAGATGTAGTTCGTCCCAGCCTTACTCCGCAGGAGGCCCTCTCGGGTGCACCTGCGCAAAGTGAAGATCGTTTCAAAGTCCCGCAGATTCTGGGTGAAGAATGACAACGACTAAGTCTTCAGCGGCTGAAATGGCAACTGCCCTGGCGGCAGGAACAACGACCTCGGTTGAACTAACCCAACTGCACTACGACCGGATCGCGCAGGTTGATGAAGATGTGCATGCCTTCTTGTATCTCGATAAAGAGGGCGCACTCGAACAGGCCGCTGCTGTCGATGCTAAACGCCAAAGCGGAGAAGAGCTTGGTCCGCTCGCCGGTATTCCACTTGCCCTGAAGGATGTCTTGGCGCAGAAAGGAGTTCCAACCACTTGCGGTTCAAAGATGCTTGAAGGTTGGCGCCCGCCTTACGATGCAACCGTCGTGACGCGCCTGAAAGAGGCTGGCGTTGTCATCTTGGGTAAGACCAATATGGATGAATTTGCAATGGGATCTTCAACAGAGAACTCAGCTTACGGACCTACACACAATCCGTGGGATCTCACTCGTATCCCGGGCGGCTCGGGTGGAGGTTCCGCCGCTGCACTGGCTGCATTTGAAGCACCTTTGGCTATTGGCACAGATACCGGCGGCTCAATTCGCCAGCCCGCAGCGGTGACCGGCACTGTTGGCGTAAAGCCAACGTATGGCGGAGTCTCGCGCTACGGACTCATCGCATTCTCCTCCAGCCTTGATCAGGCCGGACCTTGCGCGCGCACGGTTTTGGATGCAGCCCTCCTTCACGAAGTAATTGCTGGCCATGATGAGCGCGATTCAACATCTATCAACGCACCCGTTCCTCAAGTTGTTAAGGCCGCCAAGAAACTTGATGTCAAGGGAATGAAGATCGGCGTCGTCAAAGAGTTGCAGGGCGAGGGATTCCAAGCCGGGGTTCTTGACCGCTTCCATGATGGTCTCGATGCCTTGGTAAGCGCAGGTGCAGAACTGGTCGAAGTTTCCTGCCCTACTTTTGACTACGCACTTGCTGCTTATTACTTGATCGCACCGAGTGAATGCTCATCCAATCTCGCGCGCTTTGATTCGATGCGTTACGGAATTCGAGTTGGCGACAATGGTGAGCGCAGCGCCGAAGAGGTTATGAAGCTCACGCGCCACAAGGGTTTTGGCCCTGAAGTTAAACGCCGAATTATTTTGGGAACCTATGCACTCTCTTCTGGTTATTACGATGCCTATTACGGATCGGCCCAGAAGGTGCGCACATTGTTGATGCGCGATTTCGCTAACGCCTTTGCCCAAGCCGATGTTCTCGTCTCTCCAACCGCACCGACTACTGCCTTCAAAATTGGCGAGCAGGTTGATGATCCACTAGCGATGTATCTCAACGACATTGCCACCATCCCAGTTAACATGGCGGGTATCGGAGGCATGTCGCTGCCCTGTGGACTGGCGCAAGAGGACGGACTGCCTGTGGGATTCCAGATTATGTCACCCGCGATGCGCGATGATTTGATGTATCAAGTTGGCGGAACACTTGAGGCCGCACTCCTCGCCAAATGGGGAGCGCCGATCCTCGATAAGGCACCAGTATTGGCGGCGCGCTAATGGCCCTTAACTACGATGAAGCGGTAGCAAAGTACGAACCAACTCTGGGACTTGAAGTTCACGTTGAGCTCAATACCAAGTCAAAGATGTTCTGCTCTTGCTCCACCGAGTTTGGCGGCGAGCCGAATACCCAGACCTGTCCTGTGTGCCTTGGACTCCCTGGTGCCTTGCCAGTCGTAAATGGCAAAGCGATCGAGAGTACGATCTTGATCGGCCTGGCTCTCAACTGTTCTATCGCTCCCTTTTCGCGCTTTGCCCGCAAGAACTACTTCTATCCCGATATGCCAAAGAACTTCCAGACCTCACAATATGACGAGCCAATCTGTGTCAATGGATATCTCGATGTTGAAATCGAAACTGAGGAAGGTCCAAAGCAATTCCGCGTAGAGATCGAGCGTGTGCATATGGAAGAGGACACCGGTAAGTCCCTGCACGTAGGTGGAGCAACAGGTCGCATCCATGGCGCTGAATATTCGCTCCTCGATTACAACCGCGCTGGTATTCCTCTCGTTGAAATCGTGACCAAGATTGTTGGTGGCACTGGTAAGTACGCTCCGCAGGTTGCTCGCGCATATGTGACTGAGCTGCGCGATATCTTGCGCTCTTTAGGTGTTTCAGATGTAAAGATGGAGCAGGGCTCAATGCGCTGCGATGTAAACCTCTCACTTGCACCAATCGGAAGCGGAAGCCTTGGTACGCGTAGCGAAACCAAGAACGTTAACTCGCTCCGCTCCGTTGAACGAGCGGTTATCGGTGAAGTTATCCGTCAATCCAATCGCCTCGAGGCGGGGGAGCGCATCGTCCAAGAGACGCGCCACTTCCTTGAGGAGAGTGGGCAGACTCGTCCCGGTCGTTCCAAAGAGCAGGCCGAGGATTACCGCTACTTCCCAGAGCCAGATTTAGTACCTGTCGTTCCAGAGAGCGCTTGGATTGAAGAGTTACGTGCAACTCTGCCAGAGCGTCCATCTGTGCGTCGTGCACGCCTCAAGAGTGAGTGGTCGGTCCCAGATAAAGAGATGACCTCTCTCGTTAACGCAGGGTTGCTTGATGCTGTTGAAGAGACCATCGCTTTCGGCGCAGAACCTACCCGCGCTCGTTCGTGGTGGCTGGGTGAGATTTCACGCTTGGCAAATGAGCGCGAAGTCGATCCAACTTCTCTCATCACCCCAAGCCAGGTTGCCGAAGTAATTTCCCTCATTCAAAGCGGAGAACTTACCGACAAACTTGCACGCCAAGTTGTTGAAGGTGTGATCGCTGGGGAAGGAACTCCAAGCGAGGTCATTGCAAAACGCGGACTCAAAGTGGTTTCAGATGATGGAGCGTTGATGCTTGCCATTGAGGCTGCCATCGCTGCGCAACCAGAAACTGCCGAGAGAATTCGCGGTGGAAATATTCCAGCAGCTGGTGCGCTTATCGGTGCGGTGATGAAGGCAACAGGTGGACAAGCCGATGCCGCCAAGGTTCGCGAACTGCTGTTGAAACACTTAGGACAATTCGAGAAAGCAACGGGAGAGTAAAAAGATGACCGAGCCAAAGAATCCCATGAAGCCGCGCTCGGGTTTAGTTACTGATGGCTTAGAGCGTGCGCCAGCGCGTGGAATGTTACGCGCCGTCGGTATGACAGATGATGATTGGGTTAAGCCACAGATAGGTATTGCTTCTTCGTGGAATGAAATTACTCCCTGCAATCTCTCTCTAGATCGCCTCGCCAAAGCTTCGCGCAAGGGAGTCATTGACGCAGGTGGATTCCCAATGCAATTTGGAACTATCTCCGTCTCTGATGGAATTTCAATGGGCCATGAAGGTATGCATTTCTCGCTGGTATCTCGTGAAGTCATCGCCGACTCTGTCGAAACTGTTATGCAAGCAGAACGTCTCGACGGAATGGTGACCTTTGCAGGTTGCGATAAATCCTTACCCGGCATGATGATGGCCGCCGCGCGTATCGACGTCGCGAGTGTCTTTGTATATGCAGGTTCGACTCTTGCAGGTCAGGTTGACGGGAAAGATGTCACCATCATCGATGCCTTTGAGGCAGTGGGCGCATGTGCGCGTGGGCTGATCACCCAAGAGAAGGTCGATGAAATTGAGCGCGCTATCTGTCCAGGTGAAGGTGCCTGCGGTGGGATGTACACCGCAAACACCATGGCCGCTGTCGGCGAAGCGCTCGGACTTTCACTTCCAGGTTCTGCCTCACCTCCATCTGTTGATCGTCGACGCGACGATTACGCCGTTAAAGCGGGCGCCGCAGTCGTCGAGTTGATTCGCTTAGGAATTACTACGCGCGACATCCTGACCAAGAAAGCATTTGAAAACGCCATCACGGTAGTCATGGCACTAGGTGGTTCGACCAACGCGGTGCTCCACTTGTTGGCGATTGCAAACGAAGCCGAGGTTGAACTTGACCTGGCGGATTTCCAACGCATCAGCGAGCGCACCCCACTACTCGGTGACCTCAAGCCATTCGGAAAATTTGTTATGACCGATATCGATCGCGTTGGTGGTATTCCAGTCGTGCTCCGAGCACTCCTTGATGCCGGTTTCTTGCACGGCGATTGCTTAACAGTCACTGGCAAGACCATGGCCGAGAATTTGGCAGAGCTCACTCCGTTAGATCCAGATGGCGAAGTTCTGCACTCTATTAAGAACCCACTTTCAGCTGGTGGAGGAATCACCATCTTGCACGGCACCTTGGCGACCGATGGCGCAGTTTGTAAAACTGCTGGCGTGGGGGTCGATTTCTTTGAAGGACCGGCCCGCGTCTTCGAGCGCGAACAGGCTGCGATGACCGCCCTGGAAAATGGAACCATCAAAGCCGGCGATGTTGTCGTCATCCGCTACGAAGGCCCTAAGGGTGGCCCGGGTATGCGCGAGATGTTAATGATCACTGGCGCAATCAAAGGTGCTGGACTTGGTAAGTCCACACTTCTTCTAACTGATGGCCGTTTCTCTGGGGGAAGTACCGGACTCTGCGTAGGTCACGTTTCGCCAGAGGCCGTTGACGGCGGACCCATTGCCTTCATTAAGGATGGCGACTTAATCCGCATTGACATTGCCAAGCGCACTTTGGATCTTCAGGTCGACCCAGCCGAACTCGAAAAGCGTCGTAAGGACTTCGTTCCCGTACCCCATAAGTTCCGCCGTGGGGTCCTGGCCAAGTACGCAAAGGTCGTTGGCTCCGCCTCACAGGGCGCTGTCTGTAGTTAAATAACATGAGACCAACTTCTCATATTTTGAGATGGGTCGTGTTGGGGTTGACGGAGTTCTCTCGACCAGCGAGAATTGCACCATGACATCATCAGTGGTGATTCGAGAGCGCGCGATCTAGTCTGACTAGATGGTGCGCTACCCCTCAGTGGAAACTGAGGGGTTTCGTATTTCACGGGGTAAATGTCTTTCGAGTAAACCGACAGGGAAGGAGATGAATATGTCAGCACAAATCACCGGAGCGCAGTCACTCGTGAATTCACTTGAGTCTGCTGGAGTCGATGTCATGTTCGGAATCCCTGGCGGCGCAATCCTTCCTGCTTACGACCCGATCTTTGATAGCTCCATTCGCCATATCTTGGTTCGCCACGAGCAGGGCGCTGGCCACGCCGCCACGGGCTATGCCCAAGCGACTGGACGCGTAGGAGTTTGTATTGCGACTTCCGGACCTGGCGCCACCAACTTAGTGACTCCGCTCGCCGATGCGCAGATGGACTCCGTCCCAATCGTTGCAATTACTGGTCAGGTCGCTTCGGCTGCGATCGGCACTGACGCCTTCCAAGAGGCTGATATCCGCGGCATAACGATGCCCGTTACTAAACACAACTTCCTAATCACAGATCCACGCGACATTCCACGCGCGATCGCTGAGGCCTTCCATATTGCAGGCACCGGACGTCCTGGCGCAGTTCTGGTCGACATTGCCAAGGATGCCCTGACCAAGATGACTGATTTCGAATGGCCATCATCGCTCTCGCTGCCGGGGTACAACCCGATCATGGATCCGACCGCTGAGTCGGTTCGCGATGCGGTAGCGCTTATTGCGGACTCAAAGAGCCCTGTGCTCTACGTTGGCGGTGGAGCAATCAAATCCAATGCCTCTGCAGAGCTGATGAAGCTTGCAGAGCTCACTGGCGCTCCAGTTGTTACAACTTTGATGGCGTTAGGCACATTTCCTGATAGCCACCCACAACACCTCGGCATGCCCGGAATGCACGGCACTGTTGCCGCCGTTACTGCGCTGCAGAAAGCCGACCTGCTCATCACCCTCGGTGCCAGGTTTGATGATCGCGTGACAGGCAAGCTCTCCTCTTTCGCACCTAACGCGAAAGTTATCCACGCGGATATCGACCCCGCTGAAATCGGCAAGAACCGTATCGTCGATGTCGCGTTGATCGGCGATCTCAAGGCGACCATCAGCGCCTTGTTGCCTGAGTTGAAGAAGAAGTTTGAAAGTGCAAAGCCTGATCTCACCGAATGGTGGGCGCAATGCAACAGCTGGCGTATCAAGTATCCACTTGGCTTCGACGAGCCAACCGATGGCTCTGTCTCGCCGCAATATGTCATTCAACGTTTAGGTCAGATCGCCGGTCCAGATGCAATTTATGTTGCCGGCGTCGGGCAGCACCAGATGTGGTCTTCGCAATTTGTTAACTACGAGAAGCCGCGCACCTGGATTAACTCGGGTGGACTCGGCACGATGGGCTTTGCTGTTCCTGCCGCGATGGGCGCCAAGGTCGGAGCCCCAGATGCTGTTGTATGGGCGATTGATGGCGACGGATGCTTCCAGATGACTAATCAAGAGCTAGTTACCTGCGCATTGAACAATATTCCTATCAAGGTAGCCATCATTAACAATGAATCGCTCGGAATGGTTCGCCAGTGGCAGACCCTGTTCTACAACGAGCGCTACTCCAACACTGATCTGCACTCCAAGCGCATTCCCGATTTTGCAAAGCTCGCCGAAGCGATGGGTTGCGTTGGCTTGCGTTGCGAGAGTAAAGAAGATGTGGATCGCGTTATCAACGAGGCGATGGCGATCAATGATCGCCCTGTCGTGGTTGATTTCAGCGTACATCGCGACGCGATGGTTTGGCCGATGGTGGCTGCAGGCACCTCGAACGATGACATCGTTATAGCAAAGTCAATGGCACCTATCTGGGATTCTCAGGAGCTATAAATGAGTACACATACACTCTCCGTTCTCGTTGAAAATAGCCCAGGAGTCCTGGCAAGAGTTGCTTCACTCTTCGCTCGCCGTGGCTACAACATCGATTCTTTGGCAGTTGGTCCAACCGAAGATCCCAATGTTTCTCGGATGACGATCGTCGTCAACGTAGAAGGTCATGCCTTGTCCCAGGTAATTCAGCAGACCGATAAATTGATCAATGTGCTGAGCATCATCGAACTAGATCCAATCGCTTCGGTGCAGCGCGAACTCCTTCTCGTCAAGGTAACCACCAGCCCCGAGACTCGCTCGCAAGTTCTCGAGACCGTGCAGCTCTTCCGCGCCAAAGTTGTAGACGTTGCACAGGATGCTGTCACAATCGAGGCGACTGGAAATAGCGAGAAGATCCAAGCGCTCCTTCGCGTATTGGAGCCTTACGGCATCAAAGAATTGGTTCAGTCCGGACTCGTCGCAATGGAGCGCGGATTGAAGCCAGGAAAATCACATACCCCTGATCACGACTAAGAAAGGCAGACCCTAAAGTGGCTACCCAATATCACGATGAAGATGCAGATCTATCGATCATTCAATCCAAGAAAGTTGCCGTGATTGGTTATGGCTCGCAGGGTCATGCACACGCACTCTCTCTTCGCGATAGCGGAGTCGATGTCCGCATTGGTCTAGCTGAAGGTTCGGCATCACGCGCCAAGGCAGAGGCAGAAGGCCTTCGCGTCCTCTCGGTAGCCGATGCAGTTAAGGAAGCCGATGTCGTAATGCTCTTGGCTCCAGATCACGTGCAGCGCCACATCTACAACGAGTCGATCAAGCCAAACCTCAAGCCCGGCTCAGCACTCTTCTTCGGTCACGGTTTCAACATTCGCTTCGGCTACATCAAGCCGGAAGAGAATATCGATGTCGCTATGGTCGCCCCTAAGGGCCCTGGTCATCTCGTCCGTCGCGAATACTCAGCGGGCCGCGGTGTTCCAGTCCTCGTAGCAGTTGAGCAAGATGCAACCGGTAACGCTTGGCCACTAGCACTTTCATATGCCAAGGCAATCGGTGGTTTGCGCGCCGGTGGAATCTTGACCACCTTTACTGAAGAGACCGAGACCGATCTATTCGGTGAGCAATCGGTTCTCTGTGGTGGGGCTTCCCAGCTCGTTCAATATGGTTTTGAAACCCTGATCGAAGCTGGATACCAACCTGAGGTTGCATATTTCGAGTGCCTTCATGAGCTCAAGCTGATCGTCGACTTGATGTATGAAGGTGGAATTGCGAAGCAACGCTGGTCAGTTTCAGATACCGCCGAATATGGTGACTATGTATCTGGTCCACGCGTTATTGACCCAAGTGTGAAAGAGAATATGAAGGCAGTACTTGCCGATATTCAAAATGGCACCTTTGCCAAGCGCTTCATTGATGATCAAGATGCAGGTGCTCCAGAGTTCAAGGCGCTGCGCGCTAAGGGCGAGGTACACCCAATCGAGGCCGTCGGCCGTGACCTTCGCAAGATGATGTCATGGGTCAAGAGCTCAACAGATAATGATTACAAGGAAGGTTCCGCAGCCCGTGGCTAAACCAATCGTTCTCATCGCAGAAGAACTGAGCCCTGCCACTCTTGAGGCGCTCGGCCCTGACTTTGAAGTTAAGAATTGTGATGGCGCAAACCGCGCTGAGCTCCTTGCAGCTCTCGCTGCGGGTGCTGACGCCGTCCTGATCCGCTCTGCTACCAAGATGGATGCAGAGGCGATCGCTGCCTCCAAGGGGCTCAAGGTGATTGCTCGCGCCGGAGTTGGCGTCGATAACGTTGATATTCCTGCTGCTACCGCGGCCGGAATCATGGTTGTTAACGCACCGACATCAAATATCGTCAGTGCTGCCGAACTTGCGATTGCACTCTTGCTCGCTTCTGCTCGTTTCGTTTCGCCAGCAAATGCTGCGTTGCGCAACGGCAAGTGGGCGCGCTCGAAGTACACAGGAGCGGAGCTGTTCGAGAAGACACTCGGCGTTGTTGGCTTTGGAAAGATCGGTCAGTTGGTCACAGCGCGCATGCAGGCATTTGGCATGAACGTGGTTGCCTATGACCCTTACCTATTGCCAGCCCGCGCAGCTCAACTCGGGGTTCGCTTGGTAGAGCTCGATGAGCTGCTTCGCATCAGTGACTTCATCACTATTCACCTGCCAAAGACCAAAGAGACTGCCAACCTGATTGGCGTCGATGCGCTGACAAAGGTAAAACCGACAGTTCGTATCATTAACGCTGCGCGTGGTGGAGTCTTGGACGAAGAGGCTCTCTACAACGCACTTGTTGAAGGTCGTGTTGCTGGTGCTGGCCTCGATGTATTTGCTACCGAGCCATGCACCGATTCACCTCTCTTCGCACTCGATCAAGTAGTTGCAACACCTCACCTCGGTGCATCAACTGATGAGGCGCAAGAGCGCGCAGGTATCGCAGTTGCGGTGTCGGTTCGCAAGGCGCTCTCTGGCGAACTCGTCCCCGATGCTCTCAACGTTAAGGGTGGCGCGATTCATGAAGATATTCGTCCATCACTGCCTTTGGTTGAAAAGATGGCGCAGATCGCAACCATCATCGCGGGTGAACTTCCTACCTCTCTCGACGTAGAAGTACGCGGAGATATCTCAGGTCACGACTCTTCAGTTCTCGCCACTAGTGTTCTCAAAGGAGCACTCGTTGCGGTAGGAGCAGAGTCCGTTACATATGTGAATGCACCCGGCCTCGCTGCAGAGCGTGGCATGACCTCATCAGTTACAACCAATCCCGAGAGCCCTGAATATCGCAGCATGATCTCTTTGCGCGCTGCACTCCCAGATGGTCGCTCGATCGTCGTCGATGGCACCTTGATGGGTATCCGCCGCGTGGAGAAGATCATTGCGATCAACGGCTTTGATCTGGATCTGCCTCCAACAGAGCACTTGCTCTTCTTGCAGTATGCAGATCGCCCAGGCGTCGTCGGGGCTGTTGGCGGAGTAATTGGTGCTGCAGGTATCAACATTGCAGGCATGCAGGTTGCTCGTAGCGAAGCAGGCGGAGAGGCTCTCATGGCACTGAACATTGATTCAGCGCTCTCTGCAGAGATCGTTGCCAAAGTCGCTCACGAAACAGGTGCTGAGCTCGTTCGCACAGTCACCTTGGTCTCGTAATGAAGGAATTTAAATTAGCGGTCATCGCTGGAGATGGCATTGGGCCCGAGGTCGTTGCTGAGGGACTGAAAGTCCTCGACAAGGTTGCCGCTAAGTACGACCTCTCCTTCACCAAAATTCATTACAACTTGGGAGCAGCCCACTGGCATGCAACCGGAGAAGTATTGAGCGATGAGACGATGGCAGAGATCGCCGAGAACGATGTCATCCTTCTCGGCGCGGTTGGGGACCCAACTGTCCCTAGCGGCGTTCTTGAGCGCGGGCTTCTTCTTAAGCTGCGCTTCGCCTTTGATCAATACGTCAACCTCCGTCCCGCAAAGTTGCACGCTGGTGTGAAATCACCACTTGCGACTCAAGCACCTATTGACTTCATCGTTGTTCGCGAAGGAACCGAGGGTCCGTACGTTGGTGCAGGCGGAAATCTTGCCTTTGGCACAGATGCGGAGATTGCAACCGAAGAGTCACTCAACACTCGTCGCGGTGCAGAGCGCGTCATCCGTGATGCCTTTGCTCGCGCATCTGCTCGCCCGCGCAAAAAGTTGACACTGGTACATAAGAACAATGTTCTTACTCATGCGGGTGGGCTCTGGACTCGTACCTTCAATGAAGTAGCAAAAGAGTTTCCGGATATCACAACTGATTACATCCACGTTGATGCGGCTTCGATGTTCTTTGTGACTAACCCAGAGCGCTTTGATGTCGTGGTTACAGATAATCTCTTCGGAGATATCTTGACCGATATCGCCGCTGCAATCTGTGGTGGAATCGGCCTTGCCGCATCTGGCAATATCAACCCAACTGGGAAGTTCCCTTCGATGTTTGAGCCAGTACATGGATCTGCTCCAGATATCGCTGGAAAATCACTCGCCGATCCAACAGCGACAGTTATGTCAGTTGCGATGCTCTTAGCCCACCTCGGTGAGTTAGATGCGGCCGCTGATGTCGAGCGTGCAGTCGCTGCAGATTTATTGACCCGTGCAGATACAAAGAGAAGCACCGTACAAATCGGTGACGCACTGGCAGGAGCCCTCTAAATGAAGATCAACCTCAACCCGAATCCCAATCCTGCGAGCGATGCGGATCGCGCTGCCAAGATTGCCGCAGGCGGATTTGGAAAGTATTACACCGACAACATGGTGATCGCCGAATGGACTGAGGCAGAAGGTTGGGGAGATGCCGAACTCAAGGCGTATGGCCCACTTTCTATTGATCCCGCCACATCGGTACTGCACTACGGACAAGAGATCTTCGAAGGACTGAAGGCATATAGCCAACCTGATGGGGGAGTCAGCCTCTTCCGCCCGGAGGCAAACGCTGAGCGTTTTCGTCGCAGCGCAATTCGACTAGCACTTCCAGAATTGTCGATCGCGGATTTCATCGCGACGGTCGAAGCGCTTGTCAGCAAAGATCGCGCATGGGTTCCGCAAAATATTGGCGAATCCCTCTACATCCGTCCATTCATGTTCGGTAGCGAAATTGGTCTAGGAGTACGCCCAAGCAACCAGGCGACCTACTTAGTCATCACCACCCCAGCATCGGCATATTTTAATCCCGGTAAAGCCGTCACCGTCTGGATCTCAACAGAGTTTGTCCGTGCCGCTCCGGGTGGTACCGGAGAGGCCAAGACCGGCGGAAATTACGCAGGCTCACTTCTTGCTCAGAAGCAAGCCGCAGCAGAGGGTTGTGACCAAGTGGTTTGGCTCGACGCAATTGAACGTAAGTGGGTCGAAGAGATGGGTGGAATGAATCTCTTCTTCGTAAAGGGTGCAGGCTCTGGAGCAACAGTCTTTACTCCCAAGCTCACCGGAACTCTGCTCGCTGGAGTGACTCGTAGTTCGATTCTTCAAGTCGCTCAAGACCTCGGATATCAGGTTGAAGAGGGAATGATCTCCATCGATGATTGGCGCGATGGCGTTACATCCGGCGAGATCACAGAAGTTTTTGCTTGCGGCACAGCAGCTGTAATCACCCCCGTTGGTGCAGCCAAGAGTGCTGCAGGTACTTGGCCAACCGGGGATGGAAACCCTGGTCCGATCACAAATCAGATTCGTGAGACCTTACTTGGAATTCAACATGGCACTCTCGAAGACAAGCACGGCTGGAATAAGCGAGTCTCTTAATGGCAGTTTCTGACGCATTTCATATCTATGACACCACTCTGCGCGATGGCGCGCAGCAAGAGGGGCTCAACCTCTCGGTGCATGACAAGTTGGCTATTGCACGCCACTTGGATGATCTGGGCGTTGGATTTATTGAAGGTGGGTGGCCGGGAGCAAACCCAAAGGACACCGAGTTCTTCAAGTTGGCTCAGACCGAGTTAAAACTCAAGAACGCCACCTTCGTTGCCTTTGGTGCAACTCGTCGTCCAGGAGTGCAGGCGGCCGATGATGTACTGCTGCGCGCCTTGCAAGATTCAGGCGCACCCGCAGTAACTCTCGTGGCAAAGAGTCATGATCGCCATGTCGAGCTTGCTCTCAAGACCACCCTTGATGAGAACCTCGAAATGATTCGCAGCTCGATTAAATTTCTCCGCGAAGGCGGTCAACGCGTCTTCCTTGACGCCGAACACTTCTTCGACGGTTACCGCTCCAATAAGGCTTATGCCTTAGAAGTCGTTCGAGTTGCCGCAGAATCTGGCGCCGACGTCATCGCGCTCTGCGATACCAACGGAGGCATGCTTCCCACTGAACTAACGGATGTGGTGCACGAGGTCCTACATGCATCATCTGCTCGCCTAGGCATCCATTGCCACAACGACACTGGATGTGCGATCGCAAACTCTCTTGCTGCTATTGATGCCGGAGTTACGCACGTGCAAGGAACGCTCAACGGATACGGCGAGCGGACTGGCAACGCAGATCTAGTAAGCATCATCGCAAATCTTGAACTCAAGATGAAGAAGCCTGTGCTCCCAGCAGGAGCCCTGCAAGAGTCATTCAGAATTTCACATGCCGTTGCCGAAGTAACCAATGTGGCACCTAGCGCTCGTCAACCATATGTAGGGACATCTGCCTTCGCCCACAAGGCAGGACTGCACGCCAGCGCTATCAAAGTCGATCCTGCGATGTATCAGCATGAAGATCCAGCAAGTGTTGGAAACGATATGAGGATGTTGGTCTCAGAGATGGCCGGCCGCGCCTCTATCGAATTGAAATCAAAGGAACTTGGAATAGATCTCGGTGGCGATAAAGAAGTAGTCGCTCGCGTCGTAGAGCGGGTCAAAGAGATGGAGTCTCGCGGCTTCACCTTCGAAGCAGCAGACGCCTCCTTCGAACTCTTGTTGCGTGAAGAGATCGCGGGCAAGCGCGCCAACTTCTTCACGATCGAAGATTGGAAGACCACCGTCGATGGCGATGCCAACGGGGGAGTCACCTCCAAGGCAACGGTCACGCTCACCGCGCATGGAGAAACGATTGTCACGAATGGTTCTGGAAACGGTCCCGTCAACGCGATTGATACGGCGATACGTCCCGGGGTGCAGAAGTTCTACCCAGAACTCGAGCGCCTAGAACTCACCGATTACAAGGTTCGTATCCTCGAAGGTCGCCTCGGTACCGGCGCTGTTACCCGCGTTCTGGTAGAAACTAGCGATAGCGATGGATCGTGGACCACTGTCGGAGTTCATGAGAATGTCATTGCCGCATCCGCGATGGCGCTGGAAGATGCCGTTACCTATGGCCTACTCAGACAGGGACGCAAACCCGAGTAGCCTTTAAGGCATGAGTTCAGAGTTGATTGCGCAGTACGAGGAACATCTTGTTCTCGTCCGCAATCTGGCCGAGAACTCGATCAAGGGATATGTAAGTGACCTCGAGTCTTTTCTCAAGCATATGGAGAAGTTGCATATCGATGAGTTCTCGCAACTAGAGCTCACTCACGTTCGCTCGTGGTTGGCTGAATTGCAAGGTGCGGGTGTCGCGCGATCGACGATGGCCAGGCGGATTGTTTCGATTCGCGCATTCACGTATTGGGCGGCAAGCCAAGGGTGGCTCAAGAGCGATCTTGGTGCTGAACTCGCGATTCCAAAACCACATAGGACGCTCCCCGAAGTTTTGGATTTAACCGATACCGAAACTGTGTTGGCCAGCATGCAGATGCGCGTCGATGAAGAGCCAACTCCTTTAACCATCCGCGATCTTGCAATGATCGAAGTTCTGTACGCGACAGGGATTCGCGTCTCAGAGCTCTGCGGTTTGGACATTCGTTCGATCGACGAATCCCGTAACACTCTGCAGGTGATGGGTAAGGGGAGCAAGGAGCGGGTCGTTCCAATGGGGGTCCCGGCCGTTCAGGCGTTAAATAATTACTTGGCCAAGGCGCGACCAGCGTTAGCCAGCGAGAAGTCCGGTAGCGCCGTCTTTTTGGGATCGCGGGGGAGTCGGATTGATCAACGGACCGTCCGCGGTGTGGTCTATGAGGCGATGGCAGCGGTTGGTTCGAAGATGGGGCCGCACGGTCTGCGCCACACGGCGGCAACCCACCTTTTGGAGGGCGGAGCTGATTTACGCACCGTTCAGGAGATTTTGGGACACTCTTCGCTCTCAACGACCCAGATTTACACCCACGTTTCGCCAGACAGACTGCAAAAGGCCTTCGATAACGCCCACCCCCGGGCCTAACTCCCCTCGATTTCGGGGAACGACACCCACCCCCGTAGAATTGGCCCAGCAGATCGCAAGGTCTGACTTCACGCATCTATCCAGCTCAGGCTGGAAACCATTTCGGTCTTACTCAACGAGTAAGTCGGTGCCCAGATGCTAGGGAAACGGCAAATTGCCGCTTCGACAACCGAGTGCATGCGCTACTGCATGCAATAAAGGAGAGTGCCGCCATGGCGGTTGTAACAATGCGAGAACTCCTCGACAGCGGAGTCCATTTCGGACATCAGACCCGTCGTTGGAATCCAAAGATGAAGCGTTTTATCTTCGCTGAACGTAACGGTATCTACATCATCGACATTCAGCAGTCGCTCGGGCTTATCGATTCAGCCTACGACTTCATTAAAGATACAGTCGCAAAGGGTGGACATATCCTCTTTGTTGGCACCAAGAAGCAGGCACATCAGCCAATCATCGAGCAGGCTGCTCGCGTTGGAATGCCTTACGTCACCGAGCGTTGGTTGGGTGGAATGTTGACCAACTTCCCAACTGTCTACAAGCGTATTCAACGTTTGAAGGAGCTCGAGCAACTCGAGCAGAAGAACGATCAAGTTTTAACAAAGAAGGAGCTCTTGGTTCTTCGTCGCGAGCGCGAGAAGCTCACAAAGAACCTTGAAGGTATTCGCAACATGACCAAGTTGCCTAGCGCAATCTGGGTAGTAGATACCAAGAAAGAGCACCTCGCAGTTGCCGAAGCTAAGAAGCTCGGTATTCCAGTCGTTGCTATCTTGGATACCAACTGCGATCCAGATGAAGTTGATTACAAGATTCCTGGTAACGACGATGCAATCCGTTCTATCGGACTATTGACTCGCGTTATTGCAGATGCTGCTGTTGCTGGTCTTGCTGCTCGCTCAGCTGCTGCAGCTGCGGTTGCCGACAAGGTTGCTCCTGCTGATGAGACTTTTGTTGAAGTAGAGAGCGCTCTTGCTGCAACAGAAGCACCAGTGCTTGAGGCACCAATTGGTGAGTCAGCAGAGTTTGAAGTCGGCAAGGGCGAAGCTCCTGTTGTGGAGATTACCGTTACTGATACACCAGTTTCAGAAGAAGTAAAGGGAGAATAATTCGTGGCTTCATATACAGCTGAAGATGTAAAGCGTCTGCGTGAGGCGACTGCCGCCGGCATGCTTGATTGCAAGAAGGCGCTTGATGAGGCCGATGGCAACTTTGAAAAGGCCGTTGAGATCATCCGCGTTAAGGGGCTCAAGGGAGTTACCAAGCGCGAAGGTCGTACAACTTCAAATGGAGTAGTACTCGGTAAGGCTGAAGGTAATCTCGGCGTGCTCCTCGAGCTTGCTTGCGAGACAGATTTCGTAGCAAAGGGCGAGCGCTTTGTAGAGTTGGCTGAAGAGCTTTTGGCACACCTCTTCGCTACAAAGATCAGCGCGTTGGATGTCTTCTTAGCTTCAACTCTCCCATCTGGTGCGACCGTTCAGGCCCGCATCGATGAGGGCAATGCAACTTTGGGCGAGAAGATTGAACTGCGTCGAATTGCTGTTCTCGAGGGATCACCAGTTGCTATCTACCTGCACCGCACCAATCCCGATCTTCCACCTCAACTCGGTGTCCTGGTTCAGACGACTACTGAAGCCCCTGAAGCAGGTAAGGATGTTGCGCAGCACATTGCAGCATTTGCACCTCAGTACCTCAACCGCGAATCAGTTCCAGCCGAGGCGATCGAGAACGAGCGCCACATTGCTGAAGAGACAGCCCGCAACGAAGGTAAGCCAGAAGCTGCAATCGAGAAGATTGTCGCTGGTCGAGTAACCGGCTTTGTGAAGGAAGTTAGCCTTCTCGAGCAGGCCTTTGCTAAGGATGCGAAGAAGACGGTTCAGCAGGTTCTAGATGAGGCAAAGACCGCCGTGTCGGCGTTTCATCGTTTCCGAGTTGGACAGTAATCTCAGCACTGTAAATACATCCTCTTAAACTTAAGGAGCACTCGCCTATGACCAGAACAGGTTATAAGAGAGTGCTCCTTAAACTTTCTGGAGAAGTATTTGGTGGTGCTAAGGGCATCGGAGTTGATCCCGATGTTGTACACGATATTGCCGGACAGATTGCCGAAGTTGTTCGTGGTGGAACACAGATAGCGATTGTTGTCGGAGGCGGAAATTATTTCCGCGGGGCTGAATTGCAACAACGTGGCATGGATCGCGCTCGGGCCGACTACATGGGAATGCTTGGCACGGTTATGAACTGTCTCGCGCTGCAAGATTTCTTGGAGAAAGAGGGCATTGAGACTCGAGTACAGACTGCAATTACCATGGGTCAGGTCGCCGAGCCCTACATTCCACGGCGTTCAATCCGCCACCTTGAAAAAGGTCGCGTTGTAATTTTCGGCGCTGGCGCAGGAATGCCTTTCTTCACCACCGATACCGTTGCCGCTCAACGGGCGCTGGAAATAGGTGCCCAGGCCCTCTTGCTCGCCAAGAGCGGTGTTGATGGCGTCTACACCGCCGATCCCAAGAAGGATTCGAACGCAACAAAATATGACTCAATCAGTTTTGATGAGGTTATTGCCAAATCACTCGCGGTAGCTGATGCCGCAGCCTTTAGCCTCTGTCGTGAAAATAAGTTGCCGATCATCGTCTTTGATCTCAAAAATAGGGGAAATATCGCGCGGGCTGTCCGCGGCGATGCAATTGGTACCCTTGTCTCCTAAGTTTGTCTTAAACAATGTTCGTCCAGAGCAGGGTTCGTCCAGAGCGGGGTTCGTCCAGAGCAGGGTTCATCCAGAGCAGGGTTCGTCCTAAGCACCAGGGAGCAAGATGTCTGATTTAGCAACCACGTTGGCAGATGCTGGCGCCAAGATGAGCAAGGCCGTAGAAGTAGCTAAGGAAGATTTCGGAGCTATTCGCACTGGGCGAGCCCACCCCGCCATGTTCCAGAAGATTATGGTCGACTATTACGGCACCTACACACCCCTGGCTCAACTCGCGACCTTCCAAGTCCCAGAAGCCCGCATGGCGATCATTTCCCCATTCGATAAGAGCGCAATGGCCTCCATTGAGAAGGCGATCCGCGACTCTGACCTAGGTGTAAATCCCGCCAATGATGGCGCAGTGATCCGAGTCAATTTTCCGCAATTAACTGAAGAGCGCCGCAAGGACTTCATCAAGGTTGCCCGTACTAAGGCTGAAGAGTCCAGAGTCTCCATCCGCAACATTCGTCGGGCAGCTAAAGAGACCATGGAGAAGTTGGAGAAAGATGGCGAGATCGGCAAAGACGATCTCTCTCGCTCAGAAAAGGATCTAGAGAAGATCACTTCGGACCATGTGGCAAAGATTGATGAACTTTTAAAGCACAAGGAGACCGAACTTCTTGAGGTGTAACTACACCTCCCGGGTTTACCTCGATATGGATGATCTGCATTCGATAAACGACGCAATCAATAAACGCGCTGGAAGACAACTTCTTCCATCCATTGCCGTCTCTTTTGTCATGCTGGCAGCTATCTTTGGAACTCTCAAACTCAACCCAATATTTTTTGCAGCTCTGGTCTGGATCGTCATCATGTTGGCGATTCGCGAGATCGTGAGCGCCTTCAAATCTGCCGGTATCGAACTTCCGCAGTTTCCCCTGTATGTCGCCTCAACTGGAATTATGTTTGCAACGTGGTTTGGTCACATCGAGGGTTTATCGGTTGCGCTCGCAGTGGCAATTCCAAATGTAGTTGTATACCTTCTCTTTCAATCACCGAAAGACTTTGTGCGTCGCTCTTCCTCAGCTGTCTTCGCAATCTTTTATATTCCATTTCTTGCTGGATTTGTTCTGCTCTTGGCACATTCACCAAATCCAATCTCTAAGATTTTTACGCTGGTAGTGCTTGTGAGCTTCAACGACACCTTCGCTTATTTTTCAGGTGTGATATTTGGAAAACATCCAATGGCGCCTCATGTGAGCCCTAAGAAGACGTGGGAAGGTTTAGCGGGAGCGATCATCGCCACAACAATTGGCGCAGGTTTTGTCTTTGTGTATGTACTGGACGATCGTTGGTGGTTCGGAGCCATAGTCGGGGTTTTAGGAGTTATCACTGCTACTTGTGGTGATCTCATCGAATCCGCTGTGAAGCGCGATCTGCAGATAAAAGATATGGGAACCATCTTGCCGGGCCACGGTGGAATCCTTGATCGAGTTGATTCATTACTATTCACGGCACCATCTGTCTGGTTCATCTTCGAACTCATACGGCACTTCAAGTTATAAGGCGGAAAACATGAGCGAAGATAACTCTTTAAAGTTAGTTTTTGATGAACCCAAACAACGCGTTAAGCCACCACGCCACTTTGCCGATTTAGATCCCCAAGGTCGCAAAGAACTGGCGGTGGAACTGGGCATACCAGCCTTCCGGGCCAATCAAGTCGCTACCCACTTCTTTACTCATCACAATGACGACACCGAGTCTTGGAGTGATATTCCTAAAGAGATGCGCGCTTTAATGGCCGAAAAATTTACTCCCAAGTTGATCACGCTTGTGCGCTCTATCGAATGCGATGGGGGAACCACTCGCAAGGATTTGTGGCGTCTGCACGATGGCGTTCTTGTCGAAAGCGTTCTCATGCGTTACAGCGATCGCACAACTGTCTGCATCTCTTCTCAAGCCGGATGTGGAATGAACTGTCCATTCTGCGCTACGGGACAAGCTGGACTTACTCGAAACCTTACTGCGGGAGAGATTACGGCTCAGGTCGTCGCTGCGGCTCGCGCGTGTGCTGCAGGAGAACTTCCCGGTGGTCCAACTCGCCTCTCCAACGTAGTCTTCATGGGGATGGGCGAACCTCTTGCAAACTACAACGCAGTGATCCGCACCGTTCGCAATATCACCGCTCCACAACCAGATGGACTTGGAATCGGTGCACGTTCCGTCACGGTTTCAACAGTGGGGCTTGTCAATGGAATCGAAAAGCTGATGGGCGAAGATATCCCCGTCACCCTCGCGGTTTCGCTACATACCCCAGATGATGAATTGCGGGACACATTAGTTCCTATTAATTCTCGCTGGAAGGTAAAAGAAGTTCTCGCAGCCGCAGATGCTTATGCTGATAAGACCGGTCGACGCTACTCAATTGAGTACGCGCTTATTCGCGATATCAACGATCAAGCCTGGCGTTCAGATTTATTAGGTCGTCTCCTTAAAAACCGCAATGCGCACGTTAATCTCATCCCGCTCAATCCAACTCCTGGATCAAAATGGACCGCATCTCGCCCAGCGGATGAAGCTACCTTCGTCTCAATTTTAGAAAGTTACGGAGTTCCAGTCACTGTGCGAGATACCCGAGGTCGCGAAATTGATGGTGCCTGTGGCCAGCTTGCTGCAGCAGAACTCAACAACGCCTCTCCTGCAAAGTAGGGGAAGATATACCTATGCGCGATGTTGTCATCTTGGGCTCGACCGGGTCTATTGGTGTCCAGGCGCTAGAGGTTATCGCCGCTAATCCAGACTCTTTTCGAGTCATTGCGTTGGCTGCGGGCAGTTCCAATATCCCGACACTCATTGCTCAAGCTGAGCGATTTGGAGTTAATATCATTGGGGTGAGCGGCAATGGAGTTCTCGCCCGTGAATTAACATCAACAATAGAAGTTATAGATGGTCCCGGCGCCGCTACCGAAATTGCTTCAATACCGTGCGACATCGTTCTCAATGGAATTACAGGTTCAATTGGGCTTGGGCCAACCCTCGCTGCACTCGGAGTAGAAAATAAAGTTGCCCTGGCTAATAAAGAGTCGCTGGTAGCAGGCGGTGACCTGGTTACAGCATTTGGTTTAGATCGAATCATCCCGGTTGATTCTGAACATAGCGCGCTCTACCAATGTTTTATGGCGGGTTCTCAATCAGAGGTTAAGAGAGCGATCCTTACCGCAAGCGGGGGAGCATTTCGCGATCGCAATGATCTCTCTAGCGTCACACTTTCAGAGGCTTTGGAACATCCAACCTGGTCGATGGGTCCAGTCGTTACTATCAATTCTGCGACGCTCATTAATAAGGGCCTAGAAATCATTGAGGCGCACTATTTATTTGACCTGCCGTACGAGAAGATCGAAGCCGTTATTCACCCGCAGTCTTACATCCACTCCATGGTCGAATTTATCGACGGATCAACCATCGCTCAATTAAGTCCACCAAATATGAAGGGACCAATCGCGTATGCGCTCGGTGCTCCTCATAGAACTGCAAAAGCGACTTCGCCCGTTGATTGGAGTTCGCCGCAAACCTGGAGCTTTGCGCCTATTGATGAGAATAGATTTCCTTCCATTAATTTAGCGCGTCACTGTGGTTCTAGGGGTGGGGGATTGCCTGCCGTTTTTAATGCCGCTAATGAGGTTGCAGTTGCTGCCTTTATGCGCGGCGATCTCGCATTCACTTCGATAGTGGAAGTTGTTGCGAAGACTGCAGCGCAACTCGATTCCATAGCAAACTCTAAGGTGCGCGACCTCTCAGATGTCAGTGCGATAGAGGAAGATGCACGTCAGGTCGCTGGTTTACTAGTGCAGAGGAAGAAATAATGTTGCAGGCTCTTGGTGTGCTCGCCTTTGTGGTG
>Ga0118677_10004919_pt1 | contig 23902 bp, 25 predicted proteins | sample AliMusrvi5mmetaG_FD_86154 | JGI IMG/M metagenome (GOLD analysis project Ga0118677, IMG submission 86154)
AGAATAACCTGCTGCACTTCGCCACGATTCACATTGGCTATGACATTAGAGCCACTCTTCAGAACTATTTGAATATTTTTTGACTGAATCTCAGGCTTAGTAATCTGCAGTACTAAGTCTATGAGTTCATTCAGATCCACCCTTTCAGCATCCAACTGAGATTCAGAAAAGATGGCGCGTAAAGACTTAATAATATTGGCAGCACGCTGATTATCAGCAAGCAAGGTTTCCAAAATATCTTTTTCTAAGCCCGGATCAATTCCACCTTCAGCTAATTTCTTTTGTAAAAACTGAATATTTAAGCTGCTTGCCCCCAAGGGCTGATTAAGCTCATGCGCGATAGATGCGGAGAGCGCTCCAGTGGCTGTAGTTTTATTGGCCTTCAATAGTGAAGCAATGAGGCCCTCTCTTTCAATCAATAAACCCCGAATTTCTTCGTTCTCAAGCCCTGCTCTAGCGCTTTCTTTTGCAATGCGCTCGGCCCAATAACCGCCAATAGCGATATAGGACAGTGCGCTCATCACCATTTGAGCAACCGTGAAGAGAATGAGAATCTGGGGGAGTTGATCAACCCGACTAATGGAAACGCTGCTAGCAACCAGAACCAAGAAGCGCCCTAAAGCAAATAATAACTCTGCCGTTGTCGCATATTGCAAATAAGCCAACTGCTGCGAAGGGGTAGATTTTCTTTTTTTTCTGAGCTGAATAATTTGAAAAATAAAGAAGGTGATTGAAATAAAACACATCAAAGCAGTACGCATCTCAAAGCTTCCATATGCGCGCATATATTCAAAGACGAGCAGAAAAATAATGGTCAAAACGATAAAAAATACTTGTAAGCGCCTGCCAATAGAATGCACCAGAGATCTGCAAAATAAAAACTGCAAAGTCGCCGCTATAAAGAAAAGTGTATTGGCTACCGTAAAATTAAATTCTGGATGTGCAATATCAGTGAGTGTCACGATACCGGTGCCAAACGTGATCAGCCCGACAATGCTGACAACCAAAGAGCTCATCCAATAAAGACTAGGCCTAATCGTATGCTGAGAGCGATAGTAGTGATAAACGCCCAATAACAAGCCAAACTGAATCGTGGCAAGAATGTAGAAATAGATAGAGATCAAAAGCTTCATAAAAGCTATCGTACAACGCTCCAGCTACAGGGGAAATGAAATTAGGGGGCTAGTGGCGGAAGAGGTGACTTAGCCTAGCAGTGTATGCAATTAGACACTTCTAGACTGATTTAGATTGCCTTGGACCGACTAAGATTCTGATTTATATAGATAAATATTCATCTCTTAAGCGATGAATTTTCTAGAATCGTCTATTTCCATACATTGATATACAAGATCATCCAGATCGTTATAAGAACGAATTTTGGTAACTGATCTTGGTAACCAAGATTTTGGAAAATGACAATTAAGCTAGATATAAAGACGGTAACAAACTTAAAGAATCCCGGTAGGTATACCGATGCACTGGTTAAAGGACTGCACCTATGGGTAAAGTCCAGCCAGCGCAAATATTGGATCTTTCGCTTTAGTCATGCTGGCAAACAGCACAACATAAGTCTTGGACCCTTCCCTGCGCTAGGGATTGCTGAAGCTAGATTAAAGGCTCAGCAAGAGCGAGATAAGCTCAAAACCGGAACAAATCCAGCAGAACAGAGAAAGCTTTCAGGCATCAATAAGCCTAAAGACACCCCTCAGCCCCACAAAACCGTCTTTAAGGACTTTGCTCTCAATTTTGTAGAGTCTAAGCGTGCCGAGTGGACTAATCAAAAACATGGAGACCAGTGGATCTACACACTTGAGGAATTCGCCTTTCCTGTTGTTGGAATAAAGCCTATTGATGAAATTGATACACAAGATATTCTGGATATCCTGGAACCTATATGGGTGACAAAGACTGAAACAGCAGCAAGGTTACGGGGGCGTATTGAACTAATCCTAGCAGCCGCAACTACAAGAGGCTTGCGCTCAGGGATGAATCCAGCCCTCTGGAGAGGTCATCTACAAACAATTCTTTCGGCTCCAAGTAGACTTAAAAAGGTGGAACACCACAAAGCCCTTCCCTATGAAGAAGTCCCAAAGTTCATTGCCCAGCTCAGGCAAATAGACAAGATTGGGGCAATTGGACTGGAGTTTTTGATACTAAATGCCTCAAGAACTGGGGAAGTTATCGATGGGCGTAGAGATGAAGTTACTAGCGATATTTGGACTATTCCAGCCGCAAGAATGAAAGCCAAGAAAGAACATCGTGTACCCCTTTGCCCTCGATCCTTAGAGTTATTAGCTATTGCTAGGGCTATGGATCCTGATAGCATTTACCTGTTCTCTAGAAATGGAAAGTGCCTTAGTAATATGGCCATGCCTATGATGCTTCGAAGACTAAATATTGATGCCACAGTCCATGGCTTTAGATCATCTTTTAGGGACTGGGTGTCTGAGGAAACTAACCACCCCTCAGAAGTTGCAGAAATGGCTCTTGCACATGCCATAACAAACAAGGTTGAAGCCGCATACCGCCGTAAAGATTTATTGGAAAGGCGTCGTTTACTACTTAATGACTGGGAGCATTATTTAAATGGCAAAGAAACAAACCCCTGAGGACTCTCATTTTGCACTGTTTCTTCGTAGATTTATTAAGAGACAGAATGGCATGCTTAAGGTTTATAGCGAAATTACTGCTGGTTTTGAAAAAGAGTTAGACGCACTTCAAGTAAGTGATGCAGGGAAAACAAAGATCAGCAAATCGACAGAACGTATAGAGACCTTTGAATCGCTGAAAAATAGTTTCTTTGGGTATTTTGAAAAACGGGCATCAACAGAATATGCAGTTGAGGATATTGGCGAACGAATAAAGCTTTATAGCGCCCTTCCTAAAGGAGAGCTCATAAATAGATTATCAACAACAACCTATGAACATGAGCTAATGCATCATGAGATACGTTATTTATCTGCTGCAATCCTATTTTTTATTAAAAACTATGCCGAATCGTCCGTTAAAGAAATTCTGTCCGACTCTCGAAGGCAGGCCACTGTTAAACAGAGGGAGGATGCTAACAAAACATGCCTTAAACACTGCCTTGAGGTTCTGAAAGATAGGGTTCGGAGACCTCTAAAAGAAACTGACTATTTGCAATTTGAAAGAATTGTTATGGAGCTCTATCCTATTCAACCAGTTCCCAAGAAGCCAAGGTTGACACAAGAAGAGAAAAAATTAACAAAAGACCAGCAGGAAGAAATCATAAAAGAGAAACAAAGCAATAAGTGGAAAACATCCACGCTACGTAAATTCTTCAAAGATCAGACTGGTCTTAATCCAAGTACAAAAAAATAGTTATCGCTTAAGCGATGAATTTCCTTCCGGATGAGAAGGGAGAAAAATCTATTTGTGTCTAAATCAACAGAAAGGAACACAAATGGATGCATTTTCAAAACTGTTAAGGCTGGATGAAGTCTCAGAGCTAACAACATTAGCTAAAAGCACAATCTGGCTCAAAATTTCCCAAAACAAATTTCCAAAGCCAATAAGAATTTCGCCTTCTATAAACGTATGGCGCCTCTCCTCACTAAACGCGTGGCTTGAGTCTCACGAGGAAGAAAGCAACTTAGAAGGGGTAAGAAATGACTAATCCGAAAATTCATGATTTCGACGATATCTATGATCCTTTTGAGCCACCTGAAAAAAAGAATTACGCCCAAATATTCAGGGAATATGAGAGTTCGGGCTCAGGAGCTCAAATAGTCCCTGAGTTGCTAAAACTTGTAGAAGACCTCCTACTGGCAAATGAAAAATTAAAGGACGAGCTAACAGCAGAAATTAAAAAACCATTCATAGAGGCATGGGATAGAGAGTCAGAATGGAAGATGTATATAAGCTGTCTCGATAAGGATATATCACGGCTTGAGCAGGAAAACAGAGCAGTCTCATTAACTAGGGATGCTTATTTAATTGACCTTGCTAAGTGCATAAAGGAATTGAATTACTGGAAAGAGAAAACTGAAAAAACTAATCAAAATGCATCAGAAGGAGATAAAAATGCACAAACTTGAACTACGTGGCTCTCTCCTGTATTTGAAAGGATCCAAGCAGACCATATCAATGACTGAGGCACATAACGCCAGAAAAATTCCTATTGAACTTCAGCCGAATGGTCGAATTGATCCAGAAAAAAGTCTCTATAACACTGTTATAGTGGACATTGATTTTGATAGCCTTGAAAGCAAAGTAAAAAAAGTTATTTCTGATGCGGGCATCAATATCGAAGGCGGTAGATATAAACGACCAAACAAAGGTCTAGCAATTGAGTGGCTATTTACCGTAACACCTGGCTTTGAGTGCGACTACCTAGCGCTTTACAAAGAGTCCCTCAAGTGGCTTCGTCAGTGGCTTCCCAGCTGCCCCATAGTCTACGCAGTCATTCACTTTGATGAGGCTGATCCACATATGCATGTGGTGATGGTTCCTTTGGACGGAAAAAGACTGCCAGCAAGCAAAATTCTTGGGTACAAAGGTGTTAGTCGCGCTCGAGTTATCGATCTTTATGAGCAGGTAGGAAAAAAGTTTGGACTATCCCACCCCGCAAGACTGACAGGAGCAGCTAAGATGCGAGCTGCTGAACTTACCATCAAAGTATGCGAGAGATTCTCCTATCGCAATAAATTAGGAAAGATGTGGCAACCCTTTGTCATGGCGATTCAGTCGCGTCCTGAGCCATTTATGGATGTATTAGGAATCAACCCATCACGCGAAGAAGAGATCAGAACATGATCACCATTTTGATTACAACATCCTGTGTTGCTGTATTCACCGACAGCAGCCACCATCACCAAGGACGCTGACATGAAACTCTATCACTACACATCCACACTCCATGTGCCATTCATACGCAATACTGGAGATCTACGCTATGGAGACATACCCCTTCGAGAGTCTCCTAACTATGGAGAGAGTGGACATGCCGTATGGCTCACAACTCAAGATCACGCGATCAATGGGGAGCATGGCCTAAATAGCCCTATTGGCGATAAAACAGAAGTCAGGTTCACTATAGATATCCCAGAGGACGATCCAAGACTGTTTAAATGGTCTGAATATGCCAAGCTTAACCACATAAAAAAGAGCTGGTATGCCACGCTTGATGAGATTGGTGGCGGCCTCTCGAATACCTGGTGGCTGTTTGTTCGACCAATCCCAATTGATGGCCTTGAAGTAGCAATCAAGAAAAACAATCAGTACGTACCAATTGGTATAGATGAAATAACAGCGCCATCAAATGCGCAAAATACTATGCATACCCACTTGGGTGTTCTTGTGCCTGTTTAGGGGGTGCCCGGTGGGTGGGGTCTCGATTCTTGGAAAATCAAATGGGGTACCCCTTCCTTTTATTAATCTTGGTAACAATATTGGTAACAATCGCTGTGGCAGCCATCAGAGTCATATGCATCAGTAAAATACAACAGATGAATGTTCCGCCAATCACCTGCTAATAGGTACAAAACAGGAATATCTCAAGCACTTATATTGCAGGGTAACCTCGGGCATTCATGACAAGCGAAATAAGTTGTGAAAAGATTTGTGGAAACAGCGAAACATCATATTTCCGCTATCTCTTTTTTGGAATCATTCCTAGTTTTATTGCAAGCAGCTCCAGCAATAGAATTTGGGCATTTGATTCTTTAGCTCGCGCTCTATCATCCTTGCTACAGCCTTTTCCCTGATAATTCCAGTGTTGTGGACCCCTCAGACTCATACCGCCGTGAAACTTACAGCGTTCACGGCCCCTAATGGCATTGTTCTGACATAAACCGCCTGAAGATTTATTAGCTAGGCACTTTGGCATGACCTAATTTTAATGTTTTTACAGCAAAATAACACTTACTCAAAGAAATAACATAGTATTTAGATAAATCATTCGAGCAAGCCAATCAATGCCAAAGATAGTTCACCACCTCTTTAAGTCAGATGAAAAACATCTCGAGCAAATAGAGGAAAATATTTTATTGGGCGCCTCTAATTTGGCTAAAGATACTAGTGTTGAAAATATCCAAATAGATGACTTAGTTAATAAGGCTGAAGTCTCTCGCAGCACGTTTTATAAATTATTTAATTCCGTTGATGGCCTATTTAAGGAATTAGGCAAAAAATTAACAAATGAAATCACGGAATATGCTTTATCTCACTCCCCTGCAATTCCAGACGCAGCTGCTCGCGTGGCAATAAAAACTAAACGAGCGCTGCTGTTTATTACTAAGGCCCCATTTCTGGCTTCCTTGCTATTAAAAGAGGAATGGCCTAGCTCTGATCCAAATCACATGATGTACAAAGATATAGAGAAAGACTTTATGGACGGGAAAGCCCAAGGCTACTTTTCTGATATGCCTGCATCGATTGGCACAAATCTGATCCTTGGTTGCTTAAGAGGTGCCGCTAAAGATATTCTTGAAACTAAACAGCCTGACGATTATATAGATAAGGTTATCTATCAAATTCTCATCAGTTTGGGGGTGGACCAAAAAATTGCTGCTGAGTTATCCAAGAATCCTGCTTCGGCCCTCTCGGTCCCTCCAGCGGGTTTAGCTTCGAATGTAGCGTCATTGCAAAATCATACAAAAGCTAATTGAAGCATTAGGCAATACCATCCCCTACGCTGGTACTACTGTTACCCGCTGAACCATCCCTAAATCAGAATATTGCAACATTTGGCTGTGCAGAATGTAAGGTCCTACGAAGTCTTTAAAACGCATCCGAAATGTAACTGAAGTCGGCATTTCTGGAGTTCCGCCAACTGGTAGGGCTACCGTATCGCACCAATAAGGATTGATTGATTCGTCGTTAATCTTGATGATGTACATTGGATTAACGTGAATGTGAAATGAGTGCGCAATGCTATTGCAATTAAAAATAGTCCACTCTTCTACGTCACCTAAAATGACATTCTGAATGATGATATTAGCTGGTTGTAACTGGTAGTCATAACCAGGAAATATAAATGGCGGAAAGTATTTAGAGCCTTCGATGGGCTTTCCGGTGACCTTAGAAATACTCTCTTTTGCAAGGGCAATATTTTTCTTCACAAACTCTATAATTTCTAATGCTGCAGTCTCTGCGCTAGACATTGCCTGATTAATTAGCGATGGAGAATTGCGAGAGGGGTCTAGATTTTCATTGCCAATCATATTGAGAATGATGCTGCGCTTTTTACCACCAGCACAAGCAAAATCTTGATCAGTGATAGGCTTTAGGAAGTTGCTAACCGGCAATGGTATAGCCGGTAATGCCATTACTTTTTTAGAATCAAGCACCACAACCTTGGCGAGAACATCACCCGGTAATATAGTAGGTTGATTTCCTTGTGCGATTTTGACAGGCAGCGATCTCAGTAGATAAGTGCCTGGCTCTCCAGCTTGAACCACAACTGAAGAACGATTACCTGCTGCTAACAAAATACCCTTGCCATTCTTTTTTCGTCCATCAGGATATTCTTGATAGGCACTACTACCCCACCCGTCTCTTGTGTATTGATTTAGAGTATGCCCGTCTAAACTCAGATTAAGGTAGTTAAATACTTGGGTATTAATAAAGCGCCATCTCTGCACTTCCCCACTTTGCATAACGATTGTTGGCTGACGGACACCGTTAATCAAAACAGGCTGGGTATCTACAGAATCTTGCTTAGAGCTATGAATTCCATGACCTGTGGGGTGATTAGCTATTTGGGCGAACTTCTCCAGCAAACCATCCTTTACGCCGTAGTTATTACTAGTTTGGCTACTCGCAAAATAAGGTGCCTGAAATAGGAAGATAAATTCTTCTGCTTGAGACATCTCTGGCAAATCATCGATAGGGCCGCGTACCATGATTGCCCCAGACATAAGACTAGCCACCTGAATTGCACTACTACCATGGTATTGAGGATGGTAATAAAACGGTCCCTCAGGGTGATCTTTAGGAATCTGATAAACGTACTGTCTTGAATCTCCATTTGGCAAAACTCCACCACTGTTGGGATCAACTACATAATCACCATACTCCAGCAGCTTCCGATCTGAATCCATCCCTGGGTATACATGTAAGCCGTGAGTATGCAAATTAGTAGTGTTGGGCTTCATGTAATTAGTGGGATCTCGGAAAGCCGCAAACGGAGGATTTACAGGTAAGTTGTTGACCAACTTAATTCGCAATTGATCCCCGCCCCTCACTACCAATGTTGGTCCAGAATAACTAGGGCCTTGATTATCAAAGCCATAAGCACGTAAGGACACGGGATATTTTTTGCTTGGATCATCCCCAGCCAACTTTGTATCAAAGTAAGACGCTGTTAAAGTCACATCTAGCAAACCATTTTTAGACTCAAGCAAGGTGGGCTGTACAAAAGTTTGTTTAGGAGTGGCTAGTGATACCCCTTCTTCACGGCTGCAAGCAGTAAAACTTGCTGGAACTACTACGCCCGAAGCGAGTGTCGCACTCAAGCGCAAGAAATGACGGCGATCGATTCCCATAACTATCCTAGGCAATCGCCAAGAAAGCGTTTGGGGTCAATTGCTTTATTACTGCCTTGCCTAATTGACCTGATTCATTACTGCCCCAGCCTAGAAGTTGGTCTTTACCAATCGCTAATGTGTGCGCTTCTCCAGCGGCAATCCTTCTCACCCCCGATAACTTAGGAATAAGTGTAGGAGCACTTCGAGACAGAAGATCGCCATGTCCCAGCTGACCAAACCCATTCCAACCCCAAGAGTAAACTTTTCCACTTACTGATAAGGCAATCGAATAGTGCATGCCACCAGCAACTGATGTGATCTTTTCTGGAAAAGGAATCAGCTGTGGTCGATCAATATAAGATTGGGGGCCACCCCCAACCTGCCCGAAGTGGTTGCTACCCAAACCATATACCTTGCCCTCATTAGTAACAACGAGAACGTGAGTAGAGCCTACAGCGATGTTACTAATTTTCCCTGGGAACGGAATCAGCTCAGGCATATATACGGCATTCAGATGCCCAAGCCCCAGCTGACCTGCAGAATTACTGCCCCACCCATATACTCTTTGGTCTTTGGTGAGCGCAAGGATAAAGTTGTCACCAATTGCAATATCTTGAGTCTCAGGAAGTCCGGCAATCAACCCTGGTGATGCATTGATTTGGGATTGTGTGCGCCCTAAGCCGCCATCGGTATTGAAGCCCCAGGTATAGACTTGACCTGACTGATCAATCGCAGCGCTAAGAAACTGTCCAGCCATAACTTTGGCTACATCAGCAATACCGTCAACTGAAGTCGGCATCTCAGAAAATTGAGTTATGCCGCCAATGCCAACCTGGTAGAACCCCCAAATAAATACTTTATTTTGTTCTGAAATTCCAAGGCTGACGCCATTACCTGCTGAGATATTGATATATCGAGAAGGCCTATCTAAATAGACAGGTTTAGCTTCTTCATTTTTAAAGGAGCTACAAATATCAATATAAGGCGGAGTAATACGGCCACTTCCAGCACCACCCCAACCCAGCACCTCACCAGACTTCAATAAAACTAAAGTTTGGTCTTTACCTCCAGCGATAGCAGTAACTTCAAATAATTCACCGTGAATTCTAGCCACAAAAGTACCCGCTAAATATTAATAGATTTATGGGGTAGGATAAAAAGTTGGCGGATAAGGAATGCCTTCTTTCATGTAATTATTTTGTCCTGTAGGTCCAAGTGCTTGGTCATAATTCACCAACCCCCTAAAGCAACCAACTGAATAAGGATATTCTCTGTTGAGTACATAGTGATAAGTATTCTTACTTGTGCCATCAGGCATTGTGATTAGAGATGTCGTCCCATGGCATATATCAAGCTCTGCATTAGTTATGTTATGTCCATCTGCTGCTCGAGGACCCGTAATCGGAAAACCATCTAAGGCGAAACCAAATACTGGTGATTGGCCGGTTGTTCCTTGATTAGGAAAGCATTTCCAAGAATAACCATGAAGATGATATTGTTGGTTATATGGATGGCCAAAACATGCATCCAAAGGCAATGCATTAACCGGGTTGTAATAATTACCACTTGAATCATTGGCTTTTTCAACATGCCATACCGCACCAGTAAGAGTAATGCCCACTATTAAAGAATCAATTGGGTAGGCGCCGCTTACAACAGGATTTAAAGGAACAACACTACTTAAGGGGTAAGGCGAAATTCCAATCTCAGCAGCATTATTATAGTGCTGACCTGTAGCCGGATTAGTCCCGCCGGGTAAGGCCGCATAGTATGAATAAGCAGCCGTTCCAGACTGGACTGGAAAAGTTCCCATCTTCGTACTTGGTAAGCCATTTCCCGAAAAAGTTCTACTACCAGTGGTGCTATATCCAGTCAGTTGGGCAGTCTGATCTACGGTCATTGCAAAAACACTCCCAGCCGCATCATAGTAAGTTGCACTATTTGAACCATCAACATAAGGAATTTGTGAAAGCGTAATGATGTTTGTATTTGTATTTGTCCATGATGTACTGAGAATACTCAGCGTATCTGGTATAGAACCTATAGTCCTAAATGCGGCACCAATACATTGACCATTTGTAGCGCAAGCCACGTTACTTGATCCACTGGCAGCTGTTACTAATGTTGTAATCTCAGTCGATGACGAGGAACCGTTATCGCTTCCACTACCACCTCCGCAAGCCACCAGAATCACTGCTGACATTAGAAGCGCACCAAAGGCTAATCCGGACTTCTGGAGCCCTTTTAATTTATTCCACCTGCTAAGCATTTCAGAGCCCTTTAATGTCTAAATATACATGGCGTCATTTTGACATAAATCAACTCTGAGTCAAGCAAAAAAGGTAGAATCTTCCAATGGCAAAAGCTTTAGATCACCGAGTAAGGGTTGCAGCACTCCGCCGCGAGGAGATGCAGTTGCACCTCCTGTTTTCCGGACTCACCCTAGCCTCTACGAACTCTATCTATAAACTAGAGGTTGAAGATGTCATTAAGCAAGCCGAAGTCTCAAGAGGTAGTTTTTATAACTACTTTCCATCACTTCCCGCTTTATACGATGGTCTAGCAAAACAGCTCATGGAAGAATTTGATGGCCTAATTAATGTATCGATGCCCCAGAACTTTGATACAACGACACGCTTAGCCTCAACAATGAGAATATTGATGCGCTTGGTAGTCGACTTTCCGATGCTCGGCAGATTTTTAACTCAAATTCAATGGCCGAATCAAAATCCTGACGCAGAGATCTTTCAAAATATGATTCGCGATATTCATCTGGGTATTAAAGAAGGAAGTTTTACCGATATGCCAGCCTCTATCGGTGCCAATATTGCCATTGGTAGCCTGATTGGAGGTATCCACACCATGCTCCTTAAGCGCCCCGCCAAAGGCTTTGAAGATCAAGTTACCAATCAAGTGCTAATAGGCTTGGGTATAGATGCAAAAGTGGCCAGCAAAATTTCTCAAATGCCATTGCCCGCCAAATATCAGCTCCCTGAAATCGGCATCTTTGGAAAGTTGGTTGAAATGGGTGCTTTAGCTAAAAAGTAAGCATTAGTAACTAGAGAGCATCAACGATTTTGACCAAGCACTATCCCATTACGAAGTATCTCGTAATGCACATGGGGGCCGGTTGATCTGCCGGTCGATCCGACTTTAGCAATCACTTGAGATTTCTTCACATCATCACCTGGCCTTACTAACAATTCTTGTGCGTGAGCGTATCGAGTGATTACCCCATTCTTATGGGCAAGCTCAATGAGGTTTCCATACTCACTATCCCACCCTGCGCGGATCACCTTTCCTTCGGCGGTCGCCAGAATTGGAGTGCCAAAAGCTGCGGGGTAATCAGTGCCGTCATGCCAAGCAATTTGACGAGTAAAAGGGTCAAGGCGATAACCTAAGCCACTAGTGGGTTGGGTTGAGGCAACCAAGGGCAATCCTGAAGGTACTGAATTGGCGACATCCCAAGTGCGGGTCAATGAGCTCTGAATTTCATTCAATCTGGCTTGCATGGCAAAAGTATCCTGCAAAGTTTGATCTAAACGAACGCCATATTGCTCATCTGTATTACCGAGATAATGAGCTGTGCTTGCAGGCCTCAGAGGGCCACCCTGAGCATTAAGTAATTCAGAATCACTTAACTGACTATGGCTAAGATTCAGCTTTCCATTTGAACGCAAGAGTTGGAACCGCAGAGCATCGAGCTGATCTAATTTACGTTGAGCCTCATCTAAACGGGTTTGTAATTCAATTAACTTAATCTCATAATCATTTTTAGAATCCATTACAAGCCGCTTTTCGGAGATCTGCCTTGCATTCATTGAGAGAAAAATGTCACTCGCACTATTACTAAATGAGTTGAGTGCCCAAATCAAGATCAATATTGTTAGAAGGCCAAGAATTCCACCAAGCAAAAAATGCCTCATGGTGAGATGAATTTCTCTTGTGCGACTATGGGGCCCTAGCATGATGATGATTTGCATATGCCCTACCTTATTCCTGAATTCATTTGCAATATTGGCTGCATTACTGCCATGACAATTCCTAGTACTAGAAGGCCCATCAATAAGATGAGAACTGGCTCCAATAAACTCGTAAATATTTTTGTTTTTTGTTCTGCCTCAAGTTCAGCATTCTCTGCGCCGTATTTGAGCATTTCAGCTAACTGGCCAGATGCCTCTCCCGAACGAATGAGGTGAATCAGAATTGGAGAAAATACCCCTTGACTGCCCAATGCACGAGATAGGCTAGCACCCTCTCGAAGGCCAATCTCAGTTGAATCAATTGCTTTTTTCAAGAGATGGTTACTTAAAGTATTTTTAGAGCTTTGTAAGGCTACCAATATTGGCACATTCGCACTCACGAGCATTGCCATCGTATTGGCAAACCGAGCAGTCTCAAAACCCAAAAGTAATGGCCCAATAACAGGTAAATCTAAATAGTAAGTATCAAAGCGCAGACGAAGATCAGGCCTCTTAAGCATTCTTTTGGCAAGATAAATCACTACTACAGTAACTATGACGAGCAGCCAACTCCAATCCACTAAAAAATGAGAGAGTCCCAATACAAAGCGTGTGGATAAGGGGAGTACTTGTTTGGTAGTTTCAAATACTCTAGCAATCTGAGGCACAACATAGGTCATTAAAAATAAAATGACCATGAATGAAACGCCTGTCAACATGGCTGGGTAAACTAAAGCAGCTAAGGCTTTTTGCTTTAAGGCTTGCCGCTTTTCTAAGAACTCCGCTAACTGGGATAGGACTTGCCCCATTTTTCCAGATTGCTCGGCAGCTGCAACTACTCCTTGATATAAAGAATCAAAACTGCTTGCTTGAGTTGCTATTGCGCCAGATAAAGACAGGCCGGCTCGTAATTCATTGACGATTGACTGCAGGGTAGCTTTGATATTTTTTTTAGAGCTTTCCTCAGACAAAATGATCAGGGCTTCGTCGATCTGAACCCCTGATCGCACTAGTAATGCAAATTGCTTAGTTAAGATAGCCAGGTCACTTCGAGAGAGGGGCTTATTTTCAGAGAAGTAGCGCTCCCAGAATGCTGTTTTTGTCCACTTTGTCTCAGGTTCGACGCTGACTGGAACGAGCTGTTTTGAAAGTAACTGCTGGCGAATGGCGCGAGCGCTCTCCCCTTCAGCGATTCCGCGTTCACTTCTGCCGCCATAGGTGAGTGCTTCAAAGCGATAGCGCGTCATATTAAATACACATCAGTCAATCACAACCGCGCCAGTAACACGCATCATTTCTTCAACAGTAGATTGCCCTGAATCAATCCATCTTTGACAATCATCCGCCAGACTTCGCATACCATTATTTACTGCCTGCTTACGAATCTCACTTTCAGCGGCGCGGTTATGAATTAGCTCTTTAATGGATTCTGTTGCCAACATTAGTTCATAGATGCCCGCTCTACCGCTATAACCAGATTCACTACATTCCTTGCAGCCCTTACCAAGACATGAGCGACATTGCAGACGAATGAGTCTTTGACCTAAGACACCCAATAGTGTTGATGAAAGTAAAAAGGGTTCAATGCCCATATCAATGAGACGAGTCACAGCTGATGGAGCATCATTAGTATGTAGGGTCGCCAATACCAAATGACCTGTCAGGGAAGCTTGCACAGCAATCTGAGCAGTCTCTAAATCTCGAATTTCTCCAATCATCACAATATCCGGATCTTGGCGCAGAATCGCTCGCAACGCCCTTGCGAAATTCATATCGATCCGTGGGTTCACCTGAGTTTGGCCAATGCCATCGAGGTTGTATTCGATAGGATCTTCCACAGTCATGATGTTGTTTGTTTTATTCCGTAGACGCAGCAAAGCACCGTAGAGCGTAGTCGTTTTACCGCTGCCAGTAGGTCCTGTTACTAAGACAATTCCATGAGGCTTATGGATTAACCGATCAAAACTTGCAAAAGTATCATCGGCCATACCCAAAGTCTTCAAGTCCAAACGCTCATAGTTCTTTTCTAGCAAGCGCATCACAACACGCTCACCATGAGCAGTTGGCAAAGTAGATACGCGAACATCAATCGCTTTTCCACCAATTCGTAATGAAATTCTGCCGTCCTGTGGCATCCGCTTTTCAGCAATATCTAAGGAAGCCATGATTTTTATTCGAGATACTAGAGCTGCATGCAAGTCTTTACGCATATCAACAATGTCACGCAAATTACCATCCACCCTAAAACGCACAACGGATTTACGTTCAAAAGCCTCCAAATGAATATCAGATGCTTCACTATGAATGGCTTGCTTTAAAACACTATTAATCATCCGGATTACTGGTGCATCATCATTCGCCTCTAATAAATCTGTCGAGACTGGCATTTCCTGTAGAAGGCGAGATAGATCTACTGCGTCCTCTACCTCATCAAGCACCTGAGATGCATCAGAATCTCCTTGTGCATAAAACGCATGAATCATTTCCATGACTTCAGCGCTTGGTTTCTCTATACGCGTTACAGCCCCAACTGAGCGGCAAATTTCATGAACAACTGATAAATCGGTTGCAGGACTGTGTATTAAGGTAAAGCTCTGGGCATCGCCACCCACCAGCTCATTAGCGACCACCCCCTTTAGTAAGACCTGATGATCTCTTGCATAAGCGAAAGGGATTTTTAATGAATGCCGCATGAATTTACTTTGCAGAATTCTGCAGTGGACTAGTTGGCTTTACGATGGGTGGTGTTACCTCCTCTAGTTTTGGCATATCCTTAACTGGGGGTAGCAACATCGTTGAAGGCTTGAACTCGCCCTGTTTTGCATCCATAAATTGCATACGATTAGCAGTAATCTCCTGATCCTGACCTTTGTCTCGCAGAATATAAGGGCGCAAGAAGACTAATAAATTCGTTTTTGTTCGAGTATTGCTATCCGAGCGAAATAACGCACCAATAATTGGAATTTGACTTAAATAGGGAATACCGCTCGAGCTATCGGTATATTGGTTGTCAATTAAACCTCCCAATACCAAGATTTGCCCATCATCAACAATGACATTCGTTTCAATGTCACGCTTATTGAGTGTTGGTCCAGAGGAAGCATTTGCTGTTGCAGCAACAACCGAAGACACTTCTTGATAAATCTGCATCTTCACGATGGCATTTTCTGAGATCTGTGGCCGAACCCTCAAAATCAAACCAACATCTTGACGGTTATAGGTTGTAAACGGATTGACCGTAGCCACACCACCAGTGGTGGCATATGAGCCAGTCTGAACTGGGATATTTTGACCCACTACGATACGAGCTTCTTCGTTATCCAAGGTAATTAGATTTGGGGTCGACAAAATATTAGTGCCAGTAGTGGTAGCTAAAGCCGAGACCAATGCAGACATGGCCGTAACACCATTGAATTTTGTGAGTAATCCAAGATTCAAGCCCTGGCCTGGTTGAACGGTTGTTGCTGTTGCCGTTGAGGGATTCAGAATGGCGCCAGTACTTTGCGACAAATTGATAATATTGTTTCCACCAACACCAAAATTAGTTCCGCCAAAGCCAGTATTTTGATTGCCTGCACCTATTAGACCTTGCCACTGAATCCCTAGCTCTGCCGCATTCGTAGAGCTCACTTCAACAATAATCGACTCTATATAAACTTGGCCGCGTCGTTTATCGAGCTGATCAATCACATGCCGAAGATTTCTATATAAGGGCTCACTTGCAGTAATAATGATGGAATTTGTTGCAGGCTCTGCTTGGATAATGCCCCCTGTTGTTGGGGCACTACTGCTAGTCAAAGCCGATGTAGCAGCCATGCTGCCAGCTGATGAGCTGGCAGTTTGTGAAGATTGGGTGTTTGTCGTGCCATTCAGAGTATTGCTCACTCCTTGATTAACGGAGCCACTGGCAACTTGCGCTGATAAAGCCGCATCAGCAGCAACAATTGCTCTAAGCGTCACGGCTAACTTCGTAGCCTCAGCATTGCGCAATGGGACTACCCAGATATTGCCATTACTATTACCTGGCGCATCTAATTTGGCCACTAGCGCACGAATCTGTCTAATTTTTTCAGGGCTAGCGCTACGAATTAATAGGGAATTACTTCTCGCATCAGCCATGATGACTGTTTTATTGCTGCCATCGGCGCCGCCAGCAGATCCTGAATCCAATACCTTGTTGAGCATTGATGCGATATCTAACGCAATTGCATAACGGAGTTTGATCGTCTGTACATCAGATGAAGTGGGTGCATCGATAGAGTCGAGTAATTCAGATATGCGTTGAATATTGCTAGCGTAGTCCGTTACCACGATGGTGTTATTGCCAGGGTAGGCATTAATCGTATTGTTTGGCGAAACTAATGGGCGCAATACTGGCAATAAGCTGTTGGCTGACTCGTAATTGAGCTTAAAGACCCGAGTAATAATTTGATCACCCTCTTGCTTGACCTTGCCAGTTGTAACCGAGGTACTTACCAACTTAGCATCTGCTTGGGTAACGACCCGATAAATACCATTAGTCTCAACCAAAGCAAATCCAGAAGTACGCAATGCAGTGGAAAAAGAATCTAGTGCTTTTGTTTTGGTAACTGGTTTATTACTAATCAGCGTAATGGTGCCTTTCACTTGCGGGTCAACCAATATAGTTTGACCCGTCGTTTTTGCAACTACGCTGGCTACTGATTCAATATCAGCATTATTAAACGATAGCGTAATAGTTGCAGATTCAGTAGGGGAATTATTTTGTGCAGACACAATTGGCATAAATGCCATCTGATTACACAGAAGGCATAGCAAAATCTTTAGAAAGAAATGTCTCTTATTAATATTCATTTGGTATGAATTACTGTCTTGTTCTTAATACTGCATACGATAAATATCGCCATCTTTTTTCCCCAACAAAGATAGCAAACCAATTAAAGAGTCTTCTGCCTCAGGTGCTGCATGAGCGCTGCCCAAAAAATGCACACCTGAACTATCTTTAGCGCCAAGCTCTCCTTTGCCGTTAAGCAAGAGAGGGCCTGCAGTGGTATCAATAGCAAAAGAGGTTCCTGCTTGACCCAAATTAGCTTTGATTTCATAACTGCCCAATGGCTTTACTACACTAATAGGGCTACTTACATTATTCATATGCAGTCGAATAACTCCCGTAGTATCGGCGCCCTTTTGAAGATCGCCCCATTGTGCTAAGAGCTGACCACGAGGACGCAGCGTGCTCCAAGGATTACCAAAGGCTTCAAGGATAGAAGCAGGCAATGTCATTTCACCAGCGGTAACTTTAATTTGATTAAGGCCAATGGTAATCAGTAATGGCTTATCAAGTGATACAAAATTGATTTCAACCAGACACTGGCCATTCACCACGCTGCATTGAGTATTCCAAGTCAATCTTTCTGTTAAGGCAACTGGCGCTCGGCAAGAACCGCTCGCTAAGTCTGGCTCAGAGAAACCGAGTGCGGCACTTCCATTCCAAATAGTTCCAATGGGTTGGTGCAAAACCACGCGGCAATCCGATTGGCGATCGATTGTGCTAGCTAAAGTCGAGGCAGGAGTCTGCGATATGAGGATCGCCAATATCACTGATAGCGCAATCATCCAGAATACTTTAGAAATACTTTTAGCAGATGAATTTAAGAAAAGATTCATCTTGATTGCTCGGCTGCAATATTAGGAAAATTTGTAGCACCAATCAGCACACCCATTTGTTTCAATTTGGCACTGAGATTCACTACAGATAATTTAGGGGTTGAACTCACTTCAATATAATCTGGGTATAGGCTCCACGTTTTTCTCATCTCCTCCAGGGCATCGACTGCACTAGAAAATGAGACATCGCTCATTTGAAGTTCAACCCGAGGTGGATTTTCTGTATTCAGCCTTAATACCGCTGGCTTAATACCTTTTGCCACCAAGATCATTCGAATTCTTTGAAGCTCTGCCTCATCCATGGGCTCGATGCTGCTTACTTGTGATGTATTTGCCTTAGATAATCTAATGAGATTTTCTAATTGCGCCCATTGTGCTGGCCGCAATGCGACCCTAGACTCCATATCATTGACGGCTGGCAAGATCCAATAGTTAAGACATAAGAATATGAAGGCGATAGCCAAGACTGCCCAGAGAAATGGAGACGGCTTTCTCTGAAAATGGCGAGCCTGAATTGAACTTAGCTTTTCCAGAATTTGGGAAAGGAAGCCAATTGTGGGTAATGAGCCCCACCGGGAGAATACCTTTGCCATAGTCAAGGGTGGAAATTTCACGAAATGCCTCATCCAGATCTGTAAATAGGGTCTTGAGGGTCACCTCATAATGACACCATGTATAGTACTATATCCGAATATAGAGCAAGGCTAGAGCTAGGCTTAACTAGGTTTTAGTGTCAAAAATGGCATTTTTGGGAATATGCCGCAATAAACCACTAGAAGGTGAATTTTTGAAACGAATACAAACGCTTATTCTCAGCAAGTTAAGCGACACCAGAGCGAATCTGGATTGGCATATTCGTCAATCAAAAAAATTACTGGGAAAGAATTCCTTAGCCTCCGCTTACCTGACTCCAATTCGGGTGAGTCAATTGATTTCCTATGTCTTTATTCTGCTAACGCTAGTCTCTTCAACTTACTGGCTCATTCATATCCTACAAATTCCAAGTCCTGCAGAAATTCTTCCAAAGAACTTCAAAGTGATCACTCTGCACACCAATCAAGATATTGGGACGAGTTACATGCTGTTTGGCAGCAAACCCCTTGCCGCAGAAAATATTGTCTTACGTGTGCTGGTGGTAACTGGCAAGAATGAGGCCGGACTTAACCAAGGATTCGCTCTTTTTGATATCGACGGCAAATCCACTGGAGCGATTGCGGTTGGCGAGCAAATGAACAGAGGAATGATGCTGCAATCCATCAATCCTGATTCAGCTACCCTACTCTATCAAGGCAAGGAGTTGAGCTTTGCTTTACAAAAAAGCAAAAATTCAAGCAGCTCTAACGATAGGCCATCACAAGTTAGAAAAAACTAAATCAATACCATGCTCAATCTTCTTAATACAGTAAAAAAGCGGACCAAAAACAAAGTCAGTAATGGTGAAGCTGGATTTACCTTAATTGAAATGATGGTGGTACTTGCCATCATTGGAATCTTGGCCGCCTTAATCGTGCCAAGGATCATGGGGCGCCCTGATGAAGCTCGCATAACAGCGGCTAAGCAAGATATCGGCACCATCAATCAGGCCCTCAAGCTCTATCGCCTAGATATTGGGCGCTACCCAACGGCGGAGCAAGGGCTTAATGCTTTGGTTACACGACCTAGCGCTGAACCTATTCCACAAAACTGGAAGACAGGCGGGTACTTAGACGCACTCCCGAACGACCCTTGGGGCAATCCATATCAATATACCAATCCAGGCACTAAGGCAGAAGTTGATGTCTTTAGCTACGGGGCCGATAAGAAACCAGGTGGAACTGGTACTGATGCTGACATTGGAATCTGACAAAGAGAGATCTTCCCTTTGCCCGCCTAAATCATCAGACGGAGGATTTACTTTAATTGAAATGTTATTGGCTTTAACGATCGTGGCGATCTTGTTAGGTGTTGCAGTACTAGCCATTCCAAACCACGATGAACGCTATTGGCGCAACAATTTAGACCAGCTAGTGAGTACCCTAAATGCCGCACAAGATGAGAGCCAAAGCAGCGGGATTCCAGTGAGCGTTGCTATCAACCAGTTGGGTTGGCGTTTTAGCAAGCCGACTCGAACTGGGCAAGTTCAAGACCCCGCCCTAACAAATACATTCATTCCCGAGGCATATAAACCTCACTTATGGTTTAAGCCTGTGAACGTAGAGCCTATTCAATTCAATTTAGGCACTGAATATGTGAATGAGGAATTGCGAATCCCTCTTGAGCAGGAAAAAAGATTGGCAATACTCATTCGCTCAAATGATGGTCGCTTTTATTGGGAAAGCCAATGAAAGGAAAACTACGAGGCGACGAGGGCTTCATGCTCATCGAGGTATTGGTTGGTTTAGCCATTCTAAGCATCGCCTTGATTGCTGCTCTACGGGCTACCTCTCTGGCAGCAGATACACAACTTGCCGTATCACAACGCACTATGGCTCTATGGAGTGCCGACAATGCTTTGAATGACGTTCGGATGAAAAAGGTTTGGCCAGAGATTGGGACCAATACTTTTAGCTGTCCGCAGGCAACTTTATTACTAGTATGTCAGCGCAAAGTTAGTCCGATGCCCAATCCAAACTTTAGACGTGTTGAGGTAACTGTTTTTTTAGGCAGCCAAGCCAATAGCACCAACATTAATGGGCCACGTCTTGCATGGCTGGTAACTGTTACCCCAAATCTCAATGCGGGGGCACTATGAACGATAAGGTGACAACCCCATCAGAAGCTGGCTTTACGCTCATTGAAGTCCTAGTTGCTTTGATAGTCATCTCCATAGTTGGGTTGATGGCTTGGCGTGGAATGGATGCCATGATGCGTGGGCAAGAAAATATTGAAAGTAGAGCGAAGCAAGATGCAGTCTACATCCAGCTTATTCGGCAATTTGAACGGGACTGTCAAGAAATCATGCCTAGCTCCACTCTTGATATTCCATCATATTCAGTAGGTGAGAAAAATATCTGGTGGGTCAGACGTTATGAGCAAGCGAATCAGATCCATTGGGTGATTGTGGGATATGGGATTTCTGCTAACGGACTACGACGCTTGATAAGTCGGCCACTTGCCAATAAAACAGAGATCCTTGGGCTATGGCAAGCTGTACTTCGTGACCCCGATCTTGTCTCGAGCAATATGAAAACTTCGCTTGAGATTCCGGAAATCATTTATCAAGAGGCTAACGCCACCAGTAATGCTCCTGGTCAAGGGTCAATTAGCGCTCAATTAGCAGGATTCAATATGCGTTGGGGAATCAAAAATATTACGTTTCCAATTAGTCGATCTTGTTTAGCAGGAACGAGTTTATAAGATGCTCCATTCAAAATCCAACCAGCGCTATCACCGAGAAAACGGGTCAGCCACCATCACTGCTCTTATTGTGGTTGGTGTTGCTGCTGCGGTGATTAGTGGCTTGGTCTGGCGCCAACAACTGCAGATTCGAAATATTGAAAATATTCGTGATCGCACCCAGGCACATTGGCTTCAACATGGAATGATCGACTTTGCCAGACTCGTATTAACTCAAGATATGCGCACCAGTCAATCCGACCATTTAGGAGAGGCATGGGCTCTACCCTTGAACGATAGCAAGGTTGCAGACTTTTTAAAAAATGCAGATATTCCCGATGAAATCAAGAGCGTTTCAGTCAATGGCGCAATCACCGATGCTCAAAGCTTGTTTAATCTCAATAATATATCTACCACCAATGGTGTGTTGATTTTCTCGCGGCTATTAACAACCATAGGACTAAACCCCAACCTTGCTCAACAAACGGCTCAATCGCTACAGGAAAGGCAGATCGTCTTTAGTGATGTATATGATCTGATTGGTATACCGGGCTATAACGAATCCATGGTTGAGGTCTTACGTCCCTTCGTCATTGCCCTGCCGACTACCAGCACAATCAATTTCAATACTGCCCCAGCAGAAGTTCTGATGGCGGTTTTTCCTACGCTAACACGATCTACCGCAAATAACCTGGTACAACAGCGTACAAATACACCGGCAAAAGATTTGAATGAAATCAGCACTATTTTGGCTCGCTCAGGCGCAGGCATCAATGTCATCGTGGATGCAAGCCTAATCAATGTCAGCTCTCAGTTCTGGCTTACAAATTCAGAAGTCAAGATTGGTAATGGCGTCTTTATGAATACAAGCCTCATACAACGCTCTTTAACACCCCTACCCTCGGGAAACTACACGCAAGTTATTTGGAATAAAACCAATAGGATGCTATCAGAATGAACTTTTTAATTATTCATTGCCCACACAAGACGTTTTCAGAGACAGTCTTGACTAATGGTGAGCTAGCCTCTCTCAAGGAGAGTTTTGAATGGTGCCTATGTGAAACCAATTCTATTCATGCTCAATATCAATCTAGTGGAATTGGCAGCATTGATTCAATGCCTTACGCAGATGAGGTATTAGTTTTAATGCCCACTCTGGATATACGTCTCATTGAGATTAAAGTACCTTTAGTGAAGTCCAAAAAACTACAGCAAGTTTTACCTAGCCTTGTTGAAGATGAAGTCTTAGATAGTATCGACAATTCCCTGGTTTATGCTCTACCGCCGTTACCTGGCCAACTTGGATCCCAAAGAACTATTGCCATCATCAATCGTCAGTGGCTCTATTGGATGGCCAATCAACTGAAGGGCATTCTGACAAGCCGCATCCGTCTCATACCTGATTGCATGATTCTACCGCTGGAAAGTGAGAGCAGCTATGTCAATGGAGTAATAAGCTCCTGCCTTGCGTACAAGCAAAACGACGAGGCAATCATTTATACATGGCACAAATCTACACAATTGGGTATTTCTTGGGTTGAGCACTCGGATACAAAGCAATTGCCTAGTGCTTTACAAAAAATTAAGCCTGCAGGATGGTCGTGGGACTGGATGGTAAATAACGCATTTAACTTTAGTCGCCGAACCGATGTAGGTGTAGCAGGTATCAATCTACTGCTAGCGATGCCAACACCAAAAAAATCAATTAAAAAAATCTCTTTTGAATGGCTCAAAAATCCAGTTCCTACATTAATTGGCTCTTCGGGCACTAACACTTCATGGATGGATCAAAACACATGGGCACTTCCTGCTCGCCGGGCAATCTATGCAATGAGCAGCATTATATTGGGCTTGGGAATTTATACCTCTTGGCTTGCTGTAGATAACTGGCGTTGGAAGCGCAATATGGATCTGAGCGCCGCTCAATTCTTATCACCAGAAACCATCGCCCTACTAACTCAAAGTAAAGGCAATAACTCAATTACCGAAGTATTTGCTAAACAAACAACTCAAGAGGCGCGCAACAAAGGATTGTCTACAGATGCAGATTTCATCTCGATGGCAGGCAAACTTCAACAACTAAAAAATGCACTAGGCATGGAATCAATCAGAAATATGGAATACAACGGATATTGCATTGATTTTGAATTTAAGCCTGGAGGTGAGCCGCTTAGTACCAGGCAAGTCGTTCAAAAAGCTGAGTCTCTAGGGTTGATGGTTACATATCTTGGAAACAACCGATACAGACTTCAACCCTATTCTGGCCTAGGTTCAAATACGTAAAAAAGCCACCCCGTAGGATGGCTTTGGTAACGATTTTGGTAACAAGGCTGTTGTATTGCCACAAACCCTTGTAATACCTATTGACTTGGCGGAAGAGGTGAGATTCGAACTCACGGAGGACTTTCATCCTCGCCAGTTTTCAAGACTGGTGCATTCAACCGCTCTGCCACTCTTCCTATGCGTATTGAGAGCTAGATTATAAGGAAA
>Ga0118677_10004920_pt1 | contig 23896 bp, 23 predicted proteins | sample AliMusrvi5mmetaG_FD_86154 | JGI IMG/M metagenome (GOLD analysis project Ga0118677, IMG submission 86154)
CCCCCTTGACTTCGCCAACAAAGTCCATCAGTTCCCAGTCTGCCCCTTTGCCAGGGCCTTCCCCTGGTTCGACCATGCCGAGGCGCGCCATGTAGGCGACGCGCATCTCTTTGGGCCAATGACGCACTTCATCGTCCGGATACCCGCCCGGTTCATCGGCGGCGAACAAGCCGCGCGCCATGTTGTCGACATGCTCGCGCACCCACGGCCACTGATCGGCCTCGAGGGTTTTGCGCAGGCTGCCCCTGGGCGAGTCTTCGTCGGGGTGTTCCATCGACCACGGGTTGAACCCGGCTTTGTATGCAGCGACCGCCTGCCATATCTCGCGTTCGCGCTCGGTGTAACCGCCCGGGCCGCTCTCAAGGAAACGGAACCAGCGATAGTCGCGGATGGGGTGATCGTACGCGACGCCGTTGGTCTGCGCGTTGATCTCGGCGCGGCGTTGTGATGCGCGAACATGATCATCGCTGGCGCCGTATGCGGCCAGCGTGCCAAAGCGCGGCCCTGGCGCTGCAGCCGCGCCGTTGATATCGCTGCCCATCGCCACGCCGCGACCGCCCATGTGTTTGACCACATACAGGTAGGCCTGCGCCCATGAGGTGCTGGACCCGGCGCATGGGCGCGGCACTTTGTTCGCAAGTTCAGGAGCGGCGCGGCTTAGACCAGACACATCACCCTGATTGAGGATGGGCGAGACGATGCCGCCGAGTTTCGCGATACGCTCGATCTGATCAAGCCGTTTGCCCATCTCGTGCGCCACTTTGTGCACGTTAGCCGTGCCAAAGGGCTCAATGCTTTCGGCATCAAAAACCATATCGGCTGTGAATGCCAGGTCGCGGAACCAGGCGTGCGACGACAGCACCGGGTACTCATGGCTTTCTGCCAGATCGAGCGACGCATCCAGCGTCTTCTGCGACATGTGGTCGATGTCGATCAGCATGCCATGTTTCATCATCTCTTCCAGCAACATCTGACCATAGACGCTCAAAGAGCGCTGATTGGCATGACCGGCGTGCTCATCCAGACCCATTTTGGTGTATTCTTCACGCAAGCCGGGCACATGATCTACTAACGTGCCGTGGTTCATGTTGTGGCTATTATGCGCGAGCGGCTTTACCGTCTTGGAGGTCGCTTCGCGTTGCACCGTATCGACCATATCCACGCCGTCCTTATCGAGGCGATATCGAATGCCGGTATCCCAGGCATCCTCGACATCGTAGCCGGCGCCAGTTAGAAAACGATTCGATACCTCGAGAAAGCGCATATAAATGGCGGTTCCGCCAAACGCGTTATCTGACAGGTGCACGGGGGTGATCTGGCGAACGCCCAGGCTGTATAACCAGTCGATCTCGTTGGAGATAAGCTCGCGCGCCTGTTCCGCACTTCCCTGGCTGAGCTGCTGTAAATCATCGGAGCGATGCCAGTTGCCTAGCGAATCCACCTCAACGCCCAGCACGACAGCGAGCCGGTTGTCGGCAATGATGGCGCGCGCTTCTTCCGGTGTATAGGCGATTTGCAGCCACCCTTTGCCGGGGCCGCCCGCCTGTTCGTTGATCCACTCCTCCATCTTCTTCATCGCGCTGATTTGGATCTGGATCGCGCTGCGATCATCGGTCTGGGTTTCGGGGTCGCTATTGGCAGCCAGCAACTCATTATTCACAGCCAGCGTTGTAATCAGGCGCAGTCCACCTTGATACGCGCGGTAAAGCCAGTCGATATAGGCCTGCTGATGCACCAGCGTAGTGAAGCGAGGCCAGATATCGAAATCGGGCCAGCCGCCGCCGGCGGGATGCCCGAATTCCGGGTTGAGGTCGATCAGGCCGCCATGAATAGGCTCGCATGACGCCAGCGCATTCTGCAGCGCCTCATCGCCACTATGATCGGGGTCATACACTTTGCCCCAGAAGGCGCGCCCGCCAAAAGCAAAATTAGCCATCAAATGAGCGTGCAAGTCTGCGAAGCCCCACAACGGCGCCGTCGCATCGCCCATCCAGTAATTGCCGCCCAGAGGAACGCGCGGCTCTTTTGATATCGTTTGTCCATCCATGGCAATACACTCACTTTTAATCGATGAATCCAACAATTCTAATCAACCTGCACACAGTTTTGCCAGTATACAGTAGCGGCATTGGGGCTATTGAAGATACAATGGCGCAATGGTCCTATAGCAACAGGGCTAGGACAACACCGCTTACTTATATTGTAAACGACGTCGGAAGGCGCCGGTTGGTTGGCTGGTTGAACAGGAGAAAAACGTGGAGACATTTTATGCGACGCTGGCACAGATTTGTTTTGCGCTCGTTGGTCTATGGTGGGTGGTGGTGCAGTTCAAATATGATCAGCTCATGTCATCCACTGCGAGTCGTCTGGCAGCCTATAGCGCCTCGATGCATTTCATCGCGCCCGGGGTGATCGCGCTGATTTCGGTGCTCGTGGCAGAGGATGTTGCGATCTGGAGGTTGGGGTCATTGATCGGCAGCATGCTTGGCATTGTGGCCGGGCTCGCAGCCATGCGCGCAGCGCTGTTGACGCGCACCCAGCGCATCATCGAAGTCACACTCGTTGTTTTGTTCGCTGCGATCGCGATTTTGTCGTTTGTCACCACACCGCTATTTGGCATCAAGCCAATCATGATCGAGGCGATTGTGAACGTCGGCGTCATCACCCTCGGCGTGCAATTCGCGTGGCTGTTCTTCTCGGGCCGTTCCGCAAAACATGTCTGACTTCTTGGAGAAGTCAGACATGTTTTGCTATTACTCAAACGCCTGGCCGTACTTCTCACGGCTGGCTACTGCGCCGAGTGGCTTGCGCTTCTTGATGCCCTTGCCTTTCTCCTCAACGGGGTAACCGAACGGCAGTAGCGCCAGGATGTCCAGTTCTGCCGGGACGCCGAGTAGTTTCTTGACCTCGTCCATGCCTTGAAATCCCACCCAGTTAGAGCCGATCCCTTCGCCCCACGCTGTGAGTACCATCGATTGAATAGCGCGGCTTGCATCCGACAGGGCGAAATTACTCTTTTCGGTCACCACCGCAATCGCAAGCGGCGCCTGGGCGGTATAGGGACCGGAGCGCGCCAGTGCGCCCAACTGGCGCAGTGTGTCGGGGTTCTCCACGACAACAAAATGCCATGGCTGGCTGTTCATCGCGCTGCCGGTCAGCCGGCCAGCTTCGACGATGCGCCGCGTAACTTCTGCAGGGATGGGTTTGCTCTGATAGCTGCGCACAGCCAATACAGTCTTAATTGCCTCAAATACTTCCATTGAAAATCTCCATTTGTTGGTTAGTGAGAACGCGCCAGGACGAACCAATGGCGACGTCACTAAAATCTATTCGTTGAACAGGTTCGGCTTATAGCGTCGCAGTTCCTTGCCAAGCTCGCTGATGGTGCTGTAATCGAACTGGTACAGGGGGATCAGGTTCAGCGCTATCTTCCACCCCGGAAAGAACTCAAACTCCTGCAGCACGGGCCTCAGCAGATAGATGGCTTCAGGTGTGTCAATTCCTGGAGGCGGCAACCCGATGCGGCTGATGTTGGTCCACAGCGTCTGCGCCTTAAAGCCGAACTGGTAAAACTCGACGCCGCGCGGCGTGGTGACCACGCGAGTGCGCGCCATGACGAACAGGAATATGCCAACCGCGAGCGGGATGAACACGGTGAATGGGTCGGGAGCGAACGGCACGATGATGCCAATGATGAACAGCAGCGAAGGCAGTAGCGCAAGCGCCAGCACGATCAGCGCCATTGACTGCAACAGCGCGCGATTCTTCTGATAGTGAACACGTCGGTTGTCCATGCCCCTATTATCGCTTTGTCCATTAAGACCAACCCACGCGGCGGAAACGGGTAACCGCAACGGGTAACCGCAACGGGTAACCGCAACGGGTTACCCCTACATCAGGATCGCGCCGGTTGCGTTTAGGCGATGCTGCACGTCGGCGGGGTTGACATCGCGGATGGCGCAATGGCATTCGACCGCGCGCGCCGCCGTGACGCCGGCAGCCTCGCCAATCGCCATGACCGACGGCGAGACGCGGAACGAACTCATCGCGTCTGAGGTCGCGCTGACGCTGCGCCCTGCGACGATCAGGTTGTCCGGCCCGCTGCGCGGAATCAGGCAGCGCCACGGGATGTCATAGTGTGTGCCACGCGGCAACCGTTTCATGATCGTCGTATCCTTGCCGGGTTCGTGGATGTCGATCGGGTAGCAGCACTGTGCGATAACGTCATCGAACTGACGTCCCGACAACACATCTTCGGCGGTGAGTGTATACAGACCGATGATCTGGCGCGTCTCGCGCACACCGATCTGCCGCGCTGCCTGCACGAGTTCCACGTTCGCCAGACCCGGAATGTGCTTGCGGAAAAACCGAATGCCTTCTTCGATCTGGCGACGCCCCTCGGCCTCGGCTGCTGTGAGTTGCGCGGGGTCGGTCGGATCCGCAATAGTCACGCGCCCGAAGTTAACAGTGGCAAATTGTGGTTTACCGGGCACGCTCAGGATCGCTGAGATATGGTCACGCGGGATGCTCAGGCTGCCGTCTTCGCGCGCCTGTTTGACCCATTGATCGACGACCGGATGCCAGCCCGAGAAGTAGTAAAACTCCTCGCCCGTGCCTTTATCGTAACGCACCGACTCGGGCAGCCCGGCTTTTGCTGCTTGCAGGTCGATCTGCCCAAGCATGTAGCAGAATGTCAGCGGCATGACGTCGTGTGTGCCTTCCTTGCCAAAGGTGGATGGCACGCCCGCGCGATGGGCGATGAGCGCATCGCCGGTGGCGTCAACCACCACGCGGGCGGTGAGTGTCAACCCGCCAGCGAGTGCGATGGTCGCCGGCTGCGCGCGCTCAAAGGTTACGGTGGCGATTTTCGTATTGAGCATCACGTCCACACCGGCCTCGCAGCACATTGCGACAACTTCTTCAGCGAACACGTCGGGGTTGTATGGCTCAATGATTGGGTTCGTCGTCGCGAGCGGCTGGTAGGTGTAGATTGCTTTGCGCGCGATCAACCGCTGGCGCAACTCACCGAATATCCCACCAATGATGAAACGCTCACCGTCAAAGTGCGCGGGGCAGAAGTTGTTCACCAACGCCACAGTGCCCATCCCGCCAAGCACCGGCCAGCGCTCGATCAAGGCCACTCGACTGCCAGCGCGCGATGCGGCAATGGCTGCGCCGATCCCGCTCGGCCCACCGCCGGCAACGACAACGTCATAGAGGTTTGGAGTGTTGCTCATACACTTGAATCTATCACTTCTGATCGATTGCGGCAAACAGAACCCGTCTGCACGTTTCTTGTTTTCCGTGTACACTTTCGTTCCAGATAGCCGGAGTGTTGCGCCCGTGTTATAAATGCCGGGCAATGGGCGGGGAGTATATCTCCCCCCACCCCCGTCATGGGCATCAGGTAAACAGGAGTGCCTCGTGCCCATGACGGATTTTCATGTGAAGCCTATGAACGAAGCGAACCAGGTTCGGACTTTTGCAACGGCAGTGACCGATAACATTGAGCATGTTATCGTCGGCAAGCGCAGTGTGATCGAGTTGTTGATGGTGGCGTTGCTGTGCCAGGGTCACGTGTTGATCGAGGATGTGCCCGGCGTCGGCAAAACGATGCTGGCGCGCTCGCTGGCGATCAGCCTTGGCGGCGTGTTCAAGCGTCTGCAATGCACCCCTGACCTGCTGCCCAACGATGTCACTGGCGTGTCGATCTTCAATCAGCAGAACAGCGAGTTTGAGTTTCGCCCCGGCCCGATTTTCGTGAATGTGTTTCTCGCCGACGAGATCAACCGCGCCACACCGCGCACGCAATCGGCGTTGCTCGAAGCGATGTCGGAGCAGCAGGTGAGCGTTGATGGGGTCAGCCGTCCGCTGCCAAATCCATTTCTCGTGCTGGCGACGCAAAACCCGATTGAATATGAAGGCACCTTCCCGCTGCCCGAAGCGCAACTCGACCGTTTCCTGATGCGGCTGGGGATGGGCTACCCGACGCCGGTCGAAGAGCGCCAGTTGATGACCAACCTGCAACGCGAACATCCCGTGACGCACCTGAAGCAGGTCGCCGATGTGACGCAGTTGCCCGCACTGCAACGGCAGGTGTGGGAAATCCATGTCGATGACTCGCTGCAGGACTACATCGTGCGGCTGGTCGGCGCGACCCGCGGCCATCCAGACCTCGCCCTTGGCGCCAGCCCGCGCGCCACCCTCGCGCTATACAAAACCGCGCAGGCGCTGGCCGTGTTGCGCGGGCGCGACCACGTCATCCCCGACGACATCAAATATCTCGCGCCGTTCACGCTGGCGCACCGCCTGATCGTCAAACCTGAGGCGGAATTGCGCAATCGCACTGCAATGGCGGTTCTGAACGATCTGTTAAATACCATTCCGCTCGATATTGGCGCCCTGGCATAACCGTGCGTCGCCTATCACCGCCTATAATGTGGGGTGATGTGGAATGAATACTATACGCCGGCCACGCTGGACGAAGCCGTCGCGCTGCTTGCGCGCGCGATGAGTGCACGCGCGGTGAGTGCGGGCGAAGCGCGCATCATCGCCGGCGGCACCGACCTTGTCATCGAACTGGATCGCGGCGCGCGGCAGGTGGAAACGCTCATTGATATTTCGCGCATTCCGGGGCTGGATCAGATCAGCCTTGATGGCGCCGGCTGGATCCACTTGGGGCCGCTCGTCACGCATAACGATGTGACAGCGTCGGCGCTGTGCGTTCAACGCGCCTTCCCGCTCGCTCGCGCGTGTCGCGAAGTGGGCGCGCCGCAGATTCGCAACCGCGCCACCCTCGCGGGCAACCTGATCACCGCATCCCCTGCCAACGACACGATCACGCCGCTGATGGCGCTTGGCGCGCGCGTGACGTTGCGCTCAGCGCGTGGACAGCGTGTTGTTGCGCTCGCTGACTTTTATACTGGCGTGCGCCGCACAGTTATGGCGCGTGACGAACTGTTGACCGACATCGCCTTCCCCGCGCTGGATGATGCTTCGCATGGCACGTTTATCAAACTTGGGCTGCGTCGCGCGCAGGCCATCAGCATCGTCAACTGCGCCGTCGTTCTCACAACTCAATCTCGACGCGAAGCGTCTAATCACACATCTCTAATCTCTTCTGCGCATATAACACTCGGCGCCGTCGCCCCGACGATCATTCATGCGGGCGAAGCCGAGCAGACGCTGATCGGCCAACCATTGAGTCAGGAGATCATCGCGCAGACTGCCACGCTCGCGCAAACTGCCGCCAAACCCATCGATGATATTCGCGCCTCCGCCGCGTATCGCCGCGATATGGTGGGTGTGCTTGTGGCGCGCGCGCTGACACAATTGATGAACGGTGACGAGCGCGCCGATTGGAACGACGCGCCCGCGTTGCTTGTGACGCCCGACGCTGCGCGCCCGGCGCCGCTCGCAAACGCGCGTCTGCCCATCCGGCTGACCGTCAACGGCCACGAGCACGTGATCGACAATCCAGAGGCGCATGACAAGACTCTTCTAAGGTTGCTGCGCGAAGACTGCGGGCTGGTCGGCACAAAGGAAGGATGCGCTGAAGGAGAGTGCGGCGCCTGCACGGTGATTATGGATGGCAAAGGCGTGATGTCGTGCCTGGTTCCGGCGCCGCGCGCGCATGGCGCATCGGTGATCACGATTGAAGGGCTGGCACATGAAGGGCGCCTGCATCCGCTGCAACAGGCCTTCATCGATGAGGGCGCTGTGCAGTGCGGATATTGTGCGCCGGGCTTTATCATGTCGGGCGCAGCGCTGTTTCTCGAAAATCCGCATCCTAGCGAGGCGCAGATCAAAGAGAGCATCAGCGGCAACCTGTGCCGCTGCACGGGATACTACAAGATTCTGAGCGCCTTCCGCAAGGCCGCCGGGATCGGGACGACTATAACGAACATTTCAACGATAACAAGTAAGTAGTGTGTAATGGATCAAATGAATTTTCCTTCCGGCCACCGCTCCGGCTATGTGGCCGTTGTGGGCAAACCCAACGTGGGCAAGTCTACGCTCGTAAACGCTTTAGTAGGTCATAAAGTGGCGATCACGTCGCCTAAGCCGCAAACCACGCGCCGCCGCATCATGGGCATTTTGACGCGCGACGACGCGCAGGTCATCTTCGTCGATACGCCCGGTTTTCACGACCCCAAGTCCGCGCTCAACCAGTACATGATGCGCGAGGTTGAGAACGCGCTGTCTGATTGCGACGCAATCCTGTTCGTCGTGGACCTCACCACAGCGCCAGACATTGCCGACGTGACGGTTGCTGACCGCATCAAGAAGATGAATCAACCGGTGGTGATGGCGCTCAACAAGGCCGACATTGCCGATGCCGGCAGGTTGGCTGAATTTACCGCGATGTACCAGGGCATTCTCGGCAGCCAGAACACGGTCTATACATCCGGTGTGGACATCCGGGACGAGAACATGAACGAGTTGCTGCAGATGTTGATCGCGCATCTCCCCGCCGGGCCGGAACTCTACCCACCAGATCAGTACACCGATCAACCTGAGAAGGTGCTGGCTGCGGAGTTAATTCGCGAACAGGCGTTGCGCTTCCTTGAACAAGAGGTGCCGCACGCCATCGCTGTGTCGGTCGATCAGTTCGCCGCGCGCCCGAACCACACGCTGTTTATCGGCGCAACGATCTTCGTCGAGCGCGATTCGCAGAAGGGCATCCTGATCGGCAAGGGTGGAGCGATGCTGAAGCGCATCGGGAGTGAAGCGCGTCGCGAAGTTGAGAAAGCGCTTGGTTCGAAGGTGTACCTCGAACTATGGGTGAAGGTGCGTCCTGCGTGGCGACGCGATGAGGGCGCCGTCAACGAGTTGCTTGGAATTACTGAATGAACCGTCAGCATCTGCGCTATTTTCTACTCTCGGTTGTTGCTACCGCCGTTACTGCGATTGCGGCGGGCGGGTTAATCGTCTCGCTGTTGCCTGGACTGGCTGGCGCCGCCTACGTGGCCGGCTGGTGGACGAATCTGGCGGTTGCGTCCGTCGTGGCGATCCTCGCAGGGCGCAAAGTAGCGTCGATCTACGAAGAGCCACGACAGGGACGCATCGCCGGCGGCGCGGTCGGCGTTTGGGCCGGCCTGGGATCGGCGCTTGGACAACTCGCCTTTCATGGCTTTGCCAATGCCGCCTATCACACCGATATCAGGCTCGGCCTCACTGTTGTGCTCATGCTGGTCAGCTTTTCGGTCAGCATCATCTCCGCCACCATTGCTGGCCGTGAGATTGCACACCCACCGGAGGAAGAAGAGGCGTAGATTGCACTACCCGATCTTTCTGCTGATTTCCTCAACCAGCCGGTCGCGCGTCTCTTCAAGCGGGATGCGGTCGATGACCGGCGCGAAGAAGCCTTGCACCACCAGCCGGCGCGCCTCCACTTCGGGCACGCCGCGCGTCGCCATGTAGAACATCGGCTCTTGCTCGATCTGCCCCACGGTCGCGCCATGCGTGCAACGCACATCGTCAGCCTCGATTTCAAGTCCGGGGATCGAGTCGGCGCGTGAGCGGGGCGACAGTTGGAGATTGCGGTTGGCCTGGTAGCCGTCCGTCTTTTGCGCGCCGGGAAACACGCGGATGTTGCCGCGCCACACCGTGTGCGAGTCGTCGCGCAATGCGTTCTTATACAGCAGGTCGCTCTTGCAGCCAGGCGCGATATGGTTCTGCTGCGTATCGATGTGCATCTGCTGTTTGCCGTCGGTGAAGAACACCCCGGATAACAGCGCAGTGCCGCCGGCGCCCAGCATGTCGGCCTCGAGCAGCGTTTTGGTAAACTTGCCGCCCATGCCGCCCACGACCCAATGCAGCGTCGAACCCTCGCCCATGTGTGCGCGCTCAGTGGTGAAGTTATAGATGTTACGGCCCCAGTCCTGAATGCTCACATAATCCAGTTGGCTGTTCTTGCCAAGAATGATCTCGACGGCGCCGTTATACATAGACTGCGGCAACGCACTGCTCGTTGCGAGGTCGCCCAGAGACGCGAACTCCTCGATCAGCGTCGCCCTCGCGCCTTCTTCCAGAATCACCAGCGTGTGGTTGAAGTCGGCGCGGCGACCTGCCGTCATGCGTGTGAGCGCGCGCAGCGGCGCAGTGATCTGCACGCCCTTTGGCACAACCAGCACGACGCCGCCTCGGGCGAATATGCCATGCAGCGCGGCGAAATATGAATCCGTCAGCTTGACGCAACTGGTCATGAAATGCTTCTCAAGCAACTCGGCATGCTCACGAGCAGCCGTTGCCAGATCGGCGAAGATCACGCCCTGCGCGGCGAGTTCGGGAGCAAGCGAGTGTTGCACGTGGCCGCCATCCACATGCAACACCCATCCGGGCGAATTCGATGCAGATAGGCTCGTCACCAAATCGTCGAATGCGCCGGGCGCAACAGAGACGCCCGCAGAAATCGCGGGAATCACCTGGTCTAGTTTAAAGGCGCTGAGATCCACACGCCGCCACAGTTCGTTGGTGCGCTGCGGCGCGGGCGTGTCGCGGAACACCCGCAACGCCTCCAGCCGGCGCGCCGCCAGCCATTCGGGATCGTTCAGCGAGGCCGAGTAAGCCTCCACAAATTCACGCGTCAATTCCCCACTCTTAACCAGCGGGACAGGTTTGAGATTTACGATTGCCATTGTTATCTACAGAGAGACTAGAGATTGGAGATTGGAGACTTAATCTCCTATCTCTAATCTCAGTTCTCATCCTACGGTGCCTTCCATTTGCAGCGCGATCAGCCGGTTCATTTCGACGGCGTACTCCATCGGGAGTTCCTTGACGAGAGGTTCGATGAAGCCGGAGACGACCATCGTTGAGGCTTCTTCTTCGCTCAGGCCGCGGCTCATCGCGTAGAACAACTGCTCTTCGCCGATCTTGCTCACCGATGCCTCGTGACCGATGCTGACCTCGTCGTTATCGACTTCGATATACGGGTATGTGTCGCTGCGGCTGTGCTCGTCGAGCAACAGCGCATCGCACACCACATTGCTGCGGCTGCCCGTGGCATCCTTATAGACCTTGACCAGGCCGCGATACGCAGTGCGCCCGCCGTCCTTGCTGATCGACTTGCTGACGATCTTGCTGGTCGTGTTCGGCGCAACATGCACCACTTTGCCGCCGGCGTCCTGATGCTGCCCCTTGCCCGCGAAGGCAATCGACAAAATCTCGCCATGCGCGCCGGGCTCCATCAGATACACCGCCGGATACTTCATCGTGAGCTTGGAACCCAGGTTGCCGTCCACCCATTCCATTGTCGCGTCCTGATAAGCCACGGCGCGCTTGGTCACCAGGTTATACACATTGGTCGACCAGTTCTGGATGGTAGTGTAGCGGCAGCGCCCGCCCTTCTTGACGATGATCTCGACGACCGCGCTATGCAGCGAGTCGGAAGAGTAAATCGGCGCGGTGCAACCTTCCACATAGTGGACATAGGCGCCCTCGTCGACGATGATCAACGTGCGCTCGAACTGCCCGACGTTCTTGGCATTGATCCGGAAGTAGGCCTGCAAGGGCAGGTCCACCTTGACGCCCGGGGGCACATAGATAAACGACCCGCCCGACCATACGGCGCTGTTGAGCGCAGAGAACTTGTTATCCTCAGGCGGGATGACTGTTCCAAAATACTGCCGGAAAATCTCGGGGTGCTCCTTCAGGGCAATATCGGTGCTGAGGAAAAGCACACCCTTTTGCTCAAGATCCTTGGCGATATTGTGATATACGACCTCGGAATCGTACTGAGCGCCCACGCCTGACAGATACTTCTGTTCCGCCTCGGGGATGCCGAGCTTGTCAAAGGTGCGCTTGATTTCAGGCGACACATCCTCCCACGAATCGTTGCGATCATTGTCGGTGGGCTTGATGTAATAGAAAATATCTTCGAACTTGATGCTGTTCAACGCCGCGACGCCGCCCCAGTTGGGCATGGGCTTTGACTCGAAGGACTTTAACGAGCGCAGGCGGAAACTGGTCATCCACTCCGGCTCACCCTTCATGTGCGATATCTCGGCCACTATTTCGGCGTCAATACCTCGGCGGCTCTTGAACGTATAGTTTTCAGCATCATGGAAACCATACTTCTCAGCATAGGAATCGTTGACATCAACCTGTGATCTATTTTCAGCCATTACTCACCTCGGACAGAGAGATTCGAGATTGGAGATACGAGATTTACACTCGCTGTATCCCGTATCTCTACTCTCTAATCTCTCTTATCTATACCGATTCGGGGTCGCGCAGCCAGTCATAGCCGCGCTCTTCCAGTTCCAACGCCAGTTCCGGCCCGCCCTCTTCGACCATCTGGCCGTTGATGAGCACGTGCACGAACTGCGGTTTGATGTAATTCAGCAGACGCTGATAGTGTGTGATTACCAGCACCGCCATGCTCTGGTCGCGGGCATGCAGGCTGTTGACGCCTTCGCTGACGACGCGCAACGCGTCGATGTCGAGGCCAGAATCCGTCTCATCCAGCACGGCCAGTTGCGGCCTGAGCATCGCCATCTGCAGTATCTCGGCGCGCTTCTTCTCGCCGCCGCTGAAGCCGTCGTTCAGATAGCGGCCGGCGAACGAGTCGTCCACCTTGAGCACCCTCATCGATTCGCGCAGGGACTTGCGGAAATCGGCGATCGTGATGCCTTTAATCGACGGGGGCAGCACGCCACCGTTCTTTGCGGCGGCATCGGCCTTGATGCGCGCGTTCACCGCTGTGCGCAGGAAGTTCGCTACAGTGACACCGGGGATCGCCACTGGATACTGAAATGCGAGGAAGATGCCCGCTCGGCTGCGCTCATCGGCCTTCATCCCCAGGATGCTTTCGCCCTTGAACAGAATATCGCCGCTGGTCACTTCATAAGCCGGGTGACCGCTGATCGTATACGCCAGGGTGCTCTTGCCGGAACCATTGGGCCCCATGATGGCGTGTATCTCGCCCGCATTCATGCTCAGGTTCAGCCCTTTCAGGATGGGCTTCCCGGCAATATTGACATGTAAATCTCGAACTTCAAACCACTTTGGTGTTTCCACTCTGATCCTCGCTTTGTGTCTTTGTCGTTCCGTAAATTATCCAGCAAAGGTGATTATTACGCACCTTGTTATTGTCTTTCTATAGGTGAAGTATAGTCTTCAAGACGGATAAAGTCAATATTTATCATGCGCATGAGTTTTATTATCACCGCCTGCGGTAAGAACAGATTTCTCCACGAATCCACGCGAATTCGCTCTGTCATTCGTGTGGATTCGTGGAAGACTCTTTTCTGTTGGAGAGAAGGAAGAGTGTCACTATGACGGCGACGGCCAGGACGATCAGCGTGATCAGCTTGAACAGCGGCGGCTGTGACACCAGCGCGGCGACGCCGAATGCGGCGCACGTGCCAACATACAGTAATACGATCCGGCGCGCGCTCCAGCCACGATCGGCCAGCCTGAAGTGCAAGTGGCCGCGATCACCATGGACGGGGCTGCGCCCATGCCGCGCGCGGTCAAAGATTTGCCACGCCACGTCGGCGATGGGCAGTCCCATCACCAGCAGCAGCAACGCCACCTTGGCGCCTGCCACAATTCCAACGCAGGCCAGCGTGAAACCGAGAAAGAGCGCGCCGCCGCCGAGGAAGATGCGCGCCGGTGGGAGGTTAAAGACCAGAAACCCGAGCAGCGTGCCCACCAAAGCGATTGGCAGCAGCGCTACGCTGTACTGACCTTCACGCAACATGTGAATCGCCGTGACGGTTGCAGCAACCACGGCCACACTCGTCGCCAGCCCGTCTATACCGTCGAGAAAGTTCACGGTATTGGTCATGCCCATAAACCAGAGGACACTGATGACGACGACGATGACGCCGGGGAGCACCACTTCGGCGCGCGTGAACGGGTCGGTGAAACGCTCGATAAACACCGTGAACGCGATTGCGATCCCCGCTGCAATGGCCTGCGCGATGAATTGCGGCCGCGAGGACAACTCGAACTTATCGTCTACCAGCCCGACGACAAAGATGAACGCGCCACCCAGCAATAATCCAAGCAGTCGTTTGGGTTCGCTGGGATCGAGCGTCGGCACGCTGAACAACTGGCTGAGGAGCACTGCGCCGGTGAATCCGCCCCACAATGGCAATGCGCCCAGCCGCGACGTGATGCGCGAGTGTCTGCGCCGTCCGCCTGGCGACGCCACAATACCTACGCGCGGGCCGAGCCAGATCGCCAGGCGTGTGAGCGCTAACGATAGTGCAAACGCGATGAGCAGCGTCGCCGCCGCCGGAACAATAGGCACGGGGCTGATTGTATCCCGGTACTGTAGTAAGGCTATAATCGCGTGCGTGTCTGACAAACCTCCAAAACCTCCGCTGCCCGGCGGCATCCCGGCCTCGGTCCCGTCATCTGCATTGACGCGCGGGTTGAACCGCTTCGCCGAGTGGTTCTCGCGCCACTGGCTGGCGCTGATCGTTGGCATCATGCTGGTGTATTCGCTGCTGCCATTTGCCGCGCCGGTGCTGATGAAAATTGGCGACACAAGCGCCGCGCAACTGATCTACCAGCCCTACAAACTGGTGTGTCACACCTATGCCTTTCGGTCGTTCTTCCTGTTTGGCGAACAGGTGGTTTACGCGCGCGGCGAAAGCGATGGAGAATTCCAGCAAGCCACGGGCATCACGTTGACGCCGCAGGGATTGCTCCAGGCGCGTGATTTTCAGGGCAATGAAAAGGTGGGGTATAAAGTCGCCTTGTGCCAGCGCGACATCGCCATTTATCTCTCCATTGCGTTTAACGGCATCGCGTTCGCGTTTGTGCGCAACCGCGCCCGCCCGCTGCCGTGGATATGGTTCATCCTGATTGGCATCGTCCCGATCGGGCTGGATGGCTTCTCGCAACTCTTCAGCCAGTATCCCCTCAGCCTGATCCCATTTCGCGAGAGCACCTGGTGGCTGCGCCTGATTACCGGCAGCCTGTTCGGGATCAGCGTTACCTGGCTGGTCTTCCCGCTCATCGAAGAGACATTCAGCGGAGCCTTCGTGACTAAACGCTGACACAAGCCCGTATAGTAAGGTCTGTATGACAGAACAGAAACGCCAATTACCCGTCAGCATCATCGTTATTGCCGTCATCGCCACAGTATTCGGGCTTGTGACCGCGGCAATCATCGTCAGCAGCCGCGGGCCGCAACAGGACAACCCAATCGTCGTGCTTCCCACCGTGAGCGTTCGCCGATTGGGGGTCGATGTTCCCGCGCCCGACTTTACGTTGAATACGCTCGATGGCAAACCGGTCGCGCTCAAGGAACTGCGCGGCAAGCCGGTCCTGATCAACTTCTGGGCGTCGTGGTGCCCGCCCTGCCTGCAGGAAACCCCCGACCTCGTCGCTGCGTATAAGGAACTCGGCCAGGACAAAGTGACGTTTATAGGCATCGGCACACAGGACGACACCGACAAGCTGGCGAAATTTGCCAAGGACAACAGTGTGCCCTATCTGATCGTCGAAGACCCCAAAGGGACCGCTGGCGATTCCTACAGCGTGCTTGGCCTCCCGATGACGATCCTCGTCGACAGCAACGGCATCGTGCGCAAGGTGTTCAGCGGGCCGGTCACCACAGACCAGGTGGTGACGGAAATGAAGAAGCTTGGATAGAGGGAGATTGGAGATTGGAGATTGGAGATTAAAAACTCTTCTGGGAATTTCTAATCTCTAGTCTCTAATCTCTCTTCGGATTGGAGGAGTGACATGGGTGAAAGTAACATAGCGTTTGCGGTCATTGGCGGCAGCGGGTTATACGGCATGCCGGGGTTGAGCGATGTCGTCGAACATCGCATCAGCACGCCGTTTGGCGATCCATCCGATGGGGTTGTCGTTGGCACGTTGCGCGGCGCGCGCGTGGCATTCCTGCCGCGACATGGGCGCGGCCATCGCTTGAACCCGAGTGAGGTGCCCTCGCGCGCCAACATTTACGCGTTGAAATCACTGGGCGTGAAGCACATCATCAGCGTGAGCGCTTGCGGCAGCTTGCGCGAGGAGTTGCAACCGCGCGACATCGTCGTGCCCGACCAGCTATTCGACTTCACCAAGGGACTGCGACCGGCCTCATTCTTTGACAAAGGCATCGTGGGACACGTTGGTATCGCGGAGCCATTCTCCGCTTCTTTGAGCAAGGCGCTCGCACAAGCGGTGCGCGATGCAGGCGGACGCGTGCACGCGGGCGGCGCGTTGATCACGATTGAAGGCCCGCGCTTCAGCACCAAAGCCGAGAGCAAGGCGTTCCGCGCGTGGGGTTGCGACATCATCGGCATGACCGCCTGCCCAGAGGCCTTTCTAGCGCGCGAGGCCGAGATCGACTTCGCCATCATGGCGCATGTCACCGACTACGACGTATGGCACGAGTCGGAAGAGGCGGTCACGGTGGCGATCGTGATCGAACGCCTGAATGCCAATCTGGCGCTGGCGCAACAGGTGATCAGCGACCTCGCGCCAGTCATACCGACGCTCCCACATGAGAGTGACGGGGCAATGAGCAGCGCAGTCATGACAGCGCGCGACCGCATCACGCCGGAAGCGCGCGAACGGGTCAGCCTGCTCGTCGATAAGTACCTGTAAACACCGCTTACGCAAAGGCGGATTCGCAAGTTCGGAGGAACTCATGCGCACTGTGATTATCGGTGGGAAAGGACATGTCGGGACATACCTGACGCCGCGGCTGGTCGAAGCCGGGCACGAGGTGCTCTGCATCACGCGCGGTCAGCGCGAACCTTACCTGTCACACGCTGCATGGAAACACGTGCAGCAGATCCAACTGGATCGCGCGGCGGAGGAAGCCGCCGGCGCCTTTGGCGCGCGCGTGCGCGACCTCAAACCGGACATCGTGATCGACATGATCTGCTTCACGCTTGCGAGCGCACAACAACTGGTCGAGGCGTTGCGCGGGCAGGTGCAACACTTCCTGCACTGTGGGACGATGTGGGTGCATGGGCCCAGCGCGCAAGTCCCGACGACCGAGACGCAACCGCGCAAGCCGTTTGGCGAGTACGGCATCCAGAAGGCTGCGATCGAGGCCTATCTGTTGCGCGAGGCGCGCGCGTCCGGGTTTCCCGCCACGGCATTGCACCCCGGTCATATCGTCGGGCCGGGCTGGGCGCCGCTCAACCCCGCCGGCCACTTCAACCCGCAGGTGTTCGCCCAAATCGCGCGCGGCGAGGATCTGATCCTGCCGAACCTCGGACAGGAGACAGTGCACCACGTCCACGCCGACGATGTGGCGCAGAGTTTCATGCAGGCAATTGCGCACTGGAGTTGTGCCGTCGGCGAGAGCTTCCACGTTGTGTCGCCGCAGGCGCTATCGTTGCGCGGGTATGCCGAGGCGATGTATGCATGGTTCGGGCAGCCGGCGCGCCTCGCATTTGCCCCGTGGGACGAATGGCGCAAGGGCGTGACCGCACAGGAGGCCGCCGCGACGTGGGATCACATCGCGCACAGCCCGAACGGAAGTATCGCCAAGGCAGAGCGCCTGCTGGAGTACCGTCCGCGGTATAGTTCACTCAGCGCCGCGCAGGAGTCGGTTACCCGGCTGATCAGCGACGGCGTGATAACCGTGTAAGTCAGGCATTCTTAGACACCCGCAGCCTGTCTGCGGCAGGGCATTCTCAAAGGAATTGACATGTCACAATTGTTTAACAACCAGCACGTGATCATCACCGGCGGATCGAGCGGCATCGGCAAGGCAACGGCGTTGCTGCTCGCGTCTGAGGGCGCACACATTTCAATCATCGCGCGCAACCTCGCCAAGTTGAGCGCCGCAAAAGCAGAGATTGAGCAGGCGCGCGCCGCAACCACTCAACGCGTCAGCACCTACTCGGCGGATGTCTCGGTCAATGCCGAGGTGCAACGCGCAGTCACCGCCGCAATCGCCGAAAACGGCGCGCCGGACATTCTGATCACCTCTGCCGGCATGGTGCAGCCGGGTTTGTTCCAGGATCAGGCCGTCGAACTGTATGAGCAGACGATGCAACTAAACTACCTCGGCACCGTATATACCATCAAGGCCGCGTTATCGAGCATGCTGGCATGCAAGCGCGGCCATATTGTGATGATCGCGTCGGGGGCAGGCGTGCTGGGCATTTACGGCTATACCTCGTACTGCCCGACCAAGTTCGCATTGCGCGGGCTGGCGCAGGCATTGCGCTGCGAGGTCAAGCCGTCCGGCGTGCGCGTTTCAATCGTCTACCCATCGGATGTAGACACCCCGCAACTGGCCGAGGAGAACAAGACCAAGCCCGAAGAGACCAAACGCATCTCGGGAACAGCAGCGCCGCAGTCCCCTGCCGTCGTGGCAAAGGCGATTGTCGATGGCATCCGCCGCAATCAGTTCGCCATCAGTTCAAACATGGAGATGCACCTGCTCAAACGGTTGTCCAGCCTGGTCGAACCCATCATGAACGGATACATGGATTCGATCATTGCTGGCGTCGCGAAGGATCGGGCTGCGGGTAAGATATAGCATAGTCAGAATCTCACCGCGAAGAACGCGAAGAAGAAGGCAGGCCATACACCCTGCCGCTTCATCTGGATTCATACGCAGGCCGAGCCTGACTTTGGCCTGCATCTGGAGACGGCGCGCCGCGGCGCGTGGCTTGAATACGACGCCATCGGAAGCGCATCACCTGCGACAATCCATTTCGCGCCTTCGCCCGCTGACGGCGATCGCGCGCTTCTATGATTGTGTCCGAGGTCTGTTTAATACAGATTTCAGATTGAGAACCGCTGCTTACGGCGATGTTTTCACCATTGAAGCTGCTGACACGGCATACCAGGAGTTGCCCAGGCTGCCGCTGTTGCGCAGCCATATCTGGCTAAATTCCTGCGGTTTGCACTTCTCGGGCCGGCCGTCTTCGTCGACAAAGGCATAACCGTCAAACGAGGTGAAGCCAAACCACACATAGGTGTAGAACTCACCGCTATCGCAATACCCGTAATCGATCTCGCGTTCGCCCAGGCTAAGTTCCGGGTCATAGCCCGGCACGCGATGCATGGTGTGATCCGTCACGCGCTTCCATACCGCAATGCGGGGCGCCAGTTTGTCACGCAGGATCGTGACCATCGCCCCATCGGCGCTGCGCGTCGCCTCGATGGCGACAACGGTCGCCGTCTGCTGTGACGGGTTGGGCGTCGCCAGTGGCGCGTTGGCGGTTGCCGTCTCCTGTGCGGCTTTCTGGGCGTCATACTTGACGCCATACCCGACAATCACCACCCCGAAAACCGCGAGGAAGACGCCCAGAACGATGGCGATCAAGCCGCTGACGCGCCATGATGCCGGACTATAGATCTCGCGCGCGCCTGCTTCGATCCGCTCAGTCCTGGTCTTATCGGGCAAATACCGTACCGTGATGCTGTCGCCGATGTTCAGGTTGCGGTAGTCGCTGCCATAAATGGCCTTCTCTTTGGTGAGGGTCTCGGTCGTCCCGTCGGCGGCTGTCGCCAGATACTGGTAAGTGATGTAATAACTACTCGTCCGGCGAGTCACCGAACGGTGGCCGGTGACCCGCGCCGGGGTTGTGACACCGTACTCATACAGATCGATCTCGTCCTGTCTGGCAATAGAGGATAATCGCATGAACTTCCGTCCGAACCAGAGCAAGACCAGACCGAGTCCCGTCGTGACCAGGAGCAGGAAGAGATAAATAACAATTGAGGTGAACATCGCGTTGTGAAATGCGAATATTACCATCTGATATAGTCTCCCCATGGATTTCGAGTTCGACGGCATCATCTGGCACTGGAAGGGACCTGCGCCGTTCTACTTCGTGACCGTTCCGGCGGAGCAAAGCCGCGACCTGAAGGTGATATCGGGCATCGTGACCTATGGCTGGGGCATGATTCCGGTGCATGTGCGGATTGGCAAAACCAAGTGGCAGACGTCCTTGTTCCCCAAAGATGGCAGCTACATCGTGCCCATCAAAGACAAAATCCGCAAAGCAGAAAAACTTGAGGAAGGCGACGCCGTGACGATACGGCTCGAAGTGCGTCTTTAGAAAAATGGAATCATCGGCGCGAACGTATACGCACATGGCGCGGATTGGTCTGCCTATTCCTTGATATCGCGAAGGACTTTGAACGGTGGGTCGCAGCGCAACGCTGCCAAGTCGTGGCAGGGCGCAAGTTCTGCCGCCCCGCCATCGCGGGTGTCAGCCACATACACGCGCAGGCGCGCAGGGTCGTTCTGTCCCAGGCCGGCGGACGCGGCCAGCTTAAGATAGATCAACTCGCGCGGATCATGGCCCATGAGGTAGCTGGCGATGCTGTCAACAGCCACGACGTTGATGCCGGCTACGACTATGCCCAGCGTCCGGTTGCTGCCCCGGTTAAAGCCCGTGCCATCGCGGCCCACGATGCCTTCGACGACATTCAGGTGCGGTTTGAGCACCTGAGCCAGGTCGACCAGCCGGCGCGCCAGGCCGAACTGCCAGAGCTCGTGGACGTCGGACGTCATCCAATCCTTGTGGGGGCGGTCGGTAATCTGCCATTCGGGAGGTAGCTCCTTGATGGCCTGGGCGCAGTAGTGGCGGTCAAAGACGTTGTCGAGTCCCATCAGGTTCTTCATGCACAGGGTGGTGATGGCCAGGTTGTGGGTCTTGAGCTTGGGCACGTTAATCAGCACGGTGTCCGCGGCAACGGCAGGGCGGCTGACGTTGCGCGACGCGTGCACGAGGGGGTGTGGCACGGGTTTGCGCACGCAGGTGAAGGCAGTCGGGCAACGCAGTTTGGCGCCAGTTTGTGCAGCCATTTCGAGGTAGCCAGTGCCCTGCCAGTGACGGGGATGGTTGTCGTCGCTGTCGCGCGGGTCCTCGACCACATAGACACCACCGGCCCTGGCGCCATGCCCGCGTAGATAGTCCACCATACCGCCGATAAAGGCCGGGTGCGTGCCGATGCCGTTCTCCGGATTGTGGAAGTGTTCGCCGGAGGTGACGTTGGGTTTGAGCACCACTTTCTCGCCGGATAACACCACCTGAAGCGCTTCCAGCGCAACGCATGCGCTGCGCGCGAAGTCCGGCCAAGCAGGAGCGTCCGGTACGGGTTGCAGGATGACGGCGACAGCTTCAGGATCCACAAGTAAGGGATGCATTTTCATGTTGTCACATCTACCTCACTCGCATTTTAGCGCGGGATGCGGTTCCTGCTTGAATCCTCCAGCAGGATGCAGTAAATCACCCCTTTTCCCAGGTTTCGAAGTCTTCATGCGTGGCCTCCGCCATGGCCTTTGCTGCCTTCTGCAGCCAACGGGCCGGACGCTGATCGAGGTCCTGCAGGATCGCGGCGACCGCTGCCTTGCTGCCCAGATGCACATTAGCCGTCTCGAAGCCCATGGCCCGCAATACGACCGACGATCCGCTCCGGAGTCACGCGCTCGGGAAGAACTATGGGTGCTCCTGGTGTACATTGGTTTGTAACGAGGTGGTGTTTTATGCTAGTGCAACGATTGTCTGTATGTCTGTATAGGTCTATTGACATTGACGTGGCGTCAAACTATATACTCCTCGCATCCTTTTCTAGGAAGAACCACTATGTTCCGAATCGGAGAATTCGACATGGTTTCAGATGCGTCAGAGCGCCGTACCGAACAGCAGTGCAGTACCGAATGCGTTGGGCTTAATTCGTTTACTGGGACCTGAAGCCGGCCTGATGACACGCAATTTCGCGATTAACGTGCAGAAAGGGCGCGCTCGCGTGGTTCAAGGTGTTTTCGAGCGCCTCTAACCATTTGAACCATGCCCCACTTTGATTGTGCGCTGTTCCAGGACTGGACGACAGCGTCGCTGCCAACCGCCTTGCAGAACGTCGCGGACGTGCAACTCACTCCATACAGCGGCTGGGCAATACTGACGGTATCCGTCACCGTATGGCCTCACACGCGAACTTCCTGACAAGCTCCGAACCCTCCATGTTCCATGTAATGGTAAACTGCTGGCTGGTCATCCGGAGGTGGCGTGGGTGCTCGATATTGAACTTCCATTTGCGCTGATCTACTTTGCCGTCGTAGTACTGGCCCTTGGGGCCGTACTCCTGTCTCACGTTCCCATGTGGTCGCTTGGACCCATCGCGCTGGTCGTGTTGGCGTTGTCCGTTCGCCTTCTTCCGGCGCTGCTGTTGCCACTCGGCGCCAAGTACGATATCGACTCCTACCGGCTGGTCGCCGATACATTCCTGTCTGGTAGAGACGTCTACGGCGATCCGGTCGCCGGCATACGGCATCCCTACCTGCCATTCTGGATGTACTGGCTCGCTCTTTCCCGCCTGGCTGAACTCAGTCTCAACATTCCCTTCGTGGTGCTGGTGAAACTCCCCGGGGTCATCGCCGATGCGCTGATCGTATTCTTCGTGTACCGAGTTGTGCTCGATCGCTGGGGCGAAGGCCGGGCAAACCAGGCTGCTCTCGTCTACGCCCTCAACCCCATCTCGCTGCTCGTCGTCGCCTATGGCGGCCAGTTTGACAGCCTGCCCCTGCTTCTATCACTCATCGCATGGCGACTCGTCGATCGCCAGAAGAATCCCATTCTGGCAGGCGCCGCGCTCGGGCTCGGCATCCTTGTCAAATCCTGGCCCGCCTTGTTCCTGCCGGTGCTGCTCCTGGCGATCCCGCGGTGGCGGGAGCGGCTGCTCCTGCTGCTCAGTTGCGGTGTCGTTCCTCTCACCGCGATGTGCATCTACCTTTCGCTGCGGCCCGGTGCATTCATGGCCATGGTCACGAACACCCTCGGCTACGGCTCCGTGTATGGCAATTGGGGCTACTCGGCCGGCCTGCTGCTGGCCGTGAGGTTCCTCGACTTCTCCTACGGCCTCTGGTTCGCCATCGCCGCCATCCTTGCCTATTTATTCGGCCGCTGGCTCACCCTCGCAGCCATCCTCGTCGCATGGTGGCTTGCTCTCCGCCGTCCCCTGCTGCAGGGAATGACCCTGATCATCCTTGCTCTCTTTGCCTTCACAGCCGGCTTTAGCGTCACGTATCTGCTCTGGCTTCTCCCGCTTGTTCTGCTGCTGGATCACGTCCATCGCCTGCGCTGGTATCTGTTGGCCTGCCTGCCATTCCTGATCGCAACCTACTACTTCGAGATGTACCAGCCCTTGCTTGTTCTCCAGCCCCTTGGCGACGCGCGGACAATCCTGCGTATACTCTCGCTCCCAGCCTGGCTGAGCGTATTGGCTTGGCTCGGACTCATGGTCGGCCGCGACCGCAACGATTCACTTATGAGCGCGAAAACACATAACAAGCCTAATAGGTCATTTGATACGCAACCCCTATCACCGTTGGGTAAGGATATATCTAACGGCTGAAGTCACGACGGCGACCCCGCAGTTCCTGTTCCTGAGGGTCGCCGTCGATGTGAATCAGATCGATCAGATCGCCAGAGCTTATTGCACCAGGACGTCGTCGTAAAGGGTGTACGTCGGGTCACCGGGGTAGTTGTCGTCGCGGTTGGTGAGTGTCAGCGTGTACTTATGGCCCACGGTCAACGTCGCGGTGACCTGCTTCCAACCGGCGCCGTTGGTGCAGGTCCTTGCCAGGATCGTCCTGTTCGTGCCGCTGGTGACGTCGCGCAGCGTCGCGGTGGCCCAGTCGTAGGTCACGGTGTCGGGGCATGTCACGTTGTACCAGAAGCTCAGCGCGGTGTCGCACCTCAGTGAACAAGCCTGAGGTGCTAATCGTGCCGCCACCACTGTCGGACCAACTGAACGTCGGTTGCGGGCTGAGCGGTTGGCCGAATTGATCCAGGCCCAGTTATAGATAGAATGAGAGGTATGTTAAGCAAGTCCCAGGAGGCGAATCGCATGCAGTATCAAAGTGAAACCCCGTTACCGGCAATGATGCAGGCCATCGTATGTCGCGGGCCGCATGACTATCGGCTGGAAGAATGGGCGGCGCCAC
>Ga0118677_10004922_pt1 | contig 23882 bp, 15 predicted proteins | sample AliMusrvi5mmetaG_FD_86154 | JGI IMG/M metagenome (GOLD analysis project Ga0118677, IMG submission 86154)
TCCACGATCCGCCCGATCAAATACGGGCGGACCAGTTCCAGGACTGCGGCCACAAGCAGCAGCGCGAAAATCCCCAGCAGCCTCGGCCAGTAAACGAGAAGCGAGGGCAGAAACCTCCGGATGGTCGGCCAGATTTCGGATCCGGATCGGTGTGGTGCCATGGGAACGGTTCCCCACGACTGGAACCAATCGCCCCCGACTACAAGCGAAAAGTGGATGCGGCATCCCGGCACGGGGCAGAAAACCGGGCCCGCCCGATTTCCGATTGCGGCAGCGGCGAAAAGGCGTGGGAGCAGGAGCGGCAGGCGGGGGAACGGCTGAACGGGCTGTTGCCGGCGTACGGCCTGCAAATGACGGAAGAGGTGCGCGAGCGGTTCCTGCAGCGCGCGGGCTTCTCCACGCGCTTGCTGGTGAACGAGCTGGAGAAACTCCGGGTCTACCGGGGCAACGCCAAGGGTCCGGTGACGGCGGAAGATGTGGACGCGATCGTCTCCGTCGGCCGCGAGGCCATGGCCTGGGATCTGACGGACGCCCTGGGCGAGCGCGACGCGGTCAAATTGATCCAGGCTTTGCGACAGTTGCAGGCGCAGAACGAGAACGCCATCGGCCTGGTCACCATGGCCGAGAAGCGCATCCGCGAGATGATCGTGCTGCGGTATGCGATCGACCAGCGCTGGCTGCAGGTGCGGGACACGGAGCGCGGCCCATACTGCAAATGGAACGAGAACCTGCCGGCCGAGGCCGACCAATTGCTGGGCGCGCTGCCCAAGGATCCGCGCGGTGTCAGCGCCTTCATCCAGCGCAAGGCGGCATCGCAGGCGAACCGCTACACGCTCAACGAACTGCGCCGCGCGCGGCACGTGCTGATCGAATTGCGCGAGAAGCTGGTGTCCTCCTCGGCGCCGCCGGAGATCCTGCTGGAGACGGCGCTGCTGCGTCTGGTGGCCCCGCGCGCCGGCGCGGCATGTGAGCCCGCGCACAAGGCATAAGGCGTCGTTCCTTTCGCGCCACGGGGTGGCGCTCCCACAATTGGCGTTTGCGTGTCTGTGGGAGCGCCACCCCGTGGCGCGATTTCTTTACGCTTTTCTGTATATCAACGGAATAAAAGGGTCGTGCCCGCTGCCGGTATGGTGATCGTGGTGAGTCGGACCGCGCCGGCGGTATAAGTCACCGTCCCCTTCGTGGCGGGCGCCGCCCAGGTGACGGACTTGAAATGCGGGGCGGCTGTCAGGTCGTTGGCGCACGTCAGAATGGTGAACACCTTCCCGGAGACGTCCGCCGCCCTCACGGTCGGATCGAACGAAACGTACAAGGACGCGTTGGTCAGCCCGGTGACACTGCCGCTCACCGCCAGCAGCCCGTTGGTGACCACGCCGCCAACCTTGCCGATGTTGACGGTGAACGGCGTCGGGGTGGCGTTCGTGGCGAACGTGAGATTCCCCTGCACCGACAACGGGCCGGCCAGCCCCGGCTGGATCGTGCAGTTCGTCCCCGCCGCATTGGTCAGGGTGAGCGTGTCGGTCGGCGTCGACAGCACGAGCATGCCGCTGCCGCGTAGCGTCGTATTGCTCAACACCGGGTTGGAGAAATTGAGCCACATCGTGGCGGCATTGCTGGTGGCGATCGTGCGGCTGCCGCCCGTGGCCGCGGAAGTCCCGAGCCCCGTCAGCCCGTCCACTCGCAGCATGCCGGCCCGAACATCCACGTCTCCGATCTGGTTGGTGCTGGTGAGATAGACCGTGCCATTCTGGGTGATCGGCGAGTAGCCGGATACTCCGCCCACGAGCAGCGCGTTGAACAGGTTCGCATCCCCGACGATCAGTTTGCCGGCGCCCGCATTCAAGGTGACCGGCAGGGTGACGGTGTTGGTCGTGCCGCCAGGGCTGCACAGGCGGCATTGGGTGCTGCCCGGTGCCAGCCGGAAAGCGTCGCCGCCGCCGTCCGAATCCTTGACCGACAAGGGAAGCACCGTGTAAAACCCGTCGTTATAGGGGCCGGAGGTGAAGCGGGTGTTGTCGCCCAGTACCAACCCTTTGTTTAGATATAATGGGAAAGCGTTTACGAGGCCGCCGCCGCTACCGATGTAGTCGCACCACCCCACAAAGTCGGCCAATCCGTTCGTCGGCAGGTCGTAGATCGGCGTATTCCCGCCGTTCCGGCCCACGCCCAAGCCGATCTGCGATCCGGCATAAACGATCCAGTTGGCGCCATTCGACATGCGCAGCAACCGGTCCACGTAGGTCGCGCTGCCTTGATTCAGGTTGATGGTGCCGGACGTCAGGTTCGTCGTGATGTTGAACACCGCGCCACTGTTCAAGTTGACCGTCAGGTTGGCCAGACTGTCGGTGTAACTCACGGTGAACCAGCCGTTGGAAATATTCACCGTGGCGCCGGCCCGCACGTCGCCGTTGCTGACGATTTTCAATCCGCCGATGCCGAGCGAACCGCCGTTGTAATAAATGTTGTTGTACGTGCTGGTGCCGGAGCCATTCTGGAACACGAAGGTTCCCTGTCCGTTGATCAGCACCGTGTTCGCCAGCAGGCTGGCGTTCTGGAAGGTGAACGCGGCGTCCCGCTGGGCGTAGAAGTCCAGGTACGCGGTTCCCGGGTTGGCCGCCATGGTGTTGGTGCAGGTCATGGTGCTGCCGCCGTTCAGAAGCCCCAGCCCGCGCCAGATGTTCGTGTTGCTGTCGTCGCCGAAGAACCGGGTGGCCGTGTAGGTGCCGACGCCTCCATTGTGCCCCTCATAGAGTCCGAAACGCCCGTCGCCGGACAGGAGTTGGCCGGAAACAGCGGCATAGGATGGCTTGGCGGCGACCGAAGTGTCCAGAATCGCGCCCTTCTGAAGCTGGATGTTGCCGCCGGTTCCATACGTGAACGTGGACGACAGACCCGCCGCGTCCGCCATGAGCGCGCCGCCGGCCTGAACGGTATACGGGTTGGTCTCCGTGGCGTTGAGTTCCAGCGAACCGTTGGCGTTGACACTGACCGTGTGGCCCGCGCTAGTCACAGAACCCAGCGAGTTGGCGGCCGAGGTCTTCAGGCGTCCGCCGGAATTGACGTTCACGTTCCCCGTGCTCAGCGCGCCTGCGGCGAGAACTTCCATGGGGCCGCGGTTCACGTCCGTTCCGCCGCTGTAACTGTTCGTGGCACACCCCAACTTGACCCAGTCGTTGGCTGCGCTGACACTGACGCCTTTGATCACTTGGCCGGCGGTTGTCCCATCGCGGATCAGTCCGTTGATGTTGAACTTCCCGCCGCTGCCAAGGGAACTGCGCGCCATGAACGTGACAGATGTGTTCACCGTGATCGTATCCAGAACGGTCAACCCCGCGGCGTTGTCATGGTCCTCCCGGACGATCCCCTGATAGCTCATGAGATTGTTGCCGCCGAATGACCAGGTGGAAAGGTCCGCGGGCGTACCCATATAGCGCGCCGTGGCGCCGGGGGTCAGCACGATGGACTGATTCCCGACCACATTGCTGTCGCAGACGATCAGGTACCCGTTGGTTTGCACGGTGAATGACGCCACGTTCAAACCCGCGTACGGCACGCTCAGTTGGAACCATTCGCGGGCTGTTCCGCCGCCGGAATAGGTGGATGCGTTGTTGATGACGACGGCACCGGTACCCAGGCAGTTGGAGGCGGCGGCATACACGAGTTGCCCCTGCGCCAGGAAACCTCCCGTCCACGTGCTGTTCGTGGTGTAGAGTTTGATGGTCTGCTGATAGTAACCCGGAAGTTGCGTGATGAGCGTCCCGGTGTTGGCCCCGTCGTTCTGTATTGGGCTTGAGAGGGTCACCACTTCATTGCCACTGTTTCCAAGGTAGGAGTTGCCGCGGACGCGGATTGGACCATAGAACGTCGGATTAACGTTCCAATAGTCGTAGTTGAAGCCACCCGAGTAGTCGGTCGCCCCGAAGATTCCGCCGTTCAGGATCAAGGTACCGCCGACAAGATTCGTGTGCATCGCCAGAATGCCGCCGGAATTGAGAAGGTACGTGGCATTCGGACTATCCCCCATTACTTCCAGTTCGCCGTTGTTGTTTTTAAGGTACGTCGCCGAGGCGCCGCAGACGGTCACGGTGGTGCAGCCAAATACGTTTGTGACCGCAATGGAGCCAATATGCGCCGTATCCGCGGGCTTCGCTGTAGCCGTGACCAGCAATCCATTGGTGACCATGATAGGCCCGGTCCCGAGACAACCCGGCGCGCCCGCGTAAACGACGGGGGCGCTGCCCGATCCCCCACCCACCGTAGCTCCACCCGTCCACGTGTTGTTGGTGCCGTTGAGATAGATGGTACTTGAGCTGCCGCCGCACAGCCCCAACTGGAGCTGGCCGCTGTTGGCGCCATTGTCCTGAATCAAGCCGTTCAGTTTGAGTGTGTCGTTGTTGTTAATTCCAATGGTCGAATTGCGGTTGACCCGGATCGAGCCGTTATTTGTGGCTGTGCCACCGTAAGCTTGCTCGCTAAGCGTGCCGCCGTCGAGGATGAGATTGTGTTCCGCCAGTCCGACGCTGTTCGCGATTTGCAGCGATCCGTTTGTCCGCACCCAGATCTGGGCCGGCGGCGTCTCCACGCCGACGCTGTAAAGGTTGCCGTTGGCGAGCGCGATGATGTTCGAGACGATGCCGATGTCGCCGTTGCGCGGCGGCGGGTAGGAACCTCCGGTCCAGTTCGCGGCAGCGGTCCAGTTCGCGTTGTTGGCGTTGAATGTGTAGGTGCTGGCGGCCAAGGTCGTGAAGTTCGTCGGAGGCGTTGCCAGCGCCGCCCCGTAGATATTCGTGGCATACGCCGTGTAGTAGTATTTCGTCGCCAGCGTCAACCCGCTGACCGGGAACGAAAAGGCGCCTTCGGTGCGCGTTCCAACGTCGTTCGTCACGCTCCAGACGCCGTCCTGCAAGCCCTGCAGGATGTAGACATGGGCGGACCCGCCACCGGTCAGATTTCCATTCAGCGTGGCGCTGAATTCGCCCACGCTTGTCGCCGCGCTGTTGGTGACCACCGGCGCCGCCAGGGTCTTGAACGACGGCGAACCCGCAATGGCGCCCCAGACCGTGCCGGACGCATTGACCGCGCTGTAGTTCCAGTAGTAGGTCGTGCCCGACGAAAGACCCGTCAACGTGTTGGTGAACGTCGTGCCATCCGCAAAAGAGCCGAGGTTGCTGCCGCTGCCGGTCGTCCAAGACGAGGCGTTGGTCATGCCGTCTGTCGTGGACCAGTAGAGATAGACCGTGGCTGTTCCCGCCGCGCCGTTCGTCATCAACGTCCCCACCACGTTCGCAGACGTGCTCAACAGGTTCTGCGAGCCGATGTCCGTGATCTGCGGCAGATTGGGATTCGTCTGTATTGCCGCGCCGTAGGAGTTGAACACGCCGTTTGACGCCATGTTCAGGTATTCCGCCCAGACCCAGTTGGCGGAACGCATCACCTTGGACACGCGGGCCTCGTCCAGCGTGCCTTGCACGTAGGCGCTGCTCGCATTGGGCCAACCGCTAACATTGTCATATCCGATGCGCCAGTAGCCGGTGGCGCCTTCGCTCGCCGCAGTACCCGTCGAAGTGTTTGTGGCAATCGGCACGCCGTCCATATACAGCGCCACTCCGAACCCCGGCATTGAGTATATTCCCGTCGCGACATGCCATGCGCCGTTTGCATACGATCCGGCTGTGTTGACAGTTGCCACGGAGCCTCCGTTCCAAATACCGAAATAAACCTGCCCCGCGCTGCTCAGATAGATCATGCGGTCATAACTGCCGCTCTGACCGGTCTGGGCGTTCCCCAGCCCCATCAGCCTGCCTTGGGCGGCTGTGGTTTTAAACCAGATCGACTCCGTAAATACTTGCGGGTTGTTGTTAGCCGACACGGTGGTCGCGACATAGCTGCTGCTTCCATTCAGCCAGACCGCGCCGCCGGTCAGGCCGTTCGTGCCTTGCACCGGGCTGGATTCCGGCAGACCGGTGTTGACGTTGGTGGTCGAGTCGAGCAGATTGCCCGATGCCTGTCCGAGATGCCAGACGCCATAGTATTGGCTGCCCCAAACCGATCCGTTGGTCGTGCAGACCGGCACACTGTTGGTGACGCCGCCCCACCAAGCCGTGATTGCTGAGTTGGTCGTCAGCGCCGGCACCTGCACCCAGACGTATGACGCGCCATTGCTGTTCCACGTGTCGATCTCGTAGTTGAGATTCATCGTGCCCGCGGCATCCGCCGTGAACGCCAGATCGTTCGAGCCGGACTTGAACTGACTGTAGGAGAAGCCGGAGAAGCAGTTGTTCGACAGCACGACCAGTGCCGGGAAGTTGGTCAGCGTCTCCGACTTGTTGTAGCCGGTGAATTGAATCTGCGCCGTGTAGCCCCACGTGTCGTACAAACCCGCCGAAACCGTCATGGCGCCGCATAGCGTAAGCGCCGCCACCAGAAGCACAATTGCCCGACCCTGTCGTATCGTCTGTTTCATGATCGCTCCCCCGTTGTGACTTTCATTCGCTTATTGCGTGTCGTCTGCATAACCCCGCTGTTGTGGAGCACCGACCCCATAACACAAACAAACAGGCACACGCATGGCGTATGCGTTTCAGTTTACTGGCGTCCCGTTCGACGGAATAGCGTATATTTCGACAAAAATAGAGTACTTTATTGACAACCGTATTGACCGCTGCTACAGATGTTGGCATGTATAGAAAGTCCAATGTTAATGCGCTGCGTTGGCTGGAAATGTCGCATCTGCCGCAAACTTGCACCGTCCGTTACCTGGGCTTCGAGGGCGGTGTGGACATGCCGCTCAACTGCGTGCTGCTGGAATTCGGCGCGAACTGGGTGGAGCAGGCGTGGGAAGTGGACGTGCCTGCGCCGCCTCACAACCGTCTGTTCTATGTGACGGACGGCGCCATGGGCGAGATCGAGATGGCCGGGCGCGTCTTTCCGCTGCGTTCCGGCCGCATATATCTGATCCCGCTGCAGCACGCCTTCTGCATGCGGTGGTTTCCGCCCGGCGCCTTCGGCTTCGTTCATTTCACGGCCACGGACGCCACGGGGTTGGACATCTTCCGGGAGGTCCACGAGATCCGTGAACTGCCGATGCCGGGTTGGTTGAAGGGCCTGGCGCCGGCGCACTCCAAGCCGCTGCCCGGCGCAGCCGCCGGTCTGCTCGTGCCAACCGTCTGGATGGCCGCCATGTCGCAGTTCGCGCGGGCACCGGACGTGGCGGCGCTCTGGCTGCGCGCTTCGGTCTCGCGGCCGCTCCAGAAGGTGCTGTCCTACGTCCAGAAACACAACTCCGCCGCGTTGCGCGTGCGCGAAATCGCCGCCGCGGTCGGCATGTCGCCCACGAACCTCTCCCAGGCGTTCCGGCGGGCGTTCGGTCATTCGCTCAAATTCCACCAGACCCAGGATCTGCTCCAGCGCGCGCTGCAACTGCTCAACGGCACCAACCTGACCATCCACCAGATTGCGGAGAAACTTGGTTACACGCAACCGTCCTATTTCGAACGCGTCTTCCGCAAACGGTTCGGTCTCTCACCTCTCCGGCATCGCAACGACCTGCATCCCCGCGGCGTCAACCGGCGTCTCTACGCGGCGACCCGCACCCGGAAATTCAATGGCAACCTGCCCTTGCGCCGCACGCCCGTCACGCGGCGCGACCGAGAAGCGCCACCCGGCCCCCGGCGGGCTTGCCCCGCCGGAGCCGAAGTTTTGGCGGGAAAACGCAAAAAAAGAGGATGATGAAGCGCGAGGTAAAGACGAAACGGCATTCTTTCGCACACATCTATCTTTTGAAAATCGATCCCTTTTCCGGCATCATCGTTTTTCCCTGAACTTTCGCTCCGGCGGGGCCAGCCCGCCGGGGGCTATTACATACGCGAATACAGCACCGAACTTACGACCCTTCCCGCTGGCAAATCTCCAAGTATCCGTATTCCGCCAGCGTGCGGAGGTACTGCAAGAAGGCCGTTTGTTCCGCAGTGCTGAGCATGTGCCCGCCGTCGTCGGCGGCAAAGCAGCGCACGACCTCCAGGAGGTCGCGCCGTCCGTCGCACCAATTGAGCAGGATGGGGTAGGTCCCGTTGGTTTTGACCCGTTTGGCGCAGGGGATGCGAGCCTGGCTCGCCGGGAACCAGACGCCGATCCGGCGCACGACCAGATTCCTCAAATTTTGTTCCTCGGAGGAAAGCGGCGGTTCGTCGCCTGGGAAACGCGCGGCTTCTGCCTGGGCCAAAGAGGCCACTCCCGCGCAGACCGGTTCGGGGTCGGCCTTGCCCAGCTTGGCGATGGTGCGGATGCGTGCCTGTTGCCAGCCGGCGAAAAGCCGGAGATGCCGCGCCGCGACAGCGGAAACGAGCCTGCCCGCCTGGACCTCGGTTTCGAGCTGTTGCGCGCGCGCCAGCACCTCCATCCGCCCGCGGCGATCGGCCAGCCGCAACAGACTGGAGGCCCCGCGTTCGTCCATGCCTGCCAGTGCGGAGACATACGCGGCGGAAAGACAGGTCAGCCGCGTCAACGCCTCCCAATCCACCAGCCGGTCCAGCCGGTCCTGCAAATTGTGATGCGTCAGGTTCGGCGTGTCGATCCAGCTCGATGGAATTCCGATGGTTGAGTCGGAAACGAAGTTGTCGTTGTCTGCGAATTGATAGGTCGGGCGCAACGGGTATTCCGGCAGGCACCGTTCAGCCATCTCCTGGAGAAGAAAATCGCCGACAAAGGGCAGGGTGTGAGGGCTCTTGAACAACGTCAGCGGCCGGCGCGCCAGAAAACAATCGTAGGCCAGACCGTCCATGTTAAGCGCGTAAACCGTGCGCGTGCGGGCGGCGGGATCGGCAAAATAGCGGGCGAACCCGTATTGTTCCATGCCAATGAGCAAGCGGATCGAGCGTTTCAGCGGCGGAAGCGCGCCGGTCGCCAGCCCCTGGGTCAGCATCCGGCCGATCTCCAGCAACGCCGCCGCGCCGGAGGCGTCATCGGGGATGAAAGGCTCGTAAATATGCGCCAGGAGCGCGATCTCTTCGTCGCTCTCGCCGGGGATGCGGGCGGAGACGGTGCAGATCTCGCCGTCGTAACTGCGGCTGTTCACCACGCCGCGCACGGTCACCGGCCCCTGCCGCAGCAGCGCCGCCAGGTGGCGCGCGCGCGACGGCGTGAGCGAGAAACAAGGCAGGATCGGGTCGTCCTTGCCGAAGTGCCAGTAGGGGAAACCCCAGCCGTTGATCCAGCGCGAACCGTGCGGCTGAATGTCCTCCCAGTCGTCGGCGTTGCTGATGAAACCCGCGGCGCCCGCGGCGACAACCTCCCGAATCAGGGTCTGGCCGAATTCGGCGCGCTGGAACTGCGAGAAGAGCCACTTGCCGCGCACGTTGGCGCCCGCGCGCCACTGCTCCAGCGTCAACACCTCGGCGGCGATTCCCGCAGGCGGCGTGGCGGGGCAGTGATTGGCCACGCAAAAGGGATCGAGACGCCGGTCGGCCAACAGCGGTTCACCGGCATCCTGCGGCGACACCACCGTCAGCGATGCGCCGTCGCAATCCCAGGCCTGCGGCATGACGAAATCCAGCGCCGCGTCCCGCCCGTCGGCCGGGTGCTTCCACACCGCGACGTCGCGCACTCCGCTTTCCCGGAAGGCGTCGGCGCAGAAGGCGGCCGAGCGCGCCAGGTCGCGGTAATTCAGCGCGCGTTCCAACCCATACAGCGAGGCGCAGATGCGTTCCTGGCGCACCCGGTCGAGTTCCCGGAGAAACCTGGCATAGCGTTCTTGATACATGGCTTGTTTGTTCCCTTTCCGTACCAATGACGGTATACCAGCCGTGCGCCGGCCTTCAATCGGAAAAGGGATGCAGGCTGAAGGCTGTTAGACTGTTAGGCTTGGCAATTTACACGCCTATGGTACCGTAATCTTGTTTTTGTGGTTGCGAGTTCCGAGGTGCCGTCACGAAACATCTTCCTCCATTCCTGTCGCCGGCCAGCCGCACCTGCGCCGTATGCGACCGTCCGGCCCAGCCGCAGGCGCTTGTCTGTGCCTACTGCGGCGAGGATCTGCCGCAACGCCGCCGGCGGTTCTGTCAGCGCGCCGGCAGTGCCGCCGCGGCGGTGGTCTCAACGGCCGCATTCGCGGCCGTGCATGGATGGCATGCGCTTCCGGACAGACTTACGCTGCCTGGAGCTGTGCTGGTCGCGCTGGGCGCGGGGCTCGCGCTGCTGCCGTCGGCGCTGCGCGGCGTGGCGGGCGGCACACGCCGCGAACGGCTGTGGCAGACAGCGCCACGCTACTGCGGCGGCATCGCGCTGGCGCTGTTGACCGCCGGCGCCATGCTGGCTGCTTGCTCGCCGCAAAACTGGACCATGTGGGATGCGTCGCTTGCCGGCATGACAGCCTTGGCGCTCCTCGCCGCGCCGGCCACGCTGAACCTGCCCTGGCACAAACTCCTTGCCGGCATGCTGATGGCCGCGGGGTTGCTGCTGTTTCAATAGGCTTTGCAGAGCTCCGCCCTCCATGGGAAAAGTGGAGGGGCGAGCTCCTGCGAGCCCTTCGACGCTACCGTCCCGCCGCCAGCCGCACGGCGAGGCGCTCGGGAAGACCGGCGCGACGGTTTTTGTCCATGGTGGTGGCGACGTCGTACTCGACGCGGCGAAAGGTGATCGTCCGGGTGTCCATGCAGTAGATGATATAGGAACTGCGCGGGTCGCCGTCGCGCGGCTGTCCGACGCTGCCGGTATTGATGAAATATTTGGTTCCCGGCGCGATGCGGAGCTCGTCCGGCTGCCACCGGACCACTTCGCGGCGCTTCTCGAAGACCAGCGGAATGTGCGTATGACCGTGGAAGCAGACGGTTGTGCGCTGGTAGGTGAAATGCGATTCCGCATCGAGCTGGTCGAAGACGTAACCCCAGCGCTCCGGCACGTCGAGCGTGCTGTGGACGAGCGTAAATCCGTTGACAATTTTTGTCATGGGGAGGGCGCCGAGCCAGCGGGCGTCTTCCTCGGAAAGCTGCCGGCGGGTCCAGGCGATCGCGTTGGCCGCCAGCGGCTGGAAGTCGCCGAGTTCCTCGTCGTTGTGCGAGCAGTAGTGATCGTGGTTGCCGCGGACGGTGGGGCAATTCAATTCGTCGCGGACGATCCGGATGCACTCGATCGGATCGGCATTGTACCCCACGACGTCGCCCACGCAGACAAAGTCGGTTACCGACAGATCCCGGGCGTCTTGCATCACCGCGCGCAACGCTTCGAGGTTGGCGTGGATGTCACCCAGTATCGCGTAACGTCGGTTCATGTCACTCACGGCGTGCAAAGGACAACGCGGTTCGTCCGGTTGCGGTTGCGCCGCCGTCAACTACCTTGAATTTTGAGCAGCGCCGCCGCCACGGTGAGGTCCTCGGCGGTGGTGATCTTCGGGTTTGCCCGGGGCCACTCCACCAGACGAACCGGTTCCTCCAGCAATTCCATGGCGGCGGCTTCGTCGGTGATGATTGCGCCTTTTTCCGCCAACTTGGCGTAGGCTTTGCGCAACAGCTCGATCTTGAACGTTTGCGGGGTTTGCACGGCCCAGAGCTTGTCGCGCGCGAGGGTGTGATCCACGGTCGCGCCGCGCTCCACGAATTTGATGGTATCGACCACGCGGGAGGCGGCCACGCCCGAGCCCACGCGCTTGGCCGAGCGAATCGTCTCGGAGATCAGGTCGGGCGTGACACAGGGCCGGGCGCCGTCATGCACGGCGACGATGCGCGTGTCCGGGTCGAGGGCGGCCAGCCCGTTCGCGACCGAATCCTGGCGGCGCAAGCCGCCCGCCACAATCGCGCGCAGTTTCGAGATGCCGAACATCTGCACGACCGCGCGCGTCGCCAGCAACTGCTCCTTGCGGACCACCAGCACAATCTGGTCAATATCATGGCACTGCTCGAAGGCCAGCAACGACCACGCCAGCACCGGCCGCGCGCCGAGGGACAAAAACGCCTTGTCCGTGCCGACGCCCATGCGTTCGCTTTTTCCGGCCGCCACGATAATCGCGGAATTCATCAGACGCTCCAATTTACATAGGGAAAACAGATCATCGTGATCTGTCCTTCTATAATGTCACTTCCCGTTGGGCTTGTCAACTTATCAGGCGGGCGGCGCGCCGATCCACGCGTGGATGGCGGCGTCGAGCGGTTCGATGGACACCACGGTGACGGTTTCGTCGCCGTGTTCGCCGGGCACCTGCACGGAGCCTCCCGGCCGGCATCCTTCCAGGCACTGCGCCATGCGGCTTTTGCAGGAGATGATGCCCAGCGCCTCGTCGCGATCCCATTCGCCCAGAATGCAGAATTGGCCGGTGCGGCCATCGGGGTAGGCGAGTTTGACGCACACACCCATGCCGACGGCCGCCGTGGGCGCATTCGTGAAATCGGTTCCCTGCACCGCTTTCAGTTCCTGGCCCATCTCGGCCTGGCGCTGGAGCAGGAGGGACTGCGCGTGCTTGGCGGCATGGTACTCGAAATTCTCGCGCAAGTCGCCGTAGCTGCGCGCCACGGCGATGTCCTGGCTGGTCTTGGGCAGTTCGACTTCGACCAGTCGTTTGTATTGCGCGCGGCGCTCCAGCAGGCTGCGCCAAGAGGTCAGACGCTGCGTCGGCTTGTTCGAGGAGCCTGCGCCATCGGTTATGCGCCGCCGCTCGGCCAGGGCGGGATCGAACTTGATCATCCGGCCCATCAGAGACCGCTGCGTCACCGGATCCCAGGCATTCGAGGCCTGCAGGCGGTCGAACAGCGCGCTGCGGCCGTTGGTGTCGAGCTCCTGCTGCACGGCGGCGAACCACTTGGCGTTCTCGAACAACTGCCGCATATGGTTCTGCATGCGCAGATCTTCGCCGGAGAACTGGGTTTCGATCAGGAGGATGGCGTGCGCCAGAAGTTCGGCCAGTCCGGGCAGCGGCCAGTCAGCCAGGGTGTCGCGGTTGCGGAAGACCCAGACCACCAGGGCGGGCGGCGCCTTGGGTGAGAGCAGCAACTCGCGGCAGCGGTTCTGCGTCGCCTGCAGCGACGGTCCTTCGCGCAGCGCCGCCAGTGTCACGCTGAGCAGGGAAAACGGCATTTCGTCCAGCAGGGAGAGCAGCCGCGCCGGGGCTTCGGCATCCGCCAGCAGCAGCTTGACCATGCGCTCCGTGTCGCGGGCGACCAGATGCTCCGCCGCCTGGAGGAAGCGGTTCTGATCCCAGAGGTGTGCGCGCAGCTCGGCCGGCGGCACGGCTTCGATGCGCGTGCGGTCCATCAGCGCCGCCAGACGCGCATACAGGGCCGGGTCGGTGTTGAACGCGCCCTTGCTGGCAAAGGCGAGCCGGTCGATCAGCACGGGGCGCGCCGCTTCGTCGAACGCCCCGTCCGTCGCCTCGCAGAACGCCTCGATGCCAGTCAGGATCTTGTCGAGATCGCGCTCCCGCGCGAAATGGGCCACCCATGCCGGTCCGTAGTTGCGCATCTGGGCGTGCAGGATGATCGGCTCGCTGCGCTTGGCCGGCAGTTCCACCAGCGGATCGGCTTTGAGCCCCTTGCGCGCCCGATCCCAAAAGGACTTCCAGTCCGCCGGCGCCACGACGCGGTGCTCGGTCAGAACCTGCTCCAGCCGCACGGTGGAAAGCGCTCCGAAACTGCGCAGCGCCATGCGCACGATCTCTTCGGGTTGCTCGGCCGCGAGCCGCGCGATGGCGGCGGGGTTGCTGTGCGCGTGCGCCAGCAGGTGCGTGGCATCGATGGACGTGAGGGCTTCGGCGGCGTAGGCGAAGGTGAGCTGATGGCCGGGTTTGCCCGTGAAATCGATCGTGATCTTGCGGTAGAAGGCATCGACGCGCTTCACCGTGCCGAAGCCCCAGGTCTTGTCGAGAAACATCGCGCCCGGACGGCAGGCCAGCAGCAGTTCGAGCCGGCGGAGGGCCTCGGTGGGTGCATGTTCGGCGAACCCGGCGGCTTCGAGGAAGGCGCCGGTGTCGCGGTCCTTCCAGGTTTCGGCCAGCAGTTCGCGGCAGAAGAGGCTGAACGCGCGGTCGTTTTCGCGTCCGGCGGCGCGGAAGCGCAGCAGCCGCAGCAGCCCGTCGCGGTCGGTGGCTTCCACGAGCGCGTCTTCGATCATTTGCAGGTCATTCGCCGCGGCGGAAGACTGGCCGGCCGCCTGCAGGGCGCGCACTTCTTCGAGCAGCGCGTCCACGGGGATCGGGCGCGTCTCCAGCGCCGCAAGAAACTGCGTCTCCTGCTGGGCGACGACGTCGTCAACAGAATCCTTGGGCATGGGAAACTCTCCTCGCTCCGCCGACACAGACAGCGTCGGCGATTGGCAAACCAATAAAATAGCACACCAGACGGGCAAAGCAAAGCCGGCGAGCCGTGAAAAGGCTTGAAAAGAGTTTTTCCTCTGCGCCACTACACGGCACACCGGGTGCCGCCGGGGCGAACCGCAGATTGACGATGGAAGAGGTTCGAATCAGGAAGAGCAGAATCATTGCCAACAAAACCATTTTCGAAAATGATTCTGCGGTTGGACATTCGTCAATCTGCGCCGATTTTATTGCCGAACAGCCCCGATCGTTACTTCCCGGCGGCGCGGATCAGATCCACCGCCTGTTGCGGCAGGTAGGTGCGGCCGGTTTTGTCGATCCGCACCACCACGCCGTCGAAGCGCCGCTCCTGGCCGTGCAGGATCAGGAGGTTCCGGTTGACGGGCAACCGCGCTGCGCCGATGACCAGCGCGGGGCCGGCCGGGTCGCCGGCATCCAGTTTCGCATCGGGAAACGTTTTTTGCGCGTCCACGAACAGGGAGCGGGTCAGCGCGGGCAGATCAAGCCGCAGGGCGCGGGCGATTGACCGGGCGACATCGGTGTTGTCAAGCAACCCCACGGGGTGGCCGGGGCCGTAACTCCACAGCGGAACGTCCACGCCCGTGTGGTCGAATGTGGTCCACCCGATGGCGGTATGGTGGCGCGAAACGGTTTCGCCGATTGCCCGCTCCAGGGAGAACCCGCCCGCCACGAAGTTGGTAATCTCACCGGCGGCAGCCGGCGAGAGGCGGATATTCCACCATGCTTCGACATTGGCCATGATATTCGCGGCGGAGCGGTCGTCGCCGATTTTTTCCACGAGCACGTCGGCCGAAACCTGCATGCCGGCCAGCGGCGCGGTCAGATCCGCGGCCGTCTGCGGCGTCCGGGCGCGCTGGCCGATGGTCATGCCCCCGGTGTCGTGGTCGGGGCAGGCGATCACCAGCGTGCGTCCCTGTCCCTCGCCGGTTGCGAACGCCAGCGCCACGGCCACGGCGTCGTCGAACGCCAGAAACTCCCGCACCGCCCTAGCCGGATCGTTGGCGTGGTCAGCCTTGTCCACCTGGCTTCCTTCCACCAGCAGGAAGAAGCCGCGGCGGTTTTGCTTGAGCAGGCCGATGGCCTTGGCGGTCATCTGCGCCAGCGACGGCTGTTCCGGCGTGCGCGCGGCGCGGTCGATTTCCGCCGACAAATTGCCTGGAGCGAAGAGACCCCAGACCTTGCCGGTGGACACGCGCGCCATGGCGTCGGCATCGCCAACAACCTGCACGCCGCGCGACTGCAGCACGTCCTGCAGATTGCGCCTGTCCGTGCGCGTGCCGCCCGCTGCCGCGGGGAGCAGCAGTTGCCGTCCGCCGCCGAACACCACATCGATGTCCTGATGGACCATCTGCTCCAGAATCTCGTCGTCGGACTTGCGCGAGACCGTGTGCGCCACAAATGCCGCGGGTGTGGCATCCCACACGTTCACGGTGACGACCAGACCAGCGGCGCGGCCCGAACGTTTGGCGCCTTCGAGCACCGTGGCCAGCGGCTGGCAGGACGTATACGGAAGGTCGGGCGGACGGAAGGCCGCATCCGGCGGCGGCGCGACGCCGAGCATGCCGTTGTCCGTCTTCACGCCGCAGGCGAGCGCCGTCGCAGCCGCCGCCGAGTCCGTGACCAGGCTGTTGGCCGAGTGGGTCCGGACGGCACCGACCTGAATCTGGTCCACGGCCAGCGGGCCGCCGCGGCACCAGCGCGCCAGCGTCACCATGCTTTGCGAACAGCCGTCCGGAATCAGCACGATCACATTGGACAGTTCGGGAGACGACGGAAACGCGGCCGTGCGCGCCGCCGCCAACGGTTGCCACTTGGATGGAAAAAACGCCAGGGCACAGACGACGGCGCCGACCACGAGCACGGCGAGCAGGCTGCGATTACGCGTATTCATGAGGGCAAAGTATAGCAGATGCGTCGTGGCAAGTTCACCGGGCATTTGCCCAATTGACTTTCTGGTCACCTGTGACTACATTTCCGTCATGAAGAAGGCACGTCAAATAAAACGTTTCTCCTATCCACTGCCTGCAAGTGGAACCGCCGTCTCCGTACGCGAAGCAAAAGCGCATTTTTCCGCACTGGTCGAAAGGGCGGCGGAAGGCGAGGAGATCACCATCACTTGGCACGGGCGCGCGCGCGCACGACTGGCCGCTGTTCGCTCCGACGCTGTTCCTTTCCGCGTGAACCGCGCCTGGTTGCGGTCCATGCCGCTGCGCAAAGATTTTTCGCGGGCAGAATCGCTCGTACGGACAGACCGGGACGCCAGGGGCTGAACCATGTACTTGGATAGCGCCATCCTGGTCAAGCTGGTGATCCGGGAACCGGACAGCGAGTTCTTTGCCGATATCGTGGAAGGACAGTACGACGTGCTGTCGTCCGAGTTGGCGATTGTGGAATGCCGCTCGGCGCTCGTACGGAAGCGGCAGCACGGTGAAATCGACGCCCGAACGTACACCAACGCGTGGAACCACCTGCAGCTTTTCTGGTCTCGCGCGGGTGGTTTGACGTTACAGCCGGTCAGCCGGTCCGTGCTCATCGAGGCGGGAGAAATGATCGAAAGATGCGCCGGTCGCGCACCGCTTCGTTCGCTCGACGCCATTCACATCGCCACGTGCCTGCGCTTCCGCGCTGCGCCATTGATTACCAACGACGTCGTCATGCGCGAAGCTGCCGCCGTGCTGGGCATCCCGCCAGGCCCTTTACCCAATGTCTGAGCAACGTCCATTGCTTGAAATCCGCAACCTTCGGACCTGGTACCCGGTCCGGCGCGGAGTCTTTGCGCGCATTGTGGACTATGTCCGCGCGGTGGATGGCGTGGACCTCGCCATCCTGCCGGGCGAGACGCTCGGCGTGGTGGGTGAATCCGGCTGCGGCAAGTCCACGCTCGCCCGCACGATTCTGCGGCTCGAACGTCCGCGCACCGGTGAGATCCTGCTCGATGGACGCGACGTGCTGCGTCTCCGCGGCAACGCGCTGCGGGACTACCGCCGCGCCGTGCAGGTGGTCTTCCAGGATCCGCTGGCTTCGCTCAACCCGCGGCACACGATTCTCGACCAAGTGACCGAAGGTTTGCTGGCGCAGGGGCTGATCCGGCCGCCGGAGCAGCGCGCCGTCGCGCTTCGGTTGCTGCAGGATGTCGGACTCGGCCCGGAAGCGTTGGACCGCTATCCGCATGCGTTTTCCGGCGGGCAGCGGCAGCGGATCTGCATTGCGCGGGCGCTGGCGCTGGGGCCCCGCCTGCTGATCTGCGACGAAGCCGTCAGCGCGCTCGACCTCTCCGTGCGCGCGCAGGTGCTCAACCTGCTGGCGGAACTGCGCAACCGCCACCAGCTCTCGTACCTCTTCATCACGCACGACATCGGCGTGGTGCAGCATCTGGCCGACCGCATCGCCGTAATGTACCTCGGTAAGATCGTCGAACTCGGCCCAACCGAAACCGTGCTCCATGCGCCGGCGCACCCGTATACGCGGCTTCTGCTGGCGTCCGTGCCGAGGATCGGGAGGAAGCTGAATGCGGAGCGCGGAACGCGGAACGCGGAAAACGACAGTCAGAAAACAAAAGTCGAAGATCGGAAGGCAGACTCCGCACTCCGCATTCCGTGCTCCGCACGCCCCACTCCGCAGGCCGGGTGTCCATTCGCACCACGCTGTCCGCTGGTTTTCGACCGCTGCCGCGCCGAGGCGCCGCGCCTGCTCCCGGTCGGCGACAGCCCGGCCCCGCGACAGGCGGCGTGTTTTCTGGCGGAGTGATGATCTGCGGGATAACATGATCGACCGCCGATGCCATCAAACTACGCAACTACCGGCTCGGTTTGCGGTTCCCGGTGACAGCCTCTTCAGGTGCCCTTGCGGCGGCAGAAACCGAGTTTGACGGAACCGTACATGAGTCGATAACCCGCTTCAACATCCTGCAGGTGTTGCAGCAGGTAAGGCGCGATGGTGCCAGCGCCATTCTTGGTGAAGACGATGTCGCCGGCGATGTAGACGCAGGAGTGGACAAGGTTGTTGCCGTCAAAGAAAAGGATGATGTCTCCCAGGCGCGTGGAACTGGTGAGCGGTTCGTAGAGGGTGGCGAGTGTCTTGGCGATGTTGGCGTCGGTGGCGATGGCGTCATCCGGAGGATCGTTGAAAAAATTGAGGCTGGTCCAGTGGCAGTTGCAGTGCGCGGCGCCACCGGGTTCTTTCTCGCTGGGATAGGTGTAGAGTCGCGATCGCGCGAAGGGTGGCAGGAGGGATGTTACGCTCAAACCGTCCGGTGGCATGGCCAACGCGGGCAGCAAGGGTTCCACGGCGGTGTATCGGTTGGCCTGGCCCCAGTAGGCAAGGGCCGAATCGGGGGATTCGTCCGGTTTCAGGAAGACACGCATGCGCAGCGTGGACATTCGGCGCAGGGCGCGAATGACAGCCAAGCGTTTGTAGCGCTCGGGGATGGCGGGAAGCACTAACTGCGGATCGGAGAACAGCAGGTAGCCGGCACGCTTGTAGAGCAGGGGTTCGATCAGGGAGATCGTTGCCGGCGGCACGCTGTTGCCGACGAACCATTCCTGCAGGGACGATCCGCGGAAGCAGAAGGGTATGTTCTGGCCGATGTTTGCGGGCAAGCGGCTGAGGACGGCATAGAGTGATGCGCGCGGGCCAGGAGAGAGGTCGCGCACGATGGCATCCGGTGGGTGGAATACGAACCCTTTGCCGCCGGGGAGAGGTGTTCCCGTTTTTAGGAGTTGGTCGCAGACGGCCGGGGATAGGTCGGCCTTTACGAAGTGCTGCCGGATGGCGTCGAGGTTTTCCTCGCGGAAGATCCACTGGCGGTAGGGGGTCAGGTCAAGATCGTTGAGGTGCTGGGCGGAAGGGCAATCCAGAACGATCGGCACGACGCTGATGTTGCCCCACGGTCCGGAGAGAACTTGTTCCACGTTCGTACATGCATCCGGCGGATATGCCGGCGAAACGATGGATTCTTGACGCGGGTGGCGCCAAGTGATGAACAGAACGATCAACCAAGGAATCTGGAGCACCAAAACAAGCACTACCAAGGCGGATCTGGAGAGTGTGACATGGCCGGCACGTGTGAGTCTGTCAGCAGTCAAAGTCTAAACTCCGTTCGCTTGTGCGCTGCGCAACGAAACGGAGTGGCGGCCCGACCATTCCAATTACCTGCAGCCAATACCGACCGCACCCTTGCAAACAACGTACAACAGTATACCCGCGCGTAGCAACAAACGCCAAAGCAATCTTAAAACGCCTTGTGCCCGCCGGCGGACGCTTACTCCCGGTTTCCGCCCCCCTCGTTACACCCATCAAGTTGGTTAACATACAAAATTCACATGGTTGACATTTATGCGCGGTCGGCTATTCTCTGGCGCCATGTGCATGACGGCAAAAGGGGGCTGGCTGCCGATCGCCCTGCTGGTCGCGCCGCTGCTGGCGGCGGGCGGCGAGGCATCCAACATCCTGGTTCAGGTCGAGGCCACGGCCCTGGTGGATGCCGTGGCGCCGCTCCTGGACCGCAGCACGGCCCCCACCTTTGTCGCGGATCTGCCCGGCGTCTCCCTGCGCAGCCAGGGATTCGCCGCGCCGCAGGCGGACCTCGTCATCCGCGGCGACCCGTTCAGTTCCTCCGGCCTGTTGTTCTCCGGCTTGGCGCTGCACAATCCCCAGACCGAACATTTTCAGTCCGATTTGCCGGTTCCGGTTGACGTGTTCGGCGCGCCGCGCCTGCTGACGGGAATTGACCAATTCCGCGCGTCGTCCGGTCACCCAGCCGGCAGCGTGGCGCTCGATTTCGTACCCATCGACGACGTGAGCCGCATCGAGATCGGAGGCGGACCGGACGACCTGTTCGCCAACCTGCGGCTGTGCCGCAGCGACGCGACGGACGACCACATCGTCATAGGGGAGGGCGCCTTTGCCGAAGCTGCTTCCGTCGATCGCACGGACGGCTACAACGACAACTACCTGAACCGCTGGTCGGCGGGCGCACAGGCGCAGGTGCGCGGCGGCGGCAACCAACTCGACCTGTTGGGCGCCTATGGCTGGCGTGCATTTGGCGCACGCGGTTTCTACGGCGCGCCCGCGCAATTTGCGGCCGAAGAACAGATCGCCGAATCGCTGATGACAGCCGCCGCAACCATCGACAACGACGGCCCGGACCGCCCGCCCAGTCATGTCTCCTGCGGCTGGCAGCAGACGGATGACCGCTATTGGCTGGACCGGGCCGACCATGACCTGTACGCCAATCACGCACTTTCCGACATGGCCACCGTGCATGGCGACACTCGTCAGGCGCTGGGCGCCAACCTGGACATCGACCTGCGCACAGACGCTGACGAGGAGTGGCTCGACGGAACGCACAACGGCATCATTCTTCCAAGCTATGCCGGTCTGGGAACGCACGAGCGCGGGCACGTTTCGCTGGCCGCGCTGCCGCGGTATACGATCGGCGATGTGACCTTCTCGGCGGGCGGATCGTTGGAGGCCTTTTCCGACGACCGCCCGGCCTGGTTGCCGGCAGCAGGGATCGAATGGCGTCCGAGCGCGGCACGGCGGGTGACACTCTCCTACACCGAAGCCGTGCGCGAGCCTTCCTACACAGAGCTGGATTACAACTCTCCCGGTTCGCTAGGGAACAGCGGTTTGGAGCGGCAGCACACGCGCACGGTGGAGTTGGCGTGGCGCGAAACACGGTCATTCGCCGAAGGAGGCCTCGCGCTCTTTGCCGAGGACAGTCATGATCTGGTGGATTGGGTGCGACAGGCGCCGGGCGGCCCCTGGACCGCCACAAATCTCGATCGTGTGCGCACCTACGGACTGGTGGCCGATGCCGCTGTGCCGGTCACGCGCGCGGTTGTGGCGACATTCTCGTACCAGGCATTGACCAAGGAATGCGACACGGACGTCTATGCCAGCCGCTACGTGCTCGACTATCCCGGGCAGACACTCCATGCCGGCATACGCGCCCGCCTGACGCCGGACCTGGCCTTCGCGTGCTGGCAGGAGTGCGCCGTGTACGCGGCCAATCCGGCCCGCAACGGCTCCGACGTCTCTGCAGCCGCCAACGCGGAACTGCGGTGGCAGGTGTGGCGGCAGGAGGGACTGGAAGCCGCCATCGGCGTGGTCAACCCGTGGAACGACGCGTTCGAGACCTATCCCGGCCAACCCGCCTCCGGCCGGCGCTGCTATGCGAGCCTGAAACGAACGTGGTGACTACTGCCCCTGGTCGCGGGACAGCTTGTACTCGATCGAGTCCACCAGCGCGAACCAACTGGCCTCGATGATGTCGGTCGACACGCCGACCGTGGTCCACACGGCGCGGCCGTCGGTGGATTCGATCAGCACGCGCGTGGTAGCTTCGGTGGCGCGATTGCCGTCCAGCACGCGCACCTTGAAATCGGTCAGGCGGACTTCCGCCAGCGCCGGATAGAACCGCTCCAGCGCCTTGCGCAGGCTGCGGTCCAGGGCGTTCACGGGGCCGTCGCCTTCCGCGGTCGTGATCTCGGTGCGCCCTTTGACGCTGAGCTTGACGATGGCAGCCGCACCTTCCCGATCCTTTTTTGCGGGCCGCTCGCCGATGATCTGGTAGTGCTCAAGGGTAAAATACGGCTGATAGGTGCCCAAGGCCTTGCGCACCAGCAGCTCGAAACTGCCGTCCGCGCCTTCGAACTGGTAGCCCCGCTGTTCGAGAGTCTTCAGGCGCGCGACCACCTCGTCCACCACCTTGTCCGTTTTCTGCACCGACGGTGCGATGCGCTGAATGCGCGCCAGCACGGCGCTGCGCCCGGCGATCTCGCTGATGAGAAAGCGCCGCGCGTTGCCGACGGATTCCGGCGGCACGTGCTCGAACGACTCCGAACACTTGCGCACGCCGTCCATGTGCATGCCGGCCTTGTGTGTGAAAGCCTTGGTGCCGACGTAGGGCTGGTCGTCGGCCAGGACGATGTTGGCGATCTCCGCCACGCGCCGCGCCGCGGTGGTGAGCCCCAGCATCTTCGCCGCCGGAATGCAACTGTACCCGGCCTTGAGCTGCAGGTTCGCCAGGATCGTGGCGAGGTTGGCATTGCCGCAGCGTTCGCCGAATCCGATCAGCGTCCCCTGCACGTGGTGCGCGCCGGCCTGCACGGCGGCAAGCGCGTTGGCCACGGCCAGGCCGCTGTCGTTGTGCGGATGCACGCCGACGACGGCGCGGTTGCCGAAGCGCTCCCGCACGACTTTCGTGGCCTCGGCGATCTCCTCCGGAAAGCGGCCGCCATTCGTGTCGCACAGGCAGAGCACATCCGCGCCCGCCTCGACCGCGGCGTCGAGCGTGGAGAGCGCATACGCGGGGTTCGCGCGGTAACCGTCGTAGAAATGCTCGGCATCGTAGATCACGCGTTCGGCGCGCGTCTTGGCGTGGGCGAGCGTGTCGCGGACCATGCGCACGTTCTCGTCCAGCGTGGTCTTGAGTACCTCGGTGACGTGCAGATCCCACGATTTGCCGAAGATCACCAGCACGGGCGTACCCGCCGCGACCAGACTGCGCACCTGCGGATCGTCCGTCACAGCCACGCCGGGGCGGCGCGTGGCGCCGAACGCCGCGAGGCGCGCGTGCTTCAGGCGCAGGCCGCGCACTTCCCGGAAGAAATCGAGATCTTTCGGATTCGAGCCGGGATTGCCGGCCTCGACCAGCGGGATGCCGAGGTCGTCGAGTGTCTCGACGATCGCCAGCTTGTCGCGCACCGAGAACGAGATCCCCTCGGACTGCGCGCCGTCGCGCAGCGTGGTGTCGAGCAGTTCAACCTTTTTCATGTGCTTCTCCCGATGCTTGCAACTGGTGCGTGGCCGATGGCCAGAATTCAGTATTCAGTATTCAGAATCCAGAAGAATACTGCGCTACCGCGCTTATTTCGATCCCTGGGTTTTGCATTCTGAATCCTGCATTCTGAATCCTGAATTCTTCTCCCCGACATTCTTCTCATCCCCCAGCAGCGCATTGACCGCCGACAGATACGCCTTGATGCTGGCCTCGATCACGTCGGTCGAAAGACCATGCCCGTTGTACACCCGTTCGCCGCGGCGGACCTTGACCGAAGCGTCGCCCTGCGCATCCTCGCCGCCGGTCACGGACGAAAGCGTGAACGCCTCCAGCGTGAGGCGGAAGCCCAGGATCTTCCCGATCGCCTGGAAAGCGGCGTCGATCGGGCCGTCGCCGGTGGCCGAGTGCTGCGACAGTTCGCCATCCTTCCGAAGAAAGATCGTGCAGGTCGCCGGGATGTCGTTGCCCGACTGCACCACGAACCGTTCCAGCTTCAGGATCTCCTCCGCCTGCCCCGCGCTGCCGCGCGCGAGCGCCTCGATGTCGGCATCCGAGACGGTTTTCTTGCGGTCCGCCAGTTCCTTGAATTCCGCAAAAAGCTCCTGGAGCCGGGTCGCATCGAAATGAAAGCCCAGTTCCATGAGCCGTCCCTCGAAGGCGTGCCGCCCGGAATGCTTCGTTAAGAATTTCTTCCGCACGCAGAATGCCATCGGAGAGATTGGCATCTTCCGTAGTGTGAATTGCGTACCAGCCGCCTGAGCGCAATTGGAAACAGGGCCAATG
>Ga0118677_10004923_pt1 | contig 23877 bp, 21 predicted proteins | sample AliMusrvi5mmetaG_FD_86154 | JGI IMG/M metagenome (GOLD analysis project Ga0118677, IMG submission 86154)
TGCCCGCCAAGGCCTGCGTCGAAGTCATGTGCGTCGCCGACCGCAACGGCGTCACGCCGACCTTCGCCGGCGACTTGCCCGAACAGTGTGCCGCGTTGAACCGCACCAACGTCAACCCACAAATCCTGACCGTGGAAGCCGTGCTGTCCGGACGCAAAGACTACGTCTACCAGGCGGCGCTCCTCGATCCGCATACGTCGGCGGAACTGTCCGTGGACGACACGATCAGCTTGTGCAACGACCTGTTCAAGGCGCACGGCAAGATGATCCCGACCATGAAGTAACGCGTGCCGGCACCGTCCACCGATGTGGGGCGGATGTCCTCATCCGCCTGGCCTCGCAGGCGGCCAGGGACGGCCGCCCCACAATGTGCTTCGCTCTCGGATTGGCAAGATGGCGCGATTCGGAGACGTACCCGATGCCGCTTTGCGCCTTGTTCACCCATTGGCGTTCTGTTACATACGCCATCTGCCATGTGTGTCGAAACCTTGAAAGACACGACGCTCACCGCGCAGCCCGTTGCCTCCCCGCCAGCCCCTGCAGCCCGGTCCGACCCCGGGCTCGCGGTTGAGGAGTCCGGGCCCTTTTTCCGGTTCGTGGACTGGGCCGCTTTCTGGACGGCGTTTGCGGTCACGCTCCTGGTTTACACGCTGACGCTGGCCCCCACCGTAACGATGGAGGATTCCGGCGAACTCGCCGTCGGCGGCAGCAGTCTCGGGATCCCCCACCCGCCGGGCTACCCGATCTGGAGCATCATGGTGTGGTTCTTCACGAAGGTCTTCTTCTTCGTGCGCTTCCGCGGCCATCCCAATCCGGCGTGGAGCATTGCCTTCGCCTCGGCGGTCTTCGGAGCCATGGCCAGCGGCCTGTCGTCCATCCTGATCTGCCGATCCGGCCGCGACATACTGCGCAGTATCCGGCGGATGACCGAGGTGATTGGCGTGAAGGGTGAACGCAGGATCTGCTGGGCCGCCGGAGTGGCCAGCAGTCTCGTCTTCGCCTTCAGTCCCGTGACGTGGTCGCAGGCCGTCATCGTCGAAGTCTACTCGCTGAATGCTTTCTTCCTGACCCTGGTCCTGTTCCTGGCCTACGTCTGGATGCGCCGACCCTCCGAACGGCTGACCTGGCTGGGCGGCCTGATCCTCGGCATCGCGCTATTCTGTCTGGGCGTCATGCTGTCGCGACTGTACCTGCTTCTCGTCACGTATCACGACTTCCGGCAGGTCGGCCTCTATTACACACTCGGCCTGGGCTTGATCGTCGTGCTCGCGGCGCTCATGGCCGTGGTGTGGCATCGCCAGCCGAACGATCGCGTGCTCTTCCTCATGTCACTCGCGTTCGGCCTTGGGCTCACGAACTACCAGGTCCTGCTGCTGCTCCTCGCCTCGCTCGCGGTGGTCGTCCTCTTCCGCGACACGGGCCTGTTCCGTGACTTCGTCATCGCGGGCCTGCCCTTTGTCCTCTACTACGAACTGGCCGACAGAGGCGTCATCCAGGCCCTGCTCGGCGCCGGCGCGCAAGTCACCTGCCTCGGCATCGTCCATCCCACCCACTTCACGACGTTTCTTTACATCGCGCTCAACTTCGCGGTGCTCGGCCTGGCCTATACGTCTCTGCCCAACGGCCGGCGCGTGGCCCCCGCGATCCTGTGCCTGGAACTGGGCCTGCTCGTCTACGCCTTCATGCCCCTGGCGTCCGAGACGAACCCGCCCATGAACTGGGGCTACCCCCGCACGTGGGAAGGATTCGTCCATGCCATCACTCGCGGCCAGTACGAGAAGATATCCCCGACCAACATCTTCACCGCCCAGTTTGTCCAGCAGGTCGGCGATTATGCGACTGACCTACGCGCTAAATTCACGCTGCCCATCGCCATCCTCGGCATGCTGCCCTTCACTGCTTGGAACGTGCGCATTGGAAAGGCACGGTTTCGCGCACTCTATGTCGCCGTGGCCCTCGCGGCCCTGGCTGTCGGGCTTATTGTGTTGGAGGAAGTTCTCGCTCCCACCGGCGCCGAAATCCCCCTGCTCGCCCGAACCTACCGCTTCCTGATCTTCGCCATCATGGTCGTCATGGGGATCGGCGGATTCGTCTATGTCGTTAACGTCTTCGGTGAGATGATCGGGAAGATTGTCGGCCGCGTCAAAGCGTCCGTTTCGGAGCGCGTCACGCTGGCCCTGGTCGTACTCGGCACGGCCGGCGTGCTGTTCCTCGCTGCCTTGAAGATCCTCGGTTTTCTCGGGCGGCCCGATCTCACGGGCCTCGAACGCCTCGCCCTTGCGCTGACCGTGCTCGTGCCCCTGACCGTCGGGGCACTCGTGGTTCACCTGAGCCGGAGTCCCGCCCACCTCGACCTCGATATCGCCGTCGAGGATCAGAAGTGGATCCTCGCTACGCTGTCAGGCTTCATGGTGATGAGCGTAGTCCTGATTGCGCTCGCCAATCCAACCGGCGATATTCAGGATGAATTCATTCAGCGCGTAAAATTCATCTCGTCCCACGCCTTGTTCTCCCTCTGGATCGGCTACGGCCTGCTCATGACCCTCGCAACCGTCGACTCGCTCCTGCGCGGCCGTCGCGCGCTCGTGTCGCTGAGCGTTGCCGCCGTCGTGATCGTCATCCCTGCCATTCCGATCCTCGAGAACGCCTGCAACAAGGAACTCATCCGCACGGATGGCGGCGCCGAACAGAACGGCCATGACTTCGGCTGGCAATTCGGCAACTACGGACTGCGCGGCGCCGCTGCCATCAACGAAGAACTCTCCCGGGACGAGGAACCCCTGCCCAACCCCGCGTACCCGCCCGAAATGGGACCCGGCGCCGTGTTCTTCGGCGGCACCGACCCGGGCCGCTTCGTCCCGACGTATATGATCTACGCGGCCAAGGTCCGCCCGGACGTCTATCTGATCACCCAGAACGCCCTTGCCGACAACACCTACATGAACGTCATGCGCGACCTCATGGGTGACGAAATCTGGATTCCGTCCGCCGCCGACGATAGCGGCGCCTTCCGGCAGCTTATCGAGGACATCCGCTCCGGCCGAATCCCGGCCAGTGGCGACATCAAAATCGAAAACGGTCACGTTACCGTCAAGGGCATTGGCGGCGTCATGGCGATCAACGGCGTACTAGCCCAGATGATCTTCGAACACAACAAGGCCCGGCACGACTTCTACGTCGAAGAAAGCTACGTCATCCCGTGGATGTACCCTTACCTCGCCCCGCACGGGCTCATCATGAAGATCGATGCCGAGGTAGCGCCCACGCTCGCCGCGGCGAACATCCGCGACGACCTGGACTTCTGGGATTGGTATACCCGGCGGTTAACCGGCACGCCCGCGTTCCGGCGGGACGTGGTGGCCCGCAAATCCTTCTCCAAGCTGCGCAGTGCGATCGCCGGCCTTTACGTCGTGCGCGGCCTGATGAGCGAGGCGGAGACCGCCTTCAAGGAAGCCGTGCGGCTCTATCCCCTGAGCCCCGAGGCCAACTTCCGGCTGGCCGATCTCTACATGCGCTGGAACCGCACGCCTGACGCAGTCAAAGTCATGGAAATCTTCTGCACCCAGGATCCGAACAATGGTCGCGCCCGCGGGTTCGTCGAGGATATGAAGAGCCGCAGCGCGTTGACCGACAAGCGTCACGAACTCGAGGCGACTCTGGCAGGCGCCAAGGCCAGTGTCGGGGCCGCCATGCAACTGCTCGAGGTCTACCAGAAACTCGGGCTGCCCGACCAACTCGAGCAGTTGATCGGGGATTTGCTGAAGCAAAAGGGGCTCCCCGACAAGGCCTATCTTCGTCTGGCACAACTGGCAGCCGAACAACACAAGCCCGATCTGCTGGAGAACGCCCTGGTGCGGTACGCGGAAGCGATGCCCTCCGACATGAACGGCTGGCTGAATCTTGCCGCCGTGCGCGTGGCCTTGCGCCGGAACGACGCGGCGTTGGCCGCCGTGCAGGAAGCCGTGCGCGTCGGCAAGGAAGCCGCCATCTCGGCGTTGCGCGCGGATTCCCGGCTCGAGCCGCTGCGATCGATGCCGCAGTTCCAGCACATCGTGGGCGGATTCTGACGGCCCCGGTTGCCCTCACTCCGCGGCCATCACGCCCAACTCGTAGGCCAGCACGCTTAGCGCGTAGACGGCCGCCGTCTCGACCCGCAACACGCGCCGGCCGAACGTCACCGGCCGCGCGCCCGCGGCCTTCGCCGCCGCCATTTCGTCAGGTGTGAAATCGCCTTCGGGACCGATCAAGACCGCCACATCCCTCATGGCTTGCTGCCGCAGCCCCACGCACACGTCCCGGAACGGCTGCGCGTCAGCCTCAAGCGAACCGATCGCCAGGGCCGCGGGACGGCCCACCGCTCCGAGCCACTGCGGCAGCGTCACCACCGGTTCAACCCGCATCACCCAGGCCGTCCGGCATTGCTTGGCCGCTTCGACGGCCACGCGCTGCCAGCGGGTCACCCGGTTCGCGGCCCGTTCGCCGTCGAGCCGAACCACGCCGCGCTCGGTCATCACCGGCACCACCGACCACGCGCCCAGCTCGACCGCTTTCTGAACGATCCACTCCATGCGTTCGCCTTTCGGCACCGCTTGGACCAGCGTCAGCCGCCAGTCCGCCGCGCCCCGCGGCCGGCGTTCGCGAACGGTGACGACGACGCCCGCGGGCCCGATCTCGACAATCTCGCCCACGGCCTCGCCGCCCCGCCCGTCGCCCACGGTGACGGCCGTACCGGGTCCCGCCCGCAGCACGGCGGTCAGGTGGTGGGCGTCTTCAGGCCGCAGGCAGATCTGCTCGCGGGACCATTCGTCGGGGTCGACAAAACAGCGCGGCGTCATGGCTCACTCGCCGGCTTTGGCCATGTTGTCGCGTCGCGCAAAAAACGCCGCGGCCCGTTCGCGAATCTTGACGCCGACCGGATAATTGTCCGGCGTCGCCACATCGCTGAACGCCCGGAGTGCTTTCTTCTGGGCGGAATTCAGGTGTGCGGGCATCTCCACCACGACGCGGATGTGCAGATCGCCCCGCCCGTGGCCGTCGAGGCTCTTCACGCCTCTGGCGCGCATTCGGAACATCCGGCCGCTTTCGGTGGCCGGCTCGATCTTGAGGCTCGCATAGCCTTCCAGTGTCGGCACCTCGATTTCGCCGCCTAGCGCCGCGATATGCATGGGCACCGGGACCTCGCACAGCAGGTCGCCGCCTTCGCGCTGGAACACCTCGTGCGCCTTGACGTGCAGGATCACGTAGAGGTCGCCCGGCGGACCGCCCCGGACGCCACCCTCCCCCCGGCCCGCCAGGCGCAACCGGGACCCCGTCTCGACGCCCGGCGGGATCCGCAGCGTCAGACGCTTGCGGGTCTTCTGACGCCCCGAACCGCGGCAATCGGAGCACGGTTTGGTCACGACCCGGCCGCCGCCTCCGCAAACAGGACAGGTCTGACGCACTTGGAAGAAACCGCTCGACGCCACGACCGCGCCGCGACCGCCGCAATGGCGGCAGGATTCCTCGGAACTGCCCGGCGCGCTACCCTTGCCTGAGCACGTGGGACACTGCTCGCTCACCGGCAGCGTGATCTCGCGTTGCGATCCGAACACAGCCTCCTCGAAGTCGACCTCCAGATCGAACCGCAGGTCCGCCCCCTGCTGCGGCCCCGTCCGCGATTGCCGCCGGCCGCCACCCCCGAAGAGGTCGTCGAAGAGCCCTCCTCCGGTTTCACCGAACAGGCTGCCGAACAAATCCTGCAGGTCGGAAAGATGGGTGAAGTCCCGCGAGAACTCGAATCCGCCTGGCCCAAAGGCCGACCGCAGACCTTCATGGCCGTACTGATCGTACTGGCGCCGCTTATCGGCATCGCTCAGCACCTCGTAGGCTTCGCTGACTTCCTTGAATTGGGCCTCCGCCGCCTTGTCGCCCTGGTTGCGGTCAGGATGGCATTGCATGGCCAGCCGCCGGTAGGCCTTCTTGACATCGTCGGGCGACGATTCCCGGGGAATGCCCAGGACTTCGTAGTAATCACGTTTTGCCGTCACGAATTCCCCCTCGATTCCCTGCCGGCAAAGAATAGCCCCCGGCCCGGCGACGTGGTTCCGTTCACGGCTTGCCCGGCCCCGCCCCGCCAGTTCCCGTCTGCTTGTTGAGATCCTCCTTCAAGTACGCCAGCACGTCCTTGAACTTCGGAAAATTATCGGCCGATACCGTCACGAGGGTTTCGTGCGCAGCCACCATGGTCTCGGCCAAAGTAAGTTTGTCGGTCGCGGTGCTGAGACGCTCCCCGGCCGGCACCTCGGCTCCAACCGCGCTTTCGAGGCAAACCAGATGGTTGAGTCCCAAGGTACGGATCAGATTGACGTTCTTGTTGCTCACGGACCGAAGGACGAGCGCACCGCCCTTGCGGCGCGCCACCAAGGCCAGACCGGCCAGGACGCCCATAAAAGTGCTGTCCATGCCCACGCAGGCGGCCAGATCGACCACCAGTCGCCGACAACCCCGCTCGGTGGCCGCCCCTCCGAACTGTTTGAGGGCCGGGCCTTGTTTGAATGACCCACGGCCGCTCACCCGGATAAAGGCGTCGGTCCCCTGAATGGCGACTTCAAGGCTGTCTGCTGGCACGTCCATGAATAGCTTACCTGACCGAAATGAACCTAACACTCGGGTTCGTGCCTGTCAACGCGTGGCGCAATGACAACCACGATCTCGCCTTTCACCGTCCGCCCCTCGTAAGCCGCCATCAGCTCGGTGGCCGTCCCCACGCGCGTCTCCTCGAACTTCTTGGTCAACTCGCGCGCCATGCATACCGGCCGGTCTCCCAGCACCGCCGCGATCTCCCCCAGCAGCTTGAGCACACGGTACGGCGACTCGAACAGGACGACCGGCGCCGGGCACGCGGCCAGTTCGCCCAAGACCCGCCGCAGTGCCCCGCTCTTGCGCGGCGCAAACCCGGCAAAGACAAACCCGTTGCCGCCGAACCCGCTTAACGCCACTGCGGTGGTCACCGCCGATGGGCCCGGCACCGAGGTCACCGGCACACCCGCCCGGCGGCAAGCCGCCACCATGCGCGATCCAGGGTCCGAGACCGCCGGCATGCCGGAATCCGTCACCAGGGCCACGGCCGCCCCCGCCTTGATGCGCTGGACCACGCCCTCGACCCGGGCCGCCTCGTTGAACTTGTGGCAACTTGTGGTCGGCGTCCGGATGCCGAACCGATCGAGCAGGATGCGGGTATGCCGCGTGTCCTCCGTCAGGATGGTCTCCACGCCGGACAGCGTTTGAACCGCCCGCGGCGACAGGTCCTCCAAGTTGCCGATAGGCGTCCCAACCACGTACAATCCTGGGGTCATCGGACGATCTCCGCCGGCCGCCGCGCCGTCACGTCGCGCGTGCCGAGCGATTCCGAGCACACCTTGCAACGGTACTCGTGAATCTCGCCAGCCGGCGTTACGAGCAGCAGCCGTTCGCGTACCGGCTGGGCCATCCGGCAGCGCGGACAATAAAGCTCCGACGCCGAGAACGACTCGAATTGCTTGTTGGCCGCTCTGTGTTGTTGCATATTGTTTCTTTTGGCCGCTTTGCCCCGTAAATTCAATGAGAATCTGCATCGGCATACATCGACAGACAGGCCGCCGTTGCTTTCCTGATGGTCGATCCGAAAGATTTGTGCCATTCTAGGACCAGTATCGAAGCAAGACCATGACAACTCATACACATCACGCCAAGACAACGGTAGACTGGCGAACGTACATACACTCCGACCCAGCGATTCTCGTAGGCAAGCCTGTTGTGAGGGGAACACGTTTGTCCGTCGATTTCATCCTGCGGTTGTTTGGTAACGGCTGGACCGTCCGAGAGGTCCTCGATAACTATCCGGGGTTGTCCCCCGAAGCACTTCAATCCGTATTCGCCTATGCGGGCGAATGCATGAGCGAAGAGGCTCTCTACGATCTCCCCGTCGAAGCGCACGCATGAAGTTCCTGGCAAACGAGAACGTGGCAACCGCCAGCGTTTCCTTGCTGCGTGAATCGGGTCTCGATGTTCTCCATGTGGCCGAGGACTGTCCGGGCGAACGGGACGCTGACGTCCTTGAGTTAGCCCGCAGCCAAGGCAGAATCGTCATTACGTTCGATCGTGACTATGGAGAGTTGGTCTTCAAACTGAAAAACCCACGCCCCGTCGGTGTCGTCTACCTGAGATTCGATCCGCAGTGGCCAACCGAAGCCGGCGAAATTCTGGCCGGGCTCATCGGCGCCGTCCCTTTGGAAGGACACTTCACGGTGGTCGCGCGCGATCGCCTGCGCCAGCGGCCCCTGCCGCCGACTTGAACGAACTCGCAGCCACCCGCAGAACGTGAACATCAATTTTCAAGGGCTGGCCCTTCATCACGTTGTGTCCCTCGGCCCATGGCACTCGGACACATTCCGACAGGATTCACAAGATTTTACGGGATTTCAATCCTTTCAATCCTGTCCGAACAGACTTTCTGCACCGGCACCACCGCCCGCCCGTCGCCGGCGCGCGACCAGGACCGAGAATCACGCTTATTGTTTGACGCTCCAGCCATGCAATGACGCGGTTTCTTTCTTCTGGCCGCTTTGACCCACAATTTCAATGAGAATCCGCAACCGCTTTTGTTCGGGATTTCAAGGGGGCGGATTCCGGACCTTTTAGCGAACAGGGGGGGTCAATGAACCTTTCAGCGGGAATGCCGCATTCAACGAGATCTTTCCGTATGGCCTGTAGTTGCTCCTTATCCCGTGACGCAAAGAGGAACTTGGCATGCGAGCGGTAGTAGAACCCAAAAGTCGGCGGAGAGCGAGGGTGTGAACAGAGTCGTCTAAGTTTCTCCTGCATTTGGTCAACTTCTGACGCATTCTTGATACGGATGAAAGATTGGTCAAAGACGAATACAACAGCGTAACGTGCGAGTTCGGCAATAATGCGATCCGTTGAGATGTACTTTCGGCCACGTCGGTCAGCAATGCCCGTATCCGGATCTATCAGGAGGGCCGAACGAGAACACGTCAATCTCTGTTCCACGCAATCTGCGACTCCCAGCAGGCGATAGAAAACAGGTTTGGCCCCCGTCCAGTCACCCCTAAACATTGGGTCTGCACACGTCGAGTACTTGAGCAACTGAAGTCTCTCGCAGAAAAACCTCTTCACTATGTCATATGAGTCACCGAAGTGCTTGCGATTCATTGAGATTCTCCCATCTCGATTAGGTACTTATGCTCCACGTCGCCATTGAAAAGTGCCGAGGACCATAACGGCATTCACGTCAAACACAAGCCCAAAACAGATGTCCGCCCGCACGCATTAACTTCTGAGCCAGTGCGCGCACTAAAAGTGAGCCACCTTTGATAACGATAGTCCGCATGTGGGGAGCGGAACAACTTCTTTCTGCTCCCCTGAGTCCTGCCCCCCGAGGGGGGCAACGTAGTGCCTAACTGTGTTTCGGCGGCGTCAGGGAGTTGCGGGCTGCTCGGCCCACAGCAACCGTTGACGACCGTTCCCACGCGACTCCAGTAGGTACTGGAACTGGGGTGGCACCTGCGGTGTCGTGCCCAGATACTTCAGCGTGCGCGTGCGGACTTTGCCGTCCTGACGGTATGACTCGACCAGGTAATAGTAGTCGTGTCCCTTCAACCGCTTTCGTCTCACATAGGCCATGATGCCTCATCTCCTTTCCCGATACGGAACGCCGTGGCGTTCCACGATTTGCCCGAGGGTCCGTTCCGACGGCAACGGCCGCAGGTGATAGAACTCCCGCAGCCGTTTGCGCAACGGGCGTAGCCCGCAGGGCAGCCCGCGGTTATAGAGTTCCCACCACGCCATCGCTGCAATCGCCTCCACCTCATTGGGCGGCCGCGACGGACTGAGCGCGTGCTCCTCTGCCGCCATCTGTTCCAGGTCCAGGTCCTTCCACATACTCACCTCCTTTCTTCTGGGTTTGTTTTACCCGCCGAAGTTCCACCCTCGGCAAGGGCACGGCCCTTGGTGCCGTGCTTGCGTTTCTGACTTTCCCGGAACCGGTAACTCTCGCCGGTGGCCAGGAAGATGTGAGCTTTGTGCGTGATCCGGTCGAGAAGCGCTGCCGTCATGCGTTCGTCGCCGAACACCTCTGTCCATTTGCCGAACTCCAGGTTGGTGGTGATGATCACCGACCGGCGTTCGTGTCGTTCGCTGAAGAAGTGGAACAGCGCCTGGGCGCTTTCGCGGCTGAGACTGACGTATCCCAGCTCGTCGACCACGACCACGTCGGTTCGTTCCAACTGGCGTTGCAACTTCCCGTAGAGCATCTGGGCCTTGGCCTCCACGATGGCCGTGGCCAGATTCTCGGCGCTGAAGTAGCGCACGCGTTTGCCTCGGCGACAGGCTTCCACGCCCAGGGCGATCGCGCAGTGGCTCTTGCCCACGCCCGGGTTGCCGACGAGGATGACCACCTCGGCGTTCTCGATCCAGTTACACTCGCCCAGTTGCAACAACCGCTGCTTGTCGATGCCTGGCGACGCGGCGAAGTCGAAGCTTTCCAGACTCTTCAGCACCGGGAAGCCGGCTTGCTTCATCCGCATGGTCGACACGTTTTGCTCCCGCTGGAGCACCTCCTGTTCGGCCAGCGCCAGGAGGTAACGCTCATAGGGCAGATTGTTGCCGGCGGCCTCCTGGGCCACCTTGGCATAACTGCGGGCGATGGTCGGCAACCGCAGTCGTTTCAGATACGTTTCGAGTAACAGATTCGTTTCCATGAAGCTTCTCCCTTATCCGGCTAACGCTTCGTAACGGCACAGATCCGGCCGGGCGATTTCCACCCGCGGCAGTCCCCAGCGGTCCGCAGTTTCCAACGCCGGCACATCCGCTCGCCGCTCTCCCAGGCGCAGGTAGAAGCGCACGGCTTCGACACTGAACGTCCGGGTGGCCGCGGCCCGACGCAACGCGGCGGTCACCTCCCGTTGCGAGAACTGCCGGAGCAGGCCCAACACCTCCACGTAGTCGCGCAGCCCTTTCTCGGAGCGCTGCTCCAGTTCCCGGCGAAAGCGCTCGTAAACGAGCGGCAAGGTCCAGTGATGGAAAGCCTGGGCGTGGTCGAGAGCGTGGGGCTTGCGTTGCAGCACCGGCAGGTAATGCACGGGATTGAGGACCATCTCGCCCTTCTGAAAGCCACGCGCATGCCGGGCGATCTCCCTGCCGTCACAGCGCGCCACCACTTCCTCGGCATAGCCCTTGGCCACGACTTCGCGACTCCGGTAGGCCACCGGCACGCTGTACCAGACATCCCGATACGCGAAGCGACTCTGCCCGTTGACGCCCGCCCGATCCTCCTTGCCGGTGTCGTAGCGGCGCGGGGGCAGCGGGATCAGCAGGTTCTTCTCCACCGCGAAGTTCGCACCGACCAGACCCGAACGGTCCCGGATCTGATGGTGCAGGTAACGGTCGCAGCAGCCGGCCAGATATCCGTTCAAGTCGGCCATGCGCGCCACGCAAGGAATGGGCACGAGCCAGCGCGCCGCCGGCCCCATCGTGGCTTCCACCGTGCCGTTCTCGTCCGGACTGGACACCATCGTGTACTGCGAGCGGTACCCGTAGTGCGCCCGAAACGCCGCGTACAGTCGGCACTCCTCACGGCTGCGCCCCTTCAGCACCTTCGAGACGGCCACCGTCATGTTGTCCATCTGTAGGACCGGGGGCACGCCGCCAAACCAGTCGAAGGCCCGTTGCAGGCCGTCCAGAAGGCATTCCGTGTCCGTGGCGCGATAGCCGCGCACGAACTGCGCCCCGCTGAACCGCATCCGCACCACCAACAGCCAGATCGTGACGAAGACGCCGGCCAGGTAGATCTTCACCTCCGTCCAGTCGGCCTCGCACAGCCCCGTCGCGTCCTTCACCCGATCCAGCGTCACCTCGCCACGCGGCAACAGCCCCAACTCTCCGCGCCGTCGCTGGACGTAGCGCCTAACCTGAGAGACGCTGCCCCGGTAGTCGTGGTGCGCCCGCAACAGGTTGGTGATCGAGAGACCGTTGTGCTTCTGCTTGCCCCAGACGGGGCCACCCTCCCGGCCCAGAAGCACCTCGTCTATGTAGCGCTGGTGTTCCTCCAGAAGAACCTGCGGCTTCCGCCGCCGGACTTCCCCGGCTCGTAGACCTTCGGCCCCTTCCTTCAGAACCCTGGCTATGGTGTTCCGTGAGCGCTGGAACACCCGCGCCGCCTTCCGGGCGCTATGGCCCAGTCCTCGGCAATAATCCGTAATCGCCTGCACGTCGTCCACCTTCAGCATCCTTCCTGCCTCCCTGCCTCTCGGGCGTTGGTTCACCCGGAAGCTTACGGAGGCCATTTGAAGGTGGCTCAGTTTTAGTGCGTGCCTGGCTCAGTCCTTAATGCGTGTTTGCGCGACGGGACAGGGCTTTTGGGGCGTCAAGGAAAAGGGTGTTTTCACCGACCTTGAATTCCCCTGTGAACGATTCATGTGATAGGATCATGAGTGCAAAGGGCGGGTTCTTGCGTCGAAAGGCGGGGCTCGGACTGGACCCCGAAGCACGCGATGCCCCGCCTGCCACCGGCATGTCGGCCCTGACTTCGGGCCGGGCTGCTCTTGATTCTCATGAAAATGATGGTTGATTTCCCTATGCCCCCTGCATAACATCTTATGCGTTGAAAGGGACTGGCATGTTCACCGGCAACCAACTGCAGATCCTGGCGGCGCTCATCACCCAGCCGGAAGCCGAGTTCTTCATGAGCGAACTCGGGGAGATGCTGGGCAAGCGGCCCGGCGTCTTCCAGAGGGGAATCAACGCCCTGGAACGTCAAGGGTACGTCATGAGCCGAAAGCGCGGGAACCAGCGCCTCTTCAAGATCAACGGCCATCACCCGCTCTTCGAAGAGGTCAAGAGCATTGTCCAGAAGACCTCCGGGGTCGAGGGCTTGCTGCGGACCTTGGTGGAGGGGATTCAGGACATCCGCGTCGCCCTGATCTACGGCAGCTATGCCAAGGACAGAATGCGGCCCGACTCCGACATTGATCTCCTTGTCGTATGTGGCACGCGCCGTTCCGAAGACATCCTGCTGAAGAAGATTCCGCTTCTGGAGCGCAAGCTCCAGCGCGAGATCAACTACAAGTTCTACCTTGCCGAGGAATTCCAGAAGCGGCGCCCTGTTGATCCGTTTCTTGGGGAAGTGCTGGGCGGTAGACATATTCTTCTCAAGGGGACCATATGAAGCAATTCAAGGCATACATTGCGAAGGGCCTTCTCAAGCCACAGGCGCCGGACTTCGCGCAGATCAACAGGCAACTCCAGCGGGCTGCAAGGGACTTGGGGACGGCCAAGCATCTGCTGGCGGAGGACCCGCAATGGGCCGCGACCATCGCCTACCAGTCCATGTTGCGGGCCGGCAGGGCACTGCTCTTCGCCAACGGCGTCCTTCCGGCGGACGGACGCCAGCACAAGACGGTCGTCGAACTCACGGGAGAGCTTCTTGGGGCGCACTACGAAGTTCTGGTGCAGCAGTTCGAGCGCCTGCGCAGGAAACGGAATGTGTTCTTCTATGATTCCGAGGAGTCCATCACCGGCACGGAGACGCTGACGGCCCTCGAAGCGGCCAGAGAACTGCTGACGGCAATCGAGGAAAAGATCGCACACGCCAATCCCCAGGAATCCCTCCAGTATTCGGGGGAGCGATCCGATTCCTAGGCGGGCGGGCCATGATACGCGCAGGGGCCGATCATGAAGGCCGAGCGCCTGGGCGGCCTGCTGAACTACTACTATCGGCAAGCGGCATGATTGCCGCGAACGCGCCGCCGTCGCAGACCAACGCACCCCACGGCGCCAAGGAGTGCCATCGTCCTGCCCCGCAAGGCGGACCTCATGGCCGAAGTCCGCCGAACCGCTCTCACGGCAGTCATTCCGCGCGGCAGCTATGAGCGTCACACGCCCACCCCTGCCTCAACCCATCACCACCCGGCCAAGCCACCAGAAGCCTTGCCATGCACGTTCTCCTTCCGTGCCTGACCGTCAGTTGGTTGCCCCCGAGTTGTATCCAACGAAAGGATAGTGGGGCGGCGGGTTGGTCACCAAACGCGTGTCATAGATGTAGTGCTTCACATAGCCTGTTCCAGCCCCTCCAGAGGTGCCGACCGGCCCACGGTAGTTCTCCACCAATCCCCCGTATAGGTTGAGGTTCCCACAGGACGATGCCGGCCTCACGTCGTAGTTCTCCACCGTGAACATGCCGTCGTTCGTCGAACTCGTCGCGTCACCGGTCGCGATGATATGCGCAAATAGGTCTAGGTTCGAGGGACAGGATGCCTTGACGATCACGTCCTGCCGTGTGATCAGCCCCAACGCGTCAGCCGAACCGGCATTCGTGGATGGATTGTCAGAGTACCGGATGTGGTTGGTGATGTTGATGGTACCGTCGGCCACAATCGTAAGACGCCCCTGCAAGGTGCCGGCGATATTGACAGTCCCCGTACTCGACCCTGACGTGACCACATACATCAGGCCGTTGGAAATCACCGACCGATTCGCGGCACCATAGTTGTAGCCGGCCCAGCCTTGATTTGTGTTCGAGATGTAAACATTCGTCCCGGACAGGGCGATGACCCGCTGATGGTCCACCAGGTAGACGTTGCTGACGAACTCGACTTCGATACGCCTGCCGTCCTTGGTTTCCAGCGGCAAGCCTTCGTAGCGGACGTACCCTTTCTGCTGCAAGATTACAAAGTTGGTCTCGCTGGCGATGACATCCTTGAGGAAACCCAGTTCCCATACTTTCTTGCCGAGGAAGGCTTCGTATGAGTACCCCAGCAACTTCATCAAAAAGGGATTCACATCGACCACCGTCCCCGTCTCCGCATCGAGGATCAGAATGCCGTCTTGGGCGGCTTCGAAGAGCCGGCGATACCTGAGTTCCGAGGCTCGCAGCCGTTCCTGTAAACTCTCTTGCCTGGTGACATCGACAGGCTGCGTCATCACGCCGGAATCCGGTTCCTGTTTCTCATTCACCGCTCTGATCCTGGGGTCAACATTGATTAACGCCGCTGCCGACGCTGATGCCCTCAGGCGGCGAAAATCGCTTCACGCTGGGCATGGACGTGATCCAACGAACGGGACACGCTCTCCAACATGTCGGTCAGTTCGAACGGCTTGCCGATGTAGTCCATCGCGATGACATTAGGTGTGCCAGCCTCAAGGAACTCTCGCTTCCCGTTCGACGAAGGGAAGCCTGTAGCGGCAATAACCCCTACTGGGTGGCGACAATCCTGACTGATGTGGCGGAGGAATGTCATGCCGTCCATCACTGGCATTCGCATGTCGAGCAGGATCAGGTAGACCGACGACCCCAGGGCGGTGAGTTTGTCGAGTGCTTCTTGGCCGTTCTGGGCGAAGTGGGCGTTCACGTATGAGCGGGACTTCAGCAGACAGCGCATGGCTTCCCTCGGCCCAAAGTCATCCTCGACGATCAGGATTCCCCGTTGCTTTGGATCAGAGATCAGGGCGGGTATATCAGAGCCTTCGGTCATGGCATCACCGCAGCACAGGACTTCGCATGGAACGGAGATATGGGGACTAGTGTAGCACGATTTCCGCCATGTGCAAGCCGTATGTGCGAATAATCGTAGTGGCTTTTCGCTGTGTTGCTGGGCTCCCCTGACGGCTGTTCAGGTGGCTCCCCTTACCCTAACACGTGCCCAAAGCCCCCCTTAAATCGGTATCCACTCCGTTTTCGCTTCATCGAGTGGAAGATCGGCGGCGTCATCCATTCCGTCATCATTGAATGGAGGACTCGACATGGCTACATCCATGCCGCCGGCGTCTCCTCCACGCAGGCATCGCCGGCCACGATCCTGAAAGTGGACTTGTACGGCACGGCGCTCGTGTTGGAGGAGTTCGGCAACGTCATCGCGTGCGGCGGGGCGGGCGTCGTGATCGCCTCGCAGTCGGGGCACCGCCTCCCGGCGCTGACGCCCGCGCAAGACAAGGCGCTGGCGACCACGCCCGCCGACGAGTTGCTGGCCCTGCCGATGCTCCAGCCGGACCAGGTGTCCGACCCGCTCCACGCCTACCAACTCTCCAAGCGAGCCAACTCGCTCCGGGTGATGGCCGAGGCCGTGCGGTGGGGCAAACGCGGGGCGCGGGTCAACACGATCAGCCCCGGCATCATCATCACCCCGCTCGCGAATGATGAATTGAAAGGGCCGCGCGGCGCGGGATACCGCCGCATGATGGAATTGTGTGCGGCAGGACGAGCTGGCACTCCCGATGAGGTGGGAACCGTCGGTGCCCTCCTGATGGGGCCGGACGGCGGATTCATCACCGGCAGCGACTTTCTCATGGACGGCGGAGTCACGGCCGCCTACTGGTATGGCGAACTCGCTCCGAAGTGACGCCGAACCGGATCGCCGGGGACTCGCTGGGCCAACCCAGGCACGAGTACACACCCGCCCTTAGACCCTCGGCCTTGCCCTTCTTCCTCGCCGCCGGCGATAAGTCCTTCGTGGTGCTTGCTTCTTTAGATGGGATAGCCAAAGGATTGCTGAAGCGGCCTGGTCCGAATATCGGAGGAAACACAGGTCTTGATCGGATGTCGGCGTTTCGCACATGTTTTGCCAGCAAGGTAACGCTGACTATGCCCCAGAGTGAATCACGTAATTGTTTTGCTGGACGTTTGCCTCCGCGTATGCAAATTTCTGGTTCCATAAGCAAATCCCCGGCGGTGACCTATGGCAGACAAACAGCTCAAACCTGTCGGTTACGGTGCGCTCTTGGAACGATACCATCTAAACCCGCTCCCGCACTGGTGTAACTCCTACATCGCGCCCCAAGGCGACCGCAAGACCGTCGTTGCCCAGAACCTGACCGAGGAAATCTACCCAGCCCGGTATGACCCCGGAGATTCCTTGGGCGACCATCTGGAATTCGCTTTGAAGTATGAGGGGGTGGACCTGGGAATACTCCATGCGGTGTTCAGGGCCGTGGACGCCAACGACGTAGTGGCCTATATCCGCAGCAAGCCTTCGGGGAAGTATGCTCACAGGGCATGGTTTCTTTTTGAATTCCTGACTGGACGGCGACTGGACCTGCCCGACCTGACCCAGGGCAACTACGTCGATCTTCTTGAACCTGATCGGTACTATACGGCTTCCTTGGTCCGCAGCCAGCGGCATAGGGTCAACAACAACCTTCCCGGCAACGCATCCTTCTGCCCCTTGGTCCGTCGCACGGAAGCGCTTCGCGCGTATGAATCCCGAACGCTCGACAAGCGAACCCAGGAACTGCTGCGCAATTATCCGGAGGAACTGCTCCGGCGTGCCGTCGCGTATCTGTACACCAAGGAGACTCGGTCGTCGTTCGAGATCGAACACGTCGAACCCGGCGCCCAGCGCACGGCCCGATTCGTGGCACTCCTGCGCAGCGCGGGCAAGGAGGACCATCTGAACAAGCCGGCGCTCATTGCCCTGCAACGGGCCATCGTCGACGAGCGCTTTGCGGGCCGGGACTATCGCGATTTCCAGAACTACGTCGGCGAGAGCGTCGGCATCAGCCGCGAGATCGTGCATTTCGTGGCGCCGAAGCCGGAAGATCTGCCTGATCTCATGGAGGGGTGGCTTCAGTGCTCACACCGCATGCTCGACGCCGACACCCCCCCCGTAGTTACAGCCGCGGTAACCGCGTTCGGCTTCGTTTTTCTGCATCCCTTCGAGGACGGCAACGGTCGGCTGCATCGTTTCCTCATCCACCACGTCCTGGCGCGGAAGGCATTCACGCCCGCAGGCATCATCTTCCCCGTGTCGGCCGCCATGCTGCGGCAGATGGGCAAGTACGACGAGACGCTGGAGTTCGTCTCACGCCCGCTGTTGGAGCGGGTTGAGTACCGCCTCAACCAAAGCGGAGAGATGACGGTTCTCACGGACAGCGCCGCGTTCTACCGTTACTTGGACATGACCCGGATCGCGGAGCGGCTGTTCGAGTTCGTCGAGACCACGATCGAGGAAGAACTCGTGGGCGAACTCGACTTCCTTGTTCACTATGACAGGATAAAGCGGGGGCTGCAGGAGATCGTGGACATGCCTGACCGCAAGCTGGACTTGTTCATCCGCCTTTGCCTTCAGAACAAAGGGCGGATCGCCAAGGGCAAGCGTGAACAGTTCGCAGGGCTCACCGACAACGAAGTGGCGGCCATGGAAAGCGTCGTTCAGACCCAGACGGACCGGAAAGAAACCTGAGCGGCAAACCGCATAAGACGGTTGTGATGAGCTTGGGCGGACTGGGGCGGATCGCATGTGACGCATGTGAACGCTTCGGCACTACACCGGCATCACGAGCGATCTGCATGAACGATTGCGTCACCACAATGCCGGAGCCAGTTCCCATACGGAGCCGACTACGCCGCGACCAGCGTGGCGATCAAGCGTTTCGAGGTGAGGGCGACCCACGACAAGAACTTGCGTGAACAACAGCAAAGACTAATCGAAAAATTTGAATGTCGCGCCTTGACCCCTGACCACTACTGATGTCCGCGTACGCCTCTGGCCGCTTCTACGGCGGGCTGTGAGGCGATGGGCATCAGCAGGGCCTGCGGCCAACAGTGGAAAGAAACGGAATTCGCGGAACAGTAGACATCCCGGAACCAAGCGACTAGTGGAAGGCAGTTATGAAAGCGCGGGGAACCCTGTAATCGCAGAGAATGGGAAAGGCTCTGAATAGGTATTGGCGGAGACCCATTGCCATAGTAGTGTTCACACGGCACGACTGTGTTGGGGTATGCGGTTGCGCATGTGAAGGTTTAGCGGCCATGGGGGGGGGCGGAGGCCTTGTTGGACGCAGGAAGGCAGGTTGCTTCTATGCGGCATGTGTTGATCATGAAGACGGGAACGGCCATCTGTGTGCTGGTCGCGTGTCTCGCCCTCGGGTTCGGGCCGGTCTCGCAGTTGCGGGCGGCAACCGGCACCCCCTGGCCCCGTGTGGTCATCTACTACGATGACTCGAGCAGTTCCGACAAACCGAACCAGCGGTTCGTGAACATGCTGCACGAGATGCTCGGGCATTTTGCCGTCCAGGTCGACGCTTTCCTGGTGACCCAGTACACGTCGGGGCACCTCAACTCCTACGATGCCGCGTTTTACATCGGCTACCACGAAGCAACGAATGCCCTGCCCGCTGCGTTTAAGTCAGACCTCGCGCAGACGGCCAAGCCGGTGGTCTGGCTTCATCACAACATCGAAGCCTTCCTCAATGTGGCCACGAATCGCGGGATGAGTTTTGTGAAGGAGATTTCAGCCGGGTATGACCGCGTGCTGTACAAGGGGCAGGCGCTGTTTACAACGTTCGATTCGAGCAATCCGTTCCATTCCATTTCCGTCACCTCAACCGCCGTGGTGCGGGCGTATGCGTTTTCCCAGTCTCAGCCGACCCTCACCAATCTGCCCTATGTGATCCAGTCCTCGAATTTCTGGTATTTCGCCGACAACCCGTTCAGGACCGAGAGGCAGGGCGCCGACTCACTCGTCCTCGCCGATTTGCTGCACGAGATTCTGAGGGCCGTGACGCTGAACGTTCCGCAGCGGGCCCTTGTGCGTATCGAGGATGTCAGCCCCGATTCGTCCCATATTGGCGACGCCATGCCCGTGTGCGCCGCCATCCAGCAACTCGGGGTCACCCCGACGTGCGCGATCATACCGAGGTATGTCAAGCCGACAAACTCCCTCGATGTGATCATGAGCACGAACCGGGCTTTCCTCAGCGGGCTCAAGACTATTGCGCGCTCAAACGCCAGCTTCATCACGCACGGGTACACGCACCAGTGGACCAACGAAGAGTCCGGCACCGGCTATGAGTTCTGGGATGATGTGCACAGCGGTCTCATCCCCGGCGATAGTTGGGCTTGGGCGACAGGGCGGGTTGAGCGCGCGCGCACTACAATGGCAGATGGGGGAGTTCTGCCGCGAATCTGGGAAACGCCGCACTATGCTGCCTCACTTCTCGATTCCTGCGTTTTTGGCGAGCTTTACGCGTCATCATTTGAGCGGATGAACTATTTCGCGCCGTTCGTAGGCGGTCTCACCCATGCGCAAATCGAGGCTGCATCCGCGACCAACACGTCCAGGGACGCCCTGGTGCTGCCGTATGCGGTCGAAGGGATCTACGGCAATACCGTCATTCCGGAAAATGCCGATTACATCGATCTGGCCGGTACCGATTCGAACGGCTTGGTAAAGAACGTCTCCAACAAAGTCGTGTACGCTCAGAAGATCATGGTCGTTCGCGATGCGGTGGTCGGCTTCTATTACCACGCGTATCTGCTAACGCCGATGGCGACCAATATCGTCGGACTGTTTCAGGGGCTCGGGCTTGTGTTTACCACCCCCGAGCAACTGGCGGATGAGCTGCCGGTGCCGTGCATGATAAACGCAGCGTATGCACTGGGGTCGCCCTGGTTGGTCGGCAGCGGCGCCGTCACGGCTGACACCATTGAGATCGGCGGCACCAACGGGCATGAATCGGCGGACCTCGCCAACTGCTCTGTGTCCAATCGCGTCCTGATCATCGGTTCCGGCGCGAATGCGGCTTCGAACACCCTGCTGGTACGTTCGAATGCGGCGTGGCGGACGAAACGCTCTCTCTGGGTGGGAAAAGGCGCGGGAGTGAACGCCCTTGTGTTGAGCAACGCCACGCTAAGCGTACGCGAGGTTCTGACAGGCGTGGGATCGAACGCGCCGTCTAACGACATCCGGGTCTACGGTGTCGGCGCGCGGTGGACGACGGACTACGGCGTGCGAATCGGCCAGGTGTCCTGCTTCAATACGGTCGAGGTCGACTCGGGCGCGCACGGTTCCTCGCAGTTCATCGAGATCGGGGTCGAGCCGGGGGCGAGTTCCAACCGCGTGGTTCTGGCCGGCGGAAGCGTCTGGTCGAACGCGGAATGGTTGGCCGTCGGCCGATCCGGCGCGTCCAACTCGCTTGCGGTTCAAGCCGGCGCAACCCTTAGTTCCTCCCATGGTTTCGTGGGCCTCAACGTCCGGGCGGACGGCAATGCCGCCGCTGTCACGGGCCCCGGCGCTCGCTGGACCGTGTCGCGGGGGCTGGTTGTCGGAAGCGACAGCAGCGCGAATGCGCTTCGGGTAGACGGCGGCGGCGCCGTTGCATGCGCGAGCCTCACGCTGGGCGATTTCGACCGCGCCAGTCGTAACCAGGCCATCGTCAGCGATGACGGCATCATCGCGATTGCGGGCGACCTCACCGTTGGCGGCGCCGGAAACACCAACTCGCTGGTCGTGGCAGAAGGCGGAAGCCTTCAAAGTTCCAATACATTCATCGGGCGCTATCTCGGTTCAGCCAATTCCATCCTCATCAACGGCACCCGCGCCGCCTGGAGCAACGCGGGTTGCATCACCCTGTCCGGCGCAGGCGGCTCCATCACGGTGACGAACGGGGGCACGGTTCACACCCACCAACTCGCTGGGACCGGCCAGATCACGGTCGGGCCGCAAAGTGTGTTCCTATACGAAGATGCGACCGGTTGGTCGGGCACCGTGAGCAAGGCGGCGGGCGGATTTTTCGCGCGCGATACCCACCTCGCCGGCGCGCACGGCACACCCGAGTGGTGGCTTCTGGCATACGGACTGACCAACGGGACGCTGGATGCCCGCGAGACACAGGATTCGGACCTCGATGGCGCCAAAGACTGGGAGGAGTTCGTGGCGGGAACGGATCCGAAGAACGGCCAGTCCATATTGCGGTGCCTTCCCCCGCAAGCGCCCGATCCGACGGGAGGATTGGTGCTGCGGTGGCCGAGCACTCCGAACAAGACTTACTCCGTCTTGCGGGCTTCCAGCCTTCACGATTCGTTGCTGCCCATCCAGACGAACTGCCTGGCTACACCGGCCGTGAATTCATGGACAGACCAGACGATCTCGGTGAACGGCTTTTACCGCATTCGCGTGGATTCGACGCCGTGATCGGCTGTCACTAATCCCTCTTCTGACGCAACCGGTCGAGGGCGACCGCGGCGACAATGATGAGGCCAGCCACGCGTTCGGAATCTCGGCGGAAGTGTTCTCTACCGACGCTGGATGGCGACGTTCTTCAAGGTAATGTAGAGGGGGCTGGTCTCGGTGAAGTTCGGCTGATTCTCCTCGCCGATGTAGAGGTCGAGGTGGTTGTCTCCGCCATAGCCCGGGGTGAACTGGTCCTCTACATCCCACTCAGCGGACAGGAATCGGGCTGCCGCACTGTCGCCAAGCGGCGCACCATTGTCCTGAATCAGCGGAGCCACAAGCTTGAAGCGGGTACCACGCGGCATGACCGCGGGATCTGCGGCAGCCGTGCGAAACGATTGCAGAGCCCCGCCATAGGCGTTGGCCGGAACTTGGTCCAGCCAGAAGCCTGTATCATAGGACCAGTTCAGGTAATGGCCCGCGTGCCCGCCGGAGGTAATCCGGCCAGTGCCTCCGGACTTCACGGCGCCCACAAAATCCGACGGGTAATCCCCGATCGTATCCGAACCGGACTCGCTTTCCGGCGACAACCGACCCTTTACGGTCTCCAAACTGCCGCTGTGGAAGGACTCTACCGCCGTATAGTACACGGTGATCAAGTAGGCGCCCGAACCCGTATCGTTGCCGCTGGATCCGGAACCGGATGAGTCGCATCCGACGGAAAGGAGGATGCCGGCCAAAATAGCCAGCGCTGCGAATCTGTGAATCGACCGAAACCAAGTGTTGTCAGACGGGTTCATCTTACTCCTTCTTCTGCCGCAGGCGGTCGAGGGCAACGGCGGCGACGATGATAAGGCCTGTCACGATTTCCTGGACCCAGTTGGGGAAATCCATTTTGGTGCAGCCATTGGCCACAGCCGTCATGATGAGCGCGCCAATCAGACTGCCGAGTACCGAGCCCTGGCCGCCCGCCAGGCTGCCGCCGCCGATCACGACCGCGGCGATGACGTCGAGTTCCATGCCCGTGGCCGTGGTCGGATCGCCTACCGTCAGATACGAGTACTGCAGCACGCCGGCCAGCGCCGCAAAACAGGACGCCAGCATGTAGACCGTCAGCTTGGTCCGCTCCACGGCCACGCCGCACAGCCGGGCCGTTTGCTCGTTGGAGCCAATGGCGAAAATGTGTCGACCCTGGCGCGTGTAGCGCAGGAGCACCGCCACGACCAATGCCAGCACGACCGTCATCCAGACTCCGGGCGGCACCAGCATCCACTTCTGATCCGCCGACACCGCGTTGAGCAGTTTGTTCAGCCACGTCGGTGGGGTGACGACCATCGTCTCGTGAGCCAGCCCCTTGGCCGCTCCACGCAAGGCGCCCCACATGCCGAGCGTGACGATGAACGGCGACAGGCGCAGGCGCGTGATGAGCGTGCCGATCAGCGCGCCGCACCCGGCGCCGATCGCCACGGCCCCTAGCGCAGCCGCCAGCGGCGTCCACCCGGCGTTTAGCAGGAGGGAGAGCGTGACCGTGCACAGGGCCACTTGCGAGCCCACGGACAGGTCTATACCGCCGCTGATGATGATCATGGTCATGCCCAGGGCGGCCGTGCCCACCACGGCCGTCTGCAGGAGCATGATTTCCAGGTTGTCCATGGTCGGGAACTTCTGCGGGCGCAGCACCGCAAAGAGAGCGAACACAAAGACGAGGCCGATCAGCGGCCCGAGTTTCTTGATCCAAGCGTTCATGCCGCTCCTGTGGCTTCGGCCATAATGCGGTGTTCGTCGAGGTCGCCAACCGGCCGGGCGGGTTGCAGTTCGCCGCGGCACATGACGGCCACGCGGTCGCAGACGCCCAGCAATTCGGGCAGGTAGCCGCTCACCATCAGAATCGCCTTGCCGCGCGCAGCCAATTCGTCGATGACGCGGTAGAGTTGGGCTTTGGAACCCACGTCGATGC